>ERZ795056.2190-NODE-2190-length-21963-cov-5.744020_pt1 | contig 21963 bp, 20 predicted proteins | sample MGYA00375140_ERZ795056 | MGnify/ENA primary metagenome ERZ795056 (study PRJEB30185, sample SAMN05720227) | activated sludge metagenome | isolation source: Anaerobic digester | place: USA | collected 2015-03-09 ... | reverse complement strand
ACGATTGGAATGTTAGCCTTGTAGGACAACTCGGTACGGGACTTCCTTATACACCGCAGTTGTGGGATGAACAGGTTTACCTTCGTACAAATAGTGAAAGACGTCCTTCAACTGCAAGAGTAGACCTTCTTGCGGAGAAGATTTTCGATGTACTTGGTCATAAACTTAGTTTATTCTTGAAAGTATTCAACCTTTTCGACACATTAAATGAAAGAGTTGTTTATTTCGATACAGGCCGTTCTTCTTATACTTTAGAACTCGAAAGGGGAGGAGTAAAATCAGCAAGAGAATTATCCGAACGGGTTCCAGGCGTACATTCCCCTGAAGAATATTACCAGGTACCAAGTTATTACTACCCGCCGAGAGAAGTACGGCTCGGTTTCTCTTTTGAATTTTAATAAGGAGTCGATGATAAATTATGAAAATTAAAATGAATTTATTAACACTTTTATTTTTAGGTATAGCTGTCAGCACATCTCTTCTCGCTCAAAGTAAATCCGATTTACAAAGACAAAGGGAAATTGATGCTGTAAAAAGCTATGTTAATAGAGTTGCAAGCGGAAGTAAAACGCAAACAACACAACAACAGATAACTAAACCGGCTGATAATAATAATCCCGGCAGGTTATCAAAAACTACCGGGCATCAGGATAGAAAACATTACTTTATGAATGCAAACAGAGTGTCCACAGAAGTTTATAACTATGGCGCTATTGCACCCGGTTACGGTTTGCTTAGAGGCGTTAATAACGGTGTATGGCGGGGATTATCCTACATCTTCCAGTTCTGTCCGATTATTGCTGCAGCAGTACCCGATAATACGGATCCATCCAAAACTTTATACATAATTTCAGACGGTCTTTGGGATTATCCAACTTACAGCTTAAGAGAGGTTAATCCTACCGGTGATACATTATGGACATTCCAACCATTACCCGGTTATGACGATCCATCGCAGGATTTATTGGCTTCAAATCCGGCACCGGATAAAAATAATGATGGTAAACCAGACAGTTGGCCTGTTTCCTGGTATAACCCTACTTTAGGAAAATATGTGTGGCCCGGATATGTTGCACAGGATGCCACTAACGCAGACCTTGAAGTTTTCTGGGCGATGGACGACAGAGATAATAGAGAATTCAACTACTTCCCATTTGCCGGTGATATGATGAGAAGAGGTATAGGAGTTCAAATTGACGGACGTGGTTTGCAATGGAGCAATACCTTAGCCGAGAATACAATATTCTTTGTTTACTCGGTTTCAAACGTCAGTGAAAAATACCTCGATACTCTCATTTTCGGTATTTACGGAGATTGCGACGTGGGTGGCGGTTCGCCGGAAAATACTGATGATAACGGTTTGTTCATTCCTCCGTACGATGTACCGAATTATCCTTCGGTTGCGAATGTGCCGGTCTATTCAAGAAGTATGACGTATTTCTGGGATCCGGATGGTGTGGGAGATTACGGTCTCCCGGTAGGATATGTTGCATGTAAATATCTTGAAAGCCCTGGTAATCCTGATGACGGAATAGATAATGACGACGATGGAATGACTGACGAGAGCCAGGAAGACGGAATAGATAATGACGGCGACTGGAATCCTTTAACAGATGACGTTGGTATAGATGGTATTCCTAATACCGGCGATGAAGGCGAAGGAGATGGAGTTCCGACAAGAGGTAAAAAACTTGCAAGCGGTGCTTTAGACCCTCTTTTCCCCGGTGAGCCGAATTTTGAGTATACAGACCTTGATGAAGTTGATCAAATCGGATTAACCAGTTTTAACAGTTGGACATGGCCTCAGGATAGAGTATCGAATGATGAATCGATGTGGAACAGGCTTCGTCCTCAAAACTTCGGTGATATTCAGCAAGCTACAGATGTGGTTTTCGTTTTCGGGTCAGGTTCAACAACACTTGCAAAAGGTGAAACAAAAAGAATTTCAATGTCGCTTCTTTTCGGAGAAGACCTTGCAGATCTTTTAACAACTGCAGAAACAGTTCAGAGAATTTATAACTCAAACTATAAATTCTTCAGACCACCGGAAAAACCGCATGTTACAGCAGTACCCGGCGATAAAAAAGTTACACTTTACTGGGACGATGTTTCGGAAGAGAGTAATGACCCGTTGACCGGGAAAGATTTTGAGGGATATGTTATTTACAGAAGTACCGACCCTTCATTTGATGATATTCAAACAATTTCAGACGGAAGAGGCAATGCTTTCCTTTCGACACCGTTAAAGAGTGTTGATGGTACGGAATGCAAATGGGATCTCGACAACGGCTGGAAAGGTTACCACCCGGTTCCTTATATGGGTAGAGGAATCCAATATTATATGGGTGATGACAAGGGATTGGTTCACTCTTATGTAGATTCAAATAATGTAATCAACGGTCAAACTTATTACTATGCCGTAGTTGCATTTGATCATGGAGATTCAGTCGGTATTCCCCCTACCGAAACAACAAAGAAAATAACAACCGACCCGATAACGTCAATACTTGAGTTTGATGTTAATACAGTTGCGGTTACTGCCGGTCCTAGAGCAGGCGGATATGTTTATCCAGATGAATCTGCATTAAATGTTACTCAATCTGCGGGATTGGGCAACGGTGCAATCACATTGAAAATATTAAATGACCTTATTATACCGGATAAAATCGGTTATGAAATAGTTTTTAGTGATACGCTTTGGGAAGGAAATACACCGAACATTCAGAAAAACTATTCGGTACTGAAGGATTTAACAATAACCGATCAGGTTGATTTTGTTGATACTAATTTTTCAAAATTAACGTATCCCGGTATTGATAAAGCTCATCCGGTTGTCGTAAAAGACATGAATGGGCAGACTTATACCGAGTATTCCGATTATATAATTGAATACAACCGCGGTTTAATTAGGCGTACAGGAAGTACAGCAATGCAGCTCGGTAAAAAGTATAGTGTTGAATATAGGTATTACCCGATCTATCAAAGTACATTACTTAAATATGAAGATGGCAACCCGGTATTTGACGGTATCGAGTTAAAAATCAAAGACTATAATGCACTTATTATTGATACAATAAACACAAAATGGATTGAAGGAAAAAGTAATTATGGGTTTACAATTGCAGATGCAAGTTTAACCTATCCAAGGAAGAAGAGATATGCTGCTGATTATGAAATCCGTTTTTCATCAAGCAATATCGATTCTGCTTTTATGGGCAATCCATTAAAAGCTCAACCGGTTAATTATTCTGTTCATGATGTTACTTCGGGAGTACCTAAAAGAGTATGGACATACTTAAGAGAGAACACTCCATTCAATCAGAAACTTGATGTAGCTGAGGAAATAGTAATCTTCAATACGGGATTTGACGGAGTTTATCCTTCAACAAAAGATACTTTAACGTGGGGCATTAAATTATTGGCTCCAACCGATACGTCGGTTACACCCAAATTCCCTACAGATGGCGATATATTATATATCAGAACCGAGCGTCCTTTTAACAGGTACGACAGGTTTGCATTTACAAGTAAATCGGCACAATACAGTAACGAAGATGCAAAGTCGAAACTTGACAATGTATTTGTAGTTCCCAATCCTTATGTCGGTTACAATGTAATTGAGCCATCTAATAAATTGCCGGGAAGAACACGCGGAGAAAAAAGAATCTATTTCGAGAATCTACCGCCTAAATGTACAATTAGGATTTACACATTAAGCGGCGATTGGGTACAAACTCTTGAACATGATGCAAACTATGAGAATGGTCAGGAGTACTGGAACCTATTGAACTCCGATGGTTTTTCGGTGTCTTACGGAATCTATTTAGCACATATAGACGCCCCCGGAATCGGTGAAAAAATAGTAAAATTTGCTTTAATCAAGTAAATTCTCTTTTAATGAAACTATTTGAATGGAGTTAGAAATTACAATGAATAAAACTATAAAAATATTACTTATTACGCTGTTTGCCTGTTCCGGGTTATTTTCCCAGAACCTCAGCAAAAGCGGTACAACTGCAGGCCAGTTTCTGAAAATAAATGTCGGAACTAGAGCTATCGGTATGGGCGGTGCGTATACAGCGGCAGCCCAGGACCTTACTTCAATCTACTGGAACCCGGCTGGAATATCTCAAATCTATTCCAGGGAAGCGCATTTCAATCATATTGATTGGCTGATGGATGTCAATTATGATTATGCTGCTTTTGCAATGGGTTTGGAAGGTTTAGGTACTATCGGCGCATTTGCTTCGGTGTTATCAGTAGGAGACATGCTTGTAAGAACTGTAGAAAAACCTGAAGGAACCGGCGAGTATTTTAATGCCGGTGCATTACTTGTAGGACTTTCTTACGCCAGAAATCTTACAGATAATTTTGCTATCGGTTTTAATGTGAAATACATCCGCGAGCATATCTGGAATATGTCTGCTACCGGTTTCGGATTGGATATCGGAACTTTGTATAAAATCAATATTCTGAATGAATTCAGACTTGGAGCAAGTATCTCCAATTTTGGAACCAAGATGAAACTTGATGGAAGAGATGTTCTGAAGATAATGCAAGTCGGCGGTTCACAAGGGAACATGATCAATACTCAGCTTCAACTGGATGAATATGATCTTCCTCTAACATTCAGACTCGGTGTTGCTACCGACTTGTTGAAAGAAAAAGAACATAGATTTACTCTTGCTTTAGATGCAATTCATCCGAACGATAATACGGAAAGCATTAATTCGGGTGTTGAGTATGCATGGAACGATATTATTTTTGTTAGAGGAGGGTATAAATCACTCTTCGAGCGGAACGGAGAACAAGGTTTAACCTTTGGCTTCGGATTGAACTATCGTATTGTGGGCTCTGTTGCAGTTCAACTTGATTATGCTTACGAAGATTTCGGAAGACTGCAAAACGTTCAGTATTTGTCTGTCGGAGTCAGGTTCTAAGCAGTTGAATTATTCAACTTTAAGTTATTCGGGTTCCTTGCATAACAGAACCCGAATAACTATTTTATAATCCCTTTTTTAAGGGATTTATTTTTTATTCAAAGAGAATGGCAGTTTCAATCGATATTTTAATCAACTAAAATTAAAACACGGAGAATTTATGGATTTGAATCTCATTAAAAAACTTATACGGTTAATTGAAGGAAGCACACTGGCGGAAATTGAAATTGAAGAGGAGAATTTCAAAATTAAATTATCGAAAAAGTTCGATTCTCCGCATATTGTAAGCCATCATGCACCGTTAGCCCACGTTTCTCCGCCTACCGTATCTTCTCAAAGCGATGATATTGAAACAGTATCTTTAAAAGATAAACCGGAAGCGAAAGGGAAATATCACGAGATTAAATCACCTATTGTCGGAACATTTTATCGCTCCCCGGCTCCCGACGCAGATCCGTTTGTAAAAGTGGGTGATGTTATTTCTACCGGTACTGTTTTATGTATAGTTGAAGCTATGAAATTAATGAATGAAATAGAATCGGATGTTTCCGGTAAAATTGTAAAAATCCTTGTTGAAAACGGACAACCTGTAGAGTATAACCAACCTTTGTTCCATATAGAAGTAGCATAGCGAAGAGAGGATTTTTTGTTCAAAAAAATATTAATAGCCAACCGGGGTGAAATCGCATTACGGATAATCCGTACATGTAAAGAATTGGGAGTTAAAACAGTTGCAGTTTACTCCGAAACCGATAAAGATTCTCTGCACGTAACATTTGCAGATGAAGCCGTTTGTATAGGACCTTCGCAAAGCAAAGAAAGCTATTTGAAAATCCCATCAATAATATCTGCGGCACAAATTACAGGTGCGGATGCTATTCATCCGGGTTACGGGTTTCTTGCTGAAAATGCTTCATTTTCTGAAATCTGTTCCGAATCAAAAATAAAATTTATCGGTCCCTCGCCTGCAATGATTAATTTAATGGGAGATAAATCGAAAGCAAAAGAGACAATGAAGAATAATAACGTTCCCGTTATACCGGGAAGCGACGGCGTTATATCTTCATTAAACGAAGCGAAAGCCCTTATTGCAGAAACCGGTTTACCTGTAATTATAAAAGCATCTGCAGGCGGCGGTGGTAAAGGAATGCGGATTGTTGCGGATATAAAAGATTTGGAATCCGCTTTTCAAACTGCAAAAACCGAGGCACAGGCAGCGTTTGGTAACGATGATGTTTATATCGAAAAATATCTCGAAAACCCGCGTCATATTGAATTTCAAATTATGGGAGACCAATTCGGGAATGTTTATCATTATGGAGAACGAGATTGCTCGGTTCAAAGAAGGCATCAAAAATTAATTGAAGAAGCACCGTCCCCGATAATTGACGATGCTTTACGGATGAAAATGGGTGAAGCAGCGGTTCTCGGTGCTAAATCGGTGAATTATGAAGGTGCCGGTACTATTGAGTTCCTGGTTGATAGGCATAAGAATTTTTACTTTATGGAAATGAATACAAGAATTCAAGTTGAACACCCGGTAACTGAAGCTGTTTATGATGTTGATCTTGTAAGGCAGCAGATACTTGTGGCTGCCGGTGAGAAGATAGAAACTTTACCGCATGAACCGAAAGGTCATAGTATCGAATTCAGAATAAATGCAGAAGATTGGGAAAAAGGTTTTAGACCTTCTCCCGGTAAAATAGAATCTTTAAATTTTCCCGGTGGATTCGGAATCAGGATTGATTCACATATTTATCAGTCATACTCAATCCCGCCTTATTATGATTCTCTTATTGCAAAATTAATAGTTTGGGGAAAAGACAGGGAACGTGCTATCAGCAGGGCAAAACGTGCTTTGGAAGAATTTGTTGTTGAAGGGATACAAACTACAATCCCTTTTCACCTTAAGGTATTGGAGAGCGAGCAATTTAAAAGCGGAAATTTCGATACATCATTTTTAGATAAATTTTTACAAGAATTAAATACTAACAAACAAACCTAATTTTTACGGAGGATAATTATGAATATTCCAGCTAATTTGAAATATACTAAAGACCATGAATGGATTTTAATTGAAGGTAATACGGGTACAATCGGCATTACAGAATATGCACAAAGTGAATTGGGAGATGTTGTCTTTATAGATATTGATCCTTCACTTTCCGAGATTACAATCGGTGAAAACTGCGGCTCCATTGAAGCTGTAAAAACAGTAAGCGAAATTTACGCTCCTTGTTCGGGTAAAGTTATCGAGATTAACCCTAAATTAAAAGATACACCTGAAATTGTTAATCAAGACCCTTACGGTGAAGGATGGATGTTAAAAGTTGAAGTTTCCGATTTAAGCCAGGTTGACGCTCTACTTGATGCCGACGCTTATAAACAGTTAATCGGACAATAGTATTTCAGTTTACAAACCGTTTGTAATTAAGCGGTTTGTAAATTTTATTTCGTAACAAATCAATTTCTAACTGATACCATATATTTTTTTTAGATGAAAACAGAAGAAACAATTTTAATCATCGATTTCGGCTCGCAGTATACACAATTGATTGCAAGAAGAATCCGGGAGAACAATGTATACTCGGAAATCTATCCGCATACAATAGCACCGGACAATATTAAAAAGATTAATCCGAAAGGAATAATTTTTTCCGGCGGACCGATGAGTGTTTACGATACTGACGCACCTGAAATAGATAATGAAATACTGACTCTTGGTATCCCTATTTTAGGTATTTGCTATGGTTTACAATACATTTCACTGGTTTTGGGTGGGGTAGTAGAAAAAGCATTAGACCGCGAATACGGTAAAGCAATTCTTCAAATCCAGGATGAAGATGTATTGTTCAAATCGGTTTCCAAAACTTCTGTTGCATGGATGAGCCACGGCGACTTCGTTAAAGCTCCGCCTGCGGGATATAAAGTAACCGCCACTTCGCATCATTCCCCTGTTTGTGCGATTGGAAATCCGGAAAAGAAAATTTACGGCGTTCAGTTTCACCCTGAAGTTGTTCACACAGAGGAAGGGAATAAAATTCTCTCAAACTTTATCTTTAATGTTTGTGATTGTAAGGGGTTGTGGACTCCGCATAACTTTATAGAAAAAAGTATAGAAGAGATTTCGAGTGTTGCAGGGAATGATAAAGTTATTTGTGCTCTTAGCGGAGGTGTTGATTCAACAGTTGCTGCCGTGCTTGTTCATAAAGCAATTAAAGATAATCTTTTCTGTATCCATATTGACAACGGGTTGATGCGGAAAGATGAAAGCAGTAAAATTATCGAATTGTTTAAAAAGAAACTCCATTTACCTCTTTTATTTGTAGATGCTTCAGATTTATTTCTTACGCGCTTAGCCGGGGTTTCGGAACCGGAAGTAAAAAGAAAAATAATTGGCAACACTTTTATTGAAGTATTTGAAGAAGAAGCGAAAAAAATAGAAGGGGCTAAATATCTTGTCCAGGGAACGCTATATCCTGATGTAATAGAGTCGGTTTCTGTAAAAGGGAAATCCGCAACAATTAAAACACATCATAATGTAGGCGGGCTGCCGGAAAAGATGAATCTGAAATTAATTGAACCTTTTAGAGAATTATTTAAAGATGAGGTACGCGCTGCTGGCAGGGAACTCGCTATTGACGATGAATTCTTAATGCGTCATCCTTTCCCGGGTCCGGGACTTGCAGTAAGAGTTGTCGGAGAGATAACACGCAGTAATCTTGATGTTTTACGCGAAGCTGATGAGATTTTCATTACGGAGATAAAAAAAGCAAATATTTATAATGAAATATGGCAGGCGTTTACCGTACTATTACCGGTTCAATCGGTAGGAGTAATGGGAGATGCACGAACTTATGAAAACGTTCTTGTACTTCGTGCAGTTACTTCAACCGACGGAATGACAGCAGACTGGTTCCGGTTCGAGCATGAATTTATTGCTAACGTATCGAATTTGATAATTAATAAAGTTAAGGGGATAAACCGTGTTGTATACGATATAAGTTCAAAACCGCCATCAACGATTGAATGGGAATGAAAAGCAGCAACGAAAATATTGCTTTAAAATACAGGTTCCAGGATGCAGCGAACCTGGAGTCGCAAGGGAAACTATTACACGCACTCCAGATTTTTTATGCAATCTATAATGAGAATCCGGAGTATACCGAAGCTGCATTTAAGATTATCGGAATTTATGAAAAGTTAAACAATATTCCGGCGGCACAAAACCTTGTAAATACACTTCTTGAAGATTACCCGGAAGAAAAGAAAATACGGCTGTTCAGCGGGCAGTTTTATTTTAGAAATTCAAAGTGGAATGAAACTATAGAGGTTCTATCGTTTTTCTTACCTGAAGAAGAGCCGATAACTTCGTTCTTTATCGGGTATTCCCATTATATGCTGCAAGAATACGAGTATGCGAAAATAAGTTTCCTTAATTTTCTTGCAAACGATAAAAGTTCCGAGTTTTTCCCGGACGCATATATCTATCTTGCAAAACTTGATATTCATATGGGAGATTTCAGAACCGCATTGGATTACTTAAAAAAGGCGGAATCGTTTTATACTAATTTTTATGAACTTCATCTTCTTTTTGCTATTACTTATTTCTTCCTCGGTATGGAAACCCACTCTATAAAGTCAATTGAAAAATCACTTAAACTAAATGTGAATGATACATCCGTAATAGAATGGGCAGGGAAAATCTATTTGAAAGCAGGCAACTATAAATTAGCTGAAGGTTTTTTAAGAAAATTTATTTCGGAGACAGAACAACCCTCCCCGGAAACTTATTCAAACCTTGCAGTAGCTTGTTTGAATACAAACAAAATTACTGATGCAAGAACATACTTTAATATTGCAATTCATTTAGACCCCGATAACAGGCTGGCAAAAGAAGCGTTGAAGAATTTGGATCAACTAAATCAAACTTAGAGTAAATATGAAAATGAAAACATTATCGATTTCTGTTATTATATTTTTTTCATTTGTAAACCAATTTGTATTTACACAAACCGATGATGAATTCAGACAAGCAGTATCCTTTTTTGAATCGGGGAAGTATGAAGATGCTCTAATTCTATTCGACAGTGTAATTCAAAACGGAAAGAGCAGCAATCAGTCTTATGCGGAAGTTTTAAAAGGAAAAACGCTGCTTAAAATGGAACATCATAGGCTGGCAGAACAATTTATTCAAAACTTCATTTCACAGAATAAAAAGAGTGAATACATAGTAGAGGCAAAAATTGACCTTGCCGAAGCTCAGCTTAAACTTGAAAAATATGATGAATGCCTTAAAACTCTTTTAGAAATTCTTAACTTAACCACTGCCCCAAATGATATTCAACTGATTAAAGCAAATTGTGAAAATTTGATTTTTGATAATTTCGATTTAAGCAGCCTTCAAAGTATTATATCCGGTTATTCAGACGATAAGGTTTTCCCGTTCCTCACCCTCGTTTACGGTAAATTATTATTAAAAAATGGTAGTAATATTGAAGCAAAGAAACAGTTTTTCACGATTATTCAAAACTATCCGGATTCGGATGAATACCAACCGGCTTTGGATTACCTTGAACAGAGAGCAAGTACGCCGGAATCTCAACCGCATTCATCATCCGATATGCTGGTTGCAGTTCTCCTTCCTCTTAATTTAAGTGCTGGAAGTAATTCGCATGTTTCAATGGAGGTATTGGAGGGAATTAAATACGCAGCGGATGAGTTCAACACCCTTTCAAATTCCCGTATAGGACTTGTAATCCGCGATACAAGAACAAAAAAAGAAGAAATAGAAAAAATCTTTGCTGAGATAGGAAATAATTCGGCAGTAAAAGCGGTTATCGGTCCACTGTATAGTGAAGAAACGGATTTTACGTGCGACATTTTTTCAGGGTTGGATATCCCGATAATATCACCGACAGCAACCGACGATCATTTAACAAAGAAATACAACAACGTATTTCAAGCAAATCCTTCTTTCGAGATGCGGGGGAAAATAATGGCTCAGTATATCTACTTTGTAGAAAATAAGAAGAACATTGCAATACTCTATTCAGAAGAAGGGTATTCAAACAATCTTGCACAAGCATTTTTGACAGAGTTTGAAAAATTAGGCGGTAACATAGTTACTACGCAGCAATACTCGGTAAATTCTACAAAACTTTCTGAACCGATAAAAAATATCAAAAAACTTATAAACGGAATAGACGGGTTGTACATCCCTATATCGGATAGCAAAATTGCATCACTACTTCTATCAAATTTATTTCTTAACGGTATTGATGTAAATCTGTATGGCAATCAAGACTGGTTTACAGCTACCGGTTTTGAAAGCTCTTCAAGTTTAAGCAACAAACTAACGTTTACATCCGATTACTTTTTTGATTATAAAAACAGCGAGTTTTTGGAATTCGGTAAAAGCTATTTTGATAAAACAGGGTTTGAAACAAGCCGGAATGTATTCTATGGTTATGATGCTGCCAAGTTATTGTTCAATTATCTTTCTTCATCCTCCAATGCAGCTTCATTCAGAGAGCTTATGATGAATTCAAATAATACATTTGAAGGATTTCACAACAACATCAACTTCGGCGAAGAAAGAATCAATAGGTGGTTAAATATAGTTCGTTTTAAAAACGGTGTTTTTGAATTGGTAGATAAGTTTCTTTACGAGTATTAAACGGAGGGAGTATCAACTTAGTAAAAGAATTGCCGTTAGATGACAGACCACGCGAAAAACTGATTTTACGCGGTGCTCAAAGTCTATCCGATGCTGAGCTAATAGCAATATTACTCCGTACAGGTAAAAAGGGGATGAACGTTATTGAAGTTGCCCGCTCATTATTAAAAAAACATGGTAATATTGCATACCTTGCTTCCAGGTCGCTGCAGGTTCTGAAGCAAACGGAAGGAATCGGCAAAGATAAAGCCGCAACTTTGATTGCTGCTTTTGAATTAAGTAAAAGGATAGGATTTTATGAAAAGACCTTTTACGATAAAAGAATTACATCTCCCGAAGAGGTGGCAGAAGTTTTTATTCCTTTACTAAGAAATGAACTTAAAGAAAAATTTTTTGTTATTTGTTTAAATACTGCCAATAAGATCATCAAATACGAAATGATCTCGGAAGGGAATCTTGACTCGAGTGTTGTACATCCAAGGGAAGTATATAAAGTAGCGATAGAGAATAATTCCAAAAGTATTATTCTTTTACATAATCATCCCAGCGGTAATGCAGAACCGAGCAATGAAGATTTGGCAATAACAAAAAAGATTTCGGAAGCCGGAAAAATTTTGGAAATACCTGTTTTTGATCACATAATAATTGCAGAAAATAATTATGTGAGTTTTATAGAGAAGCGTTTGCTATAATTTATTTTATTGAAGAAAAGGAAAAATTCTTTATTTTTACTAATAAAACTGGGAATAATTGACTGGTACAAAGTTTGATTATAGGTTTTTTTGAAAATTAAAGGGGGTAAATGTAAAAAAAAGTGATTTTTTTCACGAATTTTCTTGAAAAACCAATAAAATTAACTTAAATTTGAATCACTTTTATAATTAATCACAAACTCAACGGAGGATGAAATATGAAGTTAAAAGGAATCGTTTTAGCAGCCTCTTTCGCATTTGCAACTATCGGTTTTATTGGTTGCGGCGGAGGAGTTTCAGAAGAACAACTAGCCCAGCTGGATGCTCTAAAAAAAGAAGTTAGCTCTCTTGAAAAAGAAGCTAATACCCTCAAGGAGGAAAGAAGTAAACTTGAAAGGGAAATAGCCGAAAAGAACAAAAAGCTTGAAGAATGTGCTAAGTTAAAGCAAGAAACTAAAGCTAATTTAGAAAAACTACCTAAATAATTCGGAGGAAATTTATGAAATCATTAAAATTTTTATCGATCGTTTTCACGCTTTTATTTGCGTTCTCACTAACCTCTTTTGCACAGCAGGAGATGACCGAGGAAGAATGGCAGAATGAAATGAATCGTTTGAAAACAAAAAAGGAAAGCCTTGCTAAAGAAATTTCCGTTCTTCAAACCGATGTCAACGAGTTAAAAACCAATCTTTCTGCACTTCAGTCTTATGAAGATTGTATTAAAGACCTTTATCAAATGGTTGGAGCTTCTAAAGCCGACATTGATAACTTCAGAAATGCAGTTAACGAACTTGAAGGAAAAATCAGAAGAAAAGAAGGTCCTAAAGCTGATAGACAAAAAGACCTTGATGCTTTAAAGAAAAACCCGATTAGCGCTCTCCCTGAATTTAATAACAAAGTTCATGTTGTTATGCAGAAAATGCTTGACGAATGGGTAGACGCTCCTCAAGATATTTCTTATACAGTTGTAAAAGGTGATCACCTTTGGGGTATTGCCCGCAAAAAAGAACACTATGGAAACGGTTTTGCTTGGCCTAAAATCTACAATGCAAACCGCGACCAGATTAAAAACCCGGATTTAATTTATCCGAAACAAGTGTTCAAGGTTCCACCATTGACACCTGAAGAAAAAGAAAAATATGACAGACTTAGAAAAAATTATAAACCTGCTCCAACTCAATAATTTTTCTAAAGTATTTGCAAATTTTCATCTTAAAAAGCCCTTGTCCTTAAGGAGAAGGGCTTTTTCTATTTATTAGGAATTTATTTTATGCCCGAAGCTATTAGAAGACTTACTCTCGATAATGTTGATTTACTTTCCCTTTTGGGTTACAACGACTCTAATCTAAAACTAATTGAAAATCGGTTCAATACGACAGTTACAGTTCGAGGTGAAAACGTTGTAATCAAAGGAGTAGAAGAAGAAGTTGAAATTGTTGAAAAGATTTTCAAAGAAATGGTCTTCGTTCTTAATACAAAAGGCAAACTAAAGGAGTCCGATGTTAATACAATTTTAGACCTTACAACCCGGGGGAAAGAAATTATCAACGGGCAGGAGTTTGATAAAATTCTTCTTTACACGAAGAATGATGCAATAAAAGCAAAAACAAACGGTCAAATGAATTTCATACAAGTCGCAGCAAAGAATGATATTTGTTTTGCAATCGGACCGGCAGGAACCGGGAAGACATACATTGCAGTAGCTATTGCCGTTGCAGCACTTAAAAAGGCGGTTGTGAATAGAATTGTTCTTGCTCGTCCAGCTGTCGAAGCAGGAGAAAGTCTCGGCTTTTTACCGGGGGACTTTCGTGAGAAAATTGATCCGTATTTACGTCCCCTTTACGATGCGCTCGATGACATGATGCCTTCGGAAAAATTAAAAAGCTATATTGAGAAAAGAGTAATAGAAATTGTACCGCTTGCTTACATGCGTGGAAGAACACTAAACAATTCTTTTGTTATACTTGACGAAGCACAAAACTCAACAGATCTGCAAATGAAAATGTTTTTAACCAGGCTCGGCGCAAATAGTAAAGCAATTATAACCGGGGACATTACGCAAATCGATCTTCCTCCCAAAACAGCAAGCGGACTGATAAAAGCACGCGATATCTTAAAGGGAATTCAAGGTGTCGGCTTTGTTTATCTTGATAAATCGGATGTAGTCCGGCACAAACTTGTTAAAGACATCATTGATGCTTACGAAAAATCATATATCTTGAAGAATGACTCAAACGGTACGAAAAGCTCATATTCTCAAGTGTAAGCTTTATGTGTGATTATCAATTTTCGTTTTTAATTTCCAATGTTTTACTTTTCTCCCAGTAAAACTCCATTTCTTCTAGATTTGAATCAGTAATTTTTTTATTTATCTCTGCAAGGCTTTTTTCAATAAATGCAAATCGGTCTTCAAACTTTTTGTTTGCCCGTCTTAATGCATCTTCAGGATTGATTTTCATAAATCTTGCGTAATTTGTTAATGCAAAAAGAAGGTCTCCCAATTCTTCTTCTACCCTCACTGAATTCGATGACTGATCCGCTTCTTCAAGTTCTGCTATTTCTTCAGTAACTTTATTCCAAACATCGTCCTTCTTGCTCCATTCAAAACCAACTTTAGCTGCTTTTTCCTGAAGCCGGTATGCTCTGTAAAGCGATGGCAGATTCAAGGGAACACCTTCTAAAACTGATTTTCTCCCTTCGGTAAGTTTTATTGTTTCCCAGTTCTTTTTTACTTCATCGGCACCATGAACAATTGTTTCCCCGAAGACGTGTGGGTGTCTTCTTATCAATTTTTCGGTAATAGACTTGATTACATCTTCCAGTTCAAAACGATTACTTTCTGATGCAATAACAGAGTGAAAAACAACATGAAGCAGTAAATCACCCAATTCCTTTTTTAGTTCGTTATAGTCTTTATTGTCTATTGCTTCGACAACTTCGTATGCTTCTTCAATAGTAGCTGCTTTAATCGAATCGTTTGTTTGCTCATGGTCCCACGGGCATTCTTTTCTCAATCTTTTTACAATAGCAACAAATTCATTAAATTTAGATTCAAGCATTAAGAATTTCCTTACTTGTCTTGTTTTAATATTAATAATCTTTCACTGTTAAAATAGTGAAAATACATATAGAATTAAAAGGAGTAATAAAATGATAGAAGAAAAAATTGTCGAACTTGGTTATACTTTGCCTGTGGTTGCAAAACCTTTAGCAGCTTATGTTCCCGCAGTTAAAGTAGGTGATTATATATTTACCTCCGGGCAGGTTCCATTGGTTGATGGAAAGATTGTTTATACAGGTAAAGTCGGTGGAGAAGTATCCGAAGAAGACGGAATAAAAGCAGCCGAAATCTGTGCTCTTAATTGTCTTGCTGCAGTAAAATCAATGTTGAATTCACTTGATGAAGTTGAAAAAGTAGTTAAGGTAACAGTATTTGTAAACAGTGTAAATGATTTCGTAAATCAACCCGAAGTTGCTAACGGTGCATCGGAATTAATCGGGAAGATATTCGGCGAAGCCGGTAAACATGCCCGCAGTGCAGTTGGAGTGAACGTACTGCCGCGTAATGCTTCGGTCGAAATTGAAATGATTGTTAAAGTAAAGTAATATTTATGACCCCGGCAGCAAATAAAAATAGAATCATTTTTCTTGATCTTATTAGAGCTTTTGCTGTGTTGAATATGGTTCAAGGACACACGGTTGATGTTTTATTAGCCGATGAATACCGAACAATGGATAGCTGGCTCTATTCATTATGGTTGACGAATAGGGGATTAACTGCCCCAATATTTTTGTTTACTGCTGGAACGGTTTTTACATACTTGCTTCGTTTACAAAAAGTGCCGTTTAGCGAAAATCCCCGCATTAAAAGAGGTATTAAAAGGGGTGTCTTATTGATAGTGATTGGTTATTTGTTGCGTTACCCGACTCCTAAAATAATATTTTTCGATGGGGTAACCGAAGTGCAATGGAAAATTTTTTTTACTGTTGATGTTCTGCATCTTATAGGATTCGGATTACTTTTTATTCTATTACTTGCTTACATTTCGGAAAAAATTAAATACAAAGATGGATTGGTTTATACGATTGCAACACTAGGGGTATTTATTGCATATTACTTTACAGAAAAGGTCAATTGGGTTGAATTATTTCATCCTTTTATTGCCGGGTATTTTTATAAAGGGACGGGATCATATTTCCCGTTTTTCCCTTTTCTTGTTTTTCTTTTTGCTGGTGCTGTTCTCGGAAGTTATCTTGCCCGAAACCCAACTGTATTCAAGAATATGAAATTTTCCGTTGCATTACTGATAGCAGGAATTGTGATGATAATTTTAACATATGTATTAGACTATATTGAAATTCAATATCTCGGTAAAAGCTATTTCTGGACAAGTAGTCCCAACTTAGTTCTATTTCGTTTAGGGATTGTACTAATTCTGAATTCATTTTTTGCTTTTACTGCATCATATCTTGATACTATTCCCAGGATACTTATCTTATTGGGGAGAAACACGCTGCTGATATATGTCGTTCATTTGATGATTCTTTACGGAAGTGTTTGGAACCGTGGTTTAGCTTCAATTGCCAATAGAGCATTTGACCCTTATTTAACGGTTCTTTCGGCTGCCGGAATGATTTCTTTAATGGTTCTTTTAGTATATTTGATCTACCTATTTAATGTTAAAAACAAAGCTTTAGTTACATAGTTATATGAGTATCAGAAAATCTGCCGCTACAGTTCCACAGGTTGTTGAAGAAGAAAAACAGTTTGAATCTTCAATTAGACCATCGAAGTTTTCGGAGTTTACCGGGCAATCCAAGATTACGGACAATTTAAAAGTATTTATTTCAGCAGCTCTAAAAAGAGGTGAAGCGTTAGACCATGTACTTTTAACCGGTCCCCCCGGATTAGGAAAAACAACTCTCGCAAATATCATATCAAATGAACTTGGTGTCAAAATAAAATCAACGTCCGGACCTGTACTTGAAAAACCGGGTGATCTTGCAGGGTTATTAACCAACCTTGAAGAGAAAGCAGTTCTGTTTATCGATGAAATTCATAGACTTAGTCCCGTTGTGGAAGAGTTCCTCTATTCTGCGATGGAAGATTTTAAACTCGACATAATGATTGACAGCGGACCTAATGCACGCTCTGTTCAAATTAAACTGCCGCGGTATACTCTTATAGGTGCAACCACACGTGCTGGAATGCTAACTTCTCCCTTAAGAGATCGTTTCGGAATTAAATCCCGCCTTGATTATTATGACCCGAAACTAATTGATAAAATATTAATCAGATCGGCAAAAATATTAGACATTAAAGTTGATACAAATGCATCGCTTGAAATTGCAAAACGTTCACGGGGAACTCCGAGAATCGCCAATAGATTGCTCAGAAGGACACGTGACTTTGCAGATTTTGAGGATAAAAAAATAATTGATATAGAAATTGCAAAGAAAGCTCTTTCTGCGCTTGAAGTGGACGAAATGGGTTTGGACGAAATGGATAAAGATATTCTCCTTACGATTATCGAGAAGTTTTCCGGTGGTCCTGTTGGTCTTAATTCACTTGCAGTTGCAGTGAACGAAGACCCCGGTACAATCGAAGAAGTGTATGAGCCGTATCTAATTCAACAAGGACTTCTACACAGAACACCGAGGGGAAGAGAAGCTACGGAGCTTGCATATAACAAGTTCGGTAAATTAAAAAAGAGTAATCAGAATTCTTTATTTGAGTGAGAAGAATGGTACAAATTAATAATATAAAAATTGGTGATGGGCTTCCTTTTGTTTTAATAGCCGGTCCTTGTGTTGTAGAAAACGAAGAAATTACATATAACACAGCATCGGAATTGAAAAGTATAACAGATGAATTGAACATTCCCTTCATATTCAAATCAAGTTATAAAAAAGCAAATAGGACAAGTATAAACTCTTTTACAGGGCTTGGAGACAAACAAGCATTGGAAATATTAAGCAGTATCGGGAAGTCTCTCGGGGTTTCGGTTTTAACAGATGTTCATTCTGAAGCAGAAACAGAAATGGCTGCTGCTTATGTAGATGTTTTACAAATACCTGCATTTCTTTGCAGGCAAACGGAACTATTGATTGCCGCCGGCAAAACAGGTAAAGCCGTAAATATTAAAAAAGGGCAGTTCCTTGCTCCCGAAGATATGAAGTTCCCGGCAGATAAGGTTGCATCAACGGGTAATAGCAAAATCCTTTTGACTGAAAGAGGAACGAGTTTCGGTTATCACAATCTTGTTGTTGATATGCGCTCCTTGTTGATAATGAAAGATATAGGTTACCCGGTTGTTATGGATGCAACGCACTCGGTTCAAGTACCGGGGAAGGGAAATATAACCGGTGGTGAACCGCGGTTTATTTTTCCGCTTGCAAAAGCAGCAGTTTCAGTTGGAATTGACGCTCTGTTTCTTGAAGTACATCCCGAACCGGAAAAAGCATTGAGTGATGCTGCAAGCCAGTTGAGACTTTCAAATGTAAAAAATATGTTGATTGAATTGAAAAAAATAGATTCAATTGTAAAAGCTGAATGAGGAATGAGTTGAGCGAAGAAAGAATTATTTCTAAAGGGAAGCAGGTAATTGAGATCGAGTCAGTTGCCGTTAAAAATCTTCTTAAAAGTATAAATGAAAAATTTGTTAAAGCTGTTAAAGTAATCGGCGACTGTAAAGGAAGAGTTGTACTTACCGGGATGGGAAAATCCGGTTTGATAGCAAGAAAAATTGTAGCCACATTGAATTCAACAGGAACTGCTGCAATTTACCTCCATCCTACGGATGCCTTGCACGGTGATCTTGGGATGGTTAGAAGTGATGATGTTGTAATGCTGCTTTCGAAGAGCGGTTCAACGGAAGAAATAGTAAATTTAATTCCATTAATTAAACGGTTGAAAGTTACGATTATTAGTATAACTGCAAATGAACTGTCGAAAATAAGCCGCGAATCGGATATTTCCCTTGTAATGGATATTAAAGAAGAAGCATGTCCATTAGACCTGGCTCCTACTTCTTCTACTACGGCAATGCTTGCTTTAGGTGATGCTATTGCTGTCTGCTTACTTGAAATACACGGATTTACTGCAGAGGATTTTGCATTACTTCATCCCGGGGGTAGCCTCGGCAAACGCCTTTCGTTAAAAATAAATGAGATAATGTATAAAGGAGAACAGATACCACTCGTTCACCAATCAACTTCGTTAAAAGATACTATTATCGAAATTACATCCAAAAGACTTGGGGTAACCGGAGTTGTTAATGAGAAGGGAGTCTTAACAGGTATAATTACGGACGGTGATTTAAGAAGGCTTCTTGAAAAAACTCTTGATATTAAAGAATTAACTGCTCTTGACGTAATGTCATCAAACCCGAAAACAATAAGACCGGATATTCTTGCTTCATTTGCATTACAACAAATGGAGAAGTTTAAAATTACTTCGTTAATTGTAACGGATGAAAAGAAAATCCCGGTTGGTATACTTCATCTTCACGACCTTGTGAATTTAGGATTACAACGCAGATGAAATACCCGGTTTTAATAATACTCCTCCTCTTTATTGCCGGGTGCGGCAGCGAAAAAGTTAAACCTAAAATTGATACTTCGTTAAAAGTGGAAGAACTACCTGCACAGGAAAGCTGGGATTCAAATATTATTTTTACCGATTCCGGAAGAACACAGGCTGTTATGTGGGTGGGTCATTTGAGAATGTTTACCCAGGCTCAGGAAACATTAATTGACAGCAATTTAAAGGTAGATTTCTATAACCCGCAGCAAATAAAAACCACTACTTTAACTTCGAGACGGGGAAGAGTAGATGACAAAACAAAAAATCTTTATGCAATCGAAAATGTAGTTGCAGTAAACGACAGCGGCATTACTCTCGAAACCGAGGAGTTAATGTGGAGGAACTCGGATAGCAGAATTGTTTCGGATAAATTTGTTACAATTAATACTCCGACTGAAAAAATTCAGGGTTACGGTTTTGAATCGGATCAACACCTGAAAAACTATATTATTTACAAAGTTACATACGTTACAAACCAGGATTCGCTTTGAAAAGATTGACGCTGATATTTTTATTCTTTTTAATCCAGGTAAGTTTTCCGCAGGAATCCGATAAAATGATTACCGTAATCGGTAAGGAATTAAAAGGACACTTTGAGAACAACGAATCAATCCGCGAAGTAATAGGGGATGTTGTATTAACGCAGGGAAATGTAGTGATAACCTGCGACACCGCAATTCAGTTTATATCAAGAAACAGCGCCCATCTAATCGGAAATGTTATTGTTACACAGGATACTTTAACAATTTATACGGATGAAGGTTTCTATTTCGGAAATGAAAGACGTGCTTATTCCGATAAAGGTGTAAAGCTGGATGATAAAAAAGTTATTTTAACTGCCCGTAAAGGAGAGTACTTCTTTAATGAAAATTTAGCGGATTTTCATTATGATGTAAAACTATATGATACTGTTTCAACTTTGACATCGGATAGACTACTTTATTATCGGGAGATTGATAAAGCGATTGCAACCGGTACTGTAAAAATTGTTGATGTTGAAAATACAATTAATTCCGACAGCCTGGAGCATTACCGCGATAGCCAGATAACATTCGGATTTGGTAATGTGATAATACGAAGTTTCACAAATAATACTTCAATATACGGAGATCATATTGAAGACTACAGGGTGAAAAATTACAGTTTAGTCGATGAAAATCCATTACTCATCCAGATTGATTCATCATACAGGCAAAATAAAAAAGAAGAAATTGATTCATTATCTTTTACGGACACAACAATAAGCAGTACAGCTTTCATTCCCGATTCACTGTTTGAAGATTCAACACTTGTAATCGATACGTTGATAATTAAAGCGGGTATACTTGAAGCTTATAGAGACACGAGTAACTTCTTTATTGCCAAAGATTCGGTTAAAATGGTAAGAGGCGAATTCGCTTCGAGAAACGATTACACTATTTTTTACAGGGATGAAGAAAAGATAATTACATTTAAAGTTGATGATGAAGCAAAACCGCCGGTTCTTTGGTATGAGAATTCGCAGCTTACCGGGGATTCACTTACTATTTATCTTCAAGATAGAAAAATAGAACGGGTAGACGTGAATAGAAATGCTGCAATCGGCTCCCAAAATGAATTGTATAAAGATAGATGGGATCAAGTTTCCGGTATGGATGTTAATCTCTACTTCGGTGAAGACGGTCTTGAAAAAACTGAAGTATTTGAGAATGTATTAAGCATCTATTTTATGTACGAAGAAGATGATCCGAATGGATTGATTAAAGCAAGTTCCAAAGATGCGGTAATAGAATTTGAAGAAAAGAAGGTTGCTAATGTTAGATTGTACGGCAATCCTAATAGCGAGTATCACCCTGAAAACCTTGTATCCGGTAAAGAAAGAGAATTTGTCCTACCGAAGTTTGTTATTTATTTAGACAGACCTGTAAAAGAAGAAATTCTGAATCATTACTTTAGTAAAGATGAAACCGAACCTGAACAAAGTTCTATCGAAGAAAGTGAAATAATAGAATGACAAATGAAGAAAAAAAAACCTCTACTCTTAGTTGCAGCGAGCTTGTTAAAATATATAAAAAAAGAGCCGTAGTT
>ERZ795056.2189-NODE-2189-length-21963-cov-9.007805_pt1 | contig 21963 bp, 17 predicted proteins | sample MGYA00375140_ERZ795056 | MGnify/ENA primary metagenome ERZ795056 (study PRJEB30185, sample SAMN05720227) | activated sludge metagenome | isolation source: Anaerobic digester | place: USA | collected 2015-03-09 ... | reverse complement strand
GGCATCGGTTACCACTACCGAATAACTGCCGTCAGAAAGGTTACTGATGGTTTTAAAGGTGGCGCCATTACTCCACAGATACGTATAAGGTGCCGTTCCACCAGTGGGATTCGCAGTTGCGGAGCCATTATTTACGCCACTGCATGCAGGATTTGTTGTTGAAATGGTGGCTGAAGGACCATTACCCTGGTTGGTGAGCGTTATGGATGCATTAAATTTACAACCACTGGCATCTGTAATTAGCACCGAATAGGTTCCCGCCGCTAACTGGTTAATGGTATTTGTATTGCCGCCATTACTCCACAAATAGGTGTAAGGGGCAGTACCACCTGTTGGGTTAACTGTTGCAGACCCTATGTTATTACTGCTGCACGGTGGATGGATGGGGGTGATGGTACCGGTTACGCCCGTTGTCGGTTCAGTGATCGTTTCGGTAAAGGTGGCTGTGCGTCCACCTGCTGTGGTAACCGTAAGGTTGTACGTGCCGGCGGAAACATTTTCCAAAATTTCCAGGTTATAGGTAAACCCTGGTGAACCGGTTTTGGTCCATGCATAGGTATAGGGCAAGTTGCCTCCTGCCACATTAACCTGGATGCGGCCATTGCTTCCGTCTTTGCAATTAATATTGTTTTTGCTGGCAAGCGTAATTACAGGATCGGTTTCAAATGGACAGGAGGTGGCAAAAACCTGCTGCGAAGCCTGTCCGGTTAGGGCTGTGGCTGTGCTCTTTATCCGCATTTTATACTGTGTACCTGCAGCAATACCCGGTGGCACAGTGGCGGCAATAATACCACCCAGGTTGGTGGTGGCAAGGCTGCCAACCAGGGTTTCGCCGGCAAAACTGCCGGTTGCATCGCTCAGGTACAGCCTGAACTGATTTCCCGTGGTAAAGGTTCCGGTTGCTTTAAAACTTACCTCAAGGGCATCGCCGCCACACAGGTAATTTTTTGAAACAGTGGAAATATTGATGGCGGGTGCTGCCTGTACGGTGGTAATATTAAAATCGTGGGTATTTACCAGGCTCCAAACCCCGTTTGCATCTTTTGCCCTGACATGCAGTTTGTGGGCACCGGTTGCAAGCCCGGTAATATTAATGGAAGTAACCAAATTGGAAGCCGAAGTGCCGGGGGCAAAAGCCAAAGGAATGGCATTGCCCAAACCGGGATCGGTATCAATATAATACTCTATTTTTTGCAGGTTGGCCAGGGTAGCAGGTGGTGGGGCCGTAGCGCCATCGTAAGGTTTGTAGAACAGCCATGAATTTACGAGGCTCCAATGCCCCGCAGCATTGCGGGCGCGGGCATACAGGCGGTGCACGCCTTGAGATACTGTTGTTGGGTCAACCGGTATTACCAAATCGTTCAGCGTGGTTTGTCCGGAGGGGATGGTAAGTGCCGTGGCGCTGCCAAGTCCCGGATCGTTATCAAAGAAATACTCTACTCTATCAATATTGGAAAGGACACCAATGGGTGGTGCCGTAGCGCCATCGTAGGGTTTGTAAAAAAGCCATGAATTTACCAAACTCCAATGCCCCGCAGCATTGCGGGCGCGGGCATACAGGCGGTGTACGCCCTGCGTGAGCGTTGCCGGATCAACCGGTATTACCAAATCGTTTAGGGTGGTTTGCCCCGTTGGAATACCCAGCGAGGTGGCACTGCCCAATCCGGGGTCGTTATCAAAATAATATTCCACCCGGTTGATATTGGATATAGTACCCACGGGTGGCGCTGTTGCCCCATCGTAAGGTTTGTAAAAAAGCCATGAATTTACCAGGCCCCAATGCCCGGCAGCATTTTGGGCACGTGCATACAGGCGGTGAACGCCTTGTGAAAGCGTGGCCGGGTCAACCGGTATTACCAGGTCGTTCAGCGTAGTTTGCCCGGTTGGTATGGAAAGCGAAGCGGCCAAACCAAGACCGGGGTCGGTATCAAAATAATACTCTACCCGGTTAATATTGGAAATAGTACCCACAGGTGGTGCCGTTGCGCCATCATAAGGTTTGTAAAACAGCCATGAATTTACCAGGCCCCAATTGCCGTCAGCATTTTTTGCACGGGCATACAGGCGGTGTACACCCTGCGAAAGCGCACCCGGATCCACGGGTATGGTAAGGTTATTCAGTACGATCTGCCCGGCAGGAATGGTTAGCGGGGTAGCGCTGCCAAGTCCGGGATCGGTATCAAAATAATACTCCACCCTGGTAATATTGGATTGCGACTGCCCGTATTGCAGGCCGGTAAGCAGGAGTAGCAGGATAAAAGCTGCCTTGTAAAGGTATTTCATGGCACGATGCTTTACTGCCGGGCATACCGGCGGGGTAAAAAATGCAGAATTGTAAGGATGCGGCTATGGGAAACCGGGGCTTAGTTATTGCTGCGAACGCTGATGGTTACGTTGTAGGGATTGGTGGAAGCATTAAGGGTTGCCGCATCAAGCCGGTAAATTGAAGGAACCGCGGGTACACCACCTAATTTGTAGGAAAAAGCTGCCTCGCCCCCAAAAATACCGCAATTGGTAGGGGTGCCTGCTCCGCTAAAACCACCGTTGATGGCTGGGGAACCGGTTTTCAGGATATAATAGTTTTCGTTGAAGGCGGTATTCTGAGGATGCCCGGCTTCATCACCTACTCCAGTAATTCCCTGAAAAAGATTGGTCCAGCTTTGCCCCCAACGGTTATTGGTGCCTAAAGGCAAAGTGGCAGGTTGTGATTGACCAAAGAAGCAGTTTTCATAAACGGTGTTTACATTATTTGCATTGGAAGCTGCCAAAATGCAATTTCGTACCAATACGTTGGCGTTTGTAACAGCAATGGGGCTATTGCTATTATAATAATTGAAATTCGGACTAACACAATTAAAAAAAACGGCAGACGAACTAGGGTTGTACAAGATGAAATCACCATTTGATGCCCCACCAAAAATACAATTGAAAGCAGCAATATTAATTGAGCTCCCTTGGGAATAGTTCATACCACTATTATAAAGTACACAACTTGTAAAAGTAACGTCCGAAACATCGGAATAAAGAGTAAAAAGTTTAAAAGTACCATTGCATCTTGTAAAACTGATATTAGAAACACCCGCTCCAACGGGCGAATTAGTTTGATTGCCAACATAAAATGTACCACTTAAGCCTTCTACCTTGCTGCCATCGCTGCCTGGGTAAAAATTAAGGGAAGCAGAAGAAGGTGCGTTGCTGTTATTTTTTTGCAACCCTGCATGGGTATCAAGGTTATACCCAAAGCCAATAAACACGAGGGGTTTGGTAATGGTAAGGCCACCAATATTACCATATACCTGCACAGTATCGCCCGGAGTAGCAGCGGCCTGAAGTGCGCTAATATCACTGTAATCCACGCCGGTAAGCGGACTGCCAGGGTAGCCCATTCGAAAGATGCGGGCATTGGCAAAAGTGGCCAATCCAATGGTAAGGATGGCGGTGAGGAAAAGTTTGGTTTTCATAAAAAATACATTTTAGGAATGAAGAGATAAATGGAATGAAGAATGAAAAAGTTGAGGATGTGAAATTGGTAAATGAAATGGGGGATGTAACCGGGTATTATCACCGGGGAGGAGGGGGTGTTTTAGCGGGGGAGGTGGTGGTGGGGACACCAACATTTAGGACAATGCTCAGGTTTTTAGGACTGGTGGCCTCTCGAACCCAAAAAAAAAGAGACAAATTAGAACCTTATTACCTTAAATTAGCAAGCAAATTTTCGATATCCCTTGCCAGCTGATTCCCTCTGCCATTTGCAGCTTCGGTAATAATTTTACTTGCAAACAGGCTAACATTTTCCAGAGAGGGTAGTATTTCTTTTCCTATTAGTGGCTTCATGGATGCAAAAGATAAACTATCAATTGTTTCCCTCCAACTACCCTTGTTTTTTTCCGTAAGCCTGCCAAGTGACTTGAATTCTAACCCATCGCCAAAGTTGAAAGCCTGGAACCATTCCTGTGTTTCGGGAACCATCCAACTGATATAGCCTCCGGGAAGAATTTGTTTGGGTTTTTTTATGGCACCGGTAAAGCTATATTGCACCCCGGCACTTGCCACTGGATTAAAGTATGATGGAGTGTAGAAGTCACTGAGTATCATACCATTTACACTATACCCAAACTTTACGGCTTCACTCGGATCGCAAACTTCTACAAGGTAATTTACTCTGCCTTGGCCTGGTTTTATAGAATCGCTTGCCATCAGCCTGTTTCCAAAAGGATCTGCGAGCATTTCAAGGCATTCGTGGCTACAGGTTAAAGGTATATTGCTGCCCGCCTGAACCAATGCGTAAGGCTGATTATTGCTGTCCAAATGGATACCTGCAGCCCCTTCAAAGCCAATATCATCACGGATTATTATGGGCCAATAGCCGATAGGAATATCGTTTAATGCAGCGAATGAATCAATGGTTGCAGCATGATTCCAAACAGGTGAAAAGTCGCGTGTTATCTGCTTTTGCAGGGCAGCGCTGATTTTTGCAACCTCAGAAAATGGCACCTGATTAGTTTCGCTTACCAAGGCAAGTTGGATTGTTATCATGATTCGAAATTTGATGAATTAAAAGGAATTATAACAATCCAGGAATGGATAATACCAATCCAGGATTGTTAACTGTAAAACCACCTTATTTGGAGGAAATGCCTTATACAGCACAAACTGCATCAATGCCCCTGCGTATAATTTTGGCAATTAGGGCTACCAATATGGGAAGCACAATTACTCCAACAGGTCCGGCAAAGAATGATGCTGCAATTGCTGTTAATACTGCAGTAATGATGGTAGGCCAATCAATGGTTCCATCTTCCTCCAGTTCTGCAAGAATTCGGCACAACTCACGCTTTATCGCGCGTTTCATGCGCCTGAATTTCGCTTTTATGCCACCAAATAATGCAGTGGTCCGGTTTTCCATCAAGGATAAGGTAAGCGGAATTGATTCCACCATTCCGGCCACAATCTGGTCTTCATCCGGTAATTGCAATCCCTCGAGGAGTGCTTTCATCTCGGGGTTCAAAAGCTCCCGATCGCTGTAGTTGTCAATTTCAAATTCATCCAGCCGTGCAAGCGAATTTGCTTCATTCATAATGTAGGGAATGAAATCCTGGTTTACTTCTGTCATAGAAGTCATGAGTTCCTGTGCCATTTTTTTTAATTTTTGAGGTGAAAAAATTTGTTCAATCTTAAGGATTGTGATATCCAAGAAATTGACAGAACAAAGATTATCCAGGGTTTAAAATTATAAAAGAGTTTATTCACCCTTGGGGATGGAGTGTTTTAACGAGGGTAGGAGAAGGATTGCTAAAGGATGGCGGGGGCTGAAACATTTAGTAGTAAAGTTTTGTTTTAGCGGACGAAAGTCTAAGGGTTTATCGTTCGGCGTCCTTAGCAATCGATAAAACCCAAAAGACGATCTTAATTTTTTAAGCACTTACAGACTTTTAAAACAATTAATTTTTGACAAATAAATAAAATATTATTATTTAAGCGTTGGAAATTATCTTTTTCTCCGTATTTTTAAAATTCAAACAGAAGCCTATAAGTTGACTGGTAAAAAAATCCCATCGCCATAGTGGATGACTATGTAATAATGAGGCAGATATTAATTATTATTATTAAAGGTTTTGGCGATTACGGGGCAAATATTCAGGTGTCTAACATGGGGAATTGCTTGATAAGGTTAATTTGAGTATAATGATCGAATTGTTGCTTCTCGATATTGGTATGCCAGTTTTAAATGGTATTGAAACAGCAAAAATCATTTCCTCAACATAGCCGGGCAAAAAAATATTTGCTGTAAGCATGATGGATGATGAGCAATTGGTGACATGGTACGCAGAGGAGCAAGGGGATAATTTGCTAAAGATGCAGAAAAGGCGCAGCTAAAAGTGGCCATAAACAAGGTATTGTAAAGGAGCTTTCATTATTTTGAACTGATAACCTGGTGTATGATACATAGCTTTCAAAGTTATAGTGGCACCCATGAGGATATTTCGCCAAACCATACCGAAAGAGAAATGGATTTTTTAAAACTCACCTGCAGCGAAATTACCTTTTGAAGATTGCAGGCAAAATGAATGAAGGCTCAATCACGGTGAATGGGTACCGGGATGGTCTGTTTGAAAAATTTGGGGTAAAGATTAGGGTTTGGTTGTTTTTGTATGCGGTGAGGATGGAGGCGGGAATGCTAAATTTAAATTTTATAGTCTTCTTAATTAATAAAATTAAATAACATGTTAAGTCAAAAATCAATTCCAATTCCAGTAGAAATTGCAGATGTAGAAATTGCAAAGTTTATCACTTTAAAGGAGGAAGGAGCAAAAGTATTGGTTGAAAAATTTATGGACGAACCAGAGAAGGTTGAATTTCATGGTTCAAAGCATAATTCATTTGTTTTTGAAAGGAAAGATATTTTGAGATTTTTTCTGGATGAGAAAGATATTACTGAAAAGGCACCAGAAGGAAAAGCAGAGCTATTGATGGTTATTTTTGGAGCACACCCTGGAGTTGATGCAATTGAATTGGAAGAATACAAACCACATGAAGCTCAATTTCCTCAAGGCAAGCCTACGGTCATTGTAGCAGGTGCCAATTTTAATCCGGAAGCTCCTGAAGAAGAGCAATTAACCCTTTTAAAAACTGCTAAACCAGCAAGTGAATACCCGCCCGGCCGAACCGTAACAAAACTTGTGGTTGAGGAAGGGACATCGAATAAACAATTGTTTATGAGGTTTAGTCTTGACTAATTTTTATTATTAAAAGAAATTTTTCCAATAACATCAAAAATAATTTTATGTCATCTCGTGAAATTAATCGCAGAAACTGTAAGGAGAAAATGGAAATCCGGAAGAATATTGTAGCGGATAAGTTCAGAGCGATTGCAGAAGGTGAAGAAATTCCTACTCCAACCTTTCATTATTTTAGCCCAGCCAGAAGTGGTAATCCAAGGAATGCATTCCTTTTTGAAAGGGAAGATATTTTAAAGATTTTCTTTCCCAAAAATGTAGTGGATAGAATCTTGGTAGAGGATATTAAGAAGGGAACCCCAACCCATTTAGTAGCGATTCTTGGCGCCCACAATCAAACAACATCAGAATTTTTTGCGGGGCAATCAACTGTTATTGTTATGGGTGTAAAGCCAAAGGATGGTGGTTCAGTTATTGACTTATCAAATAACGCTGTAAATGTCCCAGTTGGAAGTTTGGATAGCGGTAATGTTGGAAAGTTGGGGGAAGAGGATGAAATTGTTGGTTTTGAATATCCACCTTCTGATGGTTTGTTGCAGCCACCACCACCACTTTCTCCTTCACCTATGGAGTTCAAGTTTACGATTTAGTATTTTTATGGTAACTGTTTTAGATTGGATTCATAATCTTTCCATTTGGATTGTAATTTTACCTGCTTTTATTGGATTGATTTATTTCAATATTTTGGCAAGTTCATCCAAAATCATTTGGGGGATGTCGCTTCTGGCGGTCATCCCCCAAATGATTAGGATTATTCCTTATTTTAGTGGTAACCGGTATATTTATTATAACCTATATACAATTCCGGAACTACTTTTTTCTTTTTTCTTTTTATGGCAATTAACTGATAAATCAAAAACCTTTAACCACTTTATTAAATTATTTATTCCAATATTTTTTTTGGTATTTATTTGGCTTCTCCTTCGGGAAGATTTTACAAAACGATTTTTTTTCGAATGCGTTGCAATTTGCAATATGATGGTAGTGTACGGAGTTCTTAGTATAATCTACAATGCTATTAAAAGTAATAGCATTGTAATATCTGGAAATCGTCCGGAAAATTACTTTATAATCGGTCTTTTTTTTTATGCTCCACTTACAGTTGTTTATTATACTTTATGGAATTTCCTCCAAAGTCATCAGGATTCTGCGGTTAAAAGTTTAAATTTAATTCATTCTATAGCTAATATTACCATGTATTGTTTATTTGCATGGGGTCTTGCCATTGATGCCATTTTTGATAAAAAGGGAATCCGTATTAAGTTTCACTAAAATTTCACTAAACTTTGTTTGTACCAGAATACGATATTATTGTTACAGTGGTTTTCTTCAGTGTATTAGTATTTACGGTAATTACTTTTTTTATCGCGATTCTCATTCAATACCAAAAGCGCCGAGAAAAACATTTATTGGAAGTTCAAACCCTAGAACATCAATTCTCCCAAACCCTCCTTTCATCCCAAATTGAAATTCAGGAACAAACCCTCCGTAACATCAGCCAGGAACTGCATGATAATATAAGCCAGAAACTAGGGCTTGCCAAATTACAACTCAACCTGATCCAGGCCAACCAGCCCACTCTTAATGTGCAAGAAACCAAAACGGTAATTATGGATGCCATTGAAGATATCCGGGCGCTTAGCAAAAGCATGCACCCTGACCGTATTGGCACCATTCCCCTAAAGGAAAGTATTGAACATGAGGTTAATATGTTGAGAAATGCTTCATCTGCGTCATTCAATTGCACCATTGATGCTGACCCTGAAATACTTACTCCCGATCAAAGAATCATCCTTTTCAGGATTTTCCAGGAATTGCTCAACAACGCTTTAAAATATTCGCAGGCAACAAATGTTGAAATTATGCTTTCATTTACTGATCACATTACCCTTTCTGTAATTGATAATGGGATTGGCTTGCCAGCCGACTACCAGAAGGGTATCGGGCATACCAGTATTCAAAACAGGGTTGGATTGATAAAAGGAACATTCCATCTTGAAAGCATTCCGGGGAAGGGAACAAATTCAAGGGTTGAAATTCCTAAGGGATGATAATTCCGTCCCTTAATCATACTTTCAACACCAATATAAACAATATGCGCATTCAATATTTTATTGGGTGTTCGCTATTTTTTTAAATGGTAATGTTATAAATCTGATTATTACATTCATTTTTATTTTTCCTGGAAATTTAAAGTGCTGGTAGAATGTTTTTTCCCCCCTTACCTTCGCCCCCCTTAATATCAAAAACTGTTATTCTCCGTCCATGTCCCATCCATATTCCCCCCAAGTCAGCGCCCAACTCAATATCCGCCTCCCGCAGGTAGAAGCCGTACTCGCCCTGTTTGCCGAAGGCGCCACCATCCCTTTTATTGCCCGGTACCGGAAGGATAAAACCGGCAACCTCGATGAAGTGCAGATTCAGCAGATACAGGAAACTGCCAAACAGGTGCAGGAATTTGCCGAACGCAAGCTTTTTATTGAAAAAACCATAACCGATCAGGGTAAAATGACGGAGGGCTTGCAAGCCAAACTCGATAATGCCACCACCATCAATGAGCTGGAGGATATTTACCTGCCTTACAAGCCAAAGCGTAAGACCAAGGCGCAAACCGCAAGGGAAAGCGGGCTTGAGCCACTTTCCGACTTTTTGTTGCAACAGGCTGATGCTAAAGTGGAAGAAATAGCTGCCACTTACCTGAATGAAAATGTAAAAACCATTGAGGAAGCCCTGCAGGGCGCCCGCGACATAATTGCCGAAAAAGTGAATGAAGATGCGGAAGTGCGGGCCGAAATGCGCCACCTGTTTGAAAAGGAGGCAAGGCTGATCAGCAAGGTGCTGAGCGGTAAAGAAGCCGAAGCCATTAAATACAAGGATTATTTTGACTACAGCGAACTGGTAAGCAAAGTGCCAAGCCATCGTGCGCTGGCAGTACTCCGTGGCTTTATGGAAGGTTTTTTGCGCATGAGCATTGAGCCGGAGGAAACCACAGCGATTGACTTGCTGGAGAACCGTTTTATAAAAGGCATTAGTACCGAAGGTGGACAGGTCAAAAAAGCCCTCCGGGATGCCTGGAAACGGTTGCTGCAACCTTCGCTCGAAAGTGAGTTCAGGATGGCGGTTAAACAGCGGAGCGATGAGGATGCTATTGCTGTATTTGCTGAAAACCTGCGACAATTGTTGCTTGCAAGCCCGCTTGGGGGCAAAAGGCTGATTGCCATTGACCCCGGCTATCGTACCGGGTGTAAAACGGTTGTACTTGATGAAAAGGGCACGCTTCAGGAAGCTACAGTAATATTTATACATGAGCCGGGCAGGCTGCAGGCTTCGGAAAATACCATTCGCCACCTTGCAAAGCATTACAAAACGGAAGCCATTGCGGTCGGGGATGGTACGGCAGGCAGGGAAACGGAGCAATTCATTAAAAAGCTTGAACTGGGTTTGCCGGTATTTTTGGTAAATGAGGCCGGTGCATCGGTGTACAGCGCAAGCGAGGCGGCCCGCGAAGAGTTTCCCAATGAAGATGTAACGGTGCGCGGCTCTGTAAGCATCGGTCGACGCCTGATGGACCCGCTTGCCGAACTGGTAAAAATTGACCCAAAAAGCATTGGGGTTGGCCAGTATCAGCATGATGTAAACCAGGTAAGGCTAAAGGAAAAGCTGGACCAAACGGTTGAAAGCTGTGTAAACCTAGTAGGGGTAAACCTGAATACGGCAAGCCGCCACCTGTTGAGGTATGTAAGCGGCATTGGCGATACCATTGCCAAAAATATTGTGGATTACCGCGAAGAAATCGGTCGTTTTGAAAGTCGCTCCCAATTGAAAAAAGTGCCACGCCTTGGCGAAAAGGCTTTTGAGCAATGCGCTGGCTTTTTGCGTATAACCGGTGGTAAAAACCCGCTCGATGGCAGCGCGGTTCACCCCGAAAGTTACACGGTGGTGGAGCAGATTGCGGGCGAACTTGGGGTAAAAGTGCAGGAACTGATTGGAAATGAACAGCTGTTGAAGGCCGTTGATCCCAAACGCTATGCACAACATGGGGAATTAACGGTGGCAGATATTATAAAGGAACTGAAAAAGCCCGGTCTTGACCCCCGCCAACAGGCTTCGGGTTTTGAGTTTGCAAATATTTTCAGCCTCGAAGAGGTGCAGGTAGGCATGGTACTTCCCGGTTTGGTGAGCAACCTTACTAAGTTTGGGGCATTTGTAAATATTGGGGTGAAACAGGATGGACTGGTACACGTAAGCGAAATTGCCAACCGGTACATCAGCGATCCGGCGGAGGCCATAAAGCTTGGACAGCAGGTGCAGGTAAAAGTGCTGGAGGTGGATTATGCCCGCAAACGAATTTCGCTGAGTATCAAACAGGCAGCATTAGAGGGTGCCGGCAATGTAAACCAGGCGAGGCCCAAACAGCAGCAGCCTGTGCAGCCACAGAGAAAAATGGAGGAAAGTCAGCCGCCTTCACTGAATGATGCGCTTGCTGCTTTGAAAAACCGGTTTAAGAAATAAAAACCTTAAAAAAAAATCCCGCACCATTTTGCTGTTGCGGGATTTTTTTAAATTTATGGCTGAATTAATCCTTCATTACTTTAATGGTGCTTTGTTGCCCATCGGGTAAAATTACCGTGGCAAAGTTTAATCCGCTGCGAAGGCCTTTTGTTGAAACATTCATGATTCCTTCAGGAGATACTGCAGGTTTTTGTGCGCTGATTATTTTTCCGGAAGCATCGGTAATCCTAACCGTTTCAACCTGCCTGATGCCGGCACCCAATTGAATAAAGAGCTTATCCGATACAGGGTTGGGGTAGTAGTTGCGTACAATGCTGTTGCTTTCCTGGATATTGTAAGAAACTTTCACCATTTTACTGTATTCAGAAGAACCATCTTTATCAATTTGCCTGATGCGGTAATAGTTTACGCCAGGGGCAGGGGTTGCATCGGTAAACTGGTAATTTAATTGGCCCTGGTGGTTGCCATTAACGGCTTTGGTAGCTACCGTTCCAACAGAAGTGAATTTCAAGGCATCAGTAGAGCGTTCCACTTCAAATCGCTGGTTGTTTGTTTCAGTAATCGTTTGCCAGTTCAGGTCTATGCCAATGGAGGTAGATTTACCTGTAAAAGTTCCGAAAATAACCGGAAGAGTACCACCGCAACCATCAACAGTCTCGCTAACCAAGGGGTAAATGTGGAAAATATAATTTTTGTTCCAACCCTCTAACATAGTATGCCAGCTATTATTGCTGTATTGTTCCCATCCGGTATTTATTGCCGGTTCACTGGAGTTGTTCAAAAGGGCAATAGAATCGTTTAAGGCAGGGTTAGTTGTTGGAGTCCAGGTAAAGCCATTAAAATCCAAAATCAGGAAAAACTTTTTGGATGCAGGTAGGGTAACTGGTGTGTTAAAGGTTACCAGGGTGAAATTAAACCGCCTTAAATTCATTTCCTGCAACGTACTTTGATAGGTGCCTAAAACTGCCCCGGGTGTTCCGCTGGTTCCGTCCAAAATTTTTATTGAAACTGGTTTGGTAAGATTACCTCCGTTAGCGCCATTTGCCGGTCCTAGCCCAAGAATAATCCTGGTTACATAATTGGCAGCGGAGGCACTGATATCAAAATAGTTTCCCTTTGCCTTATCCCCGTATACATTATTGCCTGCCACAAACCCTCCATTGTCTTCCACCCCGTAAATATCAATGCCTATTCCTGGAGGAATGGGCCATCCAATCGAATCACAGGCGGCATCAAGGGTTATCATATTTAATCCCTTAATTTCATTTTTTATAACCCGTGAAAAGTCTTTTTTAGGTGTTTGTGCAACAGCAACCATGTAACCAATGCTGCAAATAATCAGTAGAGTTTTTCTCATTGAAAATAATTTTGGTAAAAAATACTTTGTACGCGATAAAATTAGTAAGACTCAGCCATATTAATTTAGTTTTTTGACCAGAGGTTTAGGAAATTTTATAAATGAAGAAGCATTCCTTTTCGGTTAATAAATACAATGGCAATATTCCCGGCAGCTCCAATTGTTTTACCATTTCCCTTCACCCGATTGTGGTAACTTTGCCGCCAAATTTTAATGCAGATATATGAAACGATTTCTTGTAACAATTACCCTGTTGGGTTCGCTGATGGCTCAGGCCGAAGAAGGCATGTGGCTACCCCAACTGATTGGCGCCCAACGGTATGCCGATATGAAGGCAAAAGGCCTGAAACTGACCGCTGAACAGCTTTACAGCATCAATAAAAGTTCACTCAAAGACGCCATCATCATTTTCGGCGGTGGATGTACCGGCGAAATTGTTAGCGCAGAAGGGCTGATTTTTACCAACCACCACTGCGGATATGGCGCAATTGCCGGCCTCAGCACCATGCAGGCCAATTACCTGCGTGATGGTTTTTATGCCAAGAACAAAGCGGAAGAACTGCCCGCACAGGGAATCAGCGCCACGTTTCTCATAAAAATTGCCGATGTAACCAAACAGGTGCAGGACAGCATGCAGGGACTTGCCTGGAAAGACTGGGAAGCCCGCAAGGCGCGTGTTTTGAACAACATTGCAAAAGCCTCTACCGAAGGTACCCATTACAATGCCCGTGTGTACAGCATGTTTAAAGACAACCAGTTTTTGCTTTACACCTACGAAGTGTTTACCGATGTTCGCCTGGTAGGTACCCCCCCGGAAAGTGTGGGCAAGTTTGGGGGCGATACCGACAACTGGGAATGGCCCCGTCATACCGGTGATTTCAGCATTTTCAGGGTTTACCAGGGAAAAGATGGCAAACCTGCCGCCTACAGCGCCGAAAATGTCCCGTTCAAAAGCCGTCATTTCCTTCCCATCAGCCTCAAAGGCTTTAAGGATGGCGATTTCAGCATGATTTTCGGCTATCCCGGCAGTACCAACCGGTTCGAAACCTCTTATGGCATCAAACTGGCCACCGATATCAAGAATCCTTCCTTTGTGGAAATGCGCGATATCCGCCTGAAGGCCATGAGCGAGCAAATGCGCAAGGACCCTGCGGTCAGGCTGCAGCTTGCCGATGCCTTTGCCGGCCTTGCCAACTACTGGAAATTTTACGATGGCGAAACCAAACAACTGATTAAATATGATGTGTTTGGCACCAAAAAGAAACAGGAAGATGCGTTGGTAAAATGGATATACGATAACAAAAAAGTGGAATACGGCGACATTTTCCAGGATTTTGAAAAGGCTTATAAAGCCTGGGAGCCCTATGCAAAACACAAGGAATACCTCGAGCAGGGGATTATGGGCCCATCTGTAATCCGTTTTGCCGGAAGACTTGGTCAGTTGGAAAGGGCGCTTGGCGGTGGTGGTAATGCCAATGGCAAGGCCATGATGGAAAACCTTACCAAGGAAAGGGCTGCTATGCTGGAAGACCTGAACCGGCCAAGCGAGCAGCAGATGACCTGGCAGATCGTAAAAGCATTCCAGGATGGAATTGTTGCCGATCAGCAGCCCACCCTTTTCTACAACCTGATCAAGCAGAATTTTGGCAGTCTGAAGGAAGAAAGCAGCTACCGCAACTGGGCTGCAAGCGCCTTTGCCAATACCCTGATACTGGATGATGCCAAATGGAAGAAGTTTGCCGAAGCGCCCAATATGAACGAACTGCAGAATGACCCCATTTTTGCCATGTACAGCGCTTTCTCTAAAAACTGGGCAAAGTACCAGCCCGAACTGACCGAGTTTACAGCCAAAAACAATGAACTGGGCCACAAATACCTGAAAGCCTGGATGGAAATGAACAAGGGAAAAGTAATGTATCCCGATGCCAATTTCAGCATGCGTACAAGCTATGGAAAAGTGGCTTCCTACAAACCAAGGGATGCGGTGCGTTACGATTTTGTAACCACAAGCGCCGGTTTGCTGGAAAAATACAAGCCCGGTGATTATGAATTTGACCTGCCGGCAAACCAGATTGAACTGTTGAAGAAGAAGGATTTTGGCCAGTATGCCGATCCCGTTCGTAAAGACCTGGTAATTGGCTTTATTACTACCGATGATATTACCGGCGGTAACTCAGGTTCCCCGGTTATTAATGGCAATGGCGAATTGATTGGTCTTGCTTTTGATGGTAACTACGAAGCGCTAAGCCACAAAATCAATTTCGATAAAGACCTCAACCGCACCATTTGCGTTGATATCCGCTACGTGCTTTGGTGTGTAGATAAGCTGGGTGGAGCTACCAATATTATACAGGAACTGAAGCTTGTGAAGTAAAAGTTTTTATTTTATCATAGGGCCATTACCTGAGCGGGTAGTGGCCTTTTTATTTTCTTAATTATATTTAGAAAATCTAAATTTTCCTTATTTTTGAAAAATGGTAATCATTACCTTTAAACGATTACGGGAATTTATTAACTCATATCCTGACAGTAAAACCGCTCTGTACTATTGGTATAATATTGTTCAAAAGGCGGATTGGAAAAGTATCAGGGATATCAAGAGTGATTTTAATTCGGTGGATTATGTGGGAAATGACCGTTATGTTTTTAATATAAAAGGAAATCAGTTTCGGCTTGTTGTAATGATTCATTTTGACATACGAACGGTTTATGTAAGATTTATTGGGGATCATAGGCACTATGACAAAACAGATGTCGAAAACATTTAAATAATTAGATAATGATCAGTGAACATAATTATAATTCAATGACTGCCCAAATTGAGATATTATTAAAAAAGGGCTTAAAAAATTTATCCGTTGACGAGTTAGCCAGGCTTGAAGCACTGGGTAACGAAGTTGCCGTTTTTGAAAAGGAGCATTATGCCATTCCGGCGCCGGAATCCCTTTCAGAAATGATTGAATTGCGGATGTATGAGTTGAAATTGAATCAGAAGTCATTGGCAGAACGAATAGGTATTTCGCCTGCAAAATTATCCCTGATACTCAACGGAAAGCAGGAGCCCGATTTGTTCTTTTTAAAACAATGTAAAAAAGTATTGAATATTCCTGCAGAATTTATTTTGGAATTTGCCTGATTATCAATTGACAATCAATTACCCCCTCAAATGCCAGGCCTTGGGTTGCACAAATGCCCTGATGCCTTCGTAACTTAATGTACTGCCAATGCCTGAGTGCCCCCTGCCACTCCATGGAAGCGAAGCACTTACCCGGTCGCAGCAATTAAAGTAAACAGTGCCTGTACGCATTTGGCGCATGATTTTTTCGGCCCTCTCCATATTGGTGCCATACACCGCGGCCGTTAATCCATATACGGTATCCTGCATCAGCGCAACCGCTTCTTCGTCAGTTTTCACCTTCTGAATACCCACCACCGGACCAAAGGATTCCTCCTTCATGATGGTCATGCCATGATTTACCCCGGTAAGCAAGGTAATAGGGTAATAGTAGCCTTTTTGGGGCAGGTCGGTAGGGCGAAAAAGTAACGAGGCACCTTTATCAAGCGCGTCTTTTACCTGTGCCTGCAGCACTTCCAATTGCTGTGGGCGGCAAATGGGTCCAAGGTCAATACCAGCCTCAGCCGGGTTGCCCATTTTCATGGTGGATGCTTCTGCTTTTATGGCTTCCACAAAATCCTGGTATACACTCTCCTGCACATAAATGCGCTCCACAGCACAGCAGCTTTGCCCGGCATTGTACATTACCCCTTCAAGTGCCGATGCTGCCACTGCTTTGATGTCCTGCACATCATCCATTACATAGAGCGGATCTTTACCGCCGAGTTCCATTTGTACCGGCACCATTTTACCTGCCGTGGCTTCGGCAATTTTTTTGCCCGTGGCGTAGCTTCCGGTAAAAAAGTAACCGTTGAGCGGAAGGTTCAGCAAGGCTTTTCCGGCTTCTCCTGTTCCGATAATCAACTGAAAAACATCTTTCGGAACTCCTGCATCCTGCATCATCCGCTCAATATCAAGCCCGGTAAGCATGGCGTATTCCGAAGGCTTATACAGGACCGAATTACCCGCAATCAGCGCCGGTATAAATACGTTCACCCCCACGAGGTATGGGTAATTCCAGGCAGAAATATTGGCGATTACCCCCAATGGTTCGCGGGTGATTTTCTCCTTTGTCAATCCTTCTGCTGTTATCCATTCTTCGGCAAGTGCCTGCTCCGAATGCTGAAGAAAAAAGTCAATTCTTGCCTTTGCGCCGTTAATTTCATTCAACGATTGCTGCAGGGGTTTGCCCACTTCGGAGGTTAGGGTTTGGGCTAAAGGCTTCTTAAGCGTATCGAGAAAGGCCGAAAACCGGCTGATGCAGGCAAGCCGGTCAGCTATGGGTAATGCAGCCCACTGTGGTTGGGCTGCGGCCGCCAGACTGTATTTGGCTTCAATGGTTTCCGTTGTATCTTCCGGCACTTCGGCAATTACCTGTTCGGTAGCGGGGTTTACTATCTGCAGCATCTTTATTTTTTGATGTATTTATTAAACCAGTCAATATAGCGTGTAAAGCGGTCGGCCTGGTAACTTGGCACCGAAATACCATGAAACTGCCCCGGATAAACCACATACTGTGTAGGAATATCCTGGCTGCGCAGCGCCTGGTACATTTGCTCGCTCCCCACGGCCGGCACATTAAAATCTTTTTCGCCCACCATAAAAAGGGTAGGTGTTTTTATCCGGTCGGCATGCAGGAAGGGATAGGATAATTTTAGGTATTTATCCAGGTTTTTCCAGGGTACGCCAATTTCGTTATCGTATTGCATAATATACTGATCAACCCCATACAGCGCAAGCGGAAAGGCCACCCCCGCACCACTAACCGCTGCTTTAAACCGGTTGTCGGTGGCAATCAGGTAATCAGTTAAAATGCCTCCGTAACTCCAGCCGCCAACCCCAAGCCGGTTTGAGTCGGCAATGCCCTGTTTTACCAGTTCATCCACTATGGCATGCAGGTCCACCACCTCAAGGTTACCCCAATCGCCGCTGATGGCTTTGGTGTAGGCAAGACCGCGGCCGCTGCTTCCCCGGTAGTTTACATTTACCACAGCATAGCCGGCCGCGGCCAGCATCTGCGATTCCAGATCAAACCCAAAATTATCCTGCGCAACCGGGCCACCATGGATAATGACGAGTAAGGGAAGCATTTTATTCTCAACGGTATCCTCCGGCTGATATAAAATACCATTTACTAAATTGCCATCTTTAGCCGTTGCGGCTACGCCCGATACTTTGGCAAGTTTTAGCGGCGCGGTAAAACTGTCGGTATGGAAGGTTAACCGGCGGAGCGAATCATTTTCATAAGCAAAAATTTCGGCGGGCAGTTGAGGCGAACTTGCCAGCATTACCCAATCCTTCAATATGTTGTGGGTCCCCATTACCATTTGCATGCCTTCTATCAGCCGGGTCATTTTGCCGGTTCTATCATCAAACAGGGCAGGATATTGATACCGGTCGTCGGTTACCAGGGCCATAATACTATGCCCGTCGGGCTGCCAGCGGGGATTGGTCACGCCCCTGTCGAGGTCTTTGGAAAGCAGGGTGGGTTCTCCGCCATTTTTAGAAATAACCGCAAGTATAGGATGATCATACATCAGGTAATTTTCATTACCGGCTGATTGGGTGTAGGCAATCTGTGTACCATCGGGGCTCCATTGCGGGCTGCTATCGGTACCGGTCCAGGTAGTTAGTACCTTCAGGGTTGCACCCGCTTTTGTTTCAATGGTGCAAATATCTGTATTGCGGTTTTTATCAGGATCTTCCGTGCGGTTACTTACAAAAGCAATGGTGGTGCCATCGGGGCTATACACTGCATTGCTGTGGTTGTAATTACCCCGCGTAAGGGTATCGGTTTTTTTCTTTTCGATATCAAACAGGTACAAATGGCTGTATAGTTTTTTGTAGCGGTAACCCTCCGCATCCTGCTTTATCTGGTAGCGGTCCATCACCATGGGTTTGGCCGTTTTTACCTTGCCGGTATCTTCGGGCGAAGGATCGGTAATGGTCAGCAGCAGTTTCTTGCTGTCAGGGCTCCATACACAGGCCGAAACGCCCGATTTGTAGTTGGTAATCCTTTTGGCCTCGCCGCCCTTGCGGTCGAGCACCCACACCTGGTTGCCCTTGCCCTCCTGCCGGCTGCTGAGGAAGGAAAGATATTTTCCATCAGGGCTCCACCTCGGCGAACTTTCTCCTTCCGGAGAATGGGTGAGTTGAATATTGGTTTTTCCATCGAGGCTAACCATCCACACATCGCTGCTGCGGCTATCCTTAATAGAATCTACGGTGGTAACGGTATAAGCCACCCAAAGCCCATCGGGGGAAACCTGCGGATCGCTTACACCGGGAAGTTTGTAGAGGTCGGCGGGCTTCATGGCACGCCTGGGGGTTTGTGCCTGTAGAAAACTTATTACAGCAAACAGGAGTATAATAATACACCGCAATTTTTTCATCTTCAAAATAATTTATATGTTTTCGCGGAAAGATAAGGAGGTAGGGTAAATAATGGATGTTCTTTCTTTTTAAAGAGCCTGCCTATATATTGCCCTGAAATGATCCAGTGTTACCGGCTTCGGATTACTCGGATGGCAAAAATCCGCCAGCGCCAGGTGCGATAATGGTTCAATATGCTCCTGCAGCACCCCAATATCCCTGAGCTTCGTTGGCAAGCCTAATTTTTCATTAAGCGAAAGCAAAAAGGAGGGTACCGCTTTATGCCCGCTGGTAACGCCAAGCGCCTGCGCCATTTCGTCAAACTGCTTTTCCATTCCGGGAAGGTTAAAGGCCATACCATACGGCAGGTTTACCGCATTGGCAAGTCCATGGTGCGTATCGAGCAGGCTGCTGAGCGGGTGCGCGAGTGAGTGTACCACGCCAAGCCCTTTCTGAAAAGCAACGGCACCCATCAGGGAGGCGATCATCATGTTGGCGCGGCTTTCAAGATCGGGTTTAAGTGTTGCGGTTACAATGTTTTCGGCTACCAGTTTCATGCCGCGCAGGGCTATCCCTTCGGCCATGGGATGAAATCCTTTGGCAATAAAGGCTTCCATGTTGTGGGTAAGCGCATCCATACCGGTTGCGGCGGTTACAAAGGGCGGCAGTTCCATGGTAAGCCCGGGGTCGGCAAACACTATTTTGGCCAGCAGTTTGGGCGAAAAAAGGATTCGCTTGCGTTTGGTATCATCTTCGCTGATGATGGCGCTTCGGCCCACTTCGCTGCCGGTACCGCTTGTGGTGGGGATGGTGATGAAGTAGGGTACTTCTTCGGTTACATATTTATCGCCGCCAATCAGGTCGTCGTAATCAAACAGGTCGCGGGTATGATGCACGCGCAGGGCAATGGCACGGGCCACATCAAGCGCCGCGCCCCCGCCAATGCCAATAATGCAATCGCGTTCGGTGGCATGATAGGCCTCGCCGCCTTTCAACACATCGCTTTTCACCGGGTTTTTGTGAATGTCCTTAAACACTTCCACGCTCAGGCCGCCACTTTCAAGCCGGTAGGTAATCAGGTCAAAAAAAGGAAGCTCGGCTACCACCGGATCAGTTACCACCAATGGCCTGCTGAAACCCATTTGTTTCAGGTGCGGTAAAAGTTCTTCGGTTGCCCCGGCGCCAAAGCGGATGACGGTGGGGAAGTTGTATTGTCGTATAGTGGTGAAGTCCATTTTTGATTAGTTGACGAGTTGATTAGTTGACTAGTTGGAAAGTTGATGAGTTGATGAGTTGATGAGTTGATTAGTTGGAAAGTTGATTAGTTGACGAGTTGGAAAGTTGACAAGTTTGAAAGTTGAAAAGTTGACGAGTTAACTTGTTAACCAGTCAACCAGTTAACCCGTCAACCAGTTAACCCGTCAACCCGTCAACCAGTTAACCCGTCAACCTCAAAACTAAATAATCTCAAAATACCGTTTCAATTCCCAATCCGTTACTGCCTTTGCATGCTGCCGCCATTCCCACTCGCGGGTACCGCAAAAATGATTCACAAAAGTTTCCCCGAATAATTCTTTTGCAACATCGCTTTCCTTCATTGCTTTTGAGGCCTCCCAAAGGTTGGCGGGTAGTTTGCCAAAACGAAGATCTGCATATCCGTTTCCTTTGGTTTCAGGCTGTTCCAGTTTCATACTTTTTTCAATGCCATACAAGCCGGAGGCAAGGCAGGCGGCCATGGCAAGGTAGGGGTTGCTGTCGCTGCCCACCACGCGGGTTTCGAGCCGGCAGGAGCTTGCGCCTTGTAGCAGGGCCCGCAACGCCGTGGTGCGGTTATCAATGCCCCAGGTGCAGGTAGTAGGCGCCCAGGCCCCCTCAACCAGCCGCTTGTAGCTGTTGATGGTGGGGGCATACATAGGCAATATTTGCGGGAGGCAATAAAGTTGCCCGGCCATATAGCTTTCCATAATGGAGCTCATTTTGTTTGGCTGATCAGCATCGTAAAAAAGATTGCTTTCTTTATTTGAATCCCAAAGGCTTTGGTGCACATGCCCGCTGCAGCCCGGCAGGGTTTCGTTCCATTTGGCCATAAAGCTTGCCATGATACCATGACGGTGCGCAATTTCTTTTACTCCGCTTTTAAAGAGCACGGCACGGTCGGCCGCTTCCAGTGCAGGGCCGTACAGTATGGCGGCTTCGTACACTCCCGGCCCTGTTTCGGTATGCAGCCCTTCAATGGGAATATTCATGGCCGTCAACTGATCGAAGAGGGCGTTGAAGTAATCGCTGTTGTGGCTTGCCCGCAGCAGCGAATAGCCAAACATGCCCTCTGTAAGCGAGGCGGGTGGCATACTGCTGCCGTTTGCCGCACGGATAAAATTGAACCATTCAAATTCCTGTGAAAAAACCGGGTGCAAACCCATGCTTGCGGCTTTGCTGATCACCTTTTTCAAAAGCGTTCGCGGACAAACCTCAGCGGCGGCACTCCCGGCAACATCAAAATCGGCAAGGAAAAAAGGAAGATCATTTTCCCAGGGTATTTTTCTTTCGGTGCTCAGGTCCACCACCGCCTGCGCATCGGGGTAGCCGGTATGCCAGCCGGTTATTTGGGCATTATCGTAGGCATTGTCGCCCGCATCCCAGCCGAATATTACATCGCAAAAGCCAAAGCCTTTTTCGGCAATGCCTTTAAATTTTTCGAGGCTTACAATTTTGCCGCGGAGGATGCCATCAATATCGGTGATGGCGAGTTTTACTTTATGAATACCCTGATCTTTCAAATTATCAAATACACTCATTATTAATCAAGATTTTAGGACATTAGTGTCCGGTTAAAAATATAAATAGTTCTTTGAAAGTCTTGATAGATAAGG
>ERZ795056.2186-NODE-2186-length-21984-cov-5.220712_pt1 | contig 21984 bp, 19 predicted proteins | sample MGYA00375140_ERZ795056 | MGnify/ENA primary metagenome ERZ795056 (study PRJEB30185, sample SAMN05720227) | activated sludge metagenome | isolation source: Anaerobic digester | place: USA | collected 2015-03-09 ... | reverse complement strand
TCTGAAAACCCGATTTGGCGTGTATTCCGAGCGAACCGGTTCGTTCTATTTTTTGATATCCCGACTGTTGGGCGCAGGAGCACGTTTATATTTGGCCATTAATGTGTTGCAGCTTTTTGTGTTTGACGGATTGCATATCCCATTCGCCCTTTCAGCTTCAATCGTTATCATTCTGATATTGTTATACACCATTCGCGGAGGCATTAAAACCTTGGTGTGGACGGATGTGTTCCAATCTTCATTCCTATTATTAGCTGTGATTTTTTCGATTGTAGCCATCGGCAATCAATTGAACTTGTCGTTTGGCGGTATTGTTCAGGCGGTAGTAGATTCGCCTAATACACAAATTTTCTATTGGGATTGGATGCCGAAAAATTTCTTCTTTAAACAGTTTATCGGAGGAGCGCTTATCGCACTCACCATGACGGGTCTCGATCAAAATATGATGCAGAAAAACTTAAGTTGTCGTTCACTGAAAGAAGCACAAACCAATATTTTCACCTTTAGCTTTATTCAGTTAGGGGTTAATGTGCTGTTTTTATCGCTGGGTGCATTGCTCTTCCATTTCGCAACCGTCCAAAACATTGCCATTCCGGCTAAAACCGATCAATTGTTTCCAATGTTGGCCTTACAACATTTAGGCTGGTTTGCTTCCATTGTGTTTATTGTAGGGCTCACAGCGGCTACCTTTAATAGTGCCGATTCGGTATTGACCACGCTTACTACTTCTTTCTATTTCGACTTTCTACATAAAGACGAGCAGAGCAAAAAAACACGTCAAATCATTCACTTATCGTTTGCCGCGCTTTTGCTAGTTGTGATTTTAGGCTTTAAAGCCGTGAACAGTGGTACGATTATCGGCACCATTCTATTTCTCGCCAACATCACGTATGGCCCGTTGTTAGGGCTATTCATGTTTGGTATTTTATTAAAACAAAAAATACACGACAAACTCGTTCCTATCGTTTGTATTATTGTTCCGGTACTTTGCTATTTGCTCGATGCCTATTGCAAAGCCCATCCGGAGGGATATCAAATCGGGAACGAACTATTATTAATAAACGGACTACTTACCGTAACAGGGTTATTTTTGATTGCCAACCGCCAGCCGGAAAGCCAATAACCCTTTCAAATCAACACAATTGTTATGAAACAGAAAAAATGGAGCAATAAGAATCATCATGCTGATTCGTCTTGGAGAATGTTCAAAATTATGGCTGAATTTGCCGATGGTTTCGACCGTATGGAGCAATTCGGTCCATGTATATCTATCTTCGGTTCCGCGAGAACTAAGCCCGACAATCCGTATTACAAACTCACCGAAAAAATTGCCGAAAAATTAGCCAAAGAAGGCTATGGCGTAATTACCGGTGGTGGTCCGGGTGTAATGGAAGCAGGCAACAAAGGTGCTAAAAAAGGCAAAGGCAAATCCGTAGGGTTGCATATTATTCTGCCTCACGAAGAGGGCGCAAATCAATATGTAGATCATAATAAGATTTTTATGTTCCGCTACTTTTTCGCACGTAAAGTTATGTTTATCAAGTATGCACAAGCCTTTGTATACATCCCCGGAGGTTTTGGCACTATGGACGAATTGTTTGAAGTGCTTACCTTGGTGCAAACCAAAAAAATTCAACCGGTACCTATTGTATTGATAGGTAAAAGCTACTGGAGTGGACTGTTGGATTGGATTAAAACTACGATGCTCGAAAAAGAGCACAACATCAATCCGGCTGATTTGAATTTATTCCATGTAACCGATGATCCGGAAGAAGTGGTGAAGATTATTAAATCGCACTACAAAAAAGCCGATTTGAAACCGAATTTCGAGTAAACTCAATTCTCGCTGAATTTTATTATTTTTGGCAACTTTCGTTCAAAATAAAATAAAGGATTTTCGTTATTCCACTCATGAGCCTGAAACAACAAATAGACCTGCAGAAATTACCGCAACATATTGCCGTGATTATGGACGGTAATGGCCGCTGGGCAAAGCAAAAGGGGTTGAACCGCATTTTTGGGCATACCGAAGGTGTATCGTCAGTGCGCGAAACAGTGGAAGCTTGTGCAGAGTTAGGCGTTAAACATCTGACTATGTATGCCTTCTCTACCGAAAACTGGAATCGACCGGTAGACGAGGTGTCGGCATTAATGAAATTGTTGTTAAAAACAATTCGTTTAGAAATTAAAACGCTGAATAAAAATGATATTCGCCTGCGAACCATTGGTAACATAGAGGCGCTGCCCGAATCCACATTAAAGGAATTGCGACATGCAATCGATGCTACTGCAGGAAACAAACGAATGGATTTGATTTTAGCGCTGAACTATAGCGGAAAATCGGAACTAACGAGAGCGGTGAAAAATATTGCCACAGCAATAGAACAAAAAACGGTTACTGTGGAGGATATCAACGAGGAGATGATTGACAGTCATTTGTACACGGCAGGAATTCCTGAGCCGGAACTTATGATTCGATCGAGTGGAGAGAAGAGGTTAAGTAATTTTCTGCTGTGGCAATTGGCTTATGCAGAGTTTTATTTCACCGAAACACTTTGGCCGGATTTTAATAAAGAGGAGCTCTACAAGGCTATCCTTTCTTATCAAAACCGCGAAAGAAGATTTGGAATGACATCAGAACAATTGAAATAGCATATAAACATATCTCATCTATAAGCAAACATTTTGAACAAGTATTCATCGTATATAAAGCATTTCTCGTTAACCCTACTTACAGCGTTTTTTGTTCAGTTGGCGTTTGCGCAAACTACACCGGTAATGGATTATGCCAAAGCCAAAGAATATGAATTGGCGGGTGTAAAAGTTGAAGGAACAAAGTTCTTGGATGACCGTGTCCTCATTACCCTTTCCGGATTAACGATTGGCGAAAAAATGAAAGTGCCGGGTGAAGAGATTGCCAAAGCCATCAAACAATTATGGAAGCAGAAATTATTCACCAACGTATCCATTGAAACCGATCGAATCGAAGGTGAAAAAATTTACCTGACGATTATTTTGGAAGAACGTCCGCGTTTATCGCGCTACAACATCAAAGGCGTTAAGAACTCTGACTTAGACGAGTTGAAAAAGAAATTAGATGTTCGTGCAGGAAGTATTTTTACGGATAACATCAAGATGACATCGGTGCATCAAATCAAGCAATATTTTATCGATAAAGGTTATTTAAACACACAAGTGGAGGTGCGTGAATTGCGCGATTCGGTGTTGAAGAATGCGGTACACGTTCAGTATTTCGTTGATAAAGGAGAAATTGTAAAAATTAAAGAGATAACCTTTGAAGGTGCTACTGCTTTTACGAATGTGCAATTGCGCAGCAAAATGAAGGATACCAAAGAGAAAGTAAAGTTTGATTTACCCGGTATTTTCAAATTCAAAAAGAATTTCAAAACAGAACCTAACCATCCGCGTTGGTATCAAGTAATCGGTAATTTCTCTCCTATTCGTTCATATGAATATTTAAGCCGTTTCATCAATCCGAATATCTTCAAAGCCTCTCGTTTCAAACGAAAAGAGTATGAAGACGACAAAAAGAAAGTGTTGGATTTCTATTTGAGCAAGGGTTTCCGCGATGCAAAAATTGTATCGGATACCGTATACAAACTGGATCAGAAAAATTTAGCCATTCGTTTGCGTGTGGAAGAAGGACATCCGTACTACTTTAGAAACATCGAGTGGAGAGGAAACACAAAATACTCTGATTCGTTGTTGTCGAGAATTTTAGGTGTGAAGCGTGGTGATATCTACAGTACGCGTGCCTTAGAAGAAAAATTATATCAGAATCCGAACGGAGGTGATGTGAGTTCTTTGTATATGGACGATGGTTATTTATTCTTCAATGTAACGCCAACTGAAATTAAAGTAGATGGCGATTCTATCGATGTTGCCATGGTGATTAACGAAGGACAACAAGCCACCATCCGCGATGTGCGCATTATGGGTAATACCAAAACCAACGAGCAGGTGATTCGTAGAGAGTTGTATACCTTGCCGGGTAGTAAATTCAGTCGTGCCGATTTGATTCGCTCTCAACGTCAGATTGTGAATTTAGGGTATTTTGATCCGCAACAATTGGATGTAATTCCGGTTCCAAACCCTGAAAATGGAACTGTTGATATTGAGTATCGTGTTACCGAAAAACCATCTGATCAGTTGGAGTTGTCGGCAGGTTACGGTGGTAAAGCACAAGGCTTTGTGGGTACATTAGGAGTGACATTCTCTAACTTCTCGTTGCGTAACATGTTTGATAAAAAGGCTTGGTCGCCACTGCCTTCAGGTGATGGACAGCGATTGAGTTTGCGCTTCCAATCGAGTGGAAAGAGAAGTCAGTTTTACACGGTTTCGTTTACCGAACCATGGTTAGGCGGTAAGAAACCAACCTCATTAACAGTAGCGTTTAACCGTACCCAAATCAACAATTTGGATTATAACGTAACGAACTATCCAATTATTGGTAAATATGCGGCAACTGCTGTAACCTTAGGCTTAGGAACACGATTAAAACGACCTGATGATTTCTTCACGTTTGAAGCCGCATTGACGTATCAGAATTACTTGATTGATAATTATCCGGGGTATTTCCCGTTATTCAGTAATGGACAAGCACACAACTTAAACTTGTCACTGAACTTAAGCAGAAATTCGGTAGATGCTCCATTGTATCCTAAACATGGAACGAATTTCTCTTTAACCGCTTCTGCAACACTGCCTTATTCGTTAATGTTTAACGACTTGAAGAATTTGAATTATGAAAGTGATTCTTTGCCGGCTAATCAACGCTACAAAATGATTGAGTTTTGGAAAGTGAGAATGCATTTGGATTGGTATACGACTATCTGGAAAAACTTAGTATTCAAAGCGTCAGTGAAAATGGGATTCCAAGGATATTACAACTCGAGAATTGGAAACTCTCCGTTTGAGCGATTTGAGCTAGGTGGTGATGGTATCAGTAATTATCAAATTCTAGGTAAGGATATCATTTCATTACGTGGTTATCCTGTTATTACACAAAGTACAGGCGCCACTATTTTCAACAAGTTCTCCATGGAGGTGCGTTATCCTATTTCTTTGAACCCTTCGGCTACTATTTTTGTTTTGGGTTTCATGGAAGCAGGGAATGCTTGGTATTCATTTAAGGAGTATAAGCCTTATCAATTGAACCGTTCAGCAGGTATTGGTGTGCGTGTGTTCTTGCCGATGTTTGGTTTGTTAGGGGTAGATTATGGATTCCCATTAGATAAACTGTTCGATACGAATGGGACGCGTTTGGATAATCCGAAAGGCTCACCAAGAATTATTTTAGGGCAAGAGCCGGAGTAGTATGTGTTTGTTGAACTGTTAAGAAATCGAAAAAGGAATAGTCTCGATTTTACTTTGGCAGGAAATATGAATCTAAACATTATAAAATAGTAAAAATGAAAAAGCTTCTTTTGTTATCAGCGTTAGTTGGCGGGATGTTCGCTAACATGAATGCACAAAAATTTTGTTTTGTAGACATGGAGTATATGCTGAATAAAATACCTGCATATGCCGATGCACAAAAGCAACTGGATAATGTTTCGCAGGGTTACCAAAAAGAAATTGATGGCAAGCGTAAGTCAGTAGAGGATTTGTACAAAAACTATCAAGCTGAACAGGTGTTGATGACAGAGCAAATCAAACAGCAAAAAATCAAGGAAATCGAGAATGCGGAAAAGGAAGTAAAAGAATTGCAAAGGCAACGTTTTGGACCAAGTGGCGATTTGTTTAAAAAACGTCAGGAATTGATTAAGCCGGTGCAAGACAAAGTGTATGATGAAATTCAAAAATATGCGCAAGCGAAAGCTTTGGATTTTATCTTCGACAAATCAAGTGGTCCATCTATGCTTTTTGCGAGCGAAAAATTCAATAAAAGCGATGAGATTTTAGCCAATATGGGTATTAACAAAACAACGGGAGGCGCAAAGTAATTGGCAATTACCTGAATAATTATATTTTCACATTTATAAATAAACACAATCAACAATGAAAAAATTAGCGTTAGGCATTTTATTACTTGCAGGAACAAGCACTTTTGCGCAGCAGAAAATAGGACACTTGAATTCAGGTGAAATCTTGCAAGCATTGCCGGAATATAAACAAATGAGCGATGCTGTTGAGAAGAAGAAAGGGGAATATGCCAAAGTAATGGAAACGATGTACAGTGAGTACGAAAAAAAGGCAAAAGATATTCAAGACAATGGCGATAAAATGACACAAGTTGTTTTAGACAGCAAAGTTCAAGAAGTAAAAGATTTAGAGAAAAGAATTGGCGACTTCGAACAAAAGGCGCAAAGCGATTTGCAATCTTATGCTCAAGAGTTGATGAAACCATTGAACGATAAATATTTGAAAGGTGTAAAAGAAGTAGCTAAAGAAAACGGTTATACTTATATCCTTGACATTGCTGCAGGAGGAGTAGTTTATTTTCCTGAAACAGGTTCTGATGTTACCCCATTAGTGAAAACTAAAATTGGAGCAACACTTCCTGTACCATCTGCAAATTCGCCTAAACCGGCAGGAACAAAATAATCGAAAAGGTTTTGAAACTGAACAAAACACAACCTATAGGAGTCTTCGACTCAGGGATTGGCGGCCTCACGGTCGCCAATGCTGTTTCTAAGCTGTTGCCGAATGAACAAATCATTTATTTTGGCGATACAGCACATCTTCCTTATGGCGATAAATCGCCAAGAGCAATAAAGCAATATTCTTACATGATTGCCGATTTTCTGTTAGAGAAAAAATGCAAGGCGATTATCATTGCTTGTAATACAGCTTCAAGTATTGCCTACACCTTTCTAAAAGAATTATACAAAGACGATTTATATATCGTTGATGCTATACAGCCCGTGATTAATGGTGTTTGTCAGGATGATAGTGTAAAGAAGATAGGTATTATTGGCACACAAGTGACTATACAATCGGAGGTGTATGAAAAGCGCTTCAAGGCACAAAAGCCTGATTTAGAGGTTGTTTCGTTAGCTACACCATTGTTGGTACCGATGATCGAAGCCGGCAACTTTAACGATGAAATGTCGGAGTCCATTTTAAAATCGTATCTCTTACGCAAAGAGTTTGAAGATATCGATGCATTGGTATTAGGATGTACCCATTACCCTTTGATTAAGAAGGATATTTTAAAAGTGTTAAATAGAGACGTGAAAGTGTTTGACAACACCGATTTTGTGGCTAGAGAGGTAGAATTGGATTTAAGACGATTGTATTTATTGGCAGACAAAAAAAATCAGGCCGATGAGTTTTATGTGTCTGATTATACTGATACCTTCGAGAAAACAACAAAAATATTTTACGGAGAAAAAATTCACTTGGAGCTCTGTAACATTTGGAAAAATAGTTAGAAAAGTAAAATCAATAACATGAGAGGTTTATTCACTTTAGTTGCAACATTATTTATAGGGTTTACATTTGCTCAAGGGATTGAGTTTAAACACAATGCTTCTTACCAAGAAATTTTGACCCAAGCAAAGGCAGAAGGTAAGTTAGTGTTTATGGACTGTTATACGAGCTGGTGTGGTCCGTGCAAACGATTATCCTCTCAAACCTTCCCAACACCTGAGGCGGGCGCATATTTCAATCAACGATTTGTGAATACAAAGTTTGATATGGAACAAGGAGAGGGGCCGGAATTGGCCGCAAAATTTGGCGTTCGGGCCTATCCAACATTGCTTTGGATTGATCCGCAAACCGAAACAGTGAAGCATAGAGCCATGGGGTTTATGGATCCTGCAGGTTTGATTGAACAAGCCAAACAAGCGGATGATGCAACGCCAAAGCTATTAGCCCAATTTGCTGAAAAATATAGAAATGGCGATCGCTCTTTGCCTTTCTACAACGAATATCTAAACACACTCAATATTGCAGGAGCAAAGTCTGATTCAATATTGACTGAGTTTATCAATAAAATAAAAGCAGACAACGTTAAAGACGAGAAATACAATACGACCATTTACAATGCTTGTAATAGCTTGAATTCTCCCGCATTGTCGTATTTATTGAAGAATAAAGCAGATTATAAAGCAAAACTAGGCGAACAAGTGTTTAACAAAAAACTATTTGTAATAGCAGATAAAGCGGTGAGTGAGGCCGTAGTTAAAAAGGACAATGTGATGTTTAATGAAGCGTTGAAATTGTTGAAAGAAGAAGGAAGTAAAACTGCGCAAGAAAAAATGGTGCAGGCGCAATTGGATTATTCATTGCGTACGCAAAACCTTAAGGATTACGATAAATATGCAACACAATACGTAAAAAAACTGGGCGCAAATAACGACAAAGTATTGAATGATATTGCATGGAATTATTACATCAATATTGCAGACTATAAGCAGTTGGAGAAGGCAAAAAAGTGGTCGTTTAAAGCAGTTAACTTGAAAAACACTTGCGAGAACAATACTACTTACGCGTATTTAAACTACAAGTTAGGGAATTTGAAGGAAGCCGATTTAGCCTGCGATTACGCACTAATTAAAGCCAAAGAAGAAGGCGGTAGCGATCTCTCGGCACGCGCATTGAAAGATTTGTTGAAGAAAGAAAACGTAAAGTAGGTTTACCAGCGAATCAATGCACTAGCCCATGTGAATCCACTGCCGAACGAAGCTAAACAAACGAGGTCACCTTCTTTAATACGGCCTTCTTCCCATGCCTCCGTTAAAGCAATTGGAATAGATGCAGCCGTTGTGTTTCCATATTTATGAATATTCGACACTACTTTTTCATCCGGGAATCCGAATTCTTTTTGAACCGCATGTGTTATTCTAACATTCGCTTGATGAGGAACGAATAAATCAATATCTGCTTCCTTCAAGTTATTATAAGCTAATGCTTCGCGAATCACTTCCGGGAAATATTTCAACGCATTGACGAAAACCAATTTCCCGTTCATGTGTGGTAAGAACATACCTTTCTCAAACATATCAGGAGATATTCTTTCTTTGAGTTTACTGCCCGGATGTTCCAACATCAATTCTTCTGCATGTCCACCATCGGCATGTAAATGGGTAGATAGAATATAAGACGCGCCACCTTCCTGAGCTTCCAATACAGCCGCTCCAGCCCCATCACCAAAAATAACCGACATGTTTCTTCCTCTATCGCTCAATTCAAAAACATTGCTTTGTACTTCAGAGCCAATTACCAATACCGTTTTAGCCGATCCGGTTTTTATGTATTGATCGGCTAACGATAATGCATAAATAAAACCGCTACATTGTTCACGCACGTCAAAACAAGGAATTTTACGCAAACCTAGTTCGCGTTGTACCAAAACACCAGAACCCGGAAAAAAGTAATCGGGGCTTAGTGCGGCCATCACTAACATATCTACATCTTCCGGTTTTTTACCTGCGCGCTCTAGAGCAATTCTAGCAGCAGCAGCGCCCATAGAAGATACCGTATCTACCCCTTCAACAAAAAATCTTCGTTCTTTTATTCCAGTTCGTTCAATAATCCACTCATCGGTAGTATCCATGATTTTAGATAAATCATCGTTCGTAACTACGTTATCGGGCACGTAAAAGCCTAAGCCTGTAATTCTGCTTCTTTTCATACCTGTCTTATTTCAAATATTTGGCTTTGTTTTGCAGGAATTCCTGTTTGCAACCTATATTGCAAAAACCGTATATTTTGCCATCAACTAGTGTTGTGTCGGCTATTGCGTCATCTGTAAGTTCCATGTCGCACACTAAATCTTTATTAGTCGTTAACTGAGAAAGAGAAACAGTTATCTTTTGCGATGTTGGCACAGGCGCTGTGCTTGTTTTGCTTTCGTTAGGATTGCAAGCATTAAGTACTAATCCAGTAAGCAATGCAGCAACAATATGTTTATAGTTCATAATTCAACCTTTATTCAAACCTAAATTAAATCTTTTTTAAATGAAATAATCATGTCATGAAAGATATGTTTTAACATAATTGAACAATTGTCTAGAACGGCAATAATTCGTATAAATCATTCGGTTGCAGAAGATGAAAAGTTTGTATTCCCAGCTTTTCAGCCGGCACCAAATTTTCTAACTTATCATCGATGAATAGCATTTCTTGTGGGCGAATTGCAGTTTCTTGAAGCAGAATTTCATACAACTCCTTTTCCGGTTTTCGAAAACCTACTTCATTTGAATAGTATGCCTTGTCGAACAAAGAACTAAAGGCATCAATACCGAAATGTGCATGCACTTTTGAATTCATTTCTGCAATATGTAATTCATTGATATTACTAAGTGCATACAATTGGAAACCTTTTGCTTTAAGGCTTCGCAATAAATTGATTTTTTGTTCTGGATAATACACTAACATGGTGTTCCATGCGGCAATAATTTGTTCATTAGTAACATCGTTGCGTAGATATTGTTTCAGTGTACTAACAAACTCATCAACGGTTACTTTCCCTTTTTCAAATTGATTGAAAATATCGATTTGTTTGTGATACGAAACAATGGTGTTGAAATCAATAGTAGCAAGTGCTTGGAAGTTGCTAATGGTTTTCGGGTAGTCGATATCAATTAGCACATTCCCTATATCAAAAACAATGGCTTTGATGTTCGACAAGTTATATGGATTAGGCATTAGCGTTGCGTTTTGAGAGTTTGTGTATTAGAAAATAAAGGATAAGAATTACAGTAATAATAACCCCAATGCCAACAATAACGGGCATTAGAATGGCCATAATAGATCCCACTAATGAAACGCCAATTTCACCGGTGTTCACTACAGCATTTCCAGTACCGGCTGTAAACTTAGTAGAGCCCAATCGAAGTAAGGATGTACCTGCTTGCATCACACCTGCAGTTCCTCCTCCAATCATTAGGCCTAAAATCCATTGCCATGTTGGGTCTAAGTGAACCATAGTGGATGCACTTACTAAGGTGCCTGCCAGCACAGCCACCGGAGTAGCAATAGTATCGAGTAAATTATCTACAACCGGTATATAATACGCCATAGCTTCTACTACTGCCGCCACACCAAAGCAAACGATAGCTGTCCAACTCGTTAACCAAGCAAAACTATCTGCCATCGGAATCCAATGCATTTTGCCTGCAAGCGATGCAATAAGTAAAGGAATAAAAACGCGGAAACCACAACTTGCACTAAGTCCAATGCCAAGCAAAAGTCCTACAACAATTTCCCAATTTAAACTTTCCATGTTATTCTAGTTTTTTCAGCTTATCAATCAAATCATCTGCCAAAGTCTTAATGGCTTCATAAAAAGGAGCATCGCTACGTTTTTTGATATAATCGCGAACACGTTCAATTGATTTTTTTGCAGCAGAATTATATTTTTTCGATACGTCTTCTGCCCCTCTAGCATAAAGATATTGTAGCCCTTGTGCTACTAACGCTGAATCTCTATGCGTAAGGTAATTTGCGTAATGGTAGAATAGATTTGTTTTAGTATATCCGGCTTCTTCATTAAGCTTGGACTGAAAAAGATGGTTGAGGCTGCTATCGTAACGCTCGGAAAGGACAGTATAGCAAACACCTTTTAATTCGTTGTCCGGTTCTTTTAAAAGTAGGATGGCACTACTTTGCGAAAGCGTAGTGTCGAGTTTATTAATGGCTGTTAATGCTGTACTAACACATTTATATGACGAATCGGAAAGCATACGGGTGAACATCGGTAAATACTTTTCGTCTTTGAGTTTAGATAAATACGACAAGGCATCTTGTTTCACTCTGTTGGAAGAATCGCTATTGGCCATGCGTTCAATAGCGTTCAAGAAAAGCGATTTGGAAATGGAATCGTGTCCGATGTTATTCAATGCATCTTTACGCAAGCCGAAAAAAGGATCTTGTAAAGCTTGATGGTATAATGCCGTTGCTTTATCACTTACGCGAATACTATCTTTCAAGGCTTCGATGGCTTCACGTTTTGCATTGTAATGATGATTGTGTTGATATTGATACACGTATTCATCCACCGTTTTGTTTTCTTTCTTTTCACACAATACAATACGCTCAGGGTCAACGTCAATTAAATCAGGTGTTCCAAGCGATTTAAAGGCAAAGTGTTGCTTTTTGTTTTTCAACAAAATAGGATAGGTCATCACAATCCCACCATAATGCACATTTACTTTTAATGGTAATTGATAGGTTAGTCCTTTATCGTTACTTTGTTTTTGTGTGATATCAACGTACACGCTATCTGCATCGTGTGTGTAGTTTATTTTTAATACCGGATGGCCACTGTTGAGCATCCATTGATTGAAAAATCGATTCATATCGCGGCCAGTAACTTCTTCGAATGCCAGCCTTAAGTTGTGTATCTCAACACTCTTGAATTGGTTCGCTTTTAAGTATAATTCTATTGATTTGAAGAAAGCCTCATCGCCAACTTCTTTGCGCAACATGTGGAGAATTGCCCCGCCTTTGTTGTAGCTGTGGGCATCGAACATATCCTCTCTGTCATCATAATAAAAGCGAATCAAATCAGCCGTTTTTTTGTTCTTCGCTTCACTGAAATAACCTTGTACAGATCGGTGTTGACGCCAATCGGCAAATTGTTTGCCATGGTCGAACTCGTTCCAAAGGTATTCGCCATACGTTGCAAACGATTCATTGAGGGGAATGTTGCTCCACGATTCGCAGGTTACCAAATCGCCAAACCACTGGTGAAACAATTCATGCGAGATGATGTCTTCGTTGTTTTCGTCCAATAACTGCCGACTGGTTTTCTGCAAGAATTCGCCATGCAATGTTGCACTGGTGTTTTCCATGGCTCCTGAAACATAGTCGCGCGCCACTATCTGCGCATATTTCGGCCAAGGATAGGAAACACCCAAGCGGTTGCTAAAAAATTCTAGCATAGCCGGTGTTTTTCCGAAAATAGCACGGGCATATTGTTTAAATTCGGGCTCAACGTAATAGCTAACTTCTTTGCCATTCCAGTAGTCACGAACTACTTCAAAATTACCAATGGTCATCATAGCCAAGTAGGGAGCGTGCGGTTGATTCATAGTCCAAACATCAGAGCGTGTGCCATCTGCATTTTGTATAGATCGGGTAAGCAAGCCGTTGGATAATGTTTTGAAATTAGATGCTACTTTTATTTCAATTTCCTGAGTCATTTTTTGGTTAGGCTTATCGATGCACGGAAACCAATTTGAATTGGATTCTGTTTCGCCTTGTGTCCAGATTTGTAGTGGTTTATTTTGCTCCTTTCCTAAAGGATTGATGAAATACAGGCCTTTATCCTCCTGAATAGCAGCCGATCCGCCAATTTTTTTCTCGTTGGGCTTGGCGGTGTATTCAATGTAGAGTTTGAAATTTTGTCCACCCGGAATTTCTTTGCCGAGTGCTATGTTCAGTTGCAACGAATCGTAGGTGTATGTCAAATCTTTTAAGCCGTTTTCAATTAAAGCTATGCGTTTTATGTCCATGTTTTTGGCGTCCAACACCACTGTTGACGCGGCATAAAAGTGAGGCTTTAAGGTCAATTCTGCAGCACCGTTCATGCGTTGGGTTGTCCAATCGAAGTCTACTTTCAAGTGGGTATGAACCATGTCGATTGCTTTGGTGAGACTGGCTTGATACAAATCGTCTTTATACCGCACAATAGTAATCGAATCGAGAAATACAGAAGGAGTAATGGTTACTGTATCGGCAGATGATGTAGGTTTGGAGGTTTTACAGCCTGCCAAAAAAAGAATGCTTAAGACTAAGCCCGTTAGTTGCTTCATGCTCATTGCGTTGAAGCGTAAAGGTAAAAATATATAGGAAGGAAAGTGGAGAATACCGGATTCGAACCGGTCGCCTCCACGCTGCCAGCGTGGCGCTCTAGCCAAATGAGCTAATTCCCCTTTTTTGTCAAATAATCTACCACATCTTTGGCTACACGCGAAGAGGCTCCACGTTCACCCAGTTTGGTTCTTAATTCGGCATAATTGTCAAGTAACGTTTGTTTGTGAGGCGAATTTATAATTCTTTCCAATTCCGCAGCTAATTTATTTTCGGTGACATCGTCTTGAATAAACTCTTTCACCACTTCACGATCCATAATTAGGTTCACTATACCAATAAATCGAATGCCTTTCACTAGCCGTTTGGCTATTTGATAAGAGATCCAACTGCCCTTGTAACAGATCATTTCAGGCACATTCAATAATGCAGTTTCCAAGGTGGCAGTGCCTGAAGTAACAATGGCTGCTGTTGCGTTTTCGAGCACGGCATATGTTTTGTCGTACACCACTTCTACATTTGTTGGTTTATCAAATGTATTGTAAAATTCAGTGCCATTTCCACGTAATGCCGCTACTTGAAACGTATAGTTTGGAAAGCGTTTGGCCACTTTCATATATTCCGGTAACAGATACGAAATCTCTTGTTTTCGACTACCGGGCAATAAGGCAATGGTAGGTTGAACAGCTTGTGGTGCTTGATGCGCAGCATAGTCTTTTGGATGGATTTCGTCTAATAACGGATGCCCGAAATAATACGCTTCTACTCCATAGTTTTTGTAAAAATCTACTTCAAACGGGAAGATAACATAGAGTCGATCTACAAAAGCTTTTACCTTAAACACTCTGTTTTTTTTCCACGCCCAAAGCTGTGGCGAGATATAATAAATCAACTTCAGTTGATGCTGTTTCAGAAAATCAAACAAGCGAAAATTAAATCCCGGATAATCGATAAGAATTACTGCATCGGGCTTGTATTGTAAAATGTCGGATTTGCAAAATGAAATGTTTCCTAAAATGGTTGGCAAATGTTTTACCACCTCCAAAAAGCCCATGAAGGCTAATTCTTTGATGTGTTTCACAGGGGCATTGCCGCATACTGCTTGCATTTTATCGCCACCCCAAAAACGAAATTCAGCAGCAGGGTCGTGTTGCAGGATGCCTTTCATCAAATTGGCACCATGCATATCGCCCGAAGCTTCTCCCGCAATGAGGTAATAGCGCATTAGAAAAACTTAGTGTAGATAATAGGAATAGCCCAAATGAATGTGGCAAAAATCACACCTCGTGCTGAGTTGTAAAAGTCTTTTCGCAGGAACAAAAAGAAAATAACCAAGTTCATAATACAGCCGAAACTCAACATAGGCGATAAAAAGACTTTGTTGTGCAACATTTGCCAATACACTTCAGGCGTAACCTCGTTGATTTTCATTAAGTAAAATGCAAAAATGCCTACTATCGGGCCCACCAAACCTGCTGCAAACCCTATACTCATCTTGTTCCACTTATAAATGGTTGGGTAAGGGTTAAAACTTTTATCGAGCATAAAACAATTTTTTCTTCAATGTTAATGATACTATGTTAAAACGCAATTTCAAACATTTCATTATACAATACAATTAAAGCATAGTTGTCAACTCAGGCATTTCTCTAATCACTTGCAATGTTTCTGTTTCGAAAACAAAGTTTGCTTTTCCGTTGCTCAACCAAATAAATGTAGCCCCAAGTTTCGTGTTATAATTTCCGCCTTGCAAAAAGGTGTCGATGTTGATTGTAACACTTGGCGATTTGCATTCGATTAAAATAAGTGGAAGCCCTTGTCGGTTGAAAATCACAACATCAAAGCGTTTCTGAATATCGTTCACAGTAAGTGCGCGTTCAACGGCAATTAAAGACGGACTAATTTTTTGCGTGTATATTAAGTAGTGCAAAATAGTTTGGCGCACCAATTCTTCCGGTGTAAACGGCACATCCTTTTTTCGCACAACATCAAACACAAAGCGTTTGCCTGCTTTGGTAAAGATATTTAAATCGTATGGTTGGAAATGAATGTTCGTCACTTTATTATTGGTAAATAAAATTACTTTTATTTTGAAAATGATGCACTTAAAACAAAAGTAAACATAACATAAGCATCGTTTTCCGTAACTAAAATTGACAATAGATGAAGACAAAAGAAGAAATAGTAAACAACTGGCTTCCGCGATACACAGGAACTAAATTGGAGGATTTTGGCAAGTATATTTTGCTCACGAATTTTGAGAACTATGTAAAAATTTTTGCAGAGCAACACAATGTGCCTATATGTGGAGCCGATCGTCCCATGCGTAACGCCACAGCAGATGGAATTACCATTATATGTTTTGGCATGGGCAGCCCGAATGCCGCTACTATTATGGACTTATTATCCGCCATTCAGCCTAAAGCAGCCTTGTTTTTGGGGAAATGCGGTGGCTTGAAGAAGAAAAACCAAATTGGGGATTTAATTTTGCCGATTGCCGCTATACGGGGCGAGGGAACATCAAACGATTATTTTCCGCCTGAGGTGCCTGCTTTGCCTTCGTTCGCCTTGCAAAAAGCGATTTCAACCACTATTCGCGAGGCCAATCAGGATTATTGGACGGGAACAGTATACACGACCAACCGCAGGGTTTGGGAGTGGGACGAGCAATTCAAGGATTATTTGCGCAAAGTGCGTGCAATGGCCATCGATATGGAGACCGCTACGGTATTTCTTACCGCTTTTGCTAACGAGATTCCGGTAGGGGCGTTGCTATTGGTTTCCGACCAGCCTATGATTCCGGAAGGAGTGAAGAGCGAAGCAAGCGATGTGAAGGTCACTACCAACTACGTGAACTTACATTTACAAATCGGTATCGACAGTTTGAAACAATTGATTAATCAGAGCGTAACTGTTAAGCACTTGCGGTTTTAACACAGAATATCAGTTAATTTTTACTTTTTGTTCTTTTAAAGACGACAATTTGTAACTTTGGCGAGCCTAAAAAACAACCATAAATTATGTCAAACAAAGCGACTCTTCAGTACGGTGACAAAACCTACGAATTCCCGGTAATTACGGGTACAGAAAACGAATCAGCCATTGAAATAGGAAAACTAAGAGCCCAAACGGGTTTGATTACCTACGATGAAGGTTATAAAAACACAGGTGTAACACAATCTGCTATCACTTTCTTAGATGGTGAATTAGGGATTTTGCGCTACCGTGGCTATAACATTGAAGAATTAGCCGGAAAGGCATCTTTTGTTGAGGTGATGTACTTGGTTTTGTATGGCGAATTGCCAACCAAAGCACAGTTAACTGCATTTGAAAACGAGTTAACCATGCACACCTTAGTCCACGAAAACTTGGTTAAAGTGTTTGAAGTGTTCCCTTCACGCTCTCATCCGATGGGACAATTGATGACGATGTTGTCTACCCTTTCTTCGTTCTATCCTGAATCGTTGAATCCGAACATCAAACCGGAAGAAACTAACCTTACGATTATTCGTTTGTTAGCGAAAATGCCTACTATCTGCGCTATGATTCAGAAAAAAGGCAAAGGGCATCCGATTTTATATCCACAAAACAAATACGATTACGTTACGAATTTCTTGTACATGACTTTCGGAAATGTATCGGAAGAATATGTTGCCGATCCGGTTGTTGTGGATGCGATGAATAAATTGTTGATTCTACATGCCGATCACGAACAAAACTGTTCTGCTGCAACGGTGCGTATTGTAGGTTCTTCTCATGCTAACTTGTATGCTTCTATTGCTGCGGGTGTGGCTGCATTGTGGGGTCCACGTCACGGTGGTGCTAACCAAGAGGTGTTGGAAATGTTGGAAGACATTCGCGATAACTACAATGGCGATGTAGAGAAAGTAGTGCAAGAAGTGAAAGACAGAAAACGCATGTTGATGGGCTTCGGACACCGTGTGTACAAGAACTTCGACCCACGTGCGAAAATTATCAAAGTTGCATGCGATAATATTTTGGAAAAATTAGGCGTGAACGATCCATTGTTGGAAATTGCTAAAAAATTAGAGCAAGCCGCATTGAACGATCCGTTCTTCGTAGAAAGAAAGTTATATCCAAACGTAGACTTCTATTCTGGAATTATCTATAAAGCATTAGGCTTCCCAACACAAATGTTTACTGTGTTGTTCGCCTTGGGTCGCTTACCGGGATGGATTTCTCAATGGAAAGAAATGCGCGAAAGAAAAGAAGATATTGGTCGTCCACGTCAAGTGTACACCGGACCAACGGAGCGTCCGTTTGTCAATATCGAAGACAGAAAATAATCTACTTCTTTACAAATATAGAACAGCCTGCATGATGAATGTGGGCTGTTTTTATTTTATTTGTATGGTGAAAAAAAATCTCCTATTCCTTTCTATTGCTTTCTGCATTTCTGTTCACGGTCAATTCGCTCCACAAGCCGGAATGGCTGGTTCTACAGCTATTGACAAAGACAGTAGTGTTTTTAAATCGTGGGCGAACAGTGCCAGTATAACGAAGGGTTTACAGCAGATCAATGATGCCTCTTTTGGTTTACCCACTGTTGGTGATCAATTTGCTGCGTTGGGCAAGGCAGGCGAGAATGGCGTGGTGAGTTTAGGCGATGGAGGTTCGGCTGTAGTATCGTTCTATGCCCCTATTTTCAATGGGCCCGGTGCCGATTTTGCTGTGTTTGAAAATTCGTTTTTGGATTCGTTTTTGGAATTAGCTTTTGTAGAAGTAAGCACCGATGGCAACCGATATGTACGCTTTCCGGCCGTTTCTAACACGCAAGATACCTTACCCATAGGTGGTTTCGGGCTAGTAGCACCAACTGCATTGAATAATCTGGCCGGCAAATACCGCGCGAATTACGGCACCCCATTTGATTTGGAAGAGTTGAAAGACTCATCGGGCATAGATATCAGTAACATTCAATTCGTTCGATTGATAGATGTGGTGGGTAGTATGAACGATTCGTTTGCTACCAAAGACATTAACGGACATAAAATTAACGATCCCTGGCCTACGCCCTTTCCTTCATCAGGTTTTGATTTAGACGCAGTGGGTGTAATTCATACACTCGCGAATGATCTGAAAACCTTGGACGCTTTATCGATGGAGGTTTTTCCTACTATAACCCAACAATTCGTGAATGTTATTAGTCCACTGGTAGATGCCAATCGCATAGTGGTTACGAATACTTTGGGACAAGAAATGTTCTCCCAAAACATGAACAATGTTAGCACAACTATTAATGTATCGGGCTGGGAAATCGGCATATACTGGGTTTCGATAACATCAGAAAATGCCCCATTGGCTTGCAGGCGTTTTTATAAAGCGGAGTAAGTTTTATCGATAGGTGGAAGAACCCGAAGGCGTTGGACACTGCATCGACATGAACGTAAACGATAACGAAACGCCCACAAACACAAAATCATCTTTCTTTTTTGATTCTCCACGTTGGTAGCCTTCTTTACCTATTTTTACATCTGCAACTTCATCACTTCTGTCGGAAAGCTTTGCCGCTATGCCTTTTGAGCCACCGGGTAAAGAAACTGTAGCAGGATAATTACCGCTTACATCATCTAGATAATCGGTGAATGTTTTATGCACAGAGCCAAACACAGAGATGTTCCAATTTTTGTAGATGTGAAACTTAAAACCGCCTTCAATCGGAATATGAAAGGCATATAACTTATATTTTTTTACGCCTGAATAACTCGGGTCGTTTTGTCCTTCGGTACCCAGTGGTTGTAAATAATACCACTTACCCTCATATTGTGCTTTCGGATTAAAAAAGAAAATACCTACACCGGTTGCCAAATAGGGCGAGAACCAAAATTTCTTTTTCGTTTTATCGAATTTGAAAAAATTGAACTCAAAGGTACCGGTGATATCGGCAATACCAGTTTTAAACGAAAGATTACGCTGTAAATTTCTCGGAATTTTTGTCCCAGCATCGCTGAACTCTACTTCACCATAACTGAGGGCTAATTTGCCTGCAAAACGCGTACTGAAATTATAGCGGTAAAATGCTCCTCCGGCAGGACGAACAAACTTCCAATTAAACTTTGGGTTTAAGTCGCCAAAATAATTGGCTACACCGCCCCAAACACCAATCTCGTGAAATTGAGCGAAGGCCGGAGCGGCAATAAAAAATGCGAATATGACAGCTAACTTTTTCAAAATAAGGCGCAAAGATAATTATTCAACGAATGTAGACGGCATTTGTTGCTCATTTAGTGTTATACAAACGCAAAAGCTATGCCTTAATTGCCCATTTCGCTTAAAAACTTGATGTGAATCAGCTTCAAGTCTTCGATTTCAATATCATCCCCCTTGAATTCTTGGAAGGCTTCTTCAATCGAATCCGATTCTGTGGTTCTGTAGTATTCATAAATATCTACCATTAAATCTTCATCTACTTTATCGTTCAAATAATAGTCGAGATTTAGCTTAGTGCCGGAATGCACAATGGTTTCCAACTCTTTTATCAAATCGGCAAACGAGATATTAATCGACTTTGCTAAATCGTCTAAACTGATTTTTTTGTCGATGGCCTGAATGATTTTGATTTTTTCACCCGATTTATTGGCAATGGATTTTAACACAAAATCTTCCGGACGGTCGATATCGTTTTCTTCTACGTAGGTTTTTATCACCTCTACAAACTTTTTGCCATAACGCTCTGCTTTTCCTTTGCTCACACCGGTAATATGGGTGAGCTCCTCCATGTTTATTGGATATTTGGTAGCCATATCCTCTAAAGAAGTTTCCTGGAAAATAACGTAAGGCGGCAAGTTGTGTGCTTTACCTTCTTTGCGGCACAAGTCTTTCAAGATGTTGAACAACGCAGGATCGGCCGAAGCACGAGCCTCAGTGGCTTCTTCTACCATGCCATCTAGACCTTCATCGTCAAAATTATGGTTCAGTGCTACTTCAATAGTGAAAGGTTTTGATACAAATTTTCTCGTCTTTTCATTCAACTTAAGTGTTCCGTATTTTTCAATGTCTTTGTCGATTAAGCCAATCATCATGGCATTCCGAATCACAGAATTCCAGTATTGTTCATCGTGTTCAGCCCCTTTACCGAATTGCTCCATTTGGTCGTAACCGAAATCGGCAATTTCTTTGCTTTTCTTGCCGGTGAGGAATTTGATTAAATACGGTAAATCGTGATTTTCTTTTAACAAACGAATCGATTCTACTGCTAACAGCGTGTCTTGTGTAACTTCCACTTTTTCTTTTGGATGACGGCAGTTATCGCACATGGCATTGCATCTAGCCGCATCGTATTCTTCGCCAAAATAGTGCAACACAAACTTTCTGCGGCATTCGGCCGATTCGGCATAGGCTACAGTTTCGTTAATCAACTGTAGTCCACGTTCTCGCTCAGCTACAGTTTTATCGCGTAACAGTTTTTCCAGCTTCAGAATGTCTTTATAGCTGAAATAAGTGATACACTCCCCTTCCATACCATCACGTCCGGCTCTTCCTGTTTCTTGATAGTAATTCTCCAACGATTTTGGAATGTCGTAGTGAATAATGAAACGAATATCGGGCTTATCGATACCCATTCCAAAGGCAATGGTAGCCACAATCACATCGGCATCCTCCATCAAAAACTGATCTTGAATTTTCGAACGGATTTTGGTGTCGATGCCGGCATGATACGAAACTGCTTTGATGCCGTTCACTTTCAGCATTTTGGCAACATCATCAGCTGTTTTTCGATTGGTAACGTAGATGATGCCCGATTTTCCTGGTTTCGTTTTAATGTATTGAAGGATGTTTTTTATGGCGTGTTGCCCCGATTTTTTCGGTCGGATTTCGTAGTATAGATTGCTTCGATTAAAGGAGGAGACAAAAATATTGGGATCGCGCAACTGCAACGTTTTGGCTATATCCGATTGCACTTTTGGGGTTGCTGTTGCGGTTAGCGCAATAATGGGGAATTCTTGTCCTATAGCTTCTACAATTTCGCGTATTCTGCGGTATTCCGGACGAAAATCGTGCCCCCATTCCGAGATACAATGCGCTTCATCTACAGCTACAAACGACACCTTAATTTCCATGAATAAATCTACGGTTTCTTGTTTGGTGAGGGTTTCTGGAGCAACATACAGCATCTTGGTTCTGCCGCTTCTGATGTCTTTGATTACCCGATTTTTCTCGGTTTTGGTTAAAGAAGAATTCAGAAAATGGGCAATATCATCGCTTTCCGAGTAGTTTCGAATCAAATCCACTTGGTTT
>ERZ795056.2184-NODE-2184-length-22014-cov-8.681953_pt1 | contig 22014 bp, 18 predicted proteins | sample MGYA00375140_ERZ795056 | MGnify/ENA primary metagenome ERZ795056 (study PRJEB30185, sample SAMN05720227) | activated sludge metagenome | isolation source: Anaerobic digester | place: USA | collected 2015-03-09 ... | reverse complement strand
AGGATGTATGGTTCGGCCAACGGATTTTGCAAGACAGCCTGGAGGGCGGCGCCGGAGACGGAGAGGAGTCCGCCGACACAAAAAGCCTGGAGGATGACCGGGATGCGGAATTCGACCACGGTGCGCCAGGCTGCCTGTGCTGCGGGATCCGATCCGCCAAACAATCCGCGAACGATGTCGTCGATCGCGATACCGGTACTGCCGGCGAACACAGCACCAAGCAGGATCACCGGAGCAACCGGCCAGAGTACAGTTCGAGCCTTCATGGCTGGGCCAATGCCCGGATTCCCTCGGCGATCCGGGGTCCGGGTTGTTCAAAGAGGGCGGGATCCGGTGTGAGGAGACGGCTCCGGGGTGCATATCGTTTCCAGAACGCCTCGTCCCGCTGTTTGTTGTGCCCCGTCAAAAAAACGACAATATCAGGATTGAGTGAAGCCATGGTCTCCGCATCAAACCGGGGGAAGTTTCCGGGCCTGCCGGACCCGAGATTGCTCGCACCTGCCAGGACAAGGGCATCATGGACAAGGGTGTTTCTTCCAAAGGTCCAGGCCTCAGTCGTTGTTCCGATCTGGAAAAAAATCCTCTTTCCGGCAAGACGTCCGATGATCGCCGATCGCAGATTCGAGATCGATGTGCGCAGTGCCTCGCTATTGGTCCCGCAGGCAAGCAACTCCAGGTCGAGCATGGTCTTTTCGAGGGAAGCCAGCGAATCAATCCGGGCAACATAGAAGGGGATTTTGAGGGCGCGCATCGTATCGGCCATCTGGGGCGGATTACCCTCGTACGAAGCGATGACACAATCGGGGGAGAGTGCCGAAATCCGTTCGGCATCCGGACCGATCAGACTCCCAATCCGGGGAAGCGGGCGGGCCGGATCCGGTTGCGGGCAGAGATCGCTGATGCCCGCCAGGCGCTGGCCCTGCCCGATCGAAACCATGATGGTTGTCAGATTGGGTGCAGTCGAGACGATCCGCGCCAGGGGTGGCTTGGCACTGACGGCAATCCCCCGCCCATCATGAATGACGCCATCACCCCCACCACCCGCCGTACAGGAAGACAGGACAAGGATCACGGATATCATTGCAAGCAGGTTAATGAGCTTTTTTGTGGTACACACCATGCTGTCCTTCCCGGGATGATCTTTGACGAGAAAACGACTACCTTTATGGAATAATATACCGACGGTCAGTCAAGGAAGCAGGGTGGAATTCCCTCGCTGTCCCGCAACTGTCAAAGCCAGGAACTTGCGGCCAATCGGATGTCCTTTGTTCTCGAGGAAGAAAGAAGGGATTGTGCCGTACCAATCGTGTTTCTGTCCGCGTTTCCGGGTCTGTGCCATCCGGCTCCTGCTGATTTTTCTCTCGATTCTCTTTCCTGGCTGCTATGGTAATCCCACCGCCATGAATGGGCCCGGAGACGAACCCGCCCTTCCCCGCGGCCGGTTTGCAGCCGAGGTGATGGCATACCGGCCCGCTCCCGGGCAATTTGTCCAACGCTATGGCGACCCGGCCCGGGCTCTGGGGATCCCCGACGGGCAGGTCGTTTCTCTGGGTGGCCTGGGCGGATCCATCACCCTGCGGCTAGCCGACCCGATCAAAAACCGGCCCGGACCGGACTTTGTTGTCTGGGGCAACGCACTCTATCGCGGAGAGGATGTCCGGAAACGCTGGGCCGAACCGGCTGTCATCGAAGTCAGTGACAATGGACACGACTGGTTCGTCATCGCAGGGTCACTCTTTGCCGACGGCATTCCGGAGTCGCACCTTGTCCACATCGGATATCCCAAAACAAACGATGCGGTTTGGCCTGGGGGCTTTTCGGGAGTGACGAACCTCGAGTTTACCTGCCATGATTTGACGGCCGCTTTTTCGATGAATCTTTCGAAAACGGATGGCTGGTCCTGGACGAATGCGGCCAGCCAGGAGGACGGGCTTTGGGGACAGGCGGACAGCACCCCGGGGAAACTTCCTCTTGATGAAGACTGGACCATGGATGATCCCCTCCAGCCCGGAATCCAGGGCGCCGGCGGGGATGCGCTCGATTTGGACTGGGCCCGGACTGCCAATGGCGGGACTCCTCCGGCGACACGCATGACGAACATCCGCTATCTTCGCCTGACGACCGCCGTCCGGCTGCACGCCGGGGAATTGGGCGAATTCTCCAGCGAGATTGACGCTCTCGGAGTGCCCTGGTGATCCGCCCTGTCGCCGTCTTCCTGGCTTTCGGAGTCATTCTGGCCGGAAGACTCGCCGCGGGCCCACTCCTTCCCGAGGTCACAGTCTATGGAGACCGGGAGAACACCTCCCCGACCGCCGATACAACGGTCTTGCAGGGAGCGAGCCTCGCAACCGGAGGTGCGCGCACCCTGAGTGAGGCCATCGCGGAGGGGGTGCCCGGCGTCCGGGTCGAGAAACGCGGCGGGCGCGAGGGGGGGACGAGTCTTTCCATCCGGGGAATCTCGGGCGGACGGATCCAGATCCGGGTTGACGGCGTAATCCGTGATGCATCGGTTCTTGATACCCTTGCCCCGGGGGATGTTGTGCGCATCGAGATCGTCCGGGGTGCGGGAGCCGCGCGCTATGGTGACAATGCCATGGCCGGTGTCATCCTTGTGACAACCCGCCAGAGTCGGGGCGAGAGGCCGGTGGTGCGGGCGGGACTGGCATCATTTTCCACGACGGCCTTCTTTGCGCGGCTTCCGCTCGCCTGGACCAATGCCGACGTTTGGGCCGCGTTTTCCCGGAACGAGAGTCAGGGTGGTTGGCTCTTTCCGGGACAGGTCCATGAATCTCCGGACGGGTCGACCCGACTCGCAGGCGAAGCGGTCACCGCGCTCAATACCGGATATCTCGACTGGAAGGTCCGGGCCGGAAGCGAGATCCGGATGGATGAACAGACATGTTTCCGTTTCTCGGCAGAATACCTCGAGCGGAATGCCGGTGTTCCCGGGACGATCGATTTTCCTTCGATCCGTGCGGCCATGTCCGACAGCACACTGGCAGGCCGGGTACACTTCGAGACGGCCTCGCTCTTGACCCGGGGCGATCTCCTTCAATTAAATCTGTCCGGTGAACTGCGCACACGGGGATACAGGGATTTTGCGCTCTATGACCGGGAGGACAGATATGAACTGGCGGCCTTTGCCTGGACGAGCATGTTCGAGATTCCCTGCACGGACGAGATCTCTGCAAGACTGACCATCGAGGACCGGATAGTTGTCCTGGATGCCCTCGTGGCCGGCGGAACCGATACAACCGGCCGGCATCTCCGCCATACTCTGGGAGTCTCGGCGGACGGAGAGTACAGCGGCCAAGCCCTGACGATCAGTGCCGCCATGCGACTTGAGGCAACCGGAGGGTATGCGCCACGATTCTCACCCTCACTCGGAGCGAGTCTGCTTCTGGCAGATGGTGTACGGATTTTCTGCAATGCCGGAACGGCCTGGAAGATCCCCTCCCTCGATGACCTCTTCTGGCCGGCAACGGCCTTTGCCGCGGGAAACGACCGGCTCAGACCGGAATCCTCCTGGACTCTGGATTCGGGTGTGCGCCTTGTGCCACTTGAAGGTCTCCAGTTCCGGGTGACCGGTTTTCTCCAGCATGTTGTTGACATGATTCACTGGCAACCCTCCGCCGGTGGTGTCTGGAGACCGGCCAATATCGGGGAGGTCCTTGCGCACGGTCTTGAGACGGTGGTTGAATGGGCTTACCCGGTCAACCCGGTCTGGAATCTGCACATGCAAGCCGAGTACAGTCTCCAGGTCAATCGTGTCCGGGCCGTCGACAGTACAGACGGATCACAGATACCCAGAACCCCCCACGAAAAGGCGTCTGCCAGCGTCAGCCTGCGGCACAGGACGATGGGGATGTTCCGGTTTGCGGCCGGGTACACCGGATTTCGCTACCTGAACATGGCCAATACCAAATACCTGGGTGACCATCTGCTGGTTGACACATCGCTGGAGATACGGATTGGAGAGCACTGGAAGATCCGCGCCACGGTGGAAAACATTTTCGATACGGTCGCGGTTCATTTGCGGGAATATCCCCTTCCCGGTCGGGAATGGTCCTTCTCTCTGGAGGTACAATTGTGAGTCTTCGTCCAGCGCGCATTCGCGCATGGTGCCACTCGGTCCTGGGAGCCGTCCTGCTGGCAGGCAGTCTCTCCTGTATGGCTCCCGTCCTGCCCGACCAGGATGGTCCGTACCGGGACAGCTTTCCCGTTGATGAACTCTGGGTTGTGAATGGTCTTTCGGAAACCATCGGGCTCTGCAATCTCCAGCGTCTGGAGGCGGATGTCTTGCCCTGGAATGCGAATCCCCTGTTTCTGACCGGCCGGGTTCCCAACAGGATCGTGATCGACGGAACAAACGGTCTGGTCGTCAACTCCAGCGGAAATTCGATCACTGTTTTCGCTCTTCGCCAACCTGGGCGGCAGCGCGAGTACCGGCTCCCGACCGGAAGCAATCCCTGGGACGCCCGTTTCATCCATCGTCCTGGTCGCAGCCTGATCGCTGTCACCTCGTTTTTGCGGAATTCTCTCTTTATCCTGGACGCTGCGACAGGAGAGTCGCTGCGTGAACTGCTGTTCCCGGAAGGAACACGGCCACAGGGTATGGCGCTTTCGGGATCAGACCTCTGGATTGCCCTCTCCGGCTGGAACTTCTCGACCGGTGAGTATGACCCCGGCCGGATCATCGTCCTCGAAACCGCGGATCCGGATCCACTGCTGTGGACAATCCGGCACATCCTCGCGGTTCGGCCCAATCCCCAGGAAATCCTGCCCGATCTGGCCGGGCAGATCCATGTTCTTTCAACCGGGCGCTACGGAAAAAACGAAGGCTGTCTCCAGGTCTTTGACGCGGCTGCCGGCCTGCTCAAAAAAGAGATTCTGACCGGGGGAAGTCCGCGCAGTCTGGCGCTTGATCCCGTCAATGGAAATCTCCATCTGGCCGGAGGCGATCTGTACCGGTGCTACGCGACCGGGACACTGGAGCCGGTGGCGCTCCCCACAATCAGCGATGCGGTCACCGGAAAGGATATTGCCGCCCTGGCGATTGCTGCGGATCGGCGCATGCTCTTTGCGGCCGATTTTGCCAACGACAGGATTCTCGCCCTCTCCCTTGACGACGCGGGAGTCCTGCGGGAGATTCCCGCGGGGGATGGACCGCTCGCATTGGCAGCCGGAAAAACCTGGTAGCAACAGGAGCCCGCCCCGGGGACAGACCGGAGCGGGCAGGACGACCGTCGCAAGGCGATGACCCGCACGACAGCCGCGTACATCAGGGATGCCAGTCGGTATTCGTGGCTCTTGTATACCATGCGCTGACAGGCATGTCTTTCTCGACAGCGTCCGGGGTGGGCCAGGCGATAAAGACCCCCGCGCAATTGGTCATGTCGGCGGCATAGAGTTCCTGATACTCCACCCTGGCTGTCGTTCCTGCAACTACCAGATCCTTCCAGATGATGGCATTGTACCGGTCGAGGATATCGGGACCGGCACTCAGGGTTCCGCTATTGGTGTACTGGACGAGAAGATACTTGGCGGCATTGTTCACAGTGACAATGCTTCCTCCGTAGGCCCACCCGGTTCCGGTGACGGAAAAATGCTTCTCCGAAATGGTCAAGAGCCCGCCGTACGCATCCATCCAGGCACCGGCAATGGCCGGACGCGTGGCATTGGATGAAGCCGGCAATGGATCGTCCTCACCACAGGCACTGGTCAGCACGAACAGGGCGGTCAAGACAATGACGACAAGGGATTGGTTCAGTCTTTGGTTTGAAAAACGACAATACGTCACAGGTACTCCCTCCTTCATTCCTCGAAAGGATGGTGTCCTGCATGAACAGGGATATCCTGGCTCGGGTATCAACCTCCGACAGCGCCTTCCCCCGTGCCTGCGCACAGAGTGACATCGTGCTCTCGTTGTAGCCCTCACAGTGACGGGTTCGCCCGGGATTCTCACCCGGTTCCCCCTGCGCATGTCCGCCCGCTGTCTCCCGGACGGATGCGCCTTCATGCAGCTCTTAGAAGATACGCACGGAGGACAGATACTGTCAGTCGGAACAGAACGGGATTATTTGGTCTTCTTCCGCAAGGCTCCGTCGACGAGGGGCTTGAGTTTTTCGATTTCGATCGGTTTTTCGAGAAAGCCGTAGGCGCCATGCTTGTCGGCAAAGGCCTTGCCATCCTGAATATCCCCACCCGTAATGATGATGACCGGAATATCCGGTTCCACCTCACGGACCTTTGTGAAGATTTTTTTGCCGTCAATCTCGGGCATGCGGATATCCACAATGATCAGGTTGACATCATTGGAAGCAAGGATATCGAGCGCCTCGCTGCCGCTTGAAGCGGTCAGGATGGAATATTTGAGGGCGGAGAGCATGCGTTGCATGCTGTCCAGAATGTAGAGCTCATCGTCAACTATCAGTATTGTCTTGTTCATGCTACCTCACAACCGTCCCGGCGTATTTCATTCCGTCGTAACAGAGTACAGTATATCGTCATTCACTCTGTTTGGCATTAATAACGTTTTCGGCAAGTGTAGCAAAAATCCCGGGATCAAGGTGGAGCAGCCCGGCGGCCCCGGCCCGAGAATCGGCGGATTCCAGGCTTGCGCGAACCACGGCCTGGAGGACGGCCCCCAGATCGAGGGAACCGGTTTTAACGTCATGTTTCCGGACCAGATCCAGGATCCGCTCCGTCAGTGTACCCCCTGGAGCATCCCCCGAATCAAAAATCAGAGCTTCGATGTCAGCTCCCTGGCTGAGGATGATGGACCGCTCGAGAACATTCTCCAGCTCCCTGATATTGCCCGGCCAGGGGTAGCGGATTGCCTCGTCCATGGCATTCCGGGAAATGGACCGACGGGGTATCTGCATCCGTTGGCAGATCCGCGTCAGGACGTGCTCAACCAGCGCCGGAATGTCTTCAGTGCGCTCACGGAGTGCCGGCATGCCAATCGGGATGACATTCAGGCGGTAATAAAGGTCTTCCCTGAAAGCCCCGTTCTTGACCATCTCTTCGACCGGTTTATTTGTGGCCGCAATCACACGAACATCGATGGAAACCAGCTCGGTCCCGCCAACTCTGAGGAAAGCATGCTCCTGCAGGGCGCGCAGGAGTTTGGCCTGGAGATCGAGCGGAAGATCACCGATTTCGTCAAGAAAGAGCGTCCCTTCGTTGGCGAGTTCAAAACGGCCAGGTTTGCGCTTGGCGGCACCGGTAAACGCCCCTTTCTCGTACCCGAAGAGTTCGCTCTCAAGGAGATCGTGCGGAATGGATGCGCACTCGATCGTGATGAAGGGTTTGGCAGAACGCGGGCCGCAATTGTGGAGCGTCCTGGCAAAATGGCTTTTCCCGGTCCCGCTCTCGCCCCCCAGAAACACCGGTGCATCGCTGGCCGCAACCATCGGGAGAAGCCGGCGCAGCCTGAGTGCGGCCGAGGATGTTCCGACAAATCCTTCAACCTCCTCAAGCAGCGAGAGTCTCCGGGCCAGGGCTTTGTTTTCACGATCAAGCGAACGAAGTCTGGCCAGCCGCTCCAGAAGATGCGCCAGTTCTTCCATCGGAAAGGGCTTGATCAGGTAATCAAACGCACCCTCGCGCAGGGCGGCGACGGCGTCCTGGACGGAGGCATGCGCTGTCATCATGATCACCTCGCAGGATGGGGCATTGTTGCGGAGGTATTTGAGGAGATCCATGCCGGATTGTCCTGGGAGCCGGATATCACAAAGCACGACCTCGGGAGGACGGATCGCCATCAGTTCTATAGCCTGATCGGGTGTGCTGGCTGTTTGCGGGCGAACCCCGAAACTTTCGCGGATGAACACCGAAAGCGATTCCAGCCAGGCCTGGTCATCGTCAATGATCAGAATGGAAGAAAGCGAAGTTCTGTTTGGCATGCGTGCAGTATACACCAAAACCGGGTTCAGCGCCAGAGGCCATCATCGCCCTGTTCGAGATCGATCACGGTCCGCCCCTGTTCATCCTTGCGGACTTTCGTGCTTTCCCCTCCGGGAGCCCGGCGACGGTCTGCACGGTCTTGGTGACCGGGGAACCGGACCAGCATCATGACCGACATCAGGCCGAGTCCGATGACAATTCCGCTGAAATGGGCCATGTGGGCGATCGGACTGATGCGCTGGTTGAGGCCGGTCATCAGTTCAAAAATCCCATAGACCAGGATCAGGGTCCAGGCACGGACGGGGATGAAGCCGAAGAGATGGATCACGGCATTCGGAAAAGCCCGCGCAAAACCGGCCGCGACACCCATGACGGCCCCGGACGCTCCGATCATGGGAATGGTTGGTGCAGTCCCGCCTGTCGAATGGATGGCGATCAGTCCATGCACAAGGGCCGAGCCGATCCCGCTCAGGAAAAAGAGGATCCCGAAACGGGTCTTGCCAAGTGTGCCTTCCAGCGGTCTTCCAAAAGCATGGAGGGCAACCATGTTGAAAAGAAGGTGGAAGAAGCCGCCATGAAGAAACATGTAGGAGACAAACTGCCAGAGATGCTGGCGCTGGATGGCCGCTTCCGGAACAAACCCGAAGAGCGTGTTGAACTCTCGGGAATTCCCCGAAAAGAGTTGGAGAAGCCAGGCGGAAACCGCCGCGATGATCAGGCTGCCGGTCAGGCTTGACACCTGGCGAGCGGGTGAGCCATAACGTGTAAAGACGATGGGCATGGGTCCTCTCCGGGAAGAACTGGGTATCCTGTCAAGTGTACTACCGTGCTCTCGCGGGGGACAATCCGGGGAGTTCTCCGGATGCACCCGGACCACGCCGGCCGCGGAGGTGGATGATGTTTGTAGCGATCTGCATTGCCGAGGTTTCGATTCCCGAATCCGGGAGTCTCAAAGACAAACGCAGGGTTGTCCGCAGTCTCAAAGACCAGATCCGGCGGGATTTCAATGTCTCGATCGCCGAGGTCGAGAAAAACGAGATTCACTCGCTGGCGGTCCTGGGAATCACCTCGGTCTGCAATGACCCGCTCTATCTTGAAGGACAGATCAAGCACCTTGAAGAGAAGATCGATCTGCTCAGCGGGGGAATGCTCGCCTGGTTCGAGCATACCATCGAACGACATGAACCCCGCGAGGACTGGACGGCTGGTTGATTCATTACGAAAACCAAAGATAAATCCCGGATTCGCATGACAAATCCGCAATACGACGGGAGTACCCGGATCGAGAGTGTCAAGTCACTTGCATGAATGCCGATAGTCAAACAGGGTTTCCCGAAAACACAAGACCATCCCGAGGAACAGGCGCGTCATTCATGCACAACGATTTCCCCGCAGGAGAAACTGAGGTTCTTGAGCATCCCTCTCTCTCGCACCAATTGATTGCCTACATCGGCAACAAACGGCGCTTGTTGCCTTTGATTGCCAGGGCGCTCCAGGCTTGTAAAAAACACCATCAGAACCAGGAGAAAACGGGCACTCCTGCCGATCCGGTCTTTGTGGATTTCTTTGCCGGGAGCGGCGCCGTCTCACGCCTGGCAAAACTTCTGGGCTACCATGTCATCGCCAACGACTGGGAAGAGTATTCCTGGATCCTGAATGAGGCCTTCCTCTCGATCGGTGAAGAGGAACTCGGCGGCCTGTTTGCCAAATATGGCGGCATCGAGAATCTCCTTTCCATGTTGAACAGCCTTGAAACTCCCGCGCCCGAGGACTGCCTGATCAGCCGCTGGTACGCGCCCGCCTCGACGGAAAACGCGGATCCCGAGCGGGAACGCATGTTTTACACAACGGAAAATGCACGCAGGATCGATGCGATCCGTGGCTGGATAGAGCACGAGTATCCGGGGGAGATTCTGGACGAGACGGCCACAAAGGAAAAACGTCTCTTGCTTGGACTCCTCTTGTATGAAGCCGCAACCCACGCCAATACATCCGGCGTCTTTAAAGCCTATCATCGCGGGTTTGGCGGCCGTGGCGGGGATGCCCTCTCTCGGATCCTCGGCCGGATCGAACTGGAGCGACCGTGTCTGTCACAAGGGTCAGCCGAAGCCTGCCGGGAGGATGCCCAGTCCCTCGCCAGCCGATTGTGCCGGGAAGGCAGAACCGCCAGGATCGCGTATCTGGATCCCCCGTACAATCAGCACCAGTACGGTTCCAATTACCACCTGCTGAACACGATCGCCCGCTTTGACAGGCCCAAAATATCGACTCTTCCCCGGACGGAAGACGGCCAGCGCCGGGACAAAGCCGGCATCCGGCGGGACTGGACCAGGACACGCTCCCCGTTCTGCAGCCGGGCGGCTGCTGAAACGGCCTTCGAACGGCTCGTCTCGACGATCCGGGCCGAACACATCCTCGTTTCCTACAGCACGGAAGGCATGATTCCCATCCATCGCATGGTCGAGATCCTCGGACGGGAGGGACGTCTCGAGATCGTCCTGGCCGAGTACACACGCTATCGTGGTGGAAAGCAGGCGCTGACGACAACGACCAGCAATATCGAGTTCGTCTTGATGGCCCATACCGGCGAAGCCAATACCGAAGAAGACACCCGCCGGGTTCTCCAAACCATCGGGATCTCGCGCCTGCAAACCCTCATCAAACGCTCGGTCAGTCCGGCCGCCATGCTCGATGCGGGCTACGAGGTGCGCGGATTCGCCCGTCTTGACCACGGCCTGGTCTTTGAACGCGGATTGGCCTGCGGGTTGCGCGTCCAGGTCCAGGTCGATGACTTCAAGCACATTGCCGCCTGCCGGTTTTTTTCCGACGGAATGGAGATCCAGCCCGGGGATATGGATGAAGCACGTTTTTCCGCAATCCTGGCCGAGGTCACAGCCTTGACCTCGCGCACCCGGGAAGAAGAGCTCGAAGTGACCATGCACTGGGTGCGCTACCTCCTGGATACCGGCGGGATCGAGCGGCTAGTCCAACCGATGAGCGAGATTCCCCTCTTGCTCAAAAAATTCAACGACCGGAAAGCCTATCAAGCCTCCCTCGAGTACCTGGGCAAGATTCTCGAACTGGCGGGCGAGATGCGGCGTTCGGCCCGCCCCGGCGATCTGCGGTTTGCGCGCCGGTACCAGCGCTTTGCCGGGCAGCTCGCCATGATCGCCCACCGCAAGCTGGCAGTCGCCTCCCGAAACGAGAGTGCCGTAGTGCGCCATCTCCGGGAATGTGTCCGCGAGCGCAGTCGCTTGATGGACGCACTGGCCAGTGGGGAATGTTGACAGAATAGTGTTTTCTCTGGTGAACAGTCTCCAGTCCCGTCATACGCCGTCGGATCCGGACAGAATTCGCCCATCAACGCCATCCTCAGGCGGGATGCCCTGCCCAAATCGGCGCGGATCCCGACCGGTCCAACCCGGGACTCCCGTGTTGTGACAAACGGGTGCGTGATCCTCGCAATTTTTATGGCTATACTTTGGGTGGGCTCAGGCCCTCAATCCTCTTGAGTAGGGAGCAGAATCATGCAGACACGAATGATCATGGGCATTGTCCTGGCTGTGTGTGCGGTCATTTTTATCGCACAAAACATGTCCGACGCCACCTTTAAAATCCTTTTCATCACCATCCAGATGCCCGCTTTGATTTTCTATGTTCTGTTGCTTGTCATCGGCTTCGGCTTGGGTATTGTCGTCAAGAGCAAAAAATGATGCGCATTCCCCTGCTGTTTGCCCTCGTTGTCTGGACACTGGCGCTCCTGGGCATCCTGGGGCTTTCCCAGTGGCTGCCACCCCGCTGGTCCATGCCAGCCGCCCAGCTTCTGTTGCTGTCAGGGGCACTCTTGGGCGCCCGCTTCCTTCTCCCGGGAAGAGGAGAACTGCGAAACAGGCTTGCCCTTCGTCCGCAGCCAGCAGGCGAAGTGGTGCTGGCTGGAGCAACGGCCATTCTTCTGCTTCCTGGCCTGCAGATGCTCTTTGACAGGCTCCTCAGACAGTTTTCGGGGTATGCAGACTATGTCAGCGGACAACAGGCCGTCCTCGGGGGCGACAGTCACGGACTGGGCTACGGTTTTCTTGTTGTTGCCATTGTCCTCTTGCCCCCGATCTGCGAAGAGTTGTTTTTTCGCGGCTACCTCTCCTCGGCGCTCCGGTCCTCAGGATACACCAGAGCTGCCATCATCCTGACCGGCGGCCTTCTCTTCGGGCTGTTCCACCTTGATCCCTGGCGCCTGGTCCCCGTCTCCATTCTGGGCATGATCATGGTCTGGCTTGTCGAGACCGGGGGCAGCATCTTGGCCGGAATGGCCTTCCACATGGTCAATAACGGGATCATATTTTTCGGCGCGGTTCTCGCCGCCAGTACACCCAATGCCGGGCTGGACAATGCGGATCTCTCGCTCGGACAGGTTTTTTTCGCTGCCGGGCTGTTTTTGCTGGGAGTCCTGACGCTGGCCACCTTTGCCCGGCGTGCCGCACTCAGAAGATCGAAAGAGCCGAACCCTTTTTCGCAGGCTGCTGGTCGGCCAGGAAATGGTTTGTAAGAAAATGCGTGATGGCCGGTCCCAGATTAGGGCGCTCGGCCACCTGCCTGAGGGGCTGGTTCCAGTCCGACTGGTAGACGGGAAATTTCTTGGCCTCGCCTGATCGCTCCTGGTAGAGGAGCGCTGTTTCCAGAATCCCGTTTGGACGGACCTTCAAAAAAATGATATCGACTCCGTCTTTGACGCTCAGCATGTACCCCGTCAAAGCCTCCTGATCGCTGATCCGGAAAAGCGTGTAGAGGTCTTCGCTGCTGATGGTATACCCGGCTGACTCGGGGTAGAGTTCTTCCCGGACAATGTATTCCGGGGGGAGGCCACAAGCAGTCACAAGAACGATGAAACCGAAGGCGACAAGTGTCAGTGTTTTCATACGTTCAAGATAGCATTCTCCTGTCCGGTTGAAAATCATCAATTGCGCAGCGTTTTGTCTTGTTTTTTCAATATATGCTGCATATATTTGCATCACAATCGACGCGGGGTGGAGCAGTTGGCAGCTCGTTGGGCTCATAACCCAAAGGTCGCAGGTTCAAGTCCTGTCCCCGCTAATCAACCGCTCACGGCGGCGTAGCTCAGCGGTAGAGCAGTGGAATCATAATCCATTGGTCCGGGGTTCAAATCCCTGCGCCGCTACACCGTTTCCCTTGTCGGGGGAGACGGTTTTTTTTTGTCCGGATCGGAGGAAGACACCATGTACACCTGGCACATCAGTACGGCATTCGGGCTGGAAGCGGTTGTCGGGACCGAACTCAAGGCCCTGGGTATCGAAATCACCGGGACAGGGAACGGCATGCTCGAGGTCACTGGAGATGCGCAGACCTTGGCCAGAATGCAGCTCTGGCTCCGCTGCGCCGAACGGATCTCTTTGGTAGTCGACCAGTTTCGGGCCAGAGATTTTGACGATCTTTTTGAAGGTATGCTGGGTTGTCCCTGGGAAGAGATCCTTCCCCCGGATGCCCATATTGTCATCGTTTGCCCCTTGGCATCCAATGCCCTGATCAAGAGCGCCCGCAGTGCCCAGGCTATCGCCAAAAAGGCGGTCATCGAACGACTCAAGAGGGCAACCGGGCAACAGTATTTTCCGGAAACAGGCGCAGCCTTTTCGATCACGATTGATATCGCGGCAGATACCGCCAAGGTCCTGCTCGATGCCTGCGGAGACGGCTTGCATCGGCGCGGGTACCGGGTCGAACCCGGTGCGGCCCCGGTCCGGGAAACAACGGCTGCCGCGATGGTGCTTCTCTCCGAGTGGGTCACGTTGCCGGGTCCGGACGGAGTTGTCCGAAAGGAAGGCCGACTGGCACAGGGCGAAATCCTCTGGGATCCCTGCTGCGGTTCCGGCACGATCGCGATCGAGGCAGCCATGCTGGCCGCGGATATCGCCCCCGGACTGATGCGGTACTACGCCAGCGAGACCTGGAAATTCCTGGATGCGGGAATTTTCGAGGCCGAACGGTCCCACGCCAAGGAACGGGCGCTGGCCGGCATCGAAAAGCCGGCCCCGGTGGTTCGCGCCAGTGATACCAGCCCGCAGGCCATCTCGGCTGCAGACGGCAATATGCAACGGGCCGGCGTCGCGGGTCGGATCAAACTCTTCAAGGCAGATGCACTGGAGATGGCCGACCCGGGCGCTGCCAGTCTCGTCCTGGTCAACCCCCCATACGGAGAACGGTTGGGAGATGATGAAGAAGCGGACCGCGTTGTGGCCGGCATGTTCGACCGGATGCTGACATTCAGACAACCTTGGCGGTGCGGACTCCTGACCCCCAACCGCGAGATCAATACCGTTGTCGGGATGCGCTACCGGAAAAACCGGAAACTCTACAACAGCAAGATCTGTGTCTGGCTCTGCTGGTTTGACGGAAGCGATGCCGGAACCGAAGAACCACAGGCCTAGGCTCTTTACAAAAGACCGAAAACAAAAACCGCCGGAACATATCCCCGGCGGTTTTTTGCATTTCCGGGCCGGTCTCAGGTAACCGCCCGACTTTTGAACTCATGTTACTCGATGGATCTGTGCGTATCTCCGAATGACAGGGATGCCGTCTTTTCGGATGTGATCCCGGTCGTAAAGAGCACCGAGGTGGCTGTGGCCGTGGAATTGCCGCTGGCATACACCCCGCAAGACTCGGCACCGCTGTCAAAGTTCCCGTTGCCATTGCTGTCAAACCATGCAGCCAGCCAGACCTTTTCGTTGGTCAGGCCCGAAATCACAAAGGTTCTGGATTTTGTCTGGGCATACGACAGGTTCGTAATGAAGGATGCCGAAAAATTTGTACTCCCGAAAACGGCAACCGCCAACCCGTTTGTGGCCTGTGCCTCAAGCGCACCGGTGTAGGCAATCGATGCTTTGAGGGTTCCGGTCTTGTAGAGGTAATTGCGCGAAACTCCCAGGACAAAGGCGTTCGTGGTCGCCCCGCCATAGACTCGGGCTCCACTGAGATTGGTCAGTACGAGGGCGTTTTTGTATGTCGCAAAGGGTTCCCGGATATCGAGAAGGGCATTGTTGTCGAGATCATGCCAGGCGATAATGTACACTGGACTGGAGACAATATTGTCGAGCCTGAGGCTGAGCGCATTGGTCGAGGTGAATGCATGATTGGTCACCGCGACAGCAGGCGAGCCGTCACTATTGGTGTTCGTGTAGACCGCCAGTCGCAAGGGGCTGGTTCCTGAAATGGTCATATTGGCGCTGGCGGACACAGTCAGCGAAAGAATGGCCGGGTTATCGGCAGAGGCGATGAAAAAATTGGAGATCCCCTCTCCCTCCGTTGAACAGGCGATGGCTATAAAAACGAGCACGCAGGCGGCAAACACCCACAGTACGGATGTGATCGTGCGGACACGTCCCAGGGATGAAGCGGTTTTTTCCGTCATACGCATGTTCCTCCAAAAAAGCAGGGGCAAACAACACCCCGAACGTTCTGATTCCAAGAATATCCCGTTTGAAGGGATTTACGGCTTTTTTTTCTGCATTTCGACGCGAAATTCCTCGAGCAGGTCGTTCACGACGGTATTGAGTTTGTCGAGGACGGCCCCGGCAAACACAGCTTTCTCGCTCTCACCGCCCTGCTGTGATTCAAACCCGTCGAGATAGCCGTTGATCGTCTGCTGGATCTGGTTCCAGCGTTCACGCTGTTCGCGGAACCCGGTATCGACTGGAGACTGGCGCCAGGTGATCGAAAGCCCGCTCCCGGTAAACTCGATCTCGGCTGATTCGTGCCACTCGGGGATATGGGTCTCGAGTCCAAGCTCGGTCTGGATGGTCTTTGAGAACGCCTCGCTCGCCTCGGGATCCCCGTGGACAAGAAACACTGTCGGGTTGGACTGCTGATAAAATTTGAGCCAGGCCAGCATCTCGGCCGAATCGGCATGTGCCGAAAGGCCGCCGATAGTGTGGATCTGGGCATTCACCTGGAGCGTCTCCCCGAGAATACTGACTCGCTTGGCCCCCTCGATGATGCGCCGCCCCAGCGTGCCTTCCGCCTGGTACCCGACAAAGAGGATGTGACAGTTCTTCTGCCAGATATTGTGCTTGAGGTGATGGACGATACGGCCGGCGTCGCACATCCCCGATGCCGAGAGGATGATCTTGGGTCCCGGGACATCGTTCAAGGACATCGAATCCTCGACGGATTCCGTAAAATGAAGATCCGGGGTCCTGAGCGGATTTTTTCCGAGCCGGACGTATTCGAGGGTCTTTTCGTCGTAGAGATCCTTATGCAACTCGTAGATGCGGGTGACCTCGCGGGCCATCGGACTGTCGACAAAGACGGGCATGGCGGGGATGCTGTTGGACTGCGAGAGCTCGAACAAGCGATAGAGCATCTCCTGGGTACGGCCGACGGCAAAGGCCGGAATGAGCAGTGTGCCCCTGGTTTCGACAACCTCTTTGAGAACTGCAATCAACTCGGCGTTGGTGTCCTCTTCATTTTTGTGGCGCCGGTTCCCATACGTGGATTCGATCATGACCATATCGGCCCGGTCACCCACCTCGGGATCCCCGATAATGGCCTGATGTGACCGCCCAAGATCCCCGCCTCCGATCAGGGTGCGCGTGATGCCATGTTCGGTGATGGCCAGCTCCAAAAAACTGCTCCCCATGATGTGCCCGGCGTCATGGAAGGTGGCACGGACATTCGGGAGAATCTGGAAAGGCGTGTGGTAGTCCACAGCACGGACGAGCTTGAGTGTCGCTTCGACATCCTGGTCGTCATAGAGCGGCTGGACCAGTTCCTGCCCTTTGCGTTTTCGTTTCTTGTTTTCCCAACTGCTGTCCGACATCTGGATATGGGCCGAGTCCAAGAGGAGGATACGCAACAACTCCGCGGTGGCCGGGGTGGCATAGATCGGGCCTGAGTACCCCTGCTTGACGAGCCTGGGCAAGCGGCCGGAATGGTCAATATGGGCGTGGGTGATGATGACAGCATCAATCGTCTGGGGTTGGTAGGCGAAGGCCATGTGGTTCCGGGTCCGGATCTCTTTCGGCCCCTGGAACATCCCGCAGTCAATCATCAGGGTTCCGCCCTCGGTCTGGATCAGATGATTGCTTCCAGTCACGGATCCGGCTGCACCATGGAATGCGATACGCATACAGAGCTCCTTGCAACGGTTGATTTCCACACGGAGTCGTTGTCCGGGATTGAGTGTAGCACGGATCGGAATATCATGCCACCAGGAATGCCTGGGGGATTCCTTCCGGGAGAGCCCATCCATGGGAAGCAGAATTCGTTTGAAATTGGTTCGCTGTTTCAGTCCGGACCGTCGTGCAAGGCGTGCGGAACCAGCAGGAGCATCCCGCTTGCATTGCCCGCCTTCATCCCCTAACATTATGCAAATGCTGACACTCGGATACACAAAGTGCCACGGGGCCGAAGAACCGGAAGACGGAATCACCGTCGTCATCGGACATACCAACAGCGATCTGGATTGCTTTGGCTCGATGATCCTGGCCCGCCTGCTCTACCCGGATGCGATCCTCGTCCGGAGCGCACTGGTCCATCCCGTGGCACGCAATCTGCACCACCTCTACGGCCACCGGATGGGGATGGTCCATGTCGATGAACTGGATCCCGCAAAAATCACACGAATCGTCACGGTCGATACACGGACCCGGAACCGCATCGATGAGTATTTCAGCAATCTCGAGGATTTCGCCGGAGAGATCATCGTCTACGATCACCACGCCGGTGATGATGGTTCCATCCCGGCCACCGAAATCCATGAGCATGAATGCGGATCGAACACCACACTCCTCGGACTGGTGGTCAAGGCGCAGGGGATCGTTCCCGACGAGGACGAAGCGACCATCGCCCTGACCGGCATCTACGCCGATACCGGGAATTTTTTGCACAACAACGTCACCGAAGAGGACTTCTCGGTGGCCGCCTGGCTCCGGGCCTGCGGCGCCTCGATGCGGCTGGTACGGAATTTCCTGCGGCCCCTGTCCGACCAGGCCCAGATCACCCTCTTCCACGAAGTCTTGAACAGCCTGGCCTACCATGAGATCCAGGGACATTTTGTGGTCCTTGCCGAACTCACAATTGAAGGCCAGTTGGGTGGACTCGCGGCGATCGTCGAAAAGGTCCACGAAGTCGAGAGCCCCGATGCCACCTTCGTTGTATTCGGCCTCAAACGGGAAAAATCGGTGCTTGTGGTCGGACGAAGCCACCGGGAATCCATTCTCGTCAACAAGGTCCTGGCACCCTTTGGCGGCGGCGGCCATGAATTTGCCGCATCGGCCTATATCAAGGGCGCGGAGGCCTCCAGCATTCACACGCTTCTGGTCAATGCCTTGACCAGCGATCTGATTCCGGCCTGTTCGGCCCAGGATGTGATGCTCTTTCCGGCACACTCGATCCAGCACGACTGGACCCTGCTGGAAGCCTCCATGTTCCTCGAACGGATCAACCAGACCGGCGCTGCCGTGGTGGATGGAGACGGGCACTTGGCGGGAATGCTCACCTTGCGGGACATCATGAAGGGCCGAAAACACGCCCAGATGCACGCCCCGGTCAGTGCCTACATGTCCCGCAAGATCGTCTCTGTCGGCCTCTCGACTCCGATGCGACGGATTGAGGAGCTGGTGCATGAACACAACATCGCCCACCTCCCGGTCACCGAAGACGGCCGGGTAATCGGCATCATCACCCGTGACGAGGTGATCGAGTTTATCCGGGAACAGAGCAAACGGGAGAGAATCATCGCCGAGAACGCACGGGCCGCAGCCCTCGAACTTGATGAAAAGGGAGACGAACATGCCGCACGTCCTGATCCATGACAGCCTGACACCCGAAGACAGCGCCATGCTGCAAGCCCTCTACAGCCGGTCTGCCGCCAGTGTGACCAGCCATCTCGACAAGGTCCGGGAGAGCGGCTCCGGGAAATTCATGGAGCGGTTTTATATCGGCTATGGGCATCGCTCCATCGGAGATTGCGGGTCAACGACGATTTTCATCGAAGGCATTTCGGAGCTGGCCGCCAAGGCGATCCAGGACTGGCCCCTCTACAGCGGCCAACAGACGAGCACGCGCTACATCGACTTTACCCGACAGACCCTGCTTGATCCGGCCGGAACCCCGGCCTCGCGGGCGATTCTCGATCGCTGGATGGCGTTCTATACCGGCCGGATGGATGCAGTACGTGACCATCTTGCCGCGTGCTCTCCGTGGAACCCGGCCGACGGGGATCAGGCCTCCTGGGAACGCGCGATCCGTGCCCGGAGTTTTGACGTGATGCGGGCCTTTTTACCCGCGGGCGTGACAACCCAGCTCTCGTGGCATACCAATCTCCGCCAGGCAGCCGACAAACTGGATCTCCTGCGCTACCACCCTCTGGATGAAGTCCGCAAGCTGGCGGACATCCTGCGTGAAAAACTCGCGGCATCCTATCCGCATTCCTTTGGGGGTAAGGAGTACCCCGACCAGGAAGCCTGGCGTGAAGCACTCGTGGCTGCGCATACCTATCTGGATGCACCATGGCCGCCGGCATCCCCCAGGCAGAGCGGGCTTCTTCCGGCCGGCTGTGCCTCTTGTGACTGGACCTCCTTGTCCGGGAACACGGTACAACCGGAATCTGGATTCGAACTCCGTGAAGATGATGGCGGGCTGGTCTTTGCATCGGATGCACAGTTTGACCGGGATGAGATTGCCCGCTGGATGCCCCTCCTCTCTTCCCGGCCTGTTAAAACGGATCTGCCCCAGGCCCTGGATTCGGCCGGGCTGATCCGGACACGCTTTGTGCTCGATTACGGATCCTTCCGCGATCTGCAACGCCATCGCCACGGAGTGGTCCGGATGCCGCTCTTGACGGCACGGCATGGGTTTGAACCCTGGTATCTGGCGATGCTGCCCGAGCGGATTCGGGACGAAGCTCTGGTGCTGTGTGAGGAACAGTCTCGGGCCGTGGAGGCGCTCGGTCTGTCACCCGAGAAAGCGCAGTACTATCTGGCCTTCGGGTATCGTGTGGTCTGCGAGTGTGCCTGGGGATTACCCTCGGCCGTGTACGTCGCCGAGATGCGCAGCGGACAAACCGTCCACCCCACCCTGCGCCGGATCGCACAAGCACTGGGGACAGCACTCCAGGCCGCGATTCCGGAAATGGCGCTCCACATCGACAACAAACCCGAAGCGTTTTCTCTCAAACGTGGCGGACAGGACATTGTCGAAAAAAAGCAGTGAAGCCCGGAACCGTTCGCACGCGTCCCGGCGAACACACTCCGGGATTGTTCACACCACAATGACACACTGTGTCTCGTTGCGCGCCATCGTCCGTCAAACCGCCAACGAAGCGACGAACCACCTGACAGTGGCCTGAGGATGTTCATCAAAAAAAAGACCTGGCCGATGAGCAAACCGTCTCAGTGCATCAGGAATGTTGCGGTAAAGGTGCTGCCCTGGCCAAAGACACTCTGGACAGAGAGTTTCCCTTGGTAGCGTTCGACAAAACTCCGGGCCATAAAGAGCCCCAGCCCGGCGCCAGCTTCGTTCATGCTGTCCGACTCTTCCGTCCGGTAGAATTGCTGGAAGATCATTTCCTGCTCTTCGTTGCGGATGCCGCGTCCGGTGTCGATGATGTCCAGGACGAGATACTCGCCCTTGACATGTCCGCGGACATCGATCGTGCCACCCGGCTTGTTGTAATAAATCGCATTGGACAGAAGCTCGTCCAGGACGGTGCGGATGATGCTGTGATTGGCCCGGTAATTGGCGAAGGCCGGATCAAACCCGGCGGTGATGCTCAAACCCATCTCCGCGACATGCTGCTGATGCCGTTCGAGAACCTCCGTTGTGATGGCCGCAAAGTCCGTACTTTCGGTAAAGAGTTCGCGGGCCTCTTCTTCAAGCGAGGTAATCGTCAAAATGCGGGAAACCGTTGTGTCGATCCGGTCCAGCTTCCCTTTGAGCGAACGCAGGAATTTGGCGTGCTCCTCTTCGGACATGCCGTGATACTCGGAGAGCTTGAGCCAGGAGCGTTGCAGGGCCTGGACCGGGTCGGTCAGTTCGTCCGAGACATGGGCGATAAACTGGCTCTTCAAGGTCCCCAGCCGGAGGAGTTCGTCGTTTTGCTGTCGGATCCGTTTGTACATCCGTGCATTGACCAGGGAGATGGCGGCCTGACCGGCAAAGATGGCGGCCAGATCCGGATCGAAGGGGCGGAACCTGGCGCGTGAACCATCCGTGACGGCAGCCAGGGCACCGAGCGTCTCATCCCCGTTGCGCAGGGGCACGATGATCCAGGAGAGGATCTGTTGTGACGACGGACCAGATTGGTTCCCGGGAACATGGATCTGGCTTTGTTGTGTCTCGCAGGCCGTTTCGACAGCAGCACGGAGCGGCGCCAGAGACTCCGCCTTGAGTTCGGCCGGGGCGATGCCTTTGCAGAGGGCCAGGGAACAGCCGCCGGTCGTCGAGAGCCAGACGGAGCCGTGTGTGGCCGAGAGGGCATCCGTCATAGAGTCCAGGATTTCGGCGAGAAGAAGATCCTCATCAAGGTGGGAGCTGATCCGGCTGTTGACCTTGAGGATGGCGTGCAGGGCCTTGTCCCGTTCGACCAGCTCCTGCATCGAGAGCTGCGAAACCTTGTCCTGCGCTTCAATAAAGCTGTAGGCTTCCTGCCGTTCACGGGCGGCAAGCTCTTCGATACTGTGCAGGGCCCGGATCGTCTCGATGGCTTCTTTTTTTTCGCGGGCAGCCAACGCCTCGACCTGTTCATGTGCCCGGATGGTCATGTCGGCCATCTTTTTCTCTTCGGACATCAGCTCGTGGACGCTCTCGTGGGCGTGGATCGTCTCCACGGCATCCTTTTTCTCTTCGCGCAGCATCTCCTGGATGATTTCCTGGGCCCGGATGATCTGGTCGGCCTCGATCAGTTCTTCGCGGGAAAGCTCGTCCAGTCGCGTATAGGCCTCGGACACCCGCTCGAGGTGGGCGATATAGTCTTCCTGGACCCTGATCCGGCTTTTGAGACGCGCCAGGCGTTCCCGGCGATTTTTGCGTTGTGAGCTGCGTGACATGGAGTGCATCCTGGACAGCATTTTTTTGGTGAACATCCTCAAGCCATTGCGA
>ERZ795056.2180-NODE-2180-length-22039-cov-4.916394_pt1 | contig 22039 bp, 35 predicted proteins | sample MGYA00375140_ERZ795056 | MGnify/ENA primary metagenome ERZ795056 (study PRJEB30185, sample SAMN05720227) | activated sludge metagenome | isolation source: Anaerobic digester | place: USA | collected 2015-03-09 ... | reverse complement strand
CAACGCCGACCGTCCTTCGCCCGAGATGCGCGCCAGCACCGACGCGTACTCCGCAGCCATCCAGGGCGGCATCAGGTCCAGGGTGCCGGTGAGTCTGCTGGGGGGAATCTTGCTGGGGCTGTTGGAGCGGTCGTTGTTCATCGCAAGGAGTTCTCCAGGTCTCTGGGGTCGGCGGGGTTGGGGCGGTCGGGGTCGTGGCAGTCGGGGTCGTGGCACTCCCAGAAACTTTCAGTCATGGAAACGGGTTCAGGGTTGGGCTGGCTCCAGAAATCTTCATGGGTGGAAACTGGTTCGGGGTCATGATCGGGGTCTGGCCGTTGATTCCAGAAGGTCTCGACCTCGGGTTCAGGGACCGATTCTGGCTCAGGCCACTTCCAGGGGTCCACCGATATTCCGGAGCCGGTGCACAACGGCTCCTTCGACATCACGGTGAGCTGCTCGATGGTCGATGCGGAGAGTCGCCAGCGGGGTTTGGTGCGCCCGTCCGCGTCAGGGGGCCACGGCGCCCTGACGATGCATCCCTCCGCGACGAACTGGTCGAACTGGGCTGCGCCGGTGCGGTAGTCCTTGCGGCCCGCGAGCACGGAGCGGGTCAGTCCCGCCGGGCCGGCGTCGGCCAGCTGCTGGAGGATGCGGCGGCGAGCCCTGATTTCAGGGCCGGTACCGCCGAGCCCCGCGGTCATCATGATCGCATAGACGATGCTCATGCCGTTTAGCCTGCCCTACTCGCCCCATCTCGTCAAGGGCTGAGACCAAATAGATTCTGCAGCGAAGCAAAAGCCCAGGTGTGGCGTACAGGCGTACATCTGTCGTACGCGGCGAGGGCGTCCGCGAGCGAGCGGGGCTGTGACCTGGTACTTGTCCTTATTAAAAAATAAATATATATATATAATATATATATAAGACCAGATCAGAGGGGGGGGTAGTAGTTTGGGAGTGGCGTACGCAGCCGAAAAATGTACGACGGATGTACGCCGTACGACAGAGGGCAGCCAGCAAACTCCTTCTACCAGCAGGTATCAAGCGAGCGGAGTCTTGACCCACACCCATTTCGTCTCGGCCCTTGACCGCTGTCGGTGGGAGGGTCTAGGGTTCTCGGTATGGCGTCAACCGATCTCGACAGCATCCGCTGGGCCGTCGAAGCGCTTCAGTGGGTGAAACTTCGGAAGGCCGAATTGGCCCAAGTCGAGAAGGACGCACGCGACGCCGTCGAAGAAGCACTCGGCGACAACACCGAAGGATCGCTCGACGGGCACCCCGTCGTCACCTGGAAATTCCACAAGCGGAACGCGCTCGACCAGTCGGTCTTGAAGCAGACGTTCCCCGACATCTACGAGGTGTGCAAGAAGGTCTCCGAGGTGCGCCGGTTCGAGGTGGTCACCGATGGCGAATGACGCCGGGAACATGTTCGCCGAATGCACCACCGTCGAGGAATTGTTCGCGCAGACGGTCGGCTACGGATCGTCGTGCTGGACGAACCTCTCCGACGCCGGTGAATTCATGGGGGAGAAAGCCGCAGCCGCTGCGCTGGACGCCGCCGACAGGCTCGCCGAGATACTCGTCGACGCCGCCACCGCCGTGCAGACCAGGCCAAGCAGGGGCTCCAGTGAGTGAACTCGCGGCGTTCTTCGACGTCACCAACCCGGTCGAGGACCCCCGACGCAGAGCGATCACCGACATGGTGATGGCCTGGCACAACGCCACACCCCGGCACCTCCAAGTCGAACTCGGCCCCTCCGAAGTGGGCCACCCCTGTATGCGGAAGATCGCCTACGGCACCATGCAGGCCGACGAGTGCAATCCTCAGTTCGATCCGCTGCCCAGCATCATCGGCACCGCATCCCACGCCTGGATGCACGAGGCGGCTGAGCACGCCAACCGGCTGCTGGGCCGGACCCGGTGGCTCGCGGAGCAGCGGGTCGAGGTGGCCCCCGGCCTGGGCGGTTCCTGCGACCTGTTCGACCTGGACACCGGCGCGGTCATCGACCACAAATTCCCTGGCGCGAACCGCTTCACGATGTACAAGAAGAAGATGTCCACGGTGTACCGCAACCAGGTGCATCTCTACGGCTACGGGTTCGAACAGGCAGGTCACACCGTGAACACGGTGTCGGTGGCGTTGTTCCCGCGCGGCGGGATGCTCCGCAACATGCATCTGTGGACTGAGCCGTACAGCCGGTCGCGCGCCGAGACTGTTTTAGAGGACCGTCTCAAAATGCTGATGCTCACCAACGATCTCGACGTGGAACGCAACCCCGAACGGTTCCGCTGGATTCCCGCATCACCCGACGACTGCCGTTTCTGCGCCTGGTATTCGCCGACCGCCGACAGCCCGCTGCAATGCAAGGGCGACGGCACCTGAGCTTCACCCGCCACGGCGGGGAAGGTGTCCAGTTTCCGGACGCATCATCCAATTCACCCATCATCCATCATCCAAAGGAACACATCACTCATGACTCAGCCAGACAGCATCGGTGGATTCTTCGCAGGCGGCTCCAAGTCGTTCTCGTGGAAGGAGAAGCCGATCGGCACGAAGGTGTCGGGCATCATCAAAATGGTGCATCCGCCGCAGCAGGCCACCGATCCGATCGACGGTTCGCCGGTGTTCAACAAGAAGACCCAGAAGCCCAAGATGCAGGTCCGAATCGACCTGGATACCGCCGAAAGGGACCCATCGGACCCTGATGACGACGGAGCGCGCGCGTTGTACGTGGGCGGCTGGATGCAGGGCGCTGTCGGGGACGCGCTCCGCAAGGCGGGCTCCAACGAGCCGAAGGTGGGCGGCCGGTTGACGGTGACGTTGACGGAGCGGACGCCGAACGACAACCCGGCGATGAATCCGATCAACAAGTTCACCGCCGCGTACGAGCCGCCCGCGGTGACGGGCGACTACTTCAACGGCGCACCGGCCACCGCCGCGAACGGTGCCGCACCCGCCGCACCCGCTGCCGCACCCGCTGCACCCGCTGCACCCGCAGCTGCCGGTCCGGCGAGGCCGGCGAACATTCCCGAGGCGGCGTGGGCGGCGATGGACCCGGCGACTCAGGCCATTGTGGCTGGTGCTGCCGCTCCTGCGGCGGAGCCGGAGCCGGTGAAGCCTGCGGCGATCTCGCAGCAGGCGTGGGACGAGATGCCCCTCGCGACGAAGAAGACGGTGGCGGCCACCATGGGCGAGCCGATCCCGTACTGATGAGCTGGTGGTGGGGCAGCCTCCCCCCCGTGTTTGCCCCACCACCTTCATCACCCTCCCCACGACAACAGAGGTTCAGCACATGAAGATGAAATACCGCGTGACGTGGCGTCGCATCCTGTGGGGTGTGAACGCCGACCGTGTTCCTGCCGAGGATCAAGCCCTGATCGACTGGGCGCACAGCCTGCTCCCCGCGGCGGCCACCGATGGATGAGCCGCTGTTCACGCCCACCGAGCTGCGGATCGCGTTGATCGCGTTCGCGTTGTGGCGCGGTGACGCCCCCGACGAACGCACCCTCGACATGGTGAACCGGTTCCTGCGGGAGATGGAGGGCCAGCCGTGAGCGAGGACTTCTCCAAGATGAAGAAGGTGACGTTCAGCGACGGGCTGCCCCGCGGCACGGTCGCCACGTTCACCCATGACGATGTGCTGTGGTTTGCGTATCCGCAGAAGAAGGCGGCCGCGATGCTGTTGGCGACGGATCGGGCGGTCGGCGCGTTGGGCGGTGTCCGCGACGATCTGCTGCGCGCCATCAACAGCCATCCCGCGGAGGCTGCCTGGTTGGTGCTGATCTTGGCGCGCGCCAACAGGGTGTTGGAATTGACCAGGGAGAAGATGGAGGCGCAGACGTCATGACGAGGCCCAGGAGCGTGTACGACTACCCCGCTGTCTATGAGCGGATCGGGATGAGGCTGGGCCATTTCGGGTGCATCATGCTCGACGTGGAGCCGGTGCCGGTGTCCGAGATTCTGGGCGATCCCGGCGACTGGTTCTATCACAGCCACGCCGACGCGCTGCGCTACGTTCGCGGGCCGGTCGCCGAGGACACCGCCCACTGCACGCTGCTGTACGGGCTCACCCCCGACGACGACGCGGGCATCAACCAGCGGGAGTCGGTCGACGAGCTGCTCGAGGGGCTGGACCTGTCGAGTGTCACCGTCGACCACGTCGGCTTCTTCCCAGGCCAGATGGGTGAACCGTATTCGTGCGTCATCGCCCACCTCGCCATCACCGACGACCTGCGTGAGGCGAACCGGCGGCTGCGGTTCCTGCCGCACATCGACACCTTCGTCGAGTATCGGGCGCACGTCACCCTCGCCTACGTGCATGAGCGTCACACCGACCACGCCGTGACCACCTTGGATGCCGCGCTGCGCGGGAAGAAGCTCAATGCCACCGGCATCAACTACGGCGGCGAGCTGTGAGCGGCGACCCGTACTGCAATCGGTGCGGTTCCCCGCATCCGGTCGGCCAATGCCAGCGGCCCCCGTCCGGAAACCGGACACTCGACTGGGCCGACCAGGTTCACGATCACTGCTTCGAAGGAGATTCCGAATGAGGGTCCGGATGCCGGGTCGCAAGCCGAAGCGTCAGAAAATCACTGCGCGCGATGTGCTCCGCGAGCAGCTGTCCATCGCTTATGATCTGCATCCTGGGCACCTCATGCCAGCCGCGGTGGAACTCGCGCTGGAGGATGCTGGGTTTCTGATCATGTCGGCTGACCAGTTGGCCGCCGAGACCGAGTTGGCTTTCCAGGCCGGCGCCGACGCCGAGAGGGACCTATGAACCGGTACACCGAACAGGCCGACCCTGCTGACGTAGGCTCGGTTCGGTGATACCGGACAAGCCGGAACCCGGGTATGCCGACGCCGCGCAGGCCTACTGGGACAACGGGTGGCGCGGCATCCTCCCCTTGAAACGCGGCAGTAAGTGGCCACCGCCGGGCGGGTTCACCGGCTACGACGGCAAGACCCCGTCATACGCTGACATCCTCGAATGGTGCGAGCTGTACCCCACCGGCAACCTGTGCCTGCGCCTCCCCGATGGGATCGTCGGGATCGACGTCGACGCCTACGGCGCGAAGACCGGTGCGCGCGCCATCAACGAAGCGATCCGCAGGTGGGGTCCGCTGCCAGAGGGGCCGCGATCCACCAGCCGCGAAGACGATCAGGTGTCCGGCATTCGGCTGTTCCGGATTCCGGAGGGCACCCTCCTCGAGTCGGTGATCGTGTTCCCCGAGATGTCGATCGGTGACATCGAGGTCATCCAACCCCACCACCGGTATGTGGTGTGCTGGCCGTCGATTCACCCCGAGGGCAGCGGGTATTGGTGGCGCAACAGCAAGGGCCAGACCAAGGCCATCCCGCCTCTCGACGAGATTCCCGACCTCCCCGCGGCGTGGATCGAAGGCCTGAAGTTGACGCCCCGCGCGCTGGACGTTGACGCCAGCTTCGACACCCGCCAGGCGGTGACGCCGGGGGAGCCGTCGATGATGGTGAACAACCGGCTGGCGATGGCGATCAAAGAGCTGAACATGCCAGGCATGTCGCGGCACGACACCTGCCTGCGCCATGTCATGGCGATCCTGCGGTTGGGCGCCGAGGGCCAACCCGGCGTGGATGGGTCGCTGGCGACGCTGCGGGAGGTGTTCACCGCGGTCGTGACGATGGACGGCTCGCGGACCAAGGAGCAGTCGGTCGAAGAGTTCAACCGGATGGTCACCAACAACAACGTCGCCCGCGAACTGTCCCAGCCGGGGATCATGGACTGGCTCAAGATGGCGATGGACGGCAGCGGCCTTCTTGACGATGATGATGACCCCGACGCCCAAGGTGCCAACGTGTATCGGGCCGACGCCGGGGCCATCGACCCCAACGCTACCGGCGAAACCCCCGGCGTTGCGCCCCCGCCGCCCCCAGAACCGTTGAGTGAGCTGGAAGCTCTCGAAGAGGATTTCTGGACTGCCCGTCCGCAGCACGCGTTGATCTTCTCGGCGGCGCTGAACCGGATGGTGTCGCCGTGGGCGGTGTTCGCGTGCTCCATAGCCAGGGCGCTGCAGCTGGTCCCCCCTTCCGTGGTACTGCCACCGATCATCGGCAGCAAGGGGTCGCTCAACTGGTTCGGCGCAGTGGTCGCCCCGTCCGGTAGCGGGAAAGGCGCGGCGATGGCGGTCGCCAAGGAACTGGTGCCCTCCGCCGCGATTAACGTCTCCAGCATCGGGTCCGGTGAGGGAATGATCGAGCTGTACAAGCGGGCCCCCGGCAAAGGCGAGAATCCGCCGCAGCCTGTCACTGCCGTGATGTTCGACGTTCCCGAGGTGGACACGCTGGGCGCGATGAAGAACCGTGCCGGGTCGACCACGGGCAGCATCCTGCGGGAAGGCTTCGTGGGCGGGACACTGTCGCTGTCCTATCGGGGCAGGCAGAGTGAGAGCGTCGCCGAGCACACCTACCGGATGACGATGATCATCTCAGCGCAGCCGACCCGAGTGGGCGCCCTTCTTGAGGATGATGGCGGCGGCACTCCGCAGCGGTTCATGTGGTTCCCCGCCCGAGATTCGCGGATCACTGCGGATGCCCCCGACTGGCCGGTCGACTTGCAGGGCCAGCCGCTGACGCTGACACCGAACCTGACGTCGAAGTGGCGGCTGGATTCGGCGGGTCTGGTCACCCTTCCCGATGAGGTGATCGCCGAGGTGCGGGAGGCCGCCGCTGCGCGGAACCGCGACGACAATGACGACGATGATGACGGGCTCTCTGGGCACGCGATGTTCTGCCGGCTGAAGATGGCGTACGCGTTGGCGTTTCTGGAGTCCCGGCTGGAGGTGAACCTGGAGGACTGGCGGCTGTCGGGCATCGTGGCGGCGGTATCGGCGCGGGAGTTGGGTGCATGCGTCGACGCTCTGCAGAAGGCGAAGGAGAACGAGGCACGCGACAAGGGGAAGCTGCGCGGCATGGAGCTTGCATTCGCTGACTTGGGGAAGCAGACGGAACAGCAGGATGCTGCTCGCCGGGTCGGGAAGAACCTGCTCATCAAGATCAGGGAGTCCATGCCCGCCGGTATCGCCAACCGCGACCTCACGAGGAAGATCGCGGCCAGGGATCGAGGCTTGGTGAAGGACGTGCTGGTGTTTTTGACCACCGAGGGGAAGGTCGCTCAGGTCGAGGGCACCAAATTGTGGGTGCTCCTCCCGAAGCCGTGACCGGCGGCTTGGCGTAGTGCTCCCCGGGCTGCGCGCCGCCGCCCCATGTAGTTCTTGCTGACGCTGGGCCACGGCAGCCAGGTGCCGGCGTAGAAGCCTCCGGATTCGCCGTTGAGGCCCAGCGCGTGTCGCGCGCAGGCTTGTCGTGCGGGGCAGCGGCCGCACAGTTCGCGCATCTGCTTCTGCTCGAACTGGTTGGGTTCCTGGTCGTCGGTCCATGGAAGTTCGATGCCTCGGCACTTGGCCTGGTCCCATTTGTTGGCGGGCATGGCTTACACAGTAGGGCATCTGTCTCCGTAATTGTTGACATGATGCACGTCGTGCCGCTAACTTCGATGCAATGGCGAACAAAAAGATCGCAGAGCTTATCGCTAATGGGTTGCGTGACGGGATGATGCACCCCGGTCGAGAACAGGGCGACCCCATCCCGGTGCTGCTGCCGTTCTTCCGGACCACCGGGATGCCACCCGAGATGGCCGACGTGGTCACCGAAACCGCGATGCTTCTCAGTGAGGCGATCGTGGCGCTCATCGAAACCGACCACAGGGTCGTCGAGAAAGGCGAGCTCGAAGAGCTCCACGTCGCGAAGGCCGCCGCCCCCTCCCGGCACGTCCCCGTGTATTCGAAGGCCGACAAGCGCCGGACCAAGCCGCTGTTCGTTCTGACCGTCACCAACAGTCCGTACGTCATGATCGACGAGAAGCAACTGATGAAAGGCTTGAACGCCCGATGATCGGTTCCCCGCACATTCGGCTCGTCATCAACCAGGTCGTCGAGCTGGACGCCGAGCTCGGGAACTGGCAGTTCACCCCGCCCGACGTGTTCAAAGACGTGCTGAATCCGGCCGCTCAGCCGGACCCGTGGATGAAAGCTGTGATCAGCGTGGTAGCCGAAGCGACGATGACCGGGCAAAATGTGGACATCGAGGTTGCGGGGACGGAGAGGGAGTGGGCGATGAAAGTGACGAACCGGTGAGCGCGCCGCCGCGGCGCAGGCCGAAGCCGCGCTCCGGTGGCCTGCTGACATCGCAGCGGTGGAAGAAGCTGCGCCTGCGGGTGATCGCCGAGGAGCCGATCTGCCGTCTGCAGCTGTCGGTGTGTCGGGGCCGCTCGGACACCGCCGACCACATCATCCCGGTGTCGCACCGTCCGGACCTGCGGTATCTGCGGAGCAATCTGCGGGGCGCGTGCCAGCCGTGCAACAACTTGCGGCGTAATCGGCCGTTGTCGGAGGTGCGGGCCGAGGACGCGGCGCGCGTTGCTGCCGCGACGCGGAAGCCGCCGTCTGCGTTGGAGTTCTTCTCGTGAGCGCGCATCCCGCCGACTGCCCCTACATCCACCGCAAGAATGCGTACGGGCAGATAGTTCAGTGCACGGGCCCCAGCCGGCCCTACACGCTGGCCGACGTCGAAGCGATGCGCGAAGCCTGGAATGGCAAGAGGGCCGCGGAGGCCAGGAGCGCCGCCGTGGAGGCTGCGATCTTCGGGTCCACCAAGGACGAGAATGCAGCTGTCCGGAAACCGGACAAGCCGAGCTTCACCGTCTCCGACGATGGCAAATGGGTCGTGTTCGAAGGGCAGGTGACGTTCCCCCCGGTGAACGACGGCACCAGCGAGATCTACCCCAACTACTACCTGGCCGTCGCTCCGCCCAGCACCACCATGAAAACCTGGCTGCCGCCCGACCCGCCGGCCACGCCGCCGCCCACCGGCCCGCCCGGCCGATTCCGCAACCTCGAACTGTCGGAGGACGACGATGAGTGACGACCCGGACGGGCTGCAGCCCGTCACCGTCGCCGCAGCCACCGGCGACGAACTGAAACTTCTCTACGCCCTGCGCGACCGGCTCGCCGAAGCCATCGACAGCTGCCCGGTCCGCGACCTGTCCTCCCTGACCCGCCGACTGCAGGACGTCATGAAGGAGATCAACGGCCGCGAGGAGATCCAGAAGAAGAAGGAGGGGGAGAGTGCCAGCACCACAGCCGGAAAGAAGTGGAGCGCCGCCGACGAGCTCTGAGCCCGACCCGACCCGCGTCGACCGGAAACTCTCCGAGGTCGCCAAGAAGCTCGTCGTGCCCGCCGACATCGAAGGATCGTACTGGCCGGGCGTGAAACAGACCTGCACCGAACGTCTCGGTCTCACCCTGGATCGCTGGCAGGACGGCATCGGCGGTCTCGCGCTCGCCTACCGCGCAGACGGGGCCCTCGCCCACACCGTCGGCGGGTTCGGGATGAGCCTGCCCCGCCAGGTCGGGAAGCCGCTGGCTATCGACACTCCGGTTCTGACCAGTAATAATGGCTGGGTGGCAAACGGCGACCTTGTTGTGGGTGACGAGGTGTTTCATCCAGACGGTCACGCAGTGCGGGTGGCCGAGGTGCACCCGATCATGTACGACCACGATTGCTACGAGGTGACCACCACCGACGGCCGCACGCTGATCGCCGACGCCGAGCACCTGTGGACGGTGACCGACAAACGCAAGGAGTACCGCGAGAACGGGAAGCGGCTATTCCGTGAGCGCACCTTGACGACGCAGGAGATGCTGGACGAGGGCCTGAGTCGCTACGCCGCAGGATCGCGCAGCTCGACCACAGACGGTAAGAAGTACCAGACCAACGAATACCGGTTCATCCTGCCCCGACAAGAATGCCTACAAGACCTGCCTGAACAGGACTTGCTGGCCGACCCGTACCTGCTGGGCGCGTGGCTCGGTAACGGTGCATCGTCCGGCGCGCAACTCACGATGGGTGAACAGGACATCGACCACTGGAGGGCTGTGTTCGACGCCAGCCCCTTCCCCGCGACCTACCGTCGCGACGACCACGGCGGCAGCGTCAGGTGGGGCGTCAATGTACCCGGCGGTTTCTTTGCGCAACTCCGCGAACTCGACGTCCTCAACAACAAGCACATCCCCGAGCAGTACCTGATCGGATCCACCAGTCAGCGGCTGGCGATGCTGCAAGGACTGCTCGACACCGACGGTCACATCACCAGCCAGCACGGCACCATCGAGTTCTGCTCCATGACCAAAAACCTGGCCGACGGTGCACTGTTCCTCGCCCGATCGCTGGGCTGGCGGGCCACCCTCAACGAAGGCAAGGCGACACTAGACGGACGCGACTACGGCATCAAGTACCGCGTCACGTTCACCCCGAAACTCGCAGACGAGCACACGCCGTTCCGGCTGCAACGCAAGATTGATCGCATCACGTCCACCGACGGCGGCAAGGGCCGCCACACAGTCTCGATCAAGTCGATCGAGCGGGTCGCCACCCGCCCGGTGCGCTGCATCAAAGTCGACTCCGAGGATGGGCTGTTCCTCGCCGGACGTGACCTGGTCGCCACCCACAACACCTTCACCCTCACCGCGCTGATGTTCGGTTTGTGCGTGGAAACCGAGGGGCTGCTGATCATCTGGACCAGCCATCATGTGAAGACGAACAGCGAAACCTTCCAGGCCGTCCAGTCGTACTGCAAACGGGAACGCATCAAGCCGTTCATCAAGAAGGTGTACCTCGGGTCCGGCGACGAAGCCGTCGAGTTCATCAACGGCAGCCGCATCCTGTTCGGCGCACGGGAACGCGGCTTCGGCCGCGGCATCCCCGGCGTCGACGTCCTCATGTCCGACGAGGCGCAGATCCTCACCCAGCGCGCCATGCAGGACATGCTCGCCACCCTCAACACGTCCCGGCTGGGGCTGCATATCTACTGCGGCACCCCGCCGAAGCCCACCGACAACTCCGAGATGTTCACCGTGATGCGGCAGGAAGCGACCTCCGGTGAAGCCACCGACATGGTGTGGATCGAGGTCGGCGCCGACAACATCGACGACCTCGACGACATCGACCAGTGGCTGCGCGCCAACCCGTCGTGCCCGCAGCGCACCCCCGTCGTCTCCATCCAGCGGCTCCGCAGACGCCTCGACGACGCCGGCTTCCAGCGCGAAGCGCTCGGCTTCTGGGACGCCGACGAGCAGTCCAGCTTCGACATCGCGGCCTGGTCCGACCTGGCCGAGGTCAGCGCCGACACCCCCGACCGTGCCGCGCTCGTCGTGGACATGAGCCCCGACCGGCGGCACTGCTGGATCGGGGTGGCCGGGGACACCGGCACCGAGAAGGGTGAGCGGGTCCTCCTGATGGCCGCCGAGACGACCGCAGCGGGCGCGGTCGCCGCGGTGCAGAAGCTGATGGAATCCCGCGACATCGTGGAGGTCGCCATCACCAGCGGCGCCGCGCGCGCGCTCGAGCCTGCCCTCGTGGAGGCGAACATCGAATACGTTCGCCTCGCCCAGACCGATGTGGCCGCCGCGTACGCCACGATGCAGGAGGCGATCAAGAACAAGACGATCTGCCACCTCGACCAGAATGAGCTGAACACGGCGATGCTGATGACCAGGACACGGTTCGTCACGTCCGGCGAGTCCGAGGTGTTCGATCGCAAGAACTACAGCGTCAACCTGTCCCCCGCCGTGGCCTGCGCGTGTGCGTTATTTCGCTGGGGGATGGCAGCGAAGCCATTGCCGGTCCTGATGTAGGCGTGTCCGGAAACCGGACAGCATACAATCAGCGCAGTTGATGAAAGGTGGGTGGTCCCATTGGGATTCTGGAGCAACCTGTTCGCGGTCCCGAGTGTCCCCGATTTTGCCAACGAGGGCGGTGCCGCCGACTACAACCCCGGTGACCCCGACATGGTGGACATCAGCGGGTTGGCCGAGCCCACCGAGAACCGTTCCCTGCCGTGGGTGCAGCCGTCCTCCTGGTCCGGCTACCCCTCCGAATGGTCGACACCTGCCTACACGTCGCCGTCCGCGGCGGCCGCGACGAAGAACCTCATCGATATCGCCTGGGCGTGCATCGACCTGAACTCGTCGGTCCTGTCGTCGATGCCGCTGTACCGGATGCGCGGCGGGCAGATCATCCCGTCCGTGGCGTGGATGTCGAACCCCGACCCCACCGTCTACGGCTCGTGGAATGAGTTTGCGAAGCAGCTGTTCTGGGACTACCAGATGGGTGAAGCCTTCGTGCTGCCGATGGCGCACGGCGCCGACGGCTACCCCGCCAGGTTCCGCGTCATCCCGCCGTGGCTCGTCACCGTCGAGCTGGGCACCGGCGGCCGGCGCGAATACAAGGTCGGCTCCCTGAACGTCACCGACGAGATTCTGCACATCCGCTACCAGTCCACCACCGACAACGCCCACGGCCACGGCCCCCTCGAAGCGGCCGGATACCGCCAGGTCGTCATCGGGTTGCTGCAGCGGTACGTGAAGAACCTGACTGAGACCGGTGGCGTGCCCATGTACTGGCTGGGGGTGGATCGCAAGATCACCGCGTCCGAAGCCACCGACATGATGGACCGCTGGATCGAGTCCCGCGCCAAATACGCGGGGCATCCGGCGCTCGTCGCGAACGGCGCGACCCTCAACCAGGCCAAAAGCATGAGCGCCCAGGACCTGTCGCTGATGGAGCTGACGCAGTTCAACGAGGCGCGCATCGCGATCCTGCTGGGGGTGCCGCCCTTCCTGGTGGGACTGCCCGGCGCTACCGGGTCGCTGACCTACAGCAACATCGAGCAGCTGTTCTCCTTCCACGACCGGTCCAGCCTCCGACCGAAGGCGACGGCCGTCATGGCGGCCCTCGACAGCTGGGCGCTGCCCTCACCGCAGACCCTGGAGATCAATCGTGACGACTACACCCGCCCGTCGCTGCTCGAACGCGCCCAGGCGTACAAGACCATGATCGACTCGGGTGTGATGGAACCCGAGGAGGCGCGGGCGATGGAGCGGTTCACCAACGTCAGCTCCGCGCAGCGTCTGTCTGGCGCGGCGGAGTGATGCCGCAGGACTACGGGCTCGGCCCCGCCATACCGGACTACGACGGCCCGTACCCGGCGCTGTGGCATGTCATCGGCACCCAGCCCAAGGGGTGGGCGGTCGAGTTCGGTGTCGGCACCGGCGAGTCGACCCGCGTCATCGCCGAATACATGCCGGTCACCGGCTTCGATTCGGGGCTGGGGCTGCCCGAGGATTGGCGGCCCGAGTTCCCGCAGCATTCCCTGGCTTTCGGTATCCCGCAGGTCGAGAACGCAACGATCGTGGAGGGCTGGTTCCATGAGACGCTCCCCGGCTTCGACTTCGCTGAGCTCGGCCACATCGGGCTGGTGCACTTCGACGCCGACCTGTACTCGTCGACAGCGACAGCCCTGAAATATGTTGGCCCCCACCTGCAGGTCGGCACCTACTGCGTGTTCGACGAATGGTACGGCTACGGCCCTGATGAGTTAGTATTACAGCATGAGCAACGAGCATGGAAAGAGTTCGCCGACGCCACCGGCGTCGACTGGGAAGTCATCGGACACGGGCGCGAAGAGTGGGTCATCAGAATTACCGGCGTGCAGCGTGATTGATTGCGATGAACGCCTGAAGGCGAAGGGTTACTGCAGGCGTCACTATCACCGATTTCTGCGGCATGGCGACCCCATGGGCGGGGAGAAGCTGGCCCGACAGCGCGGTTCACTCGTTGGGCAGACATTCGGCTCATGGACGGTCAAGGAGCGCAGAGGCAGCCTCTGCGGTCATGCGCGATACCTGTGCGTGTGCCAGTGCGGTACTGAGAAGTTGCAGATCGCAACCAACCTGCGACAGGGTCAGACAACCTCCTGCGGATGTGTTCGAGTCGGACCCAATGGCAGGCCATGGAGGACCGGCACCAAGACCCCGCAGGGGTACGTCCTGCTATACAGGCCTGGCCACCCCAACGCCCAAAGGGGCGGGAACGTCTTTGAGCACACTGCGGTGATGTCCGAGATCCTTGGCCGTCCCTTATGTCCAGATGAGAATGTGCACCATCTGAACGGGATCAGGGACGACAATCGTCCAGAGAATTTGGAGCTGTGGACGAAGTCGCAACCGTCCGGTCAGCGCGTGAAAGACAAGGTCGCATGGGCCCTGGAGATGCTAGACAGATACGGGGATTTTACCGATAGGGGAAACCTCGATGTCTGATCGGCCAGTGATCCTGTTCATGTTCGCAGGCCGTAGGCAGAATATGCGGGTCAACCTTCCGCTGATCCGTCGCATCGTGGAGGAGAACCCCCGCGTCCAGTTCGACATCTGGAACCTCGCGCGCAGCGCCGAAGACGCCGAATGGTTGAAGCCCCTCACCGGTGAACGCACCAGGGTGCTCAACTACTTCGCAGGTCCGCGCGCCGACCGGCGACTCAACAAGGTGTGGCAGCACTACGCGAATCGCCAGTACCAGGATCACCTGTTCGTGAAGATCGACGACGATGTCGTGTTCATCGATACCGACAAGTTCGGCGAGTTCGTCGACCAGGTCGAACTGAACCCCGAGCGCATCCTGTCGGCGGAGGTCGTCAACAACGGGGCCTGCACTGAGTTCATGCCGGAGCTGTGGAAGCAGTTCCTGAAATTGGACATTCCCCTGCTCGATGTACACGAATCAAACAAATACGCCGCTTTTGCCCACGAGTTCCTGTTCGACAACTGGCGCGACCTGGTGGCCCGACCCACCGCGCTCGCCGAGATTGAGACGTGGCTGTCGATCAACTTCATCGGCCTCGACTGGCGGATGCTCGCCCTGCTCAACAACCAGATCGGCCGCCGCTCACCGGAATGGATCGCCGACCGGCAATGGCGGCCCGGCAGCCGGGTCGGCGACGAGGGCGCAGCGAACCTGTTCCCCCGATCCGTGATGACCGGCTTCACTGTCGGCCACCTGGGCTTCGGACCGCAGAAGCTGACCGCCAGGCAGGAAACCAGCTGGTGCAAGGGTTACGCGAAGATCGCCGAACTGTACCTGTCCGGTGTCCGGAAACCGGACAGCGTCAGCCAGTCATGAAGACCGCCGTCATCATCCCGTTCCGCTGCCGCGGGACCGATCCGTTGCGATTCCAGAACCTGACATGCGTCGCCGACCAGTGGGCAGAGTACGGCCACACCGTGCAGGTCGTCAGCGACGGCCGCCGCGGCGCCGACCAGTTCAACCGGTCCGCCGCCTACAACCGGGGCGCAGCCGACACCGACGCCGACATCCTGATCTTCGCCGAATCCGACCTCCTCATCAGCGACGGCCAGATCGACCGCGCCGTCGCGATGGCCGCCGCCACCTCCGGCCTGGTCATCCCGTTTTCCTGGTTCATGGCGCTGTCCGAGGAAGATTCCCGCGCCGTCCGCTCCCTGGGCGCAGACCCCGCCGGCTGCCAGGCCACCCCGGTGAAGGGGCACCGCAGCAGCATCGGCGCCATCAACATCATGTCGAGGGAAACCTACGAGCTGGTCGGCGGGTACGACGAAGTTTGTACAGGTGCCTGGTACGACGACGACATCATGAAAATCGCATTCGATACCCTCGCTGGGCCCACCCGCTGGGTGGAGGGTTCAGCGTTCCACCTGTACCACCTATCCGGCGGTCGAGGCTCTCATCTCTCCGCGGAGGATCGTGCCGCAACCGCCCGCAACCGGCGACGGCTCAGGCTGTATCAGCAGGCAAAAACGCCAGCTCGAATCAGGGAGCTGATCCGAGGCGCCAAGCAGTGACAGGAGGTCGATCGTGATACAACGCCTCCGCGAGGCGGCGTCGAGCGGCGAAACGCTCATAGCCGTTGTTGCCGACCAGCGCCGCCGAGGGATGGGTGCCGACTTGGCCGTGCAGGTCGATGCCAATTATCTCAACATCGACACCGAGGCGCGGGGCTGCACCTGGAACCACTCCACGGCATGGCGTGCGCTGGCCGAGGCCGCACCTCAACCGGGGCAGTTTTGCCTCGTCCTCGAAGACGACGCCGTGCCCGTCGAAGGGTTCCGCGACCAGCTCACCGCCGCGCTCGCCGAAGCGCCCGCAGGGATCGTGTCGCTGTACCTGGGTCGCGGATACATCGACGACCGGCGCACCGAGAACTTCCTACGCCGCGCGGAGGTTCTCGACACGAACTGGATCGTCACCCACGGCCGGATCATGCACGCGGTGGCGCTCGCCGTCCGCAGCGATCTGATCACGGAACTGGTCGACAACCTGCCCACCGGCAAACAACCTTTCGACCGCGCGCTGTCGATGTGGACGCGCCGAAGAGGGCATCAGATTGCGTACAGCTGGCCCAGTCTCGTTGACCATGCGGACCATCCCAGCTTGGTGACCCGCTACAACAGGTCGGAGCGTCGGGCGTGGCGAACGGGTGTGCGCGAAGATTGGCACGACAAGATGATGCACATGGTATAGCCGCGAGATGGGTGCACTGCGGTAACCTGAACACAATTCTCGCAAGGGAGAGGTAATGGCTGATAGCAAGATTGCAGATGGGGACCGGATGACTTCCGCGGTGGAAACCCGGTCCGAGGGGGTCCGCATCGACAATGTGGATTTCAGCCAGCGGACCATCACCGTCCTGGCCGTGCCCTACGAGCAGGCCACCCAGGTCCCGTTCCAGCGGGAAGTGTGGAGCGAAGTCTTCTCCCGCAGCGCTTTCAAGGGCATCGAGAGCCAGCCCCGCAAAATCCCGGCGACGGCCGCGCTGGAAATCCCAGCCCCCAACCATGATGGTGGCCGCCTCGTCGGTCGTGTCGTCTCCTCCGACCCGTATCGGGAGGCGGGCCTGGTCAGCGAGGTGAAGATCAGCCGCACCCCGCAGGGCGACGAGACGCTGGAGCTGGCCGCCGACGAAGCACTGTGGCCGAGTATCGGATTCATGATCAAGAACCCGAAGTTCGACCAGGAACTCGACCGGTACAAGAAGGTTCGCCGCGTGAACCGGGCGTTCCTCGACCATCTGGCGTTCGTCGGGCAGCCCGCCTACGAGGGCGCCAAGATTCTGGCGATGTGCTCCGACGGCGTTCTTGAGGCTGAGCCGATCGAACACACGGCGACACCACTCATGGACCAGTTCTTGAACGACCCGATTCTGCAGTGGGCTTCCGAGCAGGTCCGCACCAAAGAGGCGTAGCCGTGGAGGGCCTGCTGTTCATCGGCCTGCTCGTCGCGTTTTTGGTGCTCGTCGGCTGGTCCGGCATCCTGGGTGGACGCTAGTCGCCGAACGCACCGACGATGCTGCGGTCGCTGAGCTCCGAAACGACGAGCCCCACCACGACCAGGGCGGCGACGCCGAGCACAACCCCGGTGGCGACGGCAACGCCGTAGGCGATCACGACTTGCCCTTCTTCAGGAAGTCGTGGAACGCCTCCGCCATTTCCAGCACGTCGTTGGTTTTGACTTGCGGCTTCCCCCGCAGCACCGCGACCGCCGACTGCAGCGCTGTCGTTCGATGATCCGGCGGTGTCGGCTCGCCGAACGGGCGGGGCCGGCCGGTGACCCCGGTGACCGAGCGGGGCTGCGGGCCTTGGGTGTCCGGATTCCGGACGGCGCTGTTGGCGGTAGCCCTGGCGGCGGCTGGCGCGGGTGCAGTCATATCGGCAGTCTATCTCCGATATGGTGCTAATCTGAGACCTCAAGATCGACTGACGATCTCGCTGGCCGAGAGGGCCGACCGGATACCCGGTCTCGCTAGCCGAGAGGGCTGCTGAAAATAGCAAACCCGAATCGGCTAGGAGAGCCCGATGGCACAGTCCAATGCAACCTCGTCTGACGAATACATCCGCCGCCTTGAGACGGAACTCCGCGAGAAGGAGTCCCTCGTCCGCGGTGTTTACGACCGGGCCAACGCCTCGAACCGCGACATCAACTCCGAAGAAGGCGAGATGGTCGCCGAGTGCCGGGGTCGCATGGAGGTCATCAAGGGCCAGATGGAGCAGGCCCAAGAGGTCAACCGCATCGCCTTCGAAACCCGCAGCAAGGGCCGCGCGGTAGACCAGGCCATCGCCGTGATGAAGGGCAAGCCCGAGTCCGGCGACGTCGAATACCGCTCCGCTGGCGAGTACATGCTCGACATGTGGAACAGCGCGCAGGGCAGCCAGGCCGCGCAGGACCGGCTCGAGGTGTACAGCCGCGCCGCCGACCACCAGCGCACCAGCGATTCGCTCGGCGTCATCCCCGACCCGATCGTCGGGCCGGTCATCGACTTCATCGACGCGGCACGCCCGCTGGTGTCGATGCTGGGAACGATGCCGCTGAACAACGCGACGTTCTACCGTCCCGTTGTCACCCAGCACCCGTCGGTCGGCCTGCAGGGCACCAACGGTTTGGCCGCCGACGAGAAGTCCGAGCTGGACAGCCAGAAGATGATCATCAACCGGCTGACCGTCAACGCGAAGACCCTCGGTGGCTACGTGAACGTGTCGCGGCAGGCGATCGACTTCTCCTCGCCGTCGGCGCTGGACCTGGTCGTCAACGGTCTCGGCCAGCAGTACGCCATCGAGACGGAAGCCCTGGTCGGTGCCGCGTTGGCAGCGACCACGACTCCCGCCGTGGGCTACGGCACCCCCACCGCCGACTCGGTGTCTTCGGCGATCTGGGCTGCCGCCGGCTCCGTGTACACCGCGGTGCAGGGCATGGGCCGCCTGGTCCTGGCGATCGCACCGGACGTGCTCGGCGACTTCGGTCCGCTGTTCGCGCCGGTGAACCCGCGGGACTCGCAGTCCCTCGGCCTCGAAGCGGGTCGTTTCGGGCAGGGCGTCATGGGCCAGATCTCCGGTATCCCGGTGCTCATGTCCGCTTCGCTCGGCGCGGGTGACGCGTTCCTGTTCTCGACCTCGGCACTGGAGTGCTTCGAGCAGCGCGTCGGAACGCTGCAGGTCGTGGAGCCTTCGGTGTTCGGCCTGCAGGTGGCCTACGCCGGGTACTTCTCGACGCTGGTCGTGAACGAGGACGCCATCGTTCCGCTGATCGGGTCGTAACTCTGATGCAGGTCTTCACCAATCAGAGTGGTGAGCTGGTAGCAGTCGGGTCCATGAACCACGCGGAGTGGGCCCGACTGCAGGCCGCGCACAAGCGCAAGGGTGCAGCGAAGACCGACGCCAAGGCTGATGACGCCAAGGCCGACGACGACGCTGCAGCCAAGGCCGACGACGAGGCCAAAGCCCAGAACGCTGAGGTTGCGGCCAAGGCGGCTGACGCGGCGGCCAAGCCCACACCACCGAAGCCCGCAACCAAGACGTAGGGGTCCGATGGCCGAGTTGGCAGCCGCTGACGTCGAGGCGTTCACGCGAGGCAGGCTGCTCGCCAGCGACACTGAGGTTCAGCGGATGCTCGCGGCCGCCCTACGTACAGCGCGAAGGTATTGCGGCTGGTCGGTGAACCCTGTGGTCACCGACGACGCCGTAACTCTCGACGGGCCAGGCAGTCGCATCCTCATGCTGCCGACCCGCAAGCTGATCACGTTGACCAGCCTGACCGAGGATGGGGTGACCGTCGATCTGTCGACGGTGCGGTCCTCGGCGGGCGGGCCACCCGGCGCGTTGGAGCGCCCGGTGTGTGTGCGGAAGAAGTCGAACGGCTGGTGGAAGGACTTCTATCAGGCGTACGACGTGGTCATGACCCACGGCTACTCCGACACCGAGGCCGCCGACTGGCGGTACGCCGTGCTCACCATGGTCGACCAGATGAGCCAGGTGTTGGTGTCCGGCCGCGGGGAGCTGGACCTGCTGTCGAAGAAAGTCGACGACGTGACCTACCGGTGGGGCGACGCGTACGCGGACTCCGCGGATTCGGCGTTGGGCTCGGTGAACAGCATCCTCGACGACTACCGTCTGCCCTCAGTCGATTTCCTGTAGGAGGATTCATGGCGATCATGGTTCAGGTGAAGCCCGACTTCTCGGCGTTCCGTCAGGCCAGTGTTTCCACGGTGATGGCGGAGGTGGGCTGCGACGAGGCCACCGCCGAAGCTCTTCTTGAGCATTTCGTAGTGATGCCGAGGTAGTCATGCCGTTCGGTCGTTCCGTGGTGACGTTGGTGTCCTACTCCGATGGGCCATTCAAGGACGAGTTGGGCAACTATCAGCAGGTCGAGACGCTGATCACCGCGCCGGGCTGCCGTCACCGGCCGCTCACTTTCAGGGAGACCGCCGAGTTGGCGTTCGACATCTCCACGGAGTTGTGGAAGACGACCATCCCGATCGGCGAGTACGCTCCGGCGTTGGTGGCGCAGCTGATGACGACGCAGCCCGACGATGTGATCAGGGTCGATGGCATCCAGTACGCGATCGTGGGCGGCCTGAAGCCTTACGACGATTTCACGGGGCCGTTCAAGGCGACAATATTCTCAAAGCGACACACCGGATAGGGAGTTCAGCGTGCGGAAATATGAGGTCATCGAGCAGTGCTACGTCCCTGTCGGGTCGGGCTTCAGGTACAAGAGGCCGGGTCAGGTGGTGTCGCTGACTTCGGAGCAGGCCGCGAAGCTGAAAGGTCTCGTCGTCCGTGCGGGTGTCGCGAGTAGTGTCCGGAAACCGGACACCAAGCAGGAGACTCCCGAGGTCGAGGCCCCCGTGACCGAGACCCCAACCGAGGAGGTGGCCCCCGATGGCGGTGAACCGGCACCAGCTGATGAACGAGCTGGAGATGAAGCTGTCGGCTGACGACGACGTCTACGACATCTCGGCCGAAGTCGCCGATGACGTTGTGCGGAGCTGGCAACGGATGGCCACGATGGACCTCGACCAGGGGTATGCGACCGGCGAGTACGTGGAGTCCATCCACCGCGAAACGCAGAAGGGCCGTCACCCCGCGGGCACCCTCGACGCGTCCGGCACGAAGATCGGCGGCCGGTTCTGGGCGCACAGCCGGGTCGTCACCTACGACAACAAGGCGCACTTTCTGGAGTACGGCACCGGGCCCGACGACGCCCCGAACTATCCGGACCCACCCAACGCGGGCGGCCACTGGGTTGACCCCCAGGGGATTCTGCACTTCGGGTGGAACACCCCGACCCCGATCTACGCTTTCGCTGCGCGCGTCGAGATGGACTACAACGCGACAACCGCGAAGCTGCCCAAGAGTAAGAAGGCACGCCGCCGGATCAGGGAGCGCGGATGACGGAGATCGCGGACTTCGGCCCGTTCGACGCTGAGACCCTCGTCGTCGGCTGGCTGGAGGATCTGTACCGGACTGCGAACGTGCGCCGGCCCGGCGACCCGCTGCCGTTCTGCCTCATCCAGATGATCAAGGGCATCGAAAGTATCGACGAATCCACGGCGGATCACCTCGTCCAGGTGGACATTTTGTGCGACAAAGTCGATGGCGAAGTTGCAGCGCGCGACGTCAAAGATGCAGTGCATCGCCGAATGTTGCTGCTCGGACGCAACCTTGAGATCGACGCAACGCTTGATTGGATGAAGGTCTTTGAATCACCACGGAGGTTGGAGTTCGGGAGCGACACCATCATCCGGTACACGGCGCGGTACCAATTCGGGCAGACTTATGACTAGATCGACGAGCCGATAGCATAGTATTCAGCGTGAAGAAAGGGAGTCCACAATGGCCATTCCGGCAACAGGCACCTCGTGGCGGGCAGGAGGGTTCGGCGATGTCGACTCCCGCTTCAACACCCGCGGCGGGCTGGCCGCGATCCTGATCCGCTCCAACCGTGGGGCTGACACCAACATCAGTCCCTGGGCTGCCGGTTCCCCCCCGACGAGGAACTGGTCCCCGTTCGCGCAGGACGGCACCCCGCGTGACGACCTGTTCGCGCACATCCTGGTGGACGGTGACTGGATCACGAATCCCGAGCCCAACGAGGGATTCCATCTGATCGGTGCCGTGACCGAGGACGGCGGCGCTGAACGCGCGGCGGACATCTCGAACGACAACCAGATGATCCTGCAGTCGAACATGCCATTCGATTCGGACCTGACCAGTGAGAGCCTGTCGATCAACTTCACGGGCGTCGAGACGGTCAAGCCTCTGATGAAGCGACTCCGGATGAACCTGGAGCTTTCCGACTCGACCGGCGCGTCGATCGTGGAGG
>ERZ795056.2176-NODE-2176-length-22077-cov-15.364363_pt1 | contig 22077 bp, 19 predicted proteins | sample MGYA00375140_ERZ795056 | MGnify/ENA primary metagenome ERZ795056 (study PRJEB30185, sample SAMN05720227) | activated sludge metagenome | isolation source: Anaerobic digester | place: USA | collected 2015-03-09 ... | reverse complement strand
GTGAGGGTGGGGGAGGATGATCCGCAGCGCGGACAGGAGGTGAGTGTTTCCAAGGGCGAGTGTTCCACGTGGAACGATCAGGTGGATGGTCTTCTAGATCCCGCGTCCAGCGCGGGTTCGTGTCCTAGTGGGGTGCTATGGAGCGGAGGTGTTCGGTTCAGCGGCCCAGGTAGACCATGAGCACGCTTAGGTCGGCAGGGGAAACCCCACTGATGCGCGATGCTTGGCCAAGAGTAGCGGGTCGCACTTTGTCCAATTTCTGTCGGGCTTCGATGGAAAGTGAGGTGAGGCGATGGTAGTCCATTTCGAATTCCAGGGGGACGTCCTCCAAGCGGTTCAGCTTCTCAGCCATTTCCCGTTCCTTGGCCAAGTAACCATCGTATTTCACGTTGATCTCCACCTGTTCGATCACCTCGGAACGCAGGTCTCCGAAGTAGTCGGTGAGGGTGCCCAGATCTTCCGACAAAGGGAGCAGATCCCCGAATCCGATCTGCGGTCGAAGGAGCACGTCATAGAGTTTCACCTTCTGTTTCAAGGGCGATGTTCCACGTGGAACGATCACCGCATTGGCCGCCTCGGGATCCACGCTTTCGGCCTTGAGCGCGCGTACCAAGGCCTGGCTGAGGTCCTGTTTCCGCTGGGCCCGTTCCAGGCGTTCGGGGCTCGCTAATCCGATGGCATGCGCGCGTTCGGTGAGGCGGATGTCCGCATTGTCCTGGCGCAGCAGGATCCGGAATTCGGCCCGGCTGGTGAACATGCGGTAGGGTTCCTCCGTGCCTTTGGTGATGAGGTCGTCCACCAGCACACCGATGTACGCTTCGTCACGGCCCAGGATGAAGGGGTCCTGTTCGCGGATCTTCAAGTGGGCATTGATGCCGGCCATCAGCCCTTGGCAGGCGGCTTCTTCGTAGCCGGTGGTGCCATTGATCTGCCCTGCGAAGTACAGCCCCTGGACCAGCTTGGTCTCCAGGCTATGCTTCAGCTGGGTAGGAGGGAAGTAGTCGTACTCCACCGCATAGCCGGGCCGGAACATGCGTGCTTGGGCGAAGCCAGGGATCTTCTGCAGCGCCGCCAACTGCACCTCTTCGGGCAGGCTAGTGGAGAAGCCGTTGATGTAGGTCTCCACCGTATCCCAGCCCTCGGGTTCCACGAAGATCTGGTGGCGGTCCTTGTCGGCGAAGCGGTCGATCTTGTCCTCGATGCTGGGGCAGTACCGGGGACCCAGTCCGCGGATGCGCCCATTGAACATCGGGCTACGGTCGAATCCGGTCCGGAGGATGTCGTGCACCTCGGGACTCGTGTAGGTCATCCAGCAGCTCAGCTGGGGACGTGCACCGGGTCCGCGGATGGCGGAGGTGCCCGGCACGTAGCTGAAGCACTCCGGATCGGTATCGCCGGGCTGTTCTTCCAGCACGCTGTAGTCGATGCTTCGGCCATCCACTCGGGGGGGTGTGCCGGTCTTCATCCGCCCGGCCTCGAAGCCGAGTTCCACCAGCTGTTCGGTGATGCCGTGGCTGGCCTTTTCGCCGGCCCTTCCGCCGCCGAGTTGGCGCTCGCCGATGTGCATGATCCCGTTCATGAAGGTGCCGCTGGTGAGCACCACGGCGCGGCAAGCGATGCGCATGCCCATGCCGGTCATCACACCTACCACTTGACCACCTTCCACCTCGATGCGGTTGACGCTGTCCTGCCAGAAGTGGACGTTGGGGGTCTGTTCCAGCATGCGACGCCATTCGCTGGCGAAGAGGTTGCGGTCGTTCTGGCTGCGGGGGCTCCACATGGCCGGTCCCTTGCTGCGGTTGAGCATGCGGAACTGGACGGTGCTGCGGTCGCTAACGATGCCGGAGTAGCCACCCAGGGCATCCACCTCGCGCACGATCTGACCCTTGGCAACGCCCCCCATGGCAGGGTTGCAGCTCATCTGTCCAATGACCCCCATGTTCATGGTGACCAGGAGCACGCGGGAGCCGAGGTTGGCTGCCGCCGCCGCCGCTTCGCAGCCGGCATGGCCGCCGCCCACCACCACCACATCGTATGTCATCGTACTGCTCATGACCGCTACATGCCCATCCGCTGATGTTCCACGTGGAACGGACCGGCTGGATCCCTGATCTTCAGTGGCTTATCGGCCTTTCTGTGGGTACAGGTCCCATGGACGCCGCAAAGGTAGATCCCGGGTGGATCGCTTGTTGATCCCCTGGGGGTACAGGTTGTTAGTGTAGACACTGGGCAATGCGCCACTGAGGCGGTAAGCACCCCCCAACTAACCTAGTGCAAGAAGATCCCCACTAGGCCTTCTTTGGAACAAAGCATCGAGTGTGACCTTCACTTCACCAACGTCCACTTCCGCTTCATCGCTTGTCCGTCCGAAAAAAGGGCCTGGACCAGGTACACCCCCGAAGGCCAGAGAGAGGATTCGATACTGAGCGTCGATCCGGGATCCGAAACCTGGAACACAACACGGCCTTGGATATCATGAATGCGGACGACCGAGGGTGGGGAGCCCATGGCGATACTCAACCGGTCGTCCACCAACGAAAGTGTGATCCCAGACCCGGTGGTTTCATTCAAACCCAATGGAAGAAAGGTCCCTAATCGGACGAGCGTCTCGAAAAGTATGGGCGCCTCAATGACAATGGAATTGTCACTGAACATGTCGAAAAGTTGGTCTTCATAGGTGAAGAAGATGTAGTCGCAATAGAGCTGTGCACCTGGAATATACCCCGGCCAAGGGAGCCCTTCTGCTGTGTACTGGAAGAGTGCAGTGTCCCATGACAGCGTGACGGGGTATTCATAATTACTTCCCATAACAGCGGCTTCAATGTTTGGAAAATAGGAAAAAGGCCAAGCGCGTGTTTTGGTAGAGTCCCAATCAGCGTTACGCACCCAAACATTAAAGACAGTAGGATCCATTGATATAGCACCTTCCCCTAATGCCTCATCCAGACCTAAGGTTGCAGTCTCATCGAAAATGAACCAGATGGTGTCCCTGGCACCAGTACCATCCTCAAAGGCCAAGTGGAAGCGCCACTGGGGCTGGGCGTGCGCTTCGTGCGTAATGGTGAGCAGCACCGTGCAACAGATGATCGCGGCGGTTGGTGCATGGAAGCGGATCGTATTGAACATGATGGTGAAGCTATCCCACGCTGGAGCTTCAATGCAAATGGAGGTGGGCAAAGCGCTGGGTCGCGCACGGCGTAGCGGCCGCCACAAGCGCCTACGGCAAGTTACTCCGAGGGCTCGGACCCTGCCTGCTGCTCCCTCATTTTCATTACGAAGAGGTCGACAGCCCCGTCCAAGGCCTCCAGTGAGCGTGGGAAGATGGCCTTGAAGTCGCCTGCTTCGGGCAGGAAACACTCGATGGCCAACCACACATCCTCTTGTGCGATGTAGGCCTTGGCCACCTTGGCCTCGGCGTTGACGTGGTACACTGCGATGTGCACCTGCGTGCGTTCCGGCTCACTTTCGATGGGCCAGATGTTGGGCAGGATGAGGCGGAAGAACACAGGGTCGTCCGGGGTGACGCTCAGGAAGTAGGTCTTGCCCTCGTACTTGAATTCCACGTCCCCATCCTTGTCCAGCACGGGCCTGAAGCCCTCGCCATTGAGGTGTTCCAGGTAGGTCTTCTGAAGGTCCTTCTTGCTGGGTCCTTCGCCCTTTTGTGCGGTGGCCAGAAGGGTCAACGTGAGGGCGAACAACAGGCACAAATTCCGTAGATCGGTAGGCATGGTAGGGTGGTTTGGAAGGGTCGGATGGGGGCCTTGAAGGTGCTTCCGAAGGAGTTACTTGTATTGCTTGGCCGCTGCTTTGTGGGCCTTGGCGATGCGCTTCACCAAGGAGGACGGCTCCATGACACGGACCTCTGCTCCCTGGCCCATCAGGGCGCGGAACAAGGGTTCATCCACGGTCAGGGTCAGTTCGAAGAGGTGGCTTTCCGGGCCTTGCTTCAAGACCTTCTGGGTGGGGTGCAAGGGGGCCCGTGCGAGCTGCGCACCCAAGGTTGCCGTGGTCCGCAGCACCACCCGTTCAGCGGTCGTGGCGCTGGTCCTTGCGCTCGTCCTGGCGGTAGTGCGGCCGGACGATGTCTTCGACGCCGGGGCAGGGAAACGGGCGGTGGTCACCTGTAGTCCGTGGATCTGCTCCAACCCGATCTCCGAGGGACGGTCGTTCGCATCGTGTGCCACCAACGTCCAATGACCGCCTTGCTCACGCAAGCGAAGGGGTTTCAGGCGCAGGGTCGGCGAAACCTTTTCGCCCACCATTCGGGTCACGTTCACCCAACGGCGTTCGTGTGCGGCCTTGGCCAGCGGGAGCCAGTGCACCAGGCCCAGCAACCGGTTCCCTTCCTGCAGGTCCAGCACCGGCACCAGGTCCTTCAGGTGGGCGGTGTTCGCGGTGAGCAGTTCCCCTAGTGAGGCGCGCTCCACCAAGGCGATCAGCCCATCGTGACCGGGCCGTGCACCGCTCAGGTGGTAGGTATTCGTCTCGCGGTCGTACCGCACGTCCAGTCCGAGGGTGGCACGCATCAACTCCACATCGCGTTGCAGGGTGCGGGAACTCAGTGCGATGCCGTGGCGGTGCAGGTGGTCCTGCAATTGTGCGAAGGAGGGGGCCTGGCGCACGCGGTCCAGGATCAGGAGCAGGCGCTGGAGTTTTCCAGTGGTGGTCATGGCAGCGAAGATCGGTCGATCGGCCGACGACCGATCGGGTGTGATGATCAAGAGAGCAGTCCCCAGCGCACGGCGTATACCACGGCCCCGGTCTTGCTCTTCACCCCCAGCTTGCGGAAAAGGGTCTCGCGGTAGCCATCGATGGTCCTGCGGTGAACGTTCATGGCCGCGCCGATCTCCTCGTAGGTATGCTCATCGGGGTCGCAGAGCATGCGCAGGAACTCCAGTTCGCGCGGGCTGAGCTGGGCGAGGATCTCGGCCTTGGCGCGCTCGTGCGAGGTCTGCTGGTCCATGTTGTTGACCAGGCTGTTGTGTACCAGATCGGTGTGGTAGTAGCCGGCTTCCATCACGCGATCCAACGCGAACCGCAACACCTCGGGTTCGATGTCCTTGAGCAGGAAGCCTCGCGCACCGTTGCGTACGGCCTTCACCACGGCCTCTTCCGACCCTTCGAAGGTGAGGGCCAGCGGGCGGATCGAGGGCGCATGCTGTTTCATCCAGGCCAAGGTCTCGAAGCCGTTCATCACGGGCATGTTCAAGTCCACCAGCGCCAGTTGCACATCGGGCCCCTTCTCCAGGGCGCGCACCAGTTCCAACCCATTGCTCGCTTCCAGCACCACGAGGTAGCCCCCGATACCGTTGATGAGCTCCACCAGGCCCTTCCGCACCAGGATGTGGTCGTCCACGATCGCGATGGGAACGAGGGGTGACTTGGCCATGGGTGTGTGAACGGACTAAACGGTGGTCTTGGTATCGGGGTCCAACTCGAAACGAAGTTCGGTGCCTTTGCCCAGGGTGCTGTCGATGGAGCATCGTGCGCCGATGAGCGTGGCACGACGTTGCATGTTCACCAATCCCTGGCCAGCGGCGCCGGTGGCTTGCGGATCGAAACCTACGCCATTATCGCGCACCACCAACTGCGTTGGGTCAAGGTGGTCCAAACGCACCTCCACCCGGGTGGCCTTGGCGTGCTTCAGTACGTTGTTGAGCGCCTCTTGGAACAGCCGGAAGAGCACGAGCTTGCGGTCGGCCGGGAAAGCAGGTTCGGTGCCAGTGATCCTCAGATCCACCTCCACGGACCCGATGCGGCGCACGCGTTCGCACTCCTCGGTGATAGCATCCCCCAAGGCCCGATCCGCGAAACGGTCCACATTGAGGCTACGGCTCAGCCGGCGCACTTCGGTGATGGTGGTGTCCAAATACTCCTTCACCTGCTGTGCCGGTGCGTCGTTGGGCACCTGTGCCGTCAACTTGCCCAGGCCCATGCGCACCACGGTGAGCAGTTGACCGATGTTGTCGTGCAATTCACGGCCCACCTCGGTGAGCGTCTGCTGGACCATCTCCCGTTCCACCCGGCGCACCTCCTCGGCATGCTGGGCACGCACCTCCGCCAGTTGGGCACGGTGGCGGTTCTGGCGGTTGCGGTTGGCCACCATCAGCACCACCACCACGGCGCTCAGCACCAGCATCAGCAGCGTGCCGAACAGCACCGTGAGCACCAGCTCCACCGCTTCGTTCGGAGGGGCCTCAAGCATGGGCGGGGCGGTATTTGCGGCAGGCGACCACGAACAGCACGTTACGAACCACCAGGACGAATTGGAACATCATGTACATGCTCCGCGAGAGTTCCGGATAGCGTTCCCAGATGTACATCACCGAACCCATGATGGGCACGCGGGTAACGAAATAGAGGAGGTAACCCAAATAGATCCAGAACTCCGGGTGCCCCCACAGATCGCCTTCCCTGGTCTCCAAGTGCTCCCAAAGGGCCCGCACCATCAGTATGCTCAACACCACCCCGGTGAACATGGATCCCTGGGTCACGGAAAGCGTCAGGTCCTCCTGCCGCCCGACAGCGATCAGGAACAACAAGAACCCGATCCCTCCCAACACATGCGCCCAACGCCGCAGCTGAGGTAGTTGGGCCTTTACCAGTTGCACCACGAGGACCAATTCCAACAGATTGTGGATCGTGCTGAAAAACCCTAACCGGAAGGCAAAAAGACCCTTTAGTCGCATAAGGATCTCCGTGAGTAAGCCTACAATAAGCAGAGCGCCGAATAGACGTTGGGGGAGTGATAACGGGCGCGGAGTCAACAGCCAAGCGCAAAGTGCAACTGCGAGCGCTAAGCTCCCTATCCAAGGCAAAAGCACCTTCACCCAGTCCATTGAGCCCAAAGATGACGATCGCTTTCATGGTATCACCTAATGGAAGCTCAAGGACATAGCAGTGGACCTGACGCGAAAGCGAAGGAATGGCAAAGCGGTGGACATCCCACACTATCGTCACACCCCTTCATTTCGAACGCGTTCCCTTGGTACATCACATCGTCCACCAAGGGGTTCTTATCGAAGAGGTAGAGGGCCAACAGGTGACGCATGTCGTCGCTGGGGTCGCTGGCCACTTTCAAGGGCCGTGAGATGGAGCCGACCACCAATTTGGCGCCATTGGCCACGGCGGTGGCGTTGTCCACGTACATGGACTCCAACACACACTCCCACGGCAGTAGGTAACTGGTGCGGTCGTTACGCGTCACTGGATCCAGCGGCGTGGGACCTCCACCCACGGTGCGGCGCACCAACACCTTGGTCAGGTAGCGCTGAGCGGCGCTGCTCACGAAGGCCGGGTAGTTGCTCACTTGCAGGCGTCCGTTGGCATCAGGGGTGCGGAACGCGGTCCCGGTGGTATCGTAGGCGTATGCGCCGGTACTATCGGGGGTCATCTCCACCACCCGGAAGCCTGCGGTGAAGGAGAGGTCCTGGTTGAGGCCATACTCCATCCACACTCCCCGAATGGATCCCGGGGCCACGATCACGCTCTTCACCGTGTCCATGAACGCCACGGCATCCAGCTGCAGGTTCGGACGTGTGAGCGCGTTGCACTTGGCCACGGTCCCGGTACAGAACTGTGCGGCGAACTGGGCGGTGAGGCTGTCCAGCATGCACCTGCCCAACGCATGGTTGGCGCAGGCAGCGCTGTCCAATGCCGAAGGTGGAAGGCTGGTGGCCAAGGCTTTCGCTTGGTCCTCCTGGTGCTGCTCCGGTGGAGGCGGTGCCGTGCTACATGCCACGCCAAGGACCAGCAGGGCGGCACCCAGTACCTGGCGCGATCGGCCCAGGAGGGTCGTGGAGGTGGTGGTGATCGAGGAGTATCGGTGGGCTGTGCGTGGGTTCATGTTCCGGTGTGGATGATGCGCACTAAGTAAGCGGCCGTTACGATGCGCCACTCCGTGTTTTTACACGGGTACCACCCCGTGTTCTTACACGGGTACCCACTCCGTGTTCTTACACGGGTACCCACTCCGTGTTCTTACACGGGTACCCACCCCGTGTTTTTACACGGGTACCACCCCGTGGGATCTCACGTTGCGGATCGTTCCAGAAGCCCGTCACTTCGTACCGAACTCCAATGACACCGACACCCCCACTTCCCGAGACCCCGAACGAAGGATCGGAGCCAACGCTCCAGCACCCCTTGTTGACCCGCACGCAGCAGCTGTTGCGACAAGCGGTATTGGCCGGAACGCTCAGTACCTCGTTCCTCCAACACCATGCGGCGGCCTTCTTGTGTGAAGAGGAGGAACCCGTGTCCACGACGGCGGGACAGGTGGGTTAGAACTCCCCACCTTCCTATCCGCGCTCGCTCGATCTTCGAGCGTGAACGCAAGCGCCCGGCAACCGATGTGCCGGGCGCTCTGCGTTCCACGAACGTGCGCTAGGGCACACTGCCTTCCTTCACGTTGGTGGGTACGCTGCCTCCCACCGATTGAAGGATGGGATCGCGGTCGTTGCGGGGTCCGGTGTACTTCACGGTCCCGTCCAGGTTCACGTCCTCGGGGAAGTAGCCGCTCACGGTGTTGGTGGGCACCGAACCGCCGATGATGAAGAGCACGGGGTCGCGGTCGTTCTGAGGTCCGGTGTAGCGGATGTCATCGTCGCCGTTCACGTCGCCCATCCAAAGTGCCATGGCCGGGAAGGTGCCACTGATGGACCGCCGGGAACCGATGCCGAAGGTCTCCTCCAGCGCCGTGCGCAGGTCCACTTCCAGCGCGCTGTTGGACACTACGAAGGGCACGGCCGTCATCACCCCCAGGTGGTTGCGGTGGCGCACGGCGATGAACCGGTCGCCCGGGCTGGTGGAAAGGCTCACGGGGTTGATGCCGTCGGTATCCACCACATCGCCATCGCGTTGCAGCAATGCACAGCGACTGGCCACCACGATGGTCGGGTCCACGTCCAGGCGCAGTTCCAGCACCACCCAGTCCACCACGGCATCGGGTCCGCTGGCCGCCAGTACGACAGGTGTTGTCGTTTCGCCCCCACCGCCCACGTGCACGTAGCCAAGGCCGGTATAGGGTTCGGTGGTGGGCACCAGGCCCAGCGCGCGCAGCCCATCGTCCATCAGGCCGGTGCTCGGGTCGTACGGGCCTTCCAGGAAGACCTTCACATCCACGAGCACACAGTCCTCATCCACCGTGCCGTCGCAGTCATCATCCAGGCCATTGCAGCGTTCGGTGCCCAGCGGGTTCACGACGGGGTCGCTGTCGTTGCAGTCACCGCCCGTGGTGATCAAGCCCGGCACCGGGGTGCAAGAGCGCACCAGCGCGTCATCGGCACCGTAGCCATCACCGTCCAGATCAGGGTAGTAGGCCGTGCCGGCATTGTCGTCCACGGTACCATCACAGTCGTCATCGATACCGTTGCACAACTCGGTCGCTCCAGGGTGTACCGTAGGATCGGTGTCGTCGCAATCGCTGCCGGCCCACCAGCCGTCGCCGTCCGCGTCCACCATGCCCAGGCAGCTGGCGAAGGTGGCGAAGCAGCCGCTCTGCAGTTGGCACTCCTGGCAAGCCTCTTCGCTGCCCAGGCATTGGATCAGGCAGTTGGTCTGCGTGCAGGAGATGTAGTCCTCCACACAGGTCAGGCAGAAGGCACCCACCGGTATCCCCGCATCCTGTAGGCAGCTGCTGATGCAGGCCGGCTCGCCGGAAAGGCATTCCAAGGCACAACCGTTCATGGCGTTCAGCAACGTCTGTTGGTTCACGGCCAGCCACTGCTGGTCCGTCGCCGTGCAGGTGTTGCACCCATTGCCCGGGAAGAGCGTGTTGTTCGTGTCATCACAATCACCGCCTTGGGCCACATAGCCGCTGGGCTGCGCGCAATCGTTCAGGCTGACCGCATCGTTGCCGAAGCCGTCCGCATCGTTGTCCTGGAACCACGTGGACAGAAGGGGTCCGCCGCTGCAGTCCTGGTCGATGGTATCACAGGGGTCGGCCGCACCGGGGTTGATGCTGGCGTCGCCATCGTCGCAGTCGCCGCCCACGGTCACCGCGCCGGGGATCGTCGTGCAGGAGAAGATCGCGCTCACGTCATCGCCATAGTTGTCACCATCGGCATCGGTGAAGTACAGGATGCCCGCGTTGTCATCGGTCTCTCCGTTGCAGTCATTATCGATGCCGTCGCACAATTCCGGCGCATTGGGGAACACGGTGTCATCCGCATCATCGCAGTCGCCGCCCTGGGTGGCAGTACCGGGTGGTTGCGTACAGGTGCCGGTGATCTCCGTGCCGTCCACACCAAAGCCATCGGCGTCCGCATCGGTGTAATAGGTCACCGTGAGGCCCTCGTCCACGTTGCCATCGCAGTCGTTGTCCACGCCATCGCAGATCTCGTCAGCACTTGGGAAGGTGTTCGTATCGCTGTCATTGCAATCGCTGCCGGCCCACCAGCCATCGCCATCGGCGTCCACTTGGCCCATACAGGTGGCCAGTGTGGCAAGGCAGCCCGACTGGACCTGGCAGCCGAAGCACACCTCAGGGCTGTTCAGGCAGGGGAAGAAGCAGTTGTCCTGGGTGCAGCTGAGGTACTCGTCCACACAGCTCAAGCAGATGGCGCCCAGCGGTACGCCGCTGCTTTGTAGGCAGTTCGCCATGCAGGTCGGATCACCGAAGCAGGTAACAGCACAATCGTTCACCGCTGCCAGTAGCACGCTCTGGTTCGCGGCCAGCCATTGCTGTTCGGTGGTGGTGCAGTTGCCGCATCCGCTGCCCGGGAAGACAGCGCTGTTGGTATCGTCGCAATCGCCACCGGCGGCCACGAAGCCCGGGGGCTGGGAGCAATCCTGCGTGAACACCCCGTCGTTGCCGAAGCCGTCGCCATCAGTGTCCTGGTACCAGGTGGAGAGGAACGGGCCACCGCTACAGTTCTGGTCGATGGTGTCGCAGGGGTCCGGTGCGCCCGGACGGATGTTCAGGTTGGCGTCGTTGCAGTCGCCGCCCTGGGTGATGCGCCCTGGGATGGGCGTGCAGGAGAAGATGCCCGATCCAATGGCTCCGAAGCCGTCGCCGTCCGCATCCACGAAGTACTGGAGGCCCGCGTTGTCGTCCACCGTGCCGTTGCAATCGTCGTCAATGCCGTTGCACAATTCCGGCGCTCCGGGATACCGCTCCGCATCGGCGTCGTCGCAGTCGCCCACTTGGCTGGTGGCGCCGTTCGGTGGATCACAGCCGCCTTCCACGGTGTTGTTCTCGTCCCCCCAGCCATCGCCATCAAGGTCCGCGAAGTAGGTGGTCGGCGTCTCGTCGATGAGGCCATCGCAGTCGTTGTCGATGGTGTCGCAGAGCTCCGGTGCGCCGAAGTACACGGTGGGTGCGTTGTCATCGCAGTCCAGTTCGGCAACCACCCCATCGCCGTCGGCATCGGTGAAGCCCGCGCAGGCAAAGTAGGCGGCGTTGCAACTGGCGTTCACACAAGCCTGGCAGTTCGTTGACCCAAGGCCATCGATACACGGTAGCTGGCAGGAACTGAAGATGCACGCATAGCGCTGTGCCAGACAGGTGGCGCAGCCCGCACCCAGTGGCGTGTTCTGTAGGAAGACCTCGGTAAGACAGGGCACCAGGTCGCCGCTACAGCTTAGCACGGCCCCCCCCGCAAGATCGTCCAGCTCGGCCTGGTTCGCCAGGATCCACAAGCGGTCCTGGGCGGTGCAACCCCCACAGCCCTGACCCGGGAAGATGTTGGCGTTCGTGTCGTCACAATCGTCCGGGTTGGCCACGCCGGGCGTGTCGCAGGGAAGGGGTTGCAGCAGGTCGCCGTAGCCATCGCCGTCGTTGTCCGCATACTGCTGCGGGAAGCCTTCGTCCACCTGTCCATCGCAATCGTTGTCCAAGCCGTCGCAGACCTCCGCGCTGCCGCCACCGGTGTAGGTCTCCAGGATGGAGATGGTGATCGGTTCCTCGGGGGCGCTGGCCAGGGTCAGGTAAGCTTCCTGCCAGAGGGGGACATCGTTCTGGGAGATGGTGATGGTGTAGCAGTCGCTGCCGATGCACACGGGCAGCTCACCGATGCCCTCGGTCTCCGAAGGAAGGTCCAGGTCGCCCTCGATGGTGGTGCCACCCTGTTGGATGAGGTAGTGTGCCGTGCCGAAGTCGCCGGGGTCGTTGGTGAGGATGGACAAGGTGAAGCCCACTTGCGTGCTGGCGTTGGTATCGTCGCAATCACCGCTTATGGCGGCCGAGTTGGCCGGCTGCGTGCACTGCGTACCAAGCGAGGTGGAACCCACACCGTCGCCATCGTTGTCCACGAACCACTCCTGGGCCTGCGCGCAGGGGCCGGGGCAGGTGGCCGTGGGGTCGTAGTCGCAGGCGTTCACGTCCATGCAGCCGATGTTCGTCAGGCAGGCGCTTCGGCAGGCACAGCGTTCGTTCAGCAACGGCGTGGCCGCAGCCGCATCGTACTGGAAGAGGCCCGTGTACGGCAGCCGATCAGGTCCGCCATAGAGCATCGTCACCGAACGATCAGGACAGATCATCAGGAGGGTCGGCACGGCATTGTTGTACATGCCGATGGCGTTGTACAGCGGACCGAAGGACTCGCCGTTGTCCACGATCACCGGCCATTGCGCGGTGTTGATGAAGGGCGTCAGGTTGCCGGCGCTCTGGTCCACCGCGATGGCCACGATGCGGATCTGGTCCGTGCCGTCGGGGCCCATGTGCGCGTTCCAGTCCTGCAGGAAATTGGCACTGAGCATCTGCTGGCTCGGTGGGCACCAGGCCGCGAAGAGGTCGACGACCACGGTCTTGCCTTGGGCCAGCAGGGCGAAGAGGTTCACGGTCCCGCCGGTGGTGGACGTGGCCGTCCAGTCCGGGCTGTACACTTCGGTACCGGTGGTCCCTGGGACCTCACCGTCGCAATTGCGGTCCACTCCATCACAGCCGTCCAACGCACCCGGGTTGATGGACGGGTCCGTATCGTCACAGTCGCCGCTCACCTGGACCCGTCCGCTGGGTGGAGCACAGAATACCAGCGCGGAGGGCTCGAAGCCGAAGCCATCGCCGTCCGCATCCACGTACCAGAGGAAGTCCTCATCCACCTCGCCATCGCAATCGTTGTCCTGGCCGTCGCACAATTCAGGGTCGCAGGGCGATCCACAATCGCCGCCGTCGTTGCCGAACGCGCCACAGTTGAAGAAGATGGCGATGCCGTTGTGTTCGAAGGAACCGTCATCGCAGGTGCCGTCGCCCACCCACTCGGCCGGTGCACAGTTGCCGTTGCAGTCGGCGATCTCGCCGGGGGGGCAGTCACCGGGCACGAAGCCCTGGCAGCTGCAATCCGTGCGCACGCGGTCGTTGATGGTGTTCGGGTCGCCGTCGTCGCAAGTGGCGCCCAGCGTGGTCAGGTTGGGGTCCGCATCGTTGCAGTCGCCGGGCACCTGCACGTGGTCGGGAAGGGGTGTGCAGCTGAACTGCACCGTGGAAATGTCTCCCACGCCATCGCCGTCCACATCCGCGTACCACAGGAAGCCCTCGTCCACGGCGCCATCGCAGTCGTTGTCCAGTCCATCACACAGTTCTGCGACAGGGGGTGTCGCACTGCCGATGAACCCGTCGATCACCGCGAAGGCACTGTTCTGCCCGGGGTTCAACGGGGTCTCCATAAAAGCCAACTCCGCCAGCGGCACCTCGTTCGGTGTGACCGAGATGCTGAAACAGCCTGCGCCCAGGCAGACCGATACGCTGCCTTCGGCGTAGTCATCACCCGTATCGACCAGGACCATGTCCCCTTCATGGGTGGTGCCGCCTTGGGTGATCACGTAGTGGGCCGATCCGCCGGAGATACCGAACTCGCTCGCGACGTAGAGAATGACACCGCCTTGGAGCGCGGCGTTCGTATCGTCGCAATCGCCGCCCACCTGCACCGCACCACTTCCTCGTGGCGGTAGGCGTTCTTGCACATGTTGTTGGCCACGCTGAAGAGCCAGGTCTGGAAGGGCCGTGCCGGATCGTAGCTCGCCGGGCGGTTCGCGAGCTTGGTGAAGAGGTCCTGCAGCATGTCCCGCGCGCGCTCGCGATCATGCCAGAGCATGCGGTGGAAGTAATTGAGCAGGCGGCCATGGTAACGATCGTACAGGGCGGCAAAGGCGCGTTCATCACCGCGCACCACGAGCTCCATCAGGCGCTCATCGCCCAGCCGCTCGTATTCCTTGCTGAAGAGCCCCATAGATCCTAGTGAAGGAGGACACCGTTCTCGAACAAGAGCCTTGTTGCGCCCGTTCGTGCTGCCATCGCCCGCAGTTCCGCTTCCATCGCCGAAGCCTTCGATTCATCCTCGATGGCCCGGTAGTGTTTCAGCAGCACAGCACCGGGCACGAGGTAGTTGCGCGCCAGTGGACCGGCATCCAGCGCTTTGTTCATTTTCTTCCAGCGGTCTTCCAATTTGGTGATGTCGTCCTGCGCGGGCGCTCCGAACCGCAAGGCCAGGCCGGTAACGCTCAGGTTGCCTTTGTATTTGCCTGCCACTTGGGCACCCACGGCGAGCGAGAGGAACACCGGCCGTTCGATCGACGATGGCAGTCGCTCGATGAAGGTCGGCCCGTCGATGGGCAGGGTGCCTTTGGCCTTGGTACGCTCCCACATCCGCGAGCGATAGGCCGGGTCACCAAGCAGGCGCTGATCGATCACCAGCACGTCGTTGCGCTTTCCATCGGCGTACTGTTCCACCCACATGGGATACGCATCCATTTCACCGGCGGCTATGAGCACACCGTTCTTTTCCACGCTTGCGAGCATGTCCTCCGCCAGGCGGTACAGGGCCGGCGCTACTTCGCCCCGCTCCTTCATGGCGCTGCTCCAACGCACGAGTTCTTCACGCTGGTCCTTGCGCGCCGAGTTAACGAGCTGCGGGGCGATGATCTCCTCCCTGTTCGGATCGCGAGCGGTGGCAAGGTCCACATGGGTGAATGATGCAGGAGCGGGGAATTCCGCATAAAACCCGGCCAGGTGCGCCTCGAAGGACTGCGGGAAGGCGGTGTTCACCTCACCGGCCATGCGCTCCAGTTCCGCGCGATCGGCGGGGGTTAGTTGACCTTGGTTCTTCACCAAGGCTTCGTTGCGGACGGCGCGCAGGTCGTCCAAGCGGTCCTGCGGGGTAGGAGCTTGTGCATCGTCCGCATCGATCGCCTCCCTGCTTTCGGCGCGGGAATAGGACCAGCCGCCTTGCACGGCATCCTTCACGGTGGTGTCGCGCTTGCGCTCGCTATCCTGTGCGGGAGCGGAAACCTGCGCCTGCACAAGGCAGGTGAGGAGGAATAGACTGATGGAAAGGGATCGGAGCTTCATGGATCCTGGAGGAACTACGAATGGCTGTACACGCGATGCCCCGATGGGTTCGATGGTGCGGGGTACTTTTGTCGCAAGGGCATCTTCCGCATGCCCAAAGGTGCGCCATGTTGAGCGAGGAAGCCAAGACGCGATTGCGCGACAGCCTGGACAAAGTGCATGGCTGGCCCTCGGTGTACATGTTCAAGTTCATCTTCGAGCCCGAAGCCACCCGGTTGGAAGCCGTGCTTGCGCTCTTTCCTGCCGAAAGCGAAGTGCTGCGCCGCTATTCCGCCGGTGGCAAATACCTGAGCGTGACCGTGAAGGAGGTGATGATGAGCGCGGAGGATGTCATAAACCGGTACGACCGTGCCGCCGCGATCCCGGGTGTGATCACCTTGTGACCCATGGACCTGATCACGCTTCGCACCGTACTGCTCATCACCCTTTCCATCCTCCTGGTGATCGTGCTCTTCATCCGGTTCAAACGACGGACGATGCAGCGGGACATGCCGGCGATCTCCCATGCCGAACTGCTGCAGGTGGAAGTGGCATACCATCCCGTTCGCTTGCGCGTTCGCGTACATGTGCCGGGCAAACAAGAGTTGAAGACCACCTTGCTTGCGGCCGATCATGCAATGTTGCATGCGTGGACACCGGAGAAGAGGGGACCGGGCACCATCGAACTGGAACGTTCGATGCCCGCCTTGCCCGATGGCCTGTATTACATCGAACTGGCAACCAGCACACAACGAACCGTGCGACAGTTCCGTCTCCAACAGGCATGAAGCGTTCCCTGCTGCTGTCCGTGGTTGTTTGTACCGTGCTGGTTGTGCAGGCGCAGAAGGGTGATAAACTGCCGGATGTGAGCCCCACGTTCAAAGGAGAGCTGGTCCTGCCGGTTTCCTTCAAGAACCCCATCTTCAACAGTTCCACGGAGACCATCGGCCAACTCGGCGGCTGCCTGCAATTCCCGCTCTACAAGGGACTGGGCATTGGCGCGGGCGGCAACTACATGTGGTGGGGGATCAAGGAACGGGCGCTCGCGCCGTTCGTTACCGAAGGGGAGGTGCGGCGCGCGGTGTTCTACGGCAAACTGCAATTCGAACGCTACACCGGGGAGCGTACCTTCTACGAGCTCAGTTTCCGTGCGGGAACTTCCACCTACACCTTCGACTGCCCCACCTGTCCCGGCGCGGAAACTCCCGGTTTCTACTGGTCTTTGATCAGCGGCTACTACATCCACGCCACGGACAACCTCGCCTTCGGGCTCACCGTGGGCTACGACCGCCAATCAACGCGCTTTGATGCCATGGACCTTGGCCTCACCGGCTTCCCCGGCCGCAAGGAGACGAGCGAGGACCGCAACTTCCAGAACCTCGTGTTCGGGCTTGGCTTCAGCACCCGGTTGCGCAGGAGCGAGCGGGATGCGATGACGTGGTAGGGAGCGGGGCACAACCTGAAGGGCTCCCTGACCGCAGGTATGTACGTGGTGAACATCACCGCTGGCGAAGCGGTTTACACCGAGCGTTTGGTGATACAGCCGTAGGAGAAAGTGGAACGAAGTGGACAACGGCGGCCTTCGGGCCGCCGTTGTTGTTCGTAGGTGCGAGATGTCTTCGGTCTGTCACATCAAAAGGTGCATAAGCAGAGCCTGCGTAAGTGCCAATGTGCGCCTTCCGCCTCTTCGCCCTGATCATGCGCTTGCAAAACCATGTTTGGCAGGCGCACGACCACCACATGCGCATGCGGGACGATATCGTGTGCATGCGATCTCGTGCTGTGCAGCTGCGATCGGTGCGCTCGCATTTACATGAGCCTGCGGTGCAACGGCATGGCCCGGCATTGCATTGGCGATCGGCAGAACGGCAACCGCCTCTGGCGCTCGTGCAGGTGCACAAGATGCTGCTGCAATTGCCTGCGCGAGGAAGGCAGCTGCGATCCTGACGGATGCACTTGCCCGCGTGGATCGTGTGATCGCAACGGCACCAGGTGCGCCTACCGGGCGGGGAGGTGCAGTTGCACCGCGGCCCGGTGCGAAGGCTTTTTCGCGACATGCATATGCCCACAACCTTCCTGCACATGCAACCCTGCGCCGGGGCATACCGTAGCAGGCCGCCAAACGCAGGAACATGAGCAAGGCAAAGGCAGGATTACGTGGGTTGAACGCTACCGACAAGCAGCGTCGCGCCGCCATCATTCTCGGTTGCATGAGCGGAAACCCGCACTTCCCGAACCCTTCACCCAGCATGGCCGAGTTCGGCGCAGCGCTCGCCGAACTGCGTGAAGCGAACATCGCTGCATTGGACCGTGGCCGCACTGCCATTCTCAGGAGGAACGCTGCCGATCGCACCATCTCACAAATGATCACGCGCCTCGCAGGTTATGTCAATAGCATATGTGCTGGCGATCTTGTCAAGATCGCTTCAGCAGGCTTCCAATTCACGAAAGCCCCCAAACCCATCTCTTCGCTGCAAGCGCCCAAGTATGCGCGTGTACGCTCCACACCATACCCGTCGCGTTTGGTGGTGAAATGGGAGCGTGTGCCGGGCGCATTGATCTACCAAGTGGAGGCGGAGGTGACCACCGCCGATGGTGGAAAGGAATGGCAGCGCATCGCGCTCACGAGTCGCCCGAAGATCGAAGTGGACGGACACCCATCGGATCAATTCCACACGTTCAGGATCTGCGCGGTGGGCACCAAGACACAAAGCCCCTACGCCGAAGCCCACTATTTCAAAGCCGCCTAATACCCCAACGCCATGGGCCTCTTCAAAAGGTTCCCCAAGCCACAACGGTTCGAACTGCATGTTCTGGAGCAGGACGAGACCTGGTATCAACGTGCCTACTGGCTCGCCTTGATGGCCAAAGAACTAAAGGCCGAGGTGGCCAAATTGCGCGAGGAGAACACGCTACTGCTCCGCCAGGTGAACGCCGGCGAGCCGCTCACCGTGGAACAGCACGAGTTCCTGGCCATGCGCGAAGAACTGAACGAACTGCACAAGGCCAAGGCCAAATTGGACAACCGCGTTTCCCGCACCATCCAGGTGAACCGGAGTTTGCTGGACGAGGTGGAGGACCTCCGCAACGGCATCGATCGGACTGCTGAACACGGCAGCTCGCAAGCCGCCTAAAACAGACTGCCATGCCTACGCCCACCATGACCATTTCCGAAATGCTGGCCGATGCCCGCACGGACTTCCCGGCCTTGCGCGAACAACTGGACGCACCGCTACGCCGCCTGCGTACCGAGCATGAACGCAACGGTGGCAAGACCATCACGCACATGGTGCCGTGGCGTTCGCCCAAGAAGTACAATTGGCTCATCCTCTTCCAGTACGGTGCGCATGCCGTGCGCATACACACCCTGTTCTGGTACCGCGATGCCGACGGCAACACCGCTGCTGTGTGGACCGGTGCCAGTGGATTGGCCTACCACATCGGCGCGCACGCGCTGGAGGTGTATGCCCAACGCTTCGATCCCACGGCAGCACCCGAGGAACGCGCTCAGTCCTTCTTCCTGGACAACCCCTACTTCGAGATGCAAGTGGAAACGCCGCAAGGTGAACACCACTGGAACGTGAGCGTGGGCATGCACCAAGGGCTGGGCCTCGGGGAGTGGGACACGATCGACGACATTGTCCACGTGCGCAGCTTCGTTCCCCTTAGCACCGTGTTGGAACCGGGGACGCGGCTTGAAGAAGGACCGCGATCGCCGTTCGACGGGCTCTCCTTGCAACAGCGCATCGAGCTCGCGGATCGCGCCGCGGAACTGGCCAGGCAGCAGCACGCGGCGTAAGCCTGCACAAGGAACCACGAACAAGACGAAGCCCCTCCGAGGAGGGGCTTCGCTATTTCCGTGCAGTGTCTCTACCAAAGCACGGGAATGGGTTGATCAAGGCATCTGCGCTGTCCGGATGTTCGTGGGTACCGAGCCGCCCACGTTCTGGAGGATGGGATCGCGATCGTTGTTCGCGCCCACGTACTTGACGATGCCGTCCATGTTCACGTCGGCAGTGTGGTAGCCGTTCACCGTATTGGTGGGAACGATCCCACCGATGGTCACGAGGATCGGATCACGATCGTTGTTCGCACCAACGTACTTCAGTGTGCCGTTGAAGTCCGTGTTGCCCGACCACATCATGTGGGTGCCTGAGGTCATCTGTTGCGCATCGGTGCCGAAGGTGGGCGAACTGCCGTTGGAGAAGTCGATGCTGTTGTTCACGGCTGCGAGACCGATCGGGTCGCGGCTCATCACTGCCAAGTGGTTGCGATGGCGCACGGCGATGTGATAATTTCCCGGTGCGGAGAGGAAGGAGAGGGGTGAGGTTCCATTGGTCGCCACCACATCGCCATTTCGCGTGAGCAGTCCGCTGCGTGTCTCCACAACGTTGGTCGCATCGCTCGCGCTGCGCAATTCCACCACGACCCAATCAACGATGGCGTTGTTGCCCGTGGAGTTGAAGATGGCGGGGAATACGAACTCACCACCACCGCCAACGTGCGCGTATCCCATGGCTGTGTACGGCTCCAACAAGGGGAGCAGTCCGGCCGAGCGCACGGCATCCCTCATCAGGCCGGTGTTCGCATCGTACGGACCCTGCAGCATCACACGCACGCTCACGGGCAGCGCGGGCGATGTCACCACCACGTATTGCGTGAAGGTGCTGGTACAAGTGCCAGTGGTTACGGTGAGTCTTACGGAGTACGTACCACCAACGCTGTAGCTGTGCGTGGGAGAAGCGGTCGTGCTCGTAGCACCATCGCCGAAGTCCCATGCGTAGCTGATCGCGTCCACGCTTGTGTTCGTGAAGGCGATGGGCGTGTTCACCTCTGCGGTAGCGACCGAGGTGAACGCCGCTTGCGGTGCCAGCACGCGCAACAGGAAACGCGTTTCAGCCGGTGCGCTCGCGACCATGGTGAAGTTGTAGGAAGCAGCACCATCCATGATGGGGATGAGCGTACCGGTAACGAGGTCCTCCAAGCCGAGGCATGTCACACCGAGATCGCCCTGCGTGGTCACTGTTAGGGTGTATGTGCCGTTGGCGCCTGCGTTCACGCTCACGGGAATGCCCATGGCGTTGCTCGCTGCGCCGAATGCGTTGATGGCGAGTTGCGTGCCTGTGGAGGTGAGCGTGGCGATCTGCGGTGCCGCGTTATGGGCGAAGAGGTACTTCAGTGCATCCTCCTCATCCTGTTCCGGTGTGCCGGCGGAGAAGGCGATCAGCGTTTCATCGCTGTAGGTGTTCACGCTGCTGCTCATGCGCAGGCGCACCATCGGCGTGGCATCGGGCAACAGCCCACCGAAGATGCCGCCATCGTTGTCGTTGATCTTGTCGCTCTCTTCAACCGTTGTGGCCAAGGCCGGGCCAGTGGCCCTGAGGAAGAAACCCTGGCTGCTTTGGATGGTGTTGGTGGCGTTGTTGGTGCCGTAACCAAAACTGATGTCGTACACCGCCATGTTGCCGTTGGCTGGGTTGTAGAAGGTGACGTAGTCCTGCACATCTGCGCCGCGTGCGATCTGGTCGAAGGCGATGGCGCTGGGCACGGGGTTGCTCACCAGGTTCCATCCGTCCACGGTGGGGTTGCCGGTGTTGGTCCAGCTCATGGGCAGGGTGATGGGTGCCGTGGCGATGTGCGGTGCGCCGTTGAACACGTCGATGACGAAAGGCGCTGTGCCGCCGAGGTTATCGCCGCACCAGGCCGCGAAGCCTTGACCGCGCAGCAATGCTTGGGTGTTGCTGCTCACGCCCACCACACCATCGTTCATGTTCGCGCCGGTGTTGGTCTCGTTGTACCAGCGGATGCTGGGCCAGAAGATGCCGCTGCCGGGTGGATCGTAGAAGTTGGGGTAGTGCGATCCCGGGAAACCGGCCGTGTAGAAATCGTCCTTCCAGTGCTGGATGGTCTGGCTCCCGATGGGGCTGCCGAGCAAGCGCCAGTTGGTGGCGCCGCCGGGTATGTAGCGCTCCATCTTGATGTTGCCGGTGTAGCTCGCCTCCGGTGGCACGGGCCCCAAGCGTCCGGTAGTGCTTGCAAAACTGCGTAGGTTGAACGTCGCACTGGTGGCGTTGAGGTTGCCCTCGTTCAGTTGAAGCGTGCCGCGGATGTCCACTTCGCCATTGGCCGTGGTGCCTTGCGGTGTGGTCACGTGCAGGTCCCACAGGTTGGGCTTGCTCGCAGCGGTGAAGACCACGGGCTTGGTGCCCACCAGCGCCATGGTGCTGCCATCACTGCCGAAGAGCACACCGAGGAAGGTGGCGTTGCGGCCGTGGATGTTGAAGAAGCTGCCGGGGGCGAGTTGCAGGGTGCCACCGGCTTGCACCAGTACATCGCGCATCACCACGGTGGCGGTGTTGGTCACCACATGGCCGGCCTGCACCACCATGCTGGCGGGTGGGATGAAGTTGGCCGGACCAGCAGGACCCGTGGGCGTGCGGCTCCAGATAGGGTCGTTCACGTTTCCTGTAGCGCGACTGTAGTAGATGAGCTTGCCTGTGGGCTGCTGGTAGCCCTGCGTCATCGCGCCGTTGGTTGTGGCGGCCGTGCCGATGATCGGCTCACCCACCGACCAGCTGATGGTGTTGCTCGGCAGCACGGTGGTGCCACCATCGGTGCCGATGAGCACTTGCGCATGCAGCCCGGTGACCAGCACCAGCAGCGCGAGGGCGATCACGTTGCGCAAAGCGCTCGGTCGTGTTCGTGTGTTCATGATCCCGTGTAGTTGGGTGGTCACGATCACTTGCGGCTCTGTGCTTCCAACACGCTCTGCAACTGCTGCATCAGCGCGGTGTTCGCATCCAACTGCGTGC
>ERZ795056.2171-NODE-2171-length-22105-cov-14.293107_pt1 | contig 22105 bp, 14 predicted proteins | sample MGYA00375140_ERZ795056 | MGnify/ENA primary metagenome ERZ795056 (study PRJEB30185, sample SAMN05720227) | activated sludge metagenome | isolation source: Anaerobic digester | place: USA | collected 2015-03-09 ... | reverse complement strand
ACCTATAAACCCATAAACCCATAAACCCATAAACCCATAAACCCATAAACCCATAAACCCATAAACTAATAAACCCACAAACTCACAACTCCTCCACTTCCCCTAAAGTCTCCACAATAAATTCCCGCGCCGATTTTATACCGGCACGCAAGCCAAAAGTAGTGATCATAGCCATGGCAGCCGGCATACCGAACATGAATAAAGTGGAAAGAAACACTTCTTTGGTGATGGGGCCGAAACCGTTTTTAATCAATCCGACCAGGCTCATGAACAGCATCAGTGCGAATGGGTAGCACCAGACAAGCACAAAAGTCCAGGCACATCCGTTCATCCGCATCACAATGTGGATGAACGTGCCTGTTTCGGCGGGTACCACTTCCGCTTTGATAACGGGAATAAAGGAATTGCGCCGCCCGGCCATTTCCCATATTTCAAAACCAGATTCGCCCACTTCCCCGTTGAAGGAATGCAGGGCTTTTTTGTTTTCAGGAGTAGCCAGTTGCCCTTTGATGCGTCCCATAACTTCCTGCTTCGACAACGGCGTGCGGAAAGTCATTTTTCTGGTCGGAATGAGTGTCAGTTTCATATTCCTGTATGTTTCGAAACGCTGCGCACGTTATTAGTTATTGGTTATTAGTTATCAGGGTGGTAGGGGAAAATCTGCACGTTGCTCTCGGAACAAGCAATCAGACTGACAAGGGCAGCGTGCAGATTTTTCCCTACCACCCTGATAACTAATAACTGATAACTGATAACTTATAACGACTCCATTGCCCGCTCCGCAATCGCCGTAATCGACAGCGCCGGATTCACGCCGGGATTGGCGGAAATCATCGAGCCGTCGCACACCAGCATGTTTTCATATCCAAAAACACGGTTATTAGCATCGATCACACCCGTTTCGGGTGAAGCGCCCATCACAGCGCCACCTAGAATATGTGCCGTACCGGGAATGCCCATCAGCGGCGTGAGTCCGAACGCCATGGCTTTACCGTTCATTATTTTTTCATAGCGCCGGGCCAGTTCGATGGCGCGCGGAATAAACGCAGTCGGTTTTTCGGCGCCCACTACTGCCGTGCGCATACCGCCGCCGCGTTTTCGGGTAAAGGTGACAGTGCTGTCGAGCGTTTGCATAAACAGCATGACCGCCGAACTTTTCGCCCAGTCTTTCACCCGCATATATTTCCAGTACGTGACCGGGTGGCGGAGCACGTCGCCGAAGATTCGCAAACAGCGCACGGCGGCATTGCTGCCTTCTACAAAGGGTAAAAAACTGAGTTTCCAGGCGCCGGAACCCGCTCCGTAGCGGCAGATTTCGAGGTGGCTGTGCTCGTCGGTATGCAAAATAGCGCCGATGGCGATGCCTTTCGACAGGTCGGAAGAATTGTCGAGTTGTGTGACACAGATCAGGCTTTCGTTGTTGGTGCGTACTTCGCGGCCTACCATGTCCGACAACCCGGGCAGCGAAGATTGTTTCAGTTTGAGTAGCAGACTGACCGTGCCCAGAACGCCGCCCGAAAAAATGACGCCTTTGGTGCGAATGGTTTGCTTTTTTTTGAAAAAACGAGTCGATGACCGCATCTGCACTTCGTAGCCTTCCGAACCATCGGGTTTGCCCACCGGCCGCACGTCGGTCACTTCCTGTTCAGCCACGATTTCCGCACCATGTTTTTGTGCGAGGTAGAGGTAATTTTTATCGAGCGTGTTTTTAGCGCCGTGACGGCAGCCGGTCATGCAGGCGCCGCAATAATTGCAGCCGATTCGGTCGGGGCCTTCGCCTCCGAAATACGGATCGGACACCGTTTTCCCGGCATCTCCGAAATGCACCGCCACGTGCGTGGCATCGAGGTGCTGCTCCTGCCCGATTTCGCGGGCCAGCGCCTCGAGTTGGTGTTCACCATCGAAGAATCTCGGGTTTTTCTGTGCACCCAGCATACGCAATGCCCGCTCGTAATATGGTGCGAGTTCCTGCTGCCAGTCGGCCAGCCCGGCCCAACTACCTGAACGAAAAAACGTAGTTTTCGGCACCGGTAGCGTATTCGCATACACCAGCGAACCGCCGCCTACACCCGTGCCCGATACGATGCCGACATGCCGGAAAATCGTGATTTTCATGATGCCGAACCAGCGCAGCGAGGGCAGCCACAGCCATTTGGCAAATTGCCAGTTGGTCTTGGCAAAATCCTCCGGCCGGTACCATTTACCTTTTTCAATGACCAGCACTTTGTATCCTTTTTCGGAGAGCCGCAAGGCGCTGACGGAACCGCCGAAACCGCTGCCGATGATGATGTAGTCGTACACAAAAAAGAGAAGTGAGAACGTGAGAAAAGTGAGAGAGTGAGAGCCGACTTCGATTACGCCTGTCGACGTTTGGGTTTGAGCAGTAGAGATTTATAGACAACACCTGTGATGTTTGGCGTTAAGCAGTAGAGATTAAAGATCAGCAAGGTGTAATCGAAGTCGGCTCTCACATCTCTCACACTCTCACTTCTCTCACATCTCTCACACTCTAATCCAGCCGCTCGTCTTCCTCCAGCATCGTCAACTCCCCCGGCGCGAGCAGGACTTCCGCGCAGGCGGCGGCATGGGGCAATTCGTAGCGGAAAAAGAACTGCATGGTGTGTATTTTACCTTCGTAAAAAGATTTGCTTTGAGTGCTGAAATCGGCTGCATCCAGAGCGATCTGTGCTGCAACTGCCATTTTAAGCCACTGCCAGGCGATAACGACGTAGCCCGCCATTTCCATAAATACCGTGGCGTCGGCGAGGTAGCGTTCGGGATTGCCCGACTGGGCAAATTTGCCGAGTTGACGCAGCGTTTTGCCCAGGCGCTCCATTTCCGCCTGTAAAATTGCGGCTTGCGCCTGTAAAACGGGATGAGCAGCGGCAGTCCGGATGGTGATATCGATGTGTTGTGCCAGGGCTGTCAGGGCCGCGCCGTTTTCCATGGTCATTTTGCGGCCCAGCAAGTCGAGCGACTGAATGCCCGTGGTGCCTTCGTAAATAGCCATGATGCGCAGGTCGCGGTAGTATTGCTGCACCGGAAAATCGACCGTGTATCCGTAGCCGCCGAGTACCTGAATGGCCAGAGAAGCCGAGCGGTTGCCTTGTTCGGAAGAATAGGTTTTTACGATGGGCGTCAGGATTTCGAGCAGCAGCCAGTGCGGGCGCTGTTCCTCCCCTTCCGTCACGTGCACCAGGTCGGCCAGGCGGTTGCATTCCATAGCGAGCGAAAGGGAACCTTCCACGATGGCTTTTTGCGTGAACAACATACGCTGCACGTCGGCGTGTTGAATAATGGGAACTGGCGGTTTCAACGGGTCTTTTTCACCCGGTTTTCGGCCCTGGCTGCGTTCGCGGGCGTATTGCAGGGAAGCCTGGTAGGCCGCCATGGCGACGGAAGCAGCCGTCTGCCCCACTCCGATGCGGGCTTCGTTCATCAACTGGAACATATACGACAGGCCCTTGTGCGGTTCGCCGACCAGCCAGCCGCGGCAGTTGTCGTGCTCGCCGAACACCAGGTGGGTGGTGGCGTAGGCGCGCTGCCCGAGTTTCTGGTAGTCGCCGGCACAAAAAACGTCGTTGTATTCCAGTCCGCCGCCGGCCGTGGGGCGGTGTTTTGGAATAACAAACAGCGACACACCTTTCAAACCCGGCGGCGCCCCGGCAATACGTGCCAGGGTGAGGTGCACGAAATTCTCACAGGCCATGTGCTCGCCTGCCGAAATAAATATTTTCTGGCCTTTGATATGGTAATATCCTGATTCCGTGGGTGTTGCGACAGTCGTGATATCCGTCAGCGCGCTCCCTGCCTGCGGTTCGGTGAGTGCCATGGTGCCCTGCCAGCGACCGTCGAACATAGGTGGAAGGAAGGTTTCGATCAGTTCGGACGTGCCGTAATCGTGGATCAGCCTTGCTGCGCCGGTGGTCAGGCTGATGTAACCCTGCGCGCCGTTGTTGGCCGCCTGAAAAATATGGTGCGCCGCATTGTACACCATCTGCGGCAGTTGCAACCCGCCGAGATCGAACGGATACTGGCCGTTGATCCAGTTCTGCTCCGCGGCATTTTGAATGATGGTGCGCAGTTGCGGGTGCGACCACACTTTCCCCTCGCCTGCATAATGCACCGGCTGCTCGTCCATTTCCTTAAAAAACGGATACATATCGCGGTCGGCGAGCGCTTTCGCCGAATCGATCATCAGCGTCACCTGCTCGGGGTCGAGGTGCGCGAAATATTCGTACGTGAACAAATCCTGTATTCCGTGCACTTCAAAAAGAAGAAAACGGAGGTGCTCCATGCTGGTGTACCGGCTCATAGACAGTAGGTTAAATTTGGAACGTAAACTTACAACAAGATGCTTTACTAATCGCTACTTTTGGCCCCTACACACAATTCACTAACCATGAAAAAGACAGGTACCGCACTGCTGTTGCTTTTGGCACTTTTCGCCTGCAACGGGCCCCGCAAATCCACCACCGCACTCGATCCGTTTACAAGCGGTAAAAAAGTAGCCGTTTATACCACGGCCGAAAAAACCACCGACCGCCTGGCATTCCGCGATTCGCTGACCTTTAAAAGAATGGGGCAGCCGCTGGAAACCCAGATCTGTATATTCGTCGACCCTGCGAAATCGTTCCAGACATACCTGGGCATCGGCGCCGCACTGACCGACGCGTCGGCGGAAACGTTTTTCAAAATGCCGCTCAATAAGCAACAGGAACTGCTGGAAGCCTATTTCGACAAAAAAAGAGGTATCGGCTACACGGTAGGCCGCACTAATATCAATAGTTGCGATTTCAGCAGCGACACCTACACGTACGTCAAGGACGGCGATAAAGACCTGAACACGTTCAACATCGAACACGACCGGAAATACAAAATCCCGTTCATCAAGCAGGCCATAGCCGCTGCGGGCGGCAAACTGACGATGTTCGCCAGCCCCTGGAGTCCGCCCGCCTGGATGAAAGATAACAACAACATGCTACAGGGCGGCAAACTGAAACCGGCTTTCTACAACAGTTGGGCACGTTACTACACCAAATTTATCCAGGAATACCAGAAAGAAGGCATTCCGATCTGGGGTATCACGGTCCAGAACGAACCCATGGCCACCCAGCGCTGGGAAAGTTGCATCTACAGTGCCGAAGAGGAACGCGATTTCCTGAAAAACCACCTGGGCCCGGTGATGAAAAAAGAAGGCTTTGGCGACAAAAAGATCATCGTGTGGGACCACAACCGAGACCTCATTTACCAGCGCGCACAAACCTATTTCAGCGACCCCGAAGCCGCCCAATACATTTGGGGTATCGGTTTTCACTGGTATGAAGACTGGAGCGGCGGCACGCCGATGTACGACAACATGCGCGCGGTGCACGAATCTTTCCCCGATAAAAACATCATTTTCACGGAAGGCTGCGCCGAAAGTTTCGACGCCAAACGCTACAACGCCTGGGCGCTCGGCGAGGAATACGGCCGCTCCATGATCAACGACTTCAACAACGGTATGGTCGGTTTTACCGACTGGAATATCCTGCTCGATGAAACCGGCGGCCCCAACCACGTGCAGAATTTCTGCTTCGCGCCCGTACACGGCGACCTGCGCACGGGCCAGTTGATCTATACCAACTCCTACTATTACATCGGGCATTTTTCCAAATTCATAGACCCGGGCGCCAAACGCATCAGCGCCACAGCCAGCCGCAGCCAGTTGCTCACTACGGCTTTCCGCAACCCCGACGGAAAAACGGTGGTGGTGGTCATGAACCAAAGCGACGCCAAAACACCTTTTTACCTCTGGGTAAACGGCGACGCGGCCTCTTGGACGATCGAGCCGCACGCGATTGCTACGCTTGTTTTCTAGAGAAGTGAGAGAAGTGAGAGAAGTGAGAGAAGTGAGAGGGTGAGAGAGGTGAGAGAAGTGAGAGAAGTGAGAGAGGTGAGAGGGTGAGAGAAGTGAGAGGGTGAGAGAGGTGAGAGGGTGAGAGAAGTGAGAGAAGTGAGAGGGTGAGAGCCGACTTCGAGTACACCGCTTCGCTTCAGGCATTCCGATTTTATAGCGGTCGAATCTTTAAAGGCTCTCACTCTTCTAGAAGCCAAACGTTGACAGGCGTAATCGAAGTCGGCTCTCACCCTCTCACCCTCTCTCACCCTCTCACTTCTCTCACCCTCTCACTTCTCACCCTCTCACTTCTAATATCAGCCTCAAGAGTGGCCGATGTCATTTTATTTTCGTGGTACGGAGGGAGAGATTTGCAGAAACTACATGCAAATCCCTCCCTCCAACTATGTTACGTCTTGTTTTTGCCCTCGTTCTATTATTTCACGGCCTCATCCATCTGATGGGGTTCGCCAAAGCGTACAGATACGCCGAAGTCAGCCAGTTAACAGGTGAATATTCGCGTTCTGCCGGTTTTTTCTGGCTGCTGAGTACGCTGTTGTTTACGGCCTCCGTACTGTTTTTCTTTTTGAAAAAAGAATGGTGGTGGATGGCTGCCGTGCCGGCTGTTATCATTTCCCAAATGCTGATTTTCGGCCAGTGGAAAGATGCGCGGTTCGGCACGATTGCTAATGTCATTGTTCTGGCCGGTATTTTACTGGCTTACGGACAATGGAAATGGAACGGGATGCTCCGGGAAGAAGTACAAGCATTTCAGCCGGCCAACCTGACCGAGTCGAGCACCCTGACCAAGGAAATGATCGCCGGTTTGCCACCCGTAGTGCAAAAATGGATGGAACGCTCGCAGGTGATCGGTAAAAAAATGGTGCAACAAGTGGAAGTAAAACAAACCGGCCGTATGCGTAGCAAACCCGGTGGAAACTGGATGCCGGTAACGGCCACGCAGTATTTCACGGTTCCCAAACCCGGGTTTATCTGGATGGCCGACATGGAAGCGGCGCCTTTCATTACCATCAAGGGCAGGGACTTGTACCAGGACGGCAAAGGCCACATGCTCATAAAAGCGCTGGCTTTGTTTTCGGTTGCCGATGCCAGCGGCGCAGCTACCGATCAGGGTTCCATGCTCCGTTACCTGGCCGAAATCTGCTGGTTCCCCAGTGCCGCCCTGAATACATTTATTCAATGGGAACCTGTCGACGCGCATTCGGCAAAAGCCATCATGCGCTACGGCGCGGTGGAAGGCTCCGGCATTTTTACGTTCGATGAAAACGGCGATATCCGCAGTTTCGAGGCCATGCGCTACTACGAACGCAAAGGCGGCGCTACTCTCGAAAAATGGCACATCGATATGGATCCGGCCAGTTTTAAGACGTTTGAAGGGATACGTATTCCTGCCAAATCAACTGTTACCTGGAAACTGGCCACTGGGGATTTTTTGTGGCTGGAACTGGAAATACTAGAGAAGCGAGAAATGTGAGAGAAGTGAGAGGGTGAGAGATGTGAGAGATGTGAGAGGGTGAGAGCCGACTTCGAGTACACCGCTTCGCTTCAGGCATTCCGATTTTATAGCGGTGGAATCTTTAAAGGCTCCTTCTAGAAGCCAAACGTCGACAGGCGTAATCGAAGTCGGCTCTCACCCTCTCACATCTCTCACCTTCTCACTTCTCTCTCACCTCTCACTTCTTTATTTCCCGAGCCATCCCTTAAACGCCTCCACCTTCTCCCGGCTGATCAGAATATCCTCGTCGTTGAACGGGTCTTTCAACGTGACTTTGAGGCGGCTGTTGGAGTATGCCAACGTGTCTTTGATGGCGCGAAGGGTGGCGATATATTGCCTGTTGAGGCGAAAAAACTGCGTGGGATCGAGCAGGTCTTCCAATTGTTCCAACGTGTAGTCGACCACGTATTTGCGGCCGTTCTGGTGTCGCAGCCACACCACTTTGTTTTCACCGAAAAAGAAATCGATGTCCTGGGCATCCACACTGCTCATGTGGTCGCCGATTTTTACCATAAACCGGTTTTTGTACCGGTTGGGGCGGATGGTTTCCATCATTTGCCGGATCAGCGCAGGATCTATAGCCGGCGCTGCACGCAAAAGCCGGAGTTTCGACAAGGCCTGCGCGAGGTCTTCTATGGAAACGGGCTTCAGGAGGTAATCCACGCTGTTGACTTTGAATGCCTTCAGGGCGTACGCGTCGTAGGCAGTGGTAAAAATGACGGGGCACGTTACTTTCACCCGGTCGAAAATCTCGAAACTGAGTCCGTCGGCCAACTGAATATCGAAAAATGCCAGGTCAGGCATGGCATTGTTTTCCAGCCATGCCACCGCCGATTTTACGGAGTCGAGTGTGGCTACCACCTGAATGGCAGGATCGACCCGCGGGAGCTTGGACAGCAGCCCCCAGGCCGCTAAATCTTCGTCTTCGATGATGATGACACGCATTGTGGTTGAGATTGATGAGGGTTGATGAGGTTGATAAAGGTTGATGAGGTTGATAAGGGTTGATATTCAGCCACTCGGGGAACAGGGAAGTTTTTGTTTATCGAGCCGTTAATATCAACCTTTATCAACCTCATCAACCTTTCAAAACCGGCACTTTGACCGTAAAGAAACCATCGTGGTCAGTGATCAGCACACTCTTCCCTGCCAGCACCTGGTACTGTGCCTGAATATTGGCCAGTCCGATACCCGTGGATTCCGGCAAAATGGTTTTAGGCGCCAGGTTATTGCGCACTACGATCCAGTCGTTATTTTCCATAAAAATATCGATTTGCAGCGGATTGGCTTTGGAAATTTCATTGTGTTTCAGGGCGTTTTCCACCAGCATTTGCAGGGTCAGCGGCGCAATAAATCCATGGCTGTTCTCAGGAATGGAAATGTGCGTTTGCAAGGCCCCGCCGAACCGGATGTCCATCAGAAAAAGATAGGCGCGCAGGGTTTGCAGTTCTTCAGAAATAGGTACCGATTCTTTACTGCGGCTGTCGAGAATGTAACGATACACGTCGGACAACTGGCGGATGAATTTTTCAGCCAGGTCGGCATCGCGGTGCACCAACGAGGACAGCACATTCAGGCTGTTGAACAAAAAATGCGGATTGACCTGGCTTTTCAGGGCTTCGTAGCGAGCCGATATCTGGTCTTTTTTCAGGCGTTCGGCTTCTACCAGGGTTTGTTTCCAGTTGAGCAAAAAGGTGCGTCCGTGCAAAAAAAGCGATATAAAGAAGGTAATAATCAGGGTTGGAATAAAATGCCTGGCACGCAGGCTGTTCAGCATGGTCATAAAATCCCACCCGAAATCGTCGAAGGTCCAGAGCCAGAAAATGAAAACAAATGCCAGGGAAGTGTACAGGATCGTCAGGCTGAGCGACACTAAAAGCCTCTTCAGCGGCTTATCCGTCCACGGCAACCAGCGATCCAGCACCTCGCTCATGTAACCGTTCCCGAACCAGAAAATAACCGTTGCCAGCCCGCTTTTCCAGAAAAGTGTCCATACCATATACCAGCCTCCGGTTTGATATAATTCAACCGGGTTGCCAAACAGGAATACAAATACCAATCCGCTGACGAAGGCGATCTTCAGGAAATCCAGGCTCCATTTTTTCAATGCGGCTGTGCTCATGGGAGGCAATGTTAGGTAAAGTTTGTTGAAGATTGGAAGAGAGTTTATTGGGTTTATGAGTTTATGGGTTTATGAGTTTATGAGTTTATGGGTGCTTCGCTCGGAGTATTAGAGTGAATTAAGCGAAGCACCCATAAACCTATAAACTCATAAACCTATAACCCCCTCCTACAACTCCCTCATTTTTTGCTCGCCTGCTCCAAAAAGTACGCATTCGCTTCTTTCCCCCAGCGTGGCATCAGGTTGCCGGAAACCGGTTGTTCGAACAAGGTAGCGGCTTTTTCAAAATATGGTTTAGCCTTCGCTGCACCGCCGCCGTAAAACTCCGGCATATTCATCGTGTATGTGCCCTGCAAAAACGGTGCACGCGGGTTTTGAGGATTCAGTGCTGCGGCTTTGCCGAGGAGAGCAAACACCTGCGGGCTCAGTTCCTGCCCTTTCACCATCGGGTTTTCCGACACGCGGGCAATGAGGATATATGCTTGTAAAACAACAATTTCAGACTCATTCGGTGCAATGGCGAGGGCTTTATCCAGGTTGGCCTGGGCGGCATCGATCGTTTCCAGGGCCTTGGCCGGTGTTTCTTTCAACTGCATAAAAGCGGCCGACAACAGGTTGAACGCAGCATAATAATCCGGTAGCCACTCTTTCGGTTCGGCCGAAGCGATGCGGGCAAAACTGTTCGCGGCCTCGAGGTGCTGTGCAATGGTTTTGGCGGAGTCAAGTTCTGTGATGGCTTTGGTCATGGCGCCGGTGTACTTCGCATTTTGAGAAAAAGCGGCAAAGCTCACAAACAGGGCGGCAAACAGACATACAAAATTTTTCATATCGTTGAAACGGTGGTTGAAGTGAATGATCGTTCGTTATTGATGCAACAAAACTATCTACACCTGCCGCTGCCGAAAAACGAATGTGACTGAAGTGTCGATTGGGGGGAGTGGAGTGTTGATATTGGTTATCAGTTATCGGTTATTGGTTATTAGTGGTGGTAACCCCTGGCTTATTAACAAGCCAAGGGTTACCACCACTAATAACCAATAACCAATAACCGATAACTGATAACCAATAACCACCAATAATAAAGGGAGACACTTTCGTACAAGTGCCTCCCAATCAATCAATTGAACCAGCAGCGATTCAATTGTAATACCGTCAACATAAATGAACGTGGTGTTGTAATCGGTTTGTTCCTCGTATCATAGTTTAAAATCCAACTTCAGTTTTGACAAGCCGCTTGGTAGATGCAGCGTGTTCGTCGGTCAGGCGCACCAGCAGCACACCCACCGGCATAGCGGAAAGATCCAGCATAATCTGGCTGGCGCCTTCCGGCACAGGTTGTTGGAGCAGCAGATGGCCTGCCAGGTCGTACATTTCCAGGCGAACAGGACTGGTAAGCGACTCCTGCAACATCACTGTTGCGCGGTTGGCAGCAGGGTTGGGCTGTACCGTCCAGGCATTTCCCGACAGCAATTCATGCGTTCCTACTACCTCCACCAGTTGGCAATCCGACATATCCGTGCAGGAGCCCTGCGTGATGGCTACTGCGTACTGGCCAGTTGCCGTTGGAGTGAAACTGCTTTCCGTAGCGCCTTCTACCGGCACATTTTCGTCGCAATTGATCCACTGGTAAGTAGCGTCGGTGGCCTGTGCCGTCAGTGTTCCGTCGGTCAGCGTCACACCTGTGTTCACCGTATTCACGGTAAGCGTCAGGGTTACGATGGTGTCGCAGCCGCCGTTTCCGGGTAGTACCGCCGTGTAAACGCCCGCAGCCTCCAGGTTTTGTCCTTGGAACGAGTAAGATTCCCCTGTACAAATGGCGGCTGTTTCAGTGGCCGTCAGATTAGGCAGAATGGAAAGTGTCAGGTTCACGATCGAATCACAACCTGTGGAAGACGGCAGGTGCGCCAGGTAGTTTCCGGCTACCGTCAGCGGCGTGCCGTAAAAATCATAGGAGGAGCCCGGGCAAATGGACGCTTCCGTTTCGGTCGGCGGGATGGCCGGGAAAATATTCAGGAACAGGGTCACCAGCGAGTCGCAGCCATTGGCCGAAGCGCCCGCGAAAGTGAACAGGTAGGTGCCGCTTTCGGTCAGTACTTCACCGTTAAATTCGTAAGATTGACCGTCGCATACCAGCGCTGCCGAAGCGCTTGCTGCGGTCGGGAGTACCGCCAGATGTACGGTTACCGTACTGTCGCAACCGTTCGAGCCTTCGAACAGGAACTGGTAGGCACCTGCTTCGTTCAGCGGCTCGCCGTTGTATTCGTACGTTTCGCCGTGGCAAATGGTGGCTTCCAGCGCACTTTCTGTTTCGGGCAGCACGGTCAGGTTGAGTACAACCGTAGAATCGCAGCCGTTCGGGCCGGTGAAAACAGCCGTATAAACACCCGTTTCATCCAGTAATTCGCCGTCGAACTCGTACGACGCGGAAGCGCATACCGTTGCCGCCAGGTTGGTGGAAACGACCGGAAGCACCGTCAGTTGAAGTACAGCGATGGAGTCACAGCCGTTTACGCCGGTCAGTGCGAACGGGTAGGTGCCACCTTCCGACAGCGTTTGTCCATTAAACGTGTAGTATTCACCTGCACAAATAGTAGCAGCAGATACGCTTTCGGTCAGCGGCAGCACAGTCAGCGTCAGCGTCACGATAGAATCGCAACCGCTCACGGTGGTCAGTGTAACTGAATAAGCGCCCGATTCGGTCAGGGTTTCTCCGTGGAAATCGTAGGATTCTCCGGTGCAAACACTGGCTTCGATAGCGGTTTGGAAACCGGCCACAAAGTTCAGATGAAGAACAGCCGTCGAATCGCAGCCATTTTCACCGGTGAGCGTAGCGGAGTACGTGCCCGGGGTAGTGTATATTTCTCCGTTGAATTCGTAGGAGGCACCTGTGCACAGCGTCAGCGTCGTTTCGGAAGTGGCCAGAGGCAACAGCGTCAGTTCGACGGTAACGATACTGTCGCAGCCGTTTTCTCCTGCAAATATGAACGGATAACTGCCGCCCGCTGTGAGCGTTTCGCCGTTGTATTCATATGATTCGCCTGCACATACGGACACGGCAAGCGTTGTTTCCGGCACCGGAAGTACTTCCAGATGCAGTATCACGAGTGAGTCGCAGCCGTTGGAACCGTCGAAGGTAAACTGGTAGGTACCCGACATATCCAGCGATTCGCCGCCATACACGTAGGGTTCGTTGGCGCAGGTTTCCGCTACCAGCGTGGTACTTACCACCGGCAATACCGTGAGGATAAGCACGACCGTCGAATCGCAACCGTTTTCGCCCGTAAAGATGGCCGTGTATTCACCCGCTTCCGTCAGCGTATCCGAGTTAAAGTAATAGGGCGTACCGGCACATACAACTGCCTCAAATTCGGAGGCTTGCACCGGCAATACTTCCAGAATCAGTGTAACGGTGCTGTCGCAGCCATTTTCCGCAGTCAATACGTATACGTACTCGCCGCCTTCGCTCAGTTCGTCGCCGTCGATTATATAAAATTCACCGGCACAAATGCTGGCATGTATCTCCGCGCTTGCAGCAGGCAGTACGTGTACGACCACCGTTACGATGCTGTCGCAGCCGTCTTCCACCCCATAGACGAACTGGTAACTGCCTTCGGAATCCAGTATTTCTCCATCGTATTCATAGGATTCACCGGCACAAAGAATGACGTTGATATCCGTTTTCGGCACAGGTAATACGGTCAGCATAAGGGTAACGGTAGAGTCGCAGCCGTTTTCAGCGGTAAAAATGCGTACATATACGCCGCTTCCTTCCAGCGTCGCACCGTTGAATTCGTAGGTTTCACCGGCACAAATGGTGGCCGTCAGCGTAGTAGCAGGCGCAGGAAGCACCGTCAGCGTCAGGGTGACAGTAGAGTCGCAGCCGTTTTCGGCGTTCAGGACAAATACGTATTCGCCGGCCTCCGTCAGCAGGGAGTCCGCGTATTCAAACGTTGTGCCCTGGCAAATAATGGCTTCAGTCACACCGCTGCTCACAGGCAGTACTGTCAGGTTGAGCGTTACGGTCGAATCGCAACCGCCCGCTGCCTCCAGTTCATGCACGTAGGTGCCCGCCAGGAAAAGGATTTCACCGCCGAAATCATACGTCTCTTTGGCACAAATGGTAGCATTTATGGAAACATCAAAAAAATCGGCTACCGTCAGATCCAGCACAACAATGGAATCGCAGCCATTGGCAGTCTCCAGTTGTGCGACATAAATGCCTGATTCAGTCAGCGTTTCGCCCTGAAAAGTATACTCCGAACCGGTACAAATCCCCCCTTCAAGTTGGGTGGTCGGTACGGGCAGCACTTTTAAAACAAGCGTAACCGTGGAATCGCAGCCGCCGCCGGCCGTGAGGGAATCTACATACACGCCGGAAAGGCCGAGTGTGGTATCGCCGAAAACAAACGTTTCACCGGCACAAATCGTCGCGGAAAGGTGGATATTGAAAAATTCTACAACAGACAAGTTCAGTGTGACCAGGGAATCGGAGCCGTCGGAGGCTTCAAAAATAGCAGTGTACACACCTGCAATATGCAAGGAATCACCGTGGAACAAGTACACTTCATTGGCACAAATAGTAGCAGAAATATTGGTACCGGCGGGCACTCCTTCATCACTTCCACTATGGTTTCTCCCCGGCGAGGCGTTCGCGCTGAAGGCGCAAAACAAAACGGATAAAAAAAAGACCCATCGGGTAAGCACTCTGGTTTTCTGTACTGTAACAGTAGACCGAAGCATCGGGAAAAAAGATGCAAGTTGTTGATTCATAATAGATTAATATTTAAAAAAAATGATTAAAATTCAAAATGACTTCTTCACGAAAAGCGATGTAATGAATGCCCGGCTCCAATGATCCGGGGAGGCATGGGTTTGGGGCACATGCAAATTTCCATACCGGCTCAATACGAGCCAGTCGCTGGTGGAGGGCGTTCATGCGGTCCGGTTCTCCGTTCCAACCCGCGTTGAACGATGCAAAAATGATTTGAGGTAACGAGGGACGAATTAAACAGACATTAAAATAAAATTAAAATAGTCTGTCCGTCAGTATGGCAATTGTACGGCGAAGCAACTGCCTGTGCCTAACGACGATCTGATAGAAATATTGCTGTTATGTAGTTGCAGGATGCGCCTGCACAGAGAAAGTCCGATGCCGTGTCCTTTTATCGCCGACTGTACATTGCTGCTCCGGTAGAACGGGTTAAAAATCAGTTCCTGCTCCTCTTCCGGCACGCCGATACCGCAGTCGCTGAACGATACGTCGATAGCATGCAAATTGGCCGCCACCCGGATGCGCACGGTGCGATCGGGTGAAAACTTGCAGGCATTGTCCATCAGGTTCAGAAATGCCGTTTTCAGCAGTTGTTCGTTTCCGGGAATGGTCAGCTGCGATTCGTCTTCCGGAAAGGTTTCGTATTCTATGATAAAATGGTAATCGGGGTGCGCTTTACCAAGTTCGTTTTGTGCGAGAAACAACACTTCGTCGACGCGCACGGCACCGAACTGAAAGCGTTGTTTTTCGATACCCGACTGGGCCAGGGTGAGCAAACCGTTGGTCAGTTCCACGAGCGTTTGCGTGTCGTCGAGCATCGATTGCATGGCTTGCTCGTATTCTTCCGGTGTGCGTTTTTTGTCGAGAATGAGTTGCAACTGGGTGGTGATGGCAGCCAGCGGATTGCGCATTTCATGCGAGGCGTTGCTCACGAATTGTTGCTGCACTTCGAAAGCAGATTCGAGCCGGTGCAGCATGTCGTTGAAATTCATGGCCAGTTGCGCGATCTCGTCGTGGCGGTTGCCTTCGTCGATGCGCAGGCTCAGGTTGCCGGCGCTGATGTTCGACACTTCGGCATTGATACGGGCCAGTGGTTGCAATACCTGCCCGGCAAATGCAGCCCCCGCCAGTACAATGATCAGAATGCCGACAAAGAGTCCGGTAAACAGCACGTTGCGCAGGTTTTGCAGTTTGCTTCTCCCGAAACGGTCGTATGCCGAGGAAATGGCCACAAAATCGCCCTGATCCCCCTTGTACAAAATACCGATTTGTTCGACGTCGTCGATGGTATATTCCACTTTTTCCTTTTTCCGGATTTCTTTCAGCAATTCGGAGGAATAGGGCACATCCAGGTCGTCCAGGCTACTGTAAATCAATTTGTCATCCGGGTTAAAGATCAGTACCCGCTCCTGGAACATGGCATGAATCGAGTTTTTATCGATAATACGCAACATGTTTTCATCTACTTCACGTACAGTTACGAACAGCCGGGCGGTGGTGATAGCACGGCTTTCCAGTCGTGCATAAAACTCTTCTTTACGGTAGTCTTCCGATAATACATACACCGCCAGCGAAAAAGCCACCAGAATGGTAGCCACAATAGCGGAGAACCGGAGCGTAAGTTTGGTACGAATATTCATGCCGGAAGAACGGTGAGATAGTAACCCATACCCTGTTTGGTATGGATGAGTTTAGGTTCGAAATTCCGGTCAATTTTTTTGCGCAGGAAATTGATGTACACTTCTACGACGTTGGTACCGGTGTCGAAATTAACGTCCCACACGCTTTCCACAATTTCATGGCGCGATGAAATGCGCCCGTTTCGCCGGACGAGGTATTCGAGCAGGCTGAATTCCTTGGCGGTCAGCGTAATAGGAACGCCGTTGCGGGTCACGGTTTTATAACCTGTATTCAATTCGAGGTCGGCAACACGCAGCAATTCCCCGGCAGGCTCTTTTTCTTCTCCCGAACCGGCGCTGTTTCTTTTTAAAAGTGTCCGCATGCGTACCAGCAACTCGCGCAGATCGAACGGTTTGACGAGGTAATCGTCGGCGCCCGCATCGAAGCCCGTCAGTTTTTGCTCCACACTACCGAGCGCCGTCACCAGAATGATCGGCAGACGCGGCTGCAATAAACGCACCTGCCTGCACACGTCGTAGCCATTGATGAAAGGCAGATTCAGGTCGAGCAGCATAATGTCGTAGGTATTGGTTTGAGCCATATGCCGGCCTACGGCGCCGTCGGGCGCCAGTTCCACTGTGAAGTCGTTCTCTTCCAGCCATGTTTTCACAGAAGCGGCCACTTTGGGCTCGTCCTCTATCAGCAGCACTTTTATTTTATTCATTTCCTGGATGGATAGGTTGGGAAAGGTAAGGTGTTTTTGGTGTTTGGTGTTTTGTGTTTGGGGGTGTTGGGCTTGGGGTTGGTGCCGCACGTGGCAGGATGGGAGAACGGATGAAACACCAAACACCAAAAACCCACTCATGCCAGCCGGAAACTCGACGCCCCCAGCAACCCCGCATCGCAATAAATAGCCACCACATACCCGCCCGACTGAAGGCGTTCGTCGAGGTTATAGGTGAAAGAGAGGCGTTGTGTGTCGTTGATCATCACCTGTTTTACCTGCTGGTACGTGATGGCAACCGGTCCGGTCGGCGCCTGCACACTCGTTTTTACCGGATTTTCGGAAAAAACGGGACGACCTTTATCGTCGGTAACAACGAGATAGAGTTTTTGCGGGCCGCGGTATGGTTCGGGTACATCGGCCAGGTCGAAACTGATAAAAATACCGCGGGCTTTTTTGGCGCGTGCGGTCAGTTTGTCGCTTTTGCGTGCCACTTCCACCCGGAAAGACGTGGCTTTGAAACGGGCGCTCTGGGTTTTCCGGATCTGTTCTTCCAGTTGTTTGGCGAGCCCCTGCATTTGTCCGTTGAGGGAGGAGTTTTCATCCCGCAACTGCATATTTTCACCGGTCAGCAAGCGGTTAGTCTCGCGCAGTTGCTCGTTTTCGCTGCGTACGGTAGCAATAACGGTTTCGTATTCGATCTTGATACGACGGAGTTCTTCCAGCTGATTGCGAAGCGCCTGCAGGTCGCGGCGGTTCTGCGATTTGATCCGGCGGATGGCCGTATCTTTTTGTTTCACCAGTTCGGTGCTGGCCGACTCCCTGCCGCGCAAATCCTCATTTTCCTGCCGGATGTTCTGGTAGGAAATCGTGAGGCTGTCCAGCTCGCGTTCCACCATGGATTTTTCCAGTTCCAGCGCCTGTAGTTCGGCGGCCTGGCGGTTGTTTTCCATACCCGCGTTGTCGGATTTTCGCCAGAAGAAAAAAGCGAGGCCGCAGGCCGCCAGCAGTAAAAGAATATTGACAGTAGTAAATGTGCGGGATTTGCGTTGTTCGGTCATGTGGATAAAAAAGATTTGAAGTGATGTATTACTCCACAAATCTTTCACCGGAACGCAGGGGCAGGCATTAAACTGCCATTAAAAGAAAATTAAAAAGCCCGCCCCAGAATATCGCCCGCGTGCGCTACGCATCATTCATCGTTCATCATTCATCATTCAATCCACATCCGCCTTCGTCGTTTCCCGCTGCTTGTAACGCTGCCCGAAGTTGACAAACAACCCGATAAACAGAAAATGCCTGGACGGCGGCGTGATGGCCCGCGACTCGAAACGGCCGTCAGCGCCCGGCGCGCCTTCAAACTGGTAGCCGTATATCTGATTGAATCCGAGGATGTTCGTTGCCGACACGTAGAGTATCGTAAAGTGCCCCGCCAGGTTGGTCAGGTAACTGGCGTTCACGCTCAGGTCGTAGTAAACCGGCGTACGGCCGCCGTTGAAAACGCCCGTATTCGGGTCGTTGTACGGCCTGCCTGACTGAAAAGAATACGTGGCGCCGAAGGCGGTATTGAGGTGTGCGAACCAGTGTTTGTACACCAGCGATGCATTGTGACGGGCAGCAAAAACGGGCACGGCCTTTTCCGGAAAATCGCGGTAATCGCGTTTCGTATCCAGGAAGGAATAGGAAATCCAGTAGTCGCCGTTGCGGATGGTTTTCTGGTCGCGGAAAAATACGTCCACGCCGCGTGCATACCCATTGCCGAGGTTATTGGAAAAATAGGTCGCCGGATCGGTTTTTACCAGGTTCGTATAGGTTTTGTGGTACGCTTCCACGCGCACCGTGTGCCCGTTGCGGATGCGCTGGTAATTCACCATGTAATGCGTGGCGCGTTCGAATTGAAGGCTGGTGTTGCGGCGCAGCAGGTCGTATTCGGGATTCTGGTAAAACTGTCCGAACGCCATGGCGATCTGTTCGTTGGAACCCAGCAGCCAGGCCGCCGAAATACGCGGCGCCAGGTTTGCTTTTTGCAGCAGACCGGAGTGTTCGGCGCGAATGCCTGCGCGGGCTACCAGTTTCCGGGAAATAAAGGTTTCCGATTCCACAAAAACGGCGCTGTAATGCTCCGTGCGGCGCACATGAAATTCCGAAAGATCCGTGTCCCTGAAATACTCGTTGTAGCCGCCTTGCAGGTATTCCGCGCCGAATTTCAGGCGAAAATCATTTCCGAACGGGCGACTCAAGGTAAACCGCGTTTGTACCGACTGCTGCACTTTGGTTTGTGCCAGGTTGCTCGCCAAAGAGTCGCGGTTCCAGGTGTATGCCAGGCCGGCGAACAACACCCATTTTTTTATTTCCCCGCGATAAGAGGCATTGCCGTAAAGATTGTCGGCGAGCAGCGACAGCGGGTGCAGTTGCTGCGGCTGAAAAGCGTCGGGGTAGTTCATACGCATGGTCGAGCGGTTGGCGGAACCATAAAATTTGAACATGCCTTCCTTACGCGTTTTGTGCCGCACAATGGCTTCCAGGCCACCCGATTGCGGCGCTTTGATCCATTCGATGCGCTGCGGAATGAGTGCGAAATACGGCGCCATGTTGCTGTAACTCCCTGATAAAGAAGCGGATGTATTTTTCCAGCGCCGGGTGCGCGACAGGCCGCCGCCGACACTCATAATGGATAGTCCAGTATTGTTTTTGGGCGCCAGATCTTCCGTTTGCAGGATAAGAGCCGAGGAAAGCGCCTGCCCGTATTCCGCAGAATAGCCGCCCGTGGAAAACAGGGTTCCCTTGAAAAGGAACGGCGAAAAGCGGTTGCGCGCAGGCACGTTGGGTACCGAACTGCTGTACGGGTTTTGCACGAGCAGCCCGTCGATAAACGTGCGCGTTTCATAGCCCGCGCCGCCGCGCACCAGTATTTGCCCCGATTCGCCGTTGCGGGTAGCGCCGGGCAGGGTGGCGATGGCGCCGGCGATATCGGCCGTGGCGCTGGCGGTGAGCGCGATATCGACCGGCGTGAGTACGACGGCGCGTTTGCGGTCGCCGGCCGCTTCGAAAGAACCTGCCGAAATGACAACTTCCTGCAAGGACGAAGCGCTTTCTTTCAGCCGCAATGCCAGCCGGATATCTCCGTTGCCGAGCACTACCGGTTGCCGCAGCGAATCGCAGCCCAGGTAAACGACCAGCAGTTGCTGCGGTCCTTTTTCTTCACTGCGAAATTTGAAAAAACCATTCACATCGGATGTGGCGCCGTCGTATGTTCCTTCCAGCAGCACGTTGGCTCCGATGACGGTATCGCCGCGCGTGGTGAGGATGGTGCCGGACAGGGTCGTTTGCGCGGAAATGCCGCAAAAACACAGGAGTAAAAAGACCATGAAGCAGTAGCGGGGATACATAGAGCACATATTTTTTAATAACATGTGGCAAAGGTGCGGGCATGTGTCGGAGCCGGAAAAAAAAAGTAACTGAAGTGCAGAATTCGGCGTGTGAAATGTCGGAGATAGATTGTTAAAAATAATATATTTGCGAGGACTCTGACACATATTTTTTTTCATTCTTTTACTCGCTCGCTTATGAAAAGTACTTGCCTCTTAGTATTGTTCGGAATATGCTGCCTCTTTGCCCCGCTTTCCGCCACCACCATCGTACCATTTGTAAACCTGGGAGAGACCACCCGTTATTCCGGTGCCGTCGTACTGGCCCTTGCCTTGTATGAACAGGACAGCCACGACGGCGGCATGACCTTTCGGGACATGCAATTTCAGGTAACATCCGTTGTAAAAGGCCCGCTCATGGCCGGCCAGGAGTTTGCGCTCCGCCCGGAATCCAGTTTTAATGAAACCTATTCCATCGACATTGCCGGCGATTTCGCTCCCGAAGCCGGCAAAACCTACCTGCTCTGGCTCACGCCGCACGGGAATGCGTGGCGTGCGCAAATGCTCTCCTATTACGTTTTTGAAGAAATAAAAGTGGCCGGTCACGCGCTGCTGGAGCCCTTGTCGGGCAGCGGCATAGAAGCCGTGCAACGCCCCGACGGCGTAGCACCGGAACCGCTGGCGGTATATGAGCGCGACGAACTGTTGCCTGCCCTGCGCTTGGCGGCATCGGGCACCTCCGGTTCCTGGAATGCAGCAGCATTTCAGCATCCTGTTTTGCCCGCGTCTATGCTGGAAGAACGTACTGCGCCCGGTTACTGCGATTTTATGCTCGGCACTTCCACTTTCCTGTGCCGCTGGCAAAATCCGGCCCTGAACGTGTATTACAATACGACCAACGTGCCCGCAGGGTTCAGCGCTACGCTCGACAACATTCTTACCACGATGAAAGCCTCCTATACGGCCATTTTGCCGGTGAATGCAGGGCCAACTACGTTTACTTCCAATTGCTCGGGGGGAGCCGCCACTTCCAATTCGAGTAATTTCACTTCTTTCTGCAACACTTCGCTGACGGGGTCTTCGTCCGCACTCATCATTTTTGACGATCCGTGCAACGAGATCGACGATCTTATCGGTTGTGCGGGTGTGCTCGCCAAGGGTGGCAGTTTTGCCTTTCTCAGTACGCATACTTTCAAAAGCGAACTCTGGCGAAATGCCGCGTACGGTTTTGTGATCGTCAACAATGGCGTCCTCGCCTGCCAGGCTCCCACGCAATATCAACAACTCCTGACGCACGAACTGACACATGCGTACCGCCTCGACCACATCAGCACGACTTCGCCGGGCGCTCCCGGACAAAACATGAATCCCATCTGCTGCAATGCGATCAATACGCTCGACGTGGATTGTATGAATTATTCCTACGACATTGCATTGCCTGTAGAACTCACGCGGTTTACCGCAAAACGAAAAGACGAAAAAAACGCACTGATTTCCTGGACGACGGCCACGGAAACGGATAACGGCTATTTTTCCCTGGAACATTCGGCCGACGGAAAATCATTTTCAGCACTCACGCGCGTGCCGGCTCACGGCGAGCACACCGGCGCTCAATACGAATGGATCGATAACAATCCTTTTCCTGCCGTAAATTATTACCGGCTCCTGCAATATGATCTGGACGGGCGGGTCACCAATCTGGGCCTGCGTACCGTTCGTTTCGAAACCGCGTTTTCCCTGAAAGTATTGCCCAGTCCGGTGCCCCGAAAGGCGTCGGGCGCCCTGGAAATCACAGCCGCCCGCTCGTCGGAAGGCGTGCTCGAAATCGTCCGTTCCGACGGCCGCGTCGAGTACCGGGAAAATCTGTCGCTGACGTCCGGGCAGCAGCAGTTCGACCTCCCGGCTTCCCTGCCTGCGGGTACCTACCGCGCTGTGTTGCGCACGGCTTCGCAGGTAGCATCTGCCGGTTTCAGCAAGGAGTAATCCTTCGGAAAACCATTTTGCTTTTACGCTCGTATTTCTTCCAGTAACCGCCTTGGTGTCGAGGGCCGGCAGCTTACTTCATTGCCCCAATGGAGTGGATAAAATGATTGTCGTTACCGGCAC
>ERZ795056.2168-NODE-2168-length-22116-cov-8.227778_pt1 | contig 22116 bp, 14 predicted proteins | sample MGYA00375140_ERZ795056 | MGnify/ENA primary metagenome ERZ795056 (study PRJEB30185, sample SAMN05720227) | activated sludge metagenome | isolation source: Anaerobic digester | place: USA | collected 2015-03-09 ... | reverse complement strand
CGCAGGCAGATTCCAAAACCTCAACAAGCCCATTCTTTAAGTTTATTTCTTAAGTAAAGCCGCGTGGCTTAATTTCGCTGTTTAAGAAAAACAAAAAGATGAAAAAATTCATATTCTTTTCTACCCTGATTGTGTTGTTGGTAGGCGCTGGTGCATTTTACTGGCGCTATTATTATGTTTTTGGTGAAGGAGTTAAAGCTGGGGAATTGAATTTCATGGTTAAAAAGGGGGTCATTTTCAAAACTTATGAAGGCCGTTTAATACAAACAGGTTATAAATCCATAGTACCCGGCTCTGTTCAGAGCAATGAATTTGATTTTAGTGTAACAGATCCCAAAATAGCAGAAATACTTATGATGAGCGGCGGGAAGCTGGTAGAATTGGGATATAAAGAGCATTTTGGAGGTGTACCCTGGAGAGGTAACAGCAATTATATTGTGGATACCATTTTCCATATTAAAGACAAGGCTGCTTCTGCAAACGGAACTTATCCTTAATCCCTTATACTTGTTAAGGCAGCTCCAATCAAAAAAATAACCGGCCTTTTATGTAAAGGCGGCAATCCTTCCTGTTTCCATTTTTTTACCGGAAGGGTTCTTATCCATTCACCCTCGGTTGCCGTCAGATTGGCGGCCACGCAAACCAGCGTATCGGGTCGGCAGGTTTCAACAAGGGTTTTCATCATAGCATCATTACGGTAAGGTGTTTCAATAAAAAGGTGGGTGGTTCCGTTCCGGTGGGCATCTTCATCGAGGCGAAGAATGGCCTTTTTACGGGCTGCCTCATCAATAGGCAAATACCCGTTAAACGCAAAAGACTGTCCATTAAGCCCGCTTGCCATAAGTGCAAGTAAAATAGAGGAAGGACCAACAAGCGGCTTAATTGAAGCACCAAGGGCCTGTGCCCTGGCTACCAGCAATTGACCAGGATCTGCAACACCCGGGCACCCTGCCTCGCTCATGATGCCGATGTTTTTGCCTGCTTTCAGGGCCGCTTCAAACTGCTGAAGCACTTCTGTCTCCGCTTTATGAATGGTAACCCAACCATAATCATCAATCACCATTTCACGCCAAAGCCGCTTAAGATACCGCCTTGCCGTACGCTCGTTTTCCACAAAAAATACCTGGCAATCCTTAACAGCATCCAGCACATAGGGTGGTATGGGCTTTATTTCGCCTTCGTAAAGTTCAGAGGGAATTAAATAGATCATAAGTTGACGTTTCGATAGGTTGATAAGCTGATGGGGTTACAAGTTGGAAAGTTGACTAGTTGGAAAGTTGACGGGTTAACCAGTCAACCAGTTAACCAGTCAACCCCGAAAAATCATTCCTCCACTACAGTTAACGTAGCAGCTATAACAGCATAAGCAGGTGCAAACACCCACCCTGCAAGGGGAATAATATGCATTAAATAAAAAACAATTCCATTTCCTATGGCAAGTCCCTTATGCTGCCCTATATAAAGAATACTCATTCCCATATCTTCCCTTTTGCGTTCAAAACTATAATCCAGCATACTAAACCCAAAATAGTATGCTTCGATTATAAGGGCAAGGAAAGGTACCGCCCAACCCACTATTGGAATAAGCGATAATAATAATAAAGCAACCAGGTAAACAGATTGCCATAAAAGGTTTCGCGTGGCAATTTTCACCCCCCTTCCCATATCCTTCAACCATTGCTTCATGCTGAAATCGTACACTTTTCCGGTAACCAATGATTCGGTTTTCTCGCTCAGCCACGAAAAAATGGGAGAACCGAGGATAAGCCAGATGTACTTGAAAAGTGAAAAATAAAACAAGGCCCCAACAAGCCAAACCACCATGCCGGTAAATGAAAATAAAAAATTCATTAGCCCTGAGTCATAACGCTCAAGCCACTGACTGATGCCTAAACCCACGATAATTCTTTCGCTGACCACACTGCGGAAGGATATAAAAAAAACATATAACCCGCCAATATAAAGCAGCATGTACAAAAGACCGGGTAAAAATATCCATTTCCACAATTTGTGGTTACGGATGATGGCGTGTGCCTTTCCGTAAGCGGCGATTGAAATAATAATTTCCTTTAGCACAATTGAAATTGCCGAAACATTTAATTGTTTCGCGGATAAATGTAGGAACTTGTTTCTCAATACTTATAAAATGAACATACCACCGGTAGAATTTTTCATGGAAACGGATACCCTGCACCTTGCAAAGGAATTACTGGGCATGATGCTTATAACACGTTTTGAGGGCGTAGAAACCTCGGGGCGTATAGTTGAAACTGAGGCTTACCTCGGTGAAACCGACAGGGCAAGCCATGCCTTTGGTGGCAAACGCACCCAACGTACAGAAACCATGTACCTGCCGGGTGGTCACGCTTATGTATATCTTTGCTATGGCATCCATCACCTTTTTAACATTGTTACCCATCAAAAGGATGTACCCCACGCCATTCTGATAAGGGCAATTGAACCCATTGAGGGCATTGAACATATGCTGAAAAGAAGAAACAAAGCAAAAGCCGATTTTTCGCTTACCCGTGGTCCCGGCAGCTTATCGCAGGCACTTGGCATCCGTACTATTCATTCCGGCCTATTGCTGCAAACCGCCGGAATCATTATAGCCGAAGAAGAAAGTACAGAAAAAAAAGAAATAATTGAGTTAAGTACCCGCATTGGAGTAGATTATGCAGGCAGCGACGCCCTGTTACCTTATCGCTTTTCATTAAAAGGAAATCCCTGGGTAAGCGGAGGAAAAATTAAAACCGCGGGCAGTTGAGCGGACGGTCGGTGCTAGGACGATGAACATAAATAATGGAAAGTTCAAAGCCGCCCCGGCTATTGCTAACTGATTTCAAGGCACTGGTATTTACATCATAACTTGCCCCAACCCGCATCGAATTAAATTCGAGCCCGATATAGGGAATAATGGCGTCGCCAAAACGGTACCAGCTTCCTGCGTAAAAAGTTGTAGGATTTAATTCATCCGTGCCGTTTACATTTAACCCGAAAGCACCGCCAATTACCGTTTCGCTTGCCCCGGACTGATTTTGGTAAAGTGCGCTGGTATGAAGAACCGTTGTTTGACCTACAGGAAAATAAGCGCCGCCATGAACGGTATAGCGCGGTTGGAGGGCAAAATCGGCCCCGGTAAAACTTTCGCGGGGTTTATTAATATGATATACACTTCCTCCCGCATAATAACTTACGCTTCCACCGGTTACCCCGCTGAACATCACCCCGGCATTCAAATCGAAATAATTGATATTGACATTCGCCGGATTGAAAATTTCGGCGGTAATACCCGTAAAACCATCACTGCGTAGCTGATCTTCAAATTTAAGATTGGTGGTATTGAGGCGTTTTTGAGCAAAAGTTCCCTGGAATCCGACTGCTACCTGATGGTAACCATCTTCATCAAGCCCCTTATGGTATGCTGTTGAAAAGCCATAATATGTATTCTTCAGAACGCCGTCTGCCTGTTGATCGCCAAGGGCCATTATACCCCCCGCCCAACGGTCTATTTCCGGAAGCCTGTTTTGCATGATGGCAAAATCTACACTTGCCGTATAGGTTTGAAAAGCGTTGCTGATGGTTGGCCATTGGTTCCGGTAATTTCCGGCTATTCGCATATTTCCGTCAAACCTCCCGGTAAGTGCCGGGTTGAGTGTGAGGGGGGACGCAAAGAATTGCGAGAAATGCGGATCCTGGGCTACCACTATTCCCGAAATTGAAAAGGCAAAAACAAATATGGTCAGTCGAAGTCTCATCATAGCCAAATAAGAAGTTCCGGTTTTGCTAAACTATTCAAAAATAATGGGTGGTTAGCGGAATTTCGTGAAAATTACTGATAAAATTAAGGCAAAACTCGAAAATCAGGTATTAATACGGATTAATTTTGCTGCTTTTCCCCATAGGCCAGGTCGCCTGCATCGCCCAAACCCGGAACAATGTAGCCTTTGGCAGTAATTTCCGAATCAATATCGCCACACCAAATGTGGGCGGAAGGGGCCTCCCGTTTTACATATTCAATACCCACTTCGCAGGCAATGGCACATACTATGTGTACATGTGCCGGGTTTCCTTCTTCCTGGAGATGCTGTATGGTTTTCACCAGTGAAGCACCTGTGGCGAGCATGGGGTCGCTGATTATTAGAATACGTCCGTCAAGGTCGGGACAGCTCACGTATTCCAGTTTAATTTCAAAAGTGCCGTCGCGGTGATGTTTGCGGTAGGCACTGATAAATGCATTATCGGCACGATCAAAATAATTAAGCAAACCCTGGTGCATGGGTACCCCGGCCCTTAAAATGGTGGCCAGTACCGGTTGCTTTTCCAACACCATGGATGAATGGGTTCCAAGCGGCGTTTCTACATCACGGCTGATATATGGTATTGTTTTACTTATTTCATAGGCTGCAACTTCGCCAATCCTTTCCAGATTCCGCCTGAAGCGCATACGATCTGTCTGAATACTGGCATCCCGGAGTTCGCTCACCCAATTACTTACCAAACTATGGCTTTCACTCAGATTAATTACCATTATTTTGCCGTGAATTTAGAAATTTGATACTGAAAGCGGTAAAGGTCGAAATTTATTGGAGAATAATCATAAACAATTTACAGGATGGAATACAGGGCTATTGGATTAATGAGCGGAAGCAGCCTCGACGGGCTCGATATTGCCTTTGTTGTGTTTAATGAAACCGGGAGAAAATGGACCTTTAATACTGAGGCGGCGGAATGCCTTGCTTACCCTGCCGAATGGGTAGAAAAACTTAAAAATGCAGTTAACCTGAATGCCAGGGATTACCTCGAACTTCATGCGGCTTACGGCCATTTTATTGGTGAGCAGGTAAATAAATTTATTGAGCAGCATCATTTGCAACACAGGGTTCAGATCATTGGGAGCCATGGACATACGACCTTTCATTATCCACAATCCGGCATGACGGGTCAGTTGGGCAATGGGGCAGCTATTGCCGCCCAAACCGGTATTAATACCGTAAGCGATCTCCGTGATATGGATGTGGCACTTGGCGGACAGGGAGCCCCGATTGTACCGATAGGCGAAAAATTGCTTTTTGGAGAATACCCGCTGCTGCTTAATTTGGGAGGAATTGCCAACATTAGTGCATCACTGCCCGGCGGGTATATTGCCTATGATATTTGCCCTGCAAACCGTGTCTTAAATATGCTTGCCGCCGAAAAGGGCCTGGAATATGATAGGGATGGCGCTATTGCGGCAGCCGGAATGGTTCGGGATGAAGCACTTTCGGCACTTAACCAGTTAGCCTATTACAGCGAACCTTTCCCAAAATCACTCGACAATGGATTTGGAATTGAAACGGTGTACCCGCTGCTAAAAAAATTCAACCTGTCAAACCAGGATGCCATGAGAACCATGGCAGAACATATCTGCATACAGATTATGCGCAACTCCGGGCGGCTTGCCTCTAAAATAACTTCGGAAACAACAAAAAAAATGCTGGTAACCGGTGGAGGCGCGCTGAATACTTTTTTGGTTGAAAAACTTCGTCACAGCTTGCTGCCATTAGGTATTGAGCTGATTATCCCCGATACAAAAACAATTAATTACAAGGAAGCGATCGTAATGGCATTACTGGGTGTTTTACGGTGGCGCGAAGAAAACACAGTCTTTCATACCGTTACCGGCGCTACCCGCAGCAGTATTGGCGGAGCAGTTTGGATCGGGCAGGAAGCGTAATATAAACAATCCCCTATCTTCGCCTTCCTGTTATGATCGCGCTACTTTCCGGAAAATTTTTAGTGCTTACGCCTACCCTGCTTATACTGGATGTACAGGGGGTGGGGTACGAACTGCACATCAGCCTGAATACTTATGCTGCTCTTGCAGGTAAAAAAGAAGCCGCTGTACACACCTACCTTAAAGTCAGCGAAGATGCCTTAACCCTTTTCGGCTTTTTCGACCTTGAGGAAAAGGAAATGTTTATCAAGCTGATCGGCATTTCGGGCGTTGGCGCTGCCACAGCCCGAATGATGCTGAGCAGCCTCCGGCCGGCTGAAATTGCTTCAGCGATCCTTTCGGGTGATGCTTGCCAGCTTGAGCGGGTAAAAGGGATCGGGAAAAAAACCGCCGAACGCCTTGTTTTGGAACTCCGGGATAAAATTGGCAAACAAAGTTCGGCAATGGCAACTTTAAATACCGGAACATACAATTCCGTATGGAATGATGCGTTAGATGCTTTGCTTGCGCTTGGTATCCAAAGGTCCCAGGCCGATGCAGGTATTAAAAAAGTCCAATCTTCTCAGCCGGATATCACTTCCGTTGAGGATATTATCAAACAGGTGCTCAAATCAATGTAAAAAAACTGTACTTTTATTCCCTCAAATAATTCTAAATATCGTAGCCTCTGCATTAAAATCTACCCGACCAAACTTTCTGCGTTTTGACGAACAAGCCACGTCACCTGAATTTCTTTTTTTTCCTTCTGATCATCGCTCTGATACAGAATGCGGATGCTTTTGCCAATCCCCGACCACGTTTTATTCCCGACGGCGATACCACCAAACGCAAAACAGATAGCCTCAGGTACCCCATTTCCGACCGCAGGGGTGATCCTTACAGCGATTATCGCAGAAATCCTTTTGACCTGAGGGATACGGGATATGTTAACCAGAAAGTTGAATATGATCCTGCAACCAAACAGTACTATATTACCGAAAAAATTGGCGGCACTTATTACCGCAAGCCAACCTACCTGACTTTTGATGAATTTATGGCGCTGAAAGGGCGCGAAATGGAACTGGAAAATTTCCAGAAAAGAGCTAATGCAAACTTTGCGCTGAACCGGAAACTGGTTCGCCCAAAACTGAGGATGTACGATGACCTTTTCAACAGGGTATTCGGCAACGGTAAAATAGATATCAAGCCGAATGGTAATGTGGACATACTTGCCGGGTACCAGGGGCAAAACGTACAGAACCCAACATTGCCTGAACGGGCCCGGAAATACGGCACTTTTGATTTTGACATGAATGCGCAGTTCAACATGAATGCCAATATTGGCGACAAAATGAAACTGCCTATTAACTTTAATACCCTCGCCAATTTTGATTTTGAAAATCAGCTTAAACTCGATTATAAGGGCGGAAAAGACGAAATCATTAAAAGTATAGAGGCAGGTAACATGAGTTTTGCCACAAAAGGCAGGCTGATACAGGGGGCGCAGGCGCTTTTTGGCCTTAAAACCCAGCTTCAGTTTGGCAAACTAACCGTTACCGGGGTAATGGCCAACCAAAAAAGCCAGCGGCAAAGTCAGAATTTCCAGGGGGGGGCATCGGTTATTCAGTTCAACAAAAAACTGGACGACTACGAAGAAAACCGGCACTTCCTGCTTTCCCAGTATTTCAGGGAAGAATACAACGATAATATGGCCAACCTGCCATTTGTGCAAAGCCAGGTGCAGATTATGCGTCTCGAGGTTTGGCTGACCAACCGTACCGGGCAAACTACTGACAGCCGCGATGTGGTTGGCTTAATGGACCTTGGCGAAAGAGATGCCTACAACCCCTCCATTCCTGAATTTCCCGGCAATACCCTCCCCGATAACGGCGCAAACGGATTGTACGGCATTATTAACCGGGAGGCTTTTCGCAACCCCAACACCGTTACTACCCTTTTGCAGGCCAATGGTCTTAAACCCATTCAGGATTATGAACGCACTTTTGCCCGCAAACTGAGGGAGGGCACCGATTATTCCTTCAACCGGCAGGTAGGTTTTCTTTCCATTAATCAGTTTATACAACCCGATGAAGTACTTGCAGTAGCTTTTCAGTACACTTTGAACGGGCGGGTGTACCAGGTGGGTGAATTTGCTCAGGATATTTCGCTGGACACGGCCAAGCAGGGGGTACAAAAAATATTGTTCCTGAAGATGCTTAAGGCTACCAGCCAGCGCACCTCGCTTCCTATCTGGAAGCTGATGATGAAGAACGTGTATGCACTTGACCTGTACAATGTTGAAAGGGATGGCTTCCGTGTAAACCTTACCTATGAAGAGCCGGGCGGTGGTGAAAAAAGAATGTTGCCCGAGGGTGATGACCCGGGAAGGCCGCTGTTGCGTATTGTGCAGCTTGACAGGCTGAATAACCGGAACGACCCACAACCCGACGGAGTATTTGATTTTGTGGACAGCTTCACTATTCAGCCACAATACGGACGGATTATTTTCCCGGTACTGGAACCATTTGGCAGCGACCTGAAACGGCTTGCCTTTGCTAATCAGCCCAGCTCAGTATCCGATAAATATGTGTTCCAGGCACTTTATGATACCATCAAAATGATTGCCCAGCAGAACTATGCCAATGTAAACCGGTTTTTCCTGCGGGGCCAGGCAAAAAGCAGCCAGAGTGATGAGGTGTACCTGAACGCCATCAATATTCCCCCGGGTTCGGTAACGGTAACAGCCGGCGGCCAGGTATTAAAAGAAAATGTGGACTATACCATTGACTACAACCTGGGTAAACTCGTTGTTATTAACCAGGCCATTAAAAGTTCAGGAGTACCCGTAAGCGTAAGCATGGAAAACAACGTGGGTTTTGGCATACAAAACCGGGGTTTTATGGGCTTAAGGGCCGATTTTCTTGCCAATAAAAAACTTTCGCTGGGTGGTACCCTGATGCAATTGGGTGAAAGGCCGTTTTTTACAAAAATGAATTATGGCGAAGACCCTATCCGAAATAAAATGTTTGGGGTAGATTTTAATTACAACAGCGAATGGAAACAAATGACCCGCTGGCTGAATAAAATACCTACCTACAGCAGCAATACCGTTTCCACCATACAGGCCTATGGCGAAGCCGCCATGCTGAAACCCGGGCAGCCACCGCAAATTGGCGAAGGCGACGAAGCCCTTATTTACCTGGATGACTTTGAGGGCACCCGCGCCAATATTGACCTTCGCTTCCCTTTTATTGGCTGGGCGCATGCCAGCACACCACGCGATGCCGGTTTTCCGGAATCCATCGCCATAAATGATATCAGATATAACCAAAACCGCGCGAGGCTTGCCTGGTACCAGATTGAACCGGTAATGCAGGACCCCCGCAACCCCAATAACCCTATCCAGGACCGTAACCTGCTGAGCGACCCGCGTGTAAGGGCCATCAGCAACCAGGAATTGTTTCCCCAAAGCACCCCGCCACCCGGCTTTAACCAGCTTATTAGTTTCGATATGTCGTTTTACCCCAAAGAAAGGGGTGTTTATAATTTTGATGCCCGAACCGGCAGCATTCAACCTGATGGCAAACTCGCCAACCCCAAAAGCCGGTGGGGCGGTTTAATGCGTGCAATTGACCAAACCGACTTTGAAACCGCAAATATTGAATTTGTAGAATTCTGGCTGCAGGACCCGTTCCTGAAAAATACCCAGTTCCCCAATGGATATACCAACCCGGCGGGTGGCCAGTTGTATCTGAACCTTGGTAATATCAGCGAAGATGTATTGCGCGACGGAAGACGTTTTTACGAAAACGGGATGCCCACCCCAACCCAGCCAAACCTTGCGGTAGACACCCTTTCAACCTGGGGCAAAACACCCATTAACCCAATCCAGGTAACCAATGCTTTCAGCAACAATACCGAGGACCGTGTTTTCCAGGATATTGGCTTTGATGGGTTGAATGATGATGAAGAAAAAACCAAAAGGCTGACCGACTTTTTAAATCCCCTGCAAAACCTGCTTGGGGCCGGTAACCCTGCATATGCAAAAGCCGAGGCCGACGCCAGTAACGATAACTTTGTAAATTACCGTGATCCGGCTTTTGACGCACAAAACGCCAGTATTTTACAGCGCTACAAGTTTTTTAACGGACCGCATGGCAACTCACCCGTAAGCGGCGAAAGCACTACCCTGAATGCCAGCACCCTTACCCCTGATAATGAAGACCTGAACCGCGACAATACTTTGAATGAAAGTGAGGAATACTTTGAATATAAAATTGATGTACAGCCGGCGGCAATGGTAGTTGGTCAAAACTTTATTACCGATAAGCGGACAGTAAGCATTAAATACGAGAATGGAACCGTTGGGGAAGAAACCTGGTATCAGTTCCGCATACCGGTGGCCCGTTACAACCGCAAAGTAGGCGATATCCCCGATTTTAAAAGCATCAGGTTTATGCGGATGTACATGACCGGTTGGGAAGACAGCGTAACCCTGCGCTTTGCACGCCTTGACCTGGTACGCAACAACTGGCGTCAGTTTGCCTTTGAGCTGAGCCGCGACGGAACATACAAAAGTACTGATCAGAATACCTTCACCACCATGAGTACCCTGGCGGTAAATATTGAAGAGAATGACCGCAGAAGCCCGATCCCCTACCGTATTCCGCCCGGAATTGAAAGGGTACAGGCGCTGGCAAATGGTGGGGTAAACATCCTGCAAAATGAACAATCGCTGAGTTTGCAGGTACGTAACCTGCTGAGTGGCAATGCAAGAGGTGTTTTTAAAACCTTTAATAACGACCTGAGACGCTATAAAAAACTCCGGATGTTTATTCATGCCGAAGAACTTCCACAAAGTGATCCGGGTTATACCCCTGTAGCCGATAAATATTTGTATGCCGTAGTACGCATCGGGCAGGATTTTATTAACAACTATTATGAGCTTAGGATTCCGCTAAAAATGACAAGACCTGCGGGCCCCAATATTTCGGTGGACAGTATCTGGCCAGAGGATAATAACCTTGATTTTTACCTGAAAGACCTGATTGAACTTAAAAACAGGCGAAATGCCACCCCGGGCACCTCACCGGTGCAGTTTTACAGCGAAACTATCGGCGACCGGATTTATGGTATTTATGGTAACCCCAACCTGGGTGAAGTCCGGGGATTTTTTATCGGGGTAGAAAACCCGGATATACCTGACGGCCCCAACCTTGGGCTTGAAATGTGGGTGAATGAACTGAGGATGAGCAATATTGACGACAAAAAGGGATATGCCGCCATAGGGAGGGTAGATATTCAGCTGGCCGACCTTGGCAACCTGAGTATTGCCGGTGCCCATACAAGTACCAATTTTGGCACCATTGAACAACGGATTGGTGAACGGAGTACAGAGGCCACCACCCAATTTGACGCGAGCCTGCAAATTGATGCCGGAAAACTGCTGCCCAAAAGTACCGGCCTCAGTGTGCCCGTATATGCAAGCACAAGCCGGACAACCCGAACCCCGGAATTTGACCCCTATGACAAGGACGTTTTGTTTAAGGATAAATTGAATACCTGTACCAATTGCGATTCGGTGAAAAAGTTTGCAAGGGAAAACCTGCTGACCCAAACCCTGAATATCAATAATATGCGCATGCAACCCAAAGCGGGTAAAAAACCGCAGTTCTGGCGAATCAGCAATTTCGACCTTACCTATAATTTCCTTAAACAAAGTACTTCGTCGCCCATTGTAACCGAAGAACTGATCAAACGTCACCGTGCCGTTCTCGGGTATACCTTCAGTACGCAGCCCAAATATGTAGAGCCTTTTAAAAACCTGATCAAGAGCAAATCGCCATGGCTTGCCTGGGCAAAAGATTTTAACTTCAATTATGTGCCATCGGCGGTTGCAGTGAGGTTTGATGTAAACAGGCAATTTGGCCGTTATGTTCCCCGGATAGTAAACACTTTCGATAACAAGATTGAGCAGGTAGACAGCACGTACGACAAGTACTTCAACTTCGACCGGTTCTACAGTTTCCGGTGGGACCTCACCCGCTCGCTCAACCTGGATTTTACCGCGCAAAACGCGTCGCGTGTGGATGAACCTTCAGGAGAACTGGATGGCGCCAAAAAAGACAGTATGTGGAACAATTTCTGGTCGGGCGGCCGAAATACCAACTACCGTCAGAATGCCGTACTATCTTATACCCTGCCCACCACAAAAATTCCTTTGATTGACTGGACGCAGGTACGGTTTAGCTATACAGGCCGTTACCAATGGGTAGCTAGCAGCCTGCTGCAAAAAGCGCTCAACCAGGGTAACTATATTGAAAACGGCAACGATAAAACCCTGAATGCCGAACTCGATTTTATGCGGCTTTACCGCAAAAGTAAATGGCTTGCGGCCCTTGAAAATGAGCCCCAACCCAAGGCCAAAGAGGACAGTGCTACGGTACGGATGAAAAAACTGAAAAAACAAATTGATAAAATAAAAGCCGACAGCCTCAAAAAGGATATTAAAAAGCTTCCGCCAAAGGAAAGAAAACTGGCCCGCAAAAAAGCACGTCTCGAAAAACGTAACGAACGTAAAATGAGGGATGTGGAAGTGGAAGGCGCCGCAAGGGTGGCCGGTAAATTGCTGACCATGGTTAAAAGGGCAAGCATCAACATTGGCGAAGTAGGCAACAGCCGCCTGCCGGGTTACACCGATAGTACAGAGTTCCTCGGTAATAATTTTAAAAGCAATGCGCCTGGCCTTGGATATATTGTCGGTTTTCAACCGGATACCTTGTTGCTGAATGATTTTGCCCGGAGGGGATTGGTTACCAATGATCCGCAGTTTAACCAGCTTTATACGCAGCGTTACGACCAGAAAATAAGCCTGCAGGCCCAATTGGAACCGTTCCGCGAAATGATTATTGATGTGAACCTCGATAAAACTTTTGGCAAATCATACAGCGAACTGTTTAAAGACACCACCGGTGGCAGCGGATTTAATCACCTCAGTCCTTATGCATCGGGCGCTTTCAGCATCAGCTATATCAGTTTTAAAACTTTGTTCAGGCCATTCAACCCGGATCAAACCAGCGAAACCTTCAAGCAGTTTGAAGATTTCCGCCAGACAATGAGTTTGCGGGTGGCCGGCAAAAACCAATACTGGATTGCCGATGGCAGCCAGGTAGAAGCCGATGGTTATGCAAAAGGGTACAACCGGTATGCACAGGATGTATTGATTCCATCCTTTATTGCCGCCTACACGGGCAAAGACCCGCAATCAGTAGCATTGGTAGGCAACTCAAATGCAAAAATCACTACCAATCCGTTCAGCGGGTATAAACCCATGCCCAACTGGCGGTTGAACTTTACCGGCCTTTCACGGATTCCTGCATTGGAAAAAACATTCAGCGCCATTGCTATAACGCATGCTTACCAGGGACGCTTAAGCATGAACCAATACAACAGCGCACTTTTGTTCCAGGATCCGTTTGGTATCAGCGCACCGGGTTTTATTGATACGGTAAGTGGCAACTATATCCCCTACTTCCTGCTGCCCAATATTACCATCAGCGAAGGTTTTGAACCATTGATAGGTATTGATGTAACTACAAAGGGGCAAATGAATGCAAGGGCCGAATACCGGAAAACACGTACCCTAAGCCTCAGTATGCTCGATTATCAGCTCAGCGAAATGAACAGTACAGAGTATAGCATTGGGGCAAGCTGGCGGAAACGCGGGTTGAAAACGCCTTTCAAATTGCCTAAGTTCCTGAACCCCGAAGGAGGGAAAGAACTCGAAAACGATATTACTTTCCGTTTTGATTTCAGCGTACGGGATGATGCCACAAGCAACAGCCGTCTTGATCAGAACAGCAGCTTCAGCACGGCCGGGCAAAAAGTAATCAAGATTAACCCCAGTATTGATTATATCATGAACAACCGGATCAATGTAAGGCTGTTCTTCGATCAGATGAAGAGTATTCCATACATCAGCACAGCTGCGCCCACCACCAATACAAGGGCAGGTGTTCAGCTACGGATTAGCCTTGCGAATTAAGTCCCTCGCCCCCCGCCCCTCTCCGGGGGAGAGGGGTGCCCCTGTGGGGCTTTGGTGATTAAATTTGACAGAAAGCCATTTCCCTGATGCGTGTCTCACGCACCAGGGATTTTTGGCTAAGCGGTTCTCTGTGGTATCCTCAGTGGTTCTCTGTGGCAAACTCTGCGGTCCTCAGTGGTATTCTCCGGGGTTACATTTGCATGCCAAAGACCTACATTAAGCCTCATTTTTCTTTTTTGCTATCCGTGTGGCCCCGACCATTATCTTTGAAACAGCCAGGATTTGCTTATGCGAACGACTTTTTTCATTGGACTTATTTTCCTTTTACTTTCAACAGGATATGCCATTTCGCAGCCCAATCAGGATTCGCTCACCTTTATGCAAATCAGGCAAAAAGGCCATGATTGCTATAACCGGAACGCTTACGATTCTGCTTTTGCTTTTTACAAACAAGGATACGAATGGGCCATTAAAAAAAACTTTCTCAGCTACTATTCCGCCACCGGTTGCCTGGTTGATATGGGGCATTGCCTGTACAATCAGCGCAAATACCCGCTGGCACACCAATATTATTATGAAGCCCTTTTAAATGCACGCAAATACAGCCACCACAAAGACCTCAAAATAAAAGCAACCAAATTTTTGCATGCGGTTCACGACCTTATTCAAACCTATGACCTGCCGTTCAATTATCCTGCACCTGAATCATTCACCGAACAGGTGGTATACTTCGATGTAGATTCCGTGGTTTGGCAAAAAGGCGATTCGGCCCTACTAAGGATTAAGGCTGGTTTGTACGACGGTGTGATCCCGGGTAAAAACAAGGCTGCCTCTGTATATTCCATCAAAAATGTGGCCACAGGAGGGCAAAGTACCTACCTCGGTACAGCCGAAATAAGGGATGTTGGCAACAACAAAAGTATGGCCATGGCAAGGCTGAAAGATACTGTAAAAATTAAGGAGGGGTGGCAGGTGCAGCTATTGGCCAATGTTCCTGAAAGTGTTTCCAACAGTGCCATTCTGAATGTTTTCAGGCTGAATTTTAAATGGAAGGGCAACGACAATTACCTGAACCTTTTCAACCGGAGGTATTTTTCCTACTTCAACGATACCTCCTATACCCGCGACCTGATGGATATTCTCCGCAACGAACTTTCGGATGTGGTAACAAGATTGGGACCCGATACGATGAAGCCCGAAGCATCTGTATCCAAAATAAGTGATGACGGCATTTTCAGGGGAAAAAACTTGGTACGGGCACTGAACGAAACCAATGGTACATATGTAAACTATTTCCTCAGGCTGTTGGCAGACTACCCCTTTGAGTATATGGGCGTTCCTTATCGGTTCTCCGAATTATATGCTACCTGGGTGCTGGGCAATACCCCCCTGCAAAAAAATGATGTAAAAGGATTTATTCTCGGAAACGAAAAGATTTCGGATGAAATGATTGCAAGGGCAAAACTGGTTTCAGCGCAGGTAGAAAAAGAAAATTTGGTAGATAGCTGGATTGATGAAGGCTTGTCATTTTCCGATAAAAGTTACTGGAAAGACCTGTTATCGCAGGCAAGATTGCTTTACCATTATGGCCGGGCAACCAACCGCCCCGATTGCCGTGCATGGGGCGATTTTTTTGATGCAGTCAGGCTGAAAGATTATGGCCTTGCCACAAGGGCCGACAGTTTGCTGAAAACCGCATACCAGAAATTCAGCGAAGCAGGTTCTCATGAAGGAATGCTGTGGATTACTTCTGTGCGAAAAGCTGTGCTCGACAGTACGGGTATACAAATGAACATTCAGAAAATTCACAACCTCCAATACGAAATAGTACCCTCTCCCAATGAACGGTATTTTGCCACAGCGGGCAAAGATGGCACCATTAAATTCTGGGACATAGGGCTGGCAAAACAAATTAAATCCATTGAGGCACATAACAACGAAATAAACAACATCGCCTACAATCCGGGGGGCCGTTACCTGGTAAGTGTTTCGGACGACAGCACCATTAAAATCTGGAACACCTTCAGCTTTGGTATAATGAACACCATAAAAACCCCGGTGGCCCAACGATGGGTTAGATTTATGCCCGATGGTAAAACAATTGTGACCAGCGGCTACGATTCTACCCTTTCGTTTTGGGACCCATTTTCCGGCAAAAAATTAAAACAATTAAAATCGCCCGGGGGAAGTATCCGCCGATTTTCCTTTATTCCCGGATTGCCCAATTTACTGTACCTGCTCTGTACCGACAGTTCACTTTATTCCTATGATACCGGTACGGAAACATTTAAATCCCTGATGAAATCAAAGCATGCCTTATGGAATTTGCAGATAAGCAGCAAAGGCAAATACCTCTGCTATTACAGCGGCGATTCATCTATTTATATTTACAGCCTCGAAGGGGGCAGGTTCATTTTTTCAGAAAAAACCTATGTTTGGAACTTTGTGGATACAAGGTATTATTCCACCGGCGATTTTTCTCCCGATGAAAAATATTACGTGTTCATGCGGCACGACAGCAGTACCGCAGTAATCGACCTCGACCAACGTTTATCGGTTCCCTTTCATGGCTATCTTACCGGGCAGTATGTATTCAACAATTCCGGCAAATATTACCTGTCACAATATGTGGGTGCACCATCCATTGTAGATTTTTCAGGGTTTGATTTCAACAAGGCTTATGAATTATTCTATGGAAATGGACCGCAAACCGAAAGAAATGAAAGCTACCGCTCGCTGAAAGAAAAGGAATTCAAAACAAGTTATGGACCAGTGCTTGATATGCGGTTTCCAAAAGGGGTAAAAACGCTGGAGTACACCTCATACGGAACATTTGGATTTGATCCCGGTAGTGGCAAAACTTCCATGATTCACCAGGACCCGCCATGGCTTTCGCTGTATGCGGAATACCCGGAAAACGGGAATATTATCCTCCATCGGAAGTCCGGAATTAATGATACGTTGTTTGTATTTGACAACGAAACCAAAACCCGCAAAGCCGCATTATACCTGGATAATGGAGAAAAAATAAATACAGCGGCCTGTTTTAAAGGCAACACCAAATGCATTATTGCCGGCAATAAGGGAACCTTAGCCTGTTTTAACCTGCAAACCAATAAGCTGGATTATATCATTGAGGGCAGCAATACCCAGAACGTTTCTGTATTTGGTTTGCAATGGGTTTCCGGAACCAACCAATTGGTCATGCTTCGCAGGGATGCCAAACCCTTTCTATTGGATGCAACAACAGGTACTATTCTGGATAGTTTACCGGTGCCTGCAGGAGGTTTTGCCACGAATCATGAAAAGTTCTGGATTACGGATACAAAGGGTCGCCTTTTTTCGGGTGCCATCAGCAATTTTAAGAAATGGGATACGCTGGCATTCAGGTCGAAAAGTAATTTTTTCGACCTCATACGAATGTCGCCTTCGGGCAAATACCTGATGATGCTTGATGTACCCTTTTGCCATGTGATGAGCACCGTCTCCGGTGAAATATTATATTCGCTCCAACCCGACCTGAAAAATATTCAATGCATGGCCATCAGCCCCGATGACAGTTTGCTGATGATAGGTACCCTCAATGGCGAAATATCCATGCATAAACTGCAAACGGGTATTCCGGTAGCCAAACTGATTTTGCCCTCACCCTCCGACCCGGTTATTACCGACACCGCAGGCTATTACCTCGCCTCAAAAACCGCACTGCAAAATGTAATTTTCTCCAAAGGTTACCGTACCTATAATTACGATCAGTTCGATCTTGAACTGAATCAGCCACACAAAGTGCTTGCCTCCATTGGCATGGCCGATGAGGCCACCCTTTCTGCCTACGAAAAAGCCTATGAAAAAAGATTGAAAAAAAGCGGGGTAACCAACTTCCGGAATGTAAAGGCCTCAGCACCTTCCATTATCATCCTCAACCGGACTTCCATTAAACCCTCCACCAACGCTGATTATTATACCATCAAGACCGAATGTTTCGATTTAAAAAACAAACTCAGCGAACTAAGGGTTTCAGTAAATGATGTGCCGCTAAAGGATAGCTTGTTGCAATTTTCCCACCTCGATACCGGTTCCATCATTATCAATGTGGCCATACCGCTCACCCCGGGAAACAACCGGGTAAAGCTATACTGTACCAACAAGGAAGGGGTAAGCAGCTACAAGGAGGTGATTGAAATCTACTCCACCTCCGGCACCAAAAAACAAAAAACCTGGTTCATAGGCCTTGGGGTAGCCAACTATGCTGATACATCCAATAACCTGATTTACAGTGTAAAAGATATAAGGGACCTTGCCAAACGCTTTAAAGAAATTTACCCTGAAATAATCATTGATACCCTGCTCAACAAACAGGTGACGCTTAAAAACCTGGAACTTCTGAAAAAAAGGCTTGAAAAAGTTACGGTATCCGACCGCGTGATTATGGCCGTAACAGGTCACGGCGTACTAAGTGAAAACCTCGATTTTTACTATGCTACCTATGATATGGATTTTAAGCATCCTGAATCAAAGGGCCTGCCCTACGATCAGCTGGAGCAAATATTGAATGAAACACCTGCTCGGCAAAAACTGCTGCTGATTGATGCCTGCCATTCGGGTCTTGTGGATAAGGAAAATGTGGTTAGCGCCAAATCGGTGGTGATTGAACAGGATAGTACTAACGGCGAGATCAATATAAAGGAAACAAGGGGTATTAAACCCAACGTAACCCAAAAGGTAGATGAAGCCAATACCTTCAACCTGATGCAGAACATGTTTGCCGATTTCTCCAACGACAACGGCATAGTGGTTATTTCTGCAGCGGGCGGTCTTGAATACGCCTTTGAATCGCCACGGTGGAACAATGGGGTATTTACTTACTCTGTTTTAAAAGGATTGAGCGGCGAAGCCGCCATTACCTACGACTCGGGCATCAGCGACAACAAAATCAGCGTGCAGGAACTGATGCGTTATGTAGGCAGCAAGGTATCAGAATTAACCAAAGGCAAGCAGCAACCGGCTTCAAGAAGGGAGAACCTGGAATTTGATTGGATAATTAAGTAATGGTATAGGAAAAATTAAAAACCAACTCACCAATCATAAAAAAGAAAAGCAATTAATCATTCTACGATAACAATCCGAAAATGGATTTTAGTTCCTTGTCAGTTAATGAAGCTTTCTCCCCTTTATCGTAAATGGAAGTAAGGTAAACAGTTTGTGCAATAATTTTAACGTAAGTAATTACCCTTGCGCCACCGCTTTTACCTCTGCCCTTTGAAGAAATAGCAAGCCGTATTTTAAAGAAGTTGTTACCTAGTGATGTACCCATTTCAGGATTTTCTGATAATAAATTACCAAGTTGTTCAAGATCCGCTTTAAGGGAAGGATATTTTTTAGCAAGCCTTTTTACCTGTTTGTCAAATAATTCAATTGTTTCAATGTTATAATTCATTCAACAAAGATTTTAAAGGTCGTGATTTCCTTTTACCCTGTTGTACCAGGGAAAGTTCTTGTATAGCATCCTTAAGTTCCGAAATTAATTGGGATTTGGTAGGCTCTGTATATTCCAGTGCTTCCAGATCCTTGTGTTGTTTTTTTAAAATTTTCCATTCTCTCATAGGTATAAAAACACCGGTTGCCTTTCCCTTTCCATCTTCAATAACTTGTAAACCCATAAATGCAAATTTATTTGTCAAAGTTAACGGCATTTTGGCAACGTTTAAACACCTATTCAATGCTGCATATGGTACCCGCTATTAATTTAAAACACCAACCCTAAACTAAAAAGGATGCCACTTGTTTATCTTTGAACTTATAACAAAAAAATGAACAAGCTATTCACAATTATCTCAATCCTTATTTTTTTTGCCTGCGCCAGTAAAATAAGTTCTTTTGATAGCTTTAGTTCCGACAAACCCGTTCCCATTCCCGCAAACAAACAATACCCCGGCAATGCTGCCAAAGGCTACCAATATCTTACCGAAGGCGATTACCTGAAAAGCGGGCTGCCGGCTGCCCTGTTCAAACAAACCATTGGCATGGGTCCAAAACGCAGCGATTTGGGCAGGCAGGGCGAAAACAAAGGTATTCCCTACGATTTCACCTACATCAATGCGCCAAACGGGGCAAAAATAGTGGCACCCAACTGCCTGTTCTGCCATGCGCAAACCTGGGGCGACAATGCAGTAGTAGGTCTTGGCAACAGCCTGGGCGATTACAGCATGCCGCAAACAGCTGCTATGAACATGGGCGAAATGGCCCTGAAAATGATGGGAGAAAAGGACCGGGCTGCAGCCATGAATTTTGTACGGGCAGGAAAAACCACCGCACCCTACCTGGTAACGGCAAGCAAAGGGGTAAACATTGCCGACCGGCTTACAGCGGTACTTGCTGCACACCGCAACCCGCTCGATTTTACCTGGCGGAATGAGCCGGGGTTAAAAATTCCCGAAGAAGTTATTCCGACCGATGTACCGGCATGGTGGCTGCTGAAAAAGAAAAACGCCATGTTTTACAACGGTTTTGGCCGGGGCGATTTTCCCCGCTTTCTGATGGCTGCCAACCTGCTAACCGTAACCGATACCTCCGAAGCAGCCGAAGTGCTCCCCCATTTTTATGATGTGCTGGCTTACCTGTACAGCATTGAACCACCCAAATTTCCCAAACCGGTTGATGAAGGGCTTGCATTAAAAGGGAAAGCCCTTTTTGAAACGTCGTGCAGCAAATGCCATGGTACTTATGGTGAAAAAGAAACCTATCCAAACCTGCTGGTACCTACCCATATCATCAAAACAGATTCCACGCTGGTTGAAAGCAATTTCAGCAGCCCTCAGTTCCTGGAATGGTTTAAACAAAGCTGGTTCCGCACCGGTGAGCGCAAGGCCGACCTGGTTCCCTTTAAAGGCTACATTGCCCCGCCGCTAGATGGGGTTTGGATTACCGCGCCTTACCTGCACAACGCAAGTGTTCCCAACCTGGAAACCCTGCTCAACAGCAAAGCCCGCCCCATGTACTGGAGCCGTGATTTTCAAAAACCAACCTATGATTACGAAAAAGTTGGCTGGGTGTATCAATCTGAAGAAAAACAGGCAAATAAAAGCACTTATAACACCACGCTGAAAGGCTATGGCAACCATGGCCATACTTTTGGAGACAAGTTTACAGATGATGAACGTAAAGCAGTGATTGAGTATTTAAAGACGCTTTAAATGGAATCATGCTGTTACCGGGCAAAAAATAGCCGATCCGGACTTTCAAAAATCCAAATTCAATTTTTTAAACCCGCAAATTCCTTTCCTGATTCCCCGGCAACCATTAAAGTTGAACTGCTCCTCGTAGCAACCCGGCAGGATGCAGATTGGTGGTTATTACAAAATAACTGTTAGGCAACAAAGGAAGTATTGGAGGCGAAAGAAGATAGGTAAGCGTATTGTATTGGTCATCTGTAAATAACAGCGACTTTTTTATACCATTATCTGTGGGGCCAAATGGTAAAAATGCTACAGGAGTTCCATTTTCTCCTGGCTCTCCTTCATACAAAATGGCTGCAGTTGCAAATTCACCCGGAGGCAGGTTGAATAAAGTAAGTTTATAATTTCCCACCTTATTATCCCACAATTGTAAAACCATACTGCCAAGTGTTTTGGTTTGTACTGCCGGAACCATTTGACTACCCCTGAGTTGCACCTGCACTTTTTTAATCAATACCCTTGGAAAAGCAGCCGCAATCTTCATTTCCGCTTCCTCCTGATTATCCTTTGCGGTTAAAACTTCCTTATCCTTGGTACAGGAAAAGATTAATACAGAAAAACCAAAAAGCAAAAAAAGCGGGATAAATTTTATTTTCATAAAGAATATTTTAATTTTTAAAGATAATAGTAGTTACTAAAATGGTTAATTTTTTTTATTATCCGGGATTCAGATCCCAAAACTTATTTTTTAATAACCGACCTTAATATTCTGGCGATCATATTATGGCCGGAGAAAAAAGTTACTGCCAAATTCCGGGATAAAATAACAGGCCATTCCGAAACTTACCAAAAAAAAGCCGGAGCAACTGCCCCGGCTTTTTTTAATCACTAAATTAAAACCTACTGCTTAAACACCTTGCCCGAAGTGCTCTTTCCGCCCACCATTACGCGGTAGAAATAGTTTATCGGTTGCAGGTTGCTGAACCTTACCTGGTTGGTACCTGCCCGCAGGTTTTCCTCGCGGGTTACCATGGTACGGCCCTGCAAATCGTACAATACAATACTACCCTTTCCGGTAACCGGGCTTTCCACCTGGAAGATAAAGCTGCCGTTGTGCGGGTTGGGGAACGCCTTCGCTTTTAGTTCATCAGGAGCAACCGTTGTGCTGGTGAGCATTTCGGCACCGGTAATAACAGGAGGTG
>ERZ795056.2162-NODE-2162-length-22144-cov-20.656707_pt1 | contig 22144 bp, 19 predicted proteins | sample MGYA00375140_ERZ795056 | MGnify/ENA primary metagenome ERZ795056 (study PRJEB30185, sample SAMN05720227) | activated sludge metagenome | isolation source: Anaerobic digester | place: USA | collected 2015-03-09 ... | reverse complement strand
TCACCTGGATCACCCAGCCGCTGCCCAACGGCGCGACGCTGATCGCCTTCATGGATGTCACCGCCGCCCGCAAGGTGGAGATGGCGCTCAAGGACAAGAACGAAGCGCTACAGGCCGCCGACAAGCTCAAGAACGAGTTCGTGCAGAACGTCTCGTACCAGCTGCGCTCACCCCTTACGACCATCCTCGGCTACGCCGAACTGCTCGAGTCGGAACGCCCCGGCGCCCTCACCGACAAGCAGCGCACGCAGGTCGTCTCGATCCTGTCCGCCGCCGACCACCTGTCGAAAGTTATCTCGAACATCCTCGACCTCGCCATGATCGAGGCCGGCCGGATGGAGCTGGAACTGTCGCAATTCTCTCTGCGCGGCGCCATCGAGGACGCGGTCGATCTTGTCGTCACCACGGCCGAGAACACGAAAGTGCGCGTCGAGATCCTGTGCGATGATCGCATCGGCAACATCCACGCCGACGAACGCCGCATCAAGCAGGTGCTGTTCAACCTGCTTACCAACGCCCTGCGCTTCACCGGCGCCGGCGGCCACATCAAAATCGAAGCCTCGAAGCCGGTTCCCAGCGAGAACATCATCCGCCTCGCCGTGTCCGACAACGGCAAGGGTATCGCGCCGGAACGCCAGTCGTCTGTCTTCGACTCGTTCACCTCGGGCGACACCCGCGGCGCCGGCCTAGGCCTCGCCCTCGTGCGCTCCTTCGTCGAACTGCACGGCGGCGACGTGAAGATGAAATCCACGCCCGGCGCCGGCACCTCGGTCATCTGCCACCTCCCCGAGATGGCCGCCCCGAAGGGCCCGCGCGTCGAACTCGAACTCAGCCGCGAAACGGTTGCGGCGAGCTAGGGACGTCTCCGCTTGCATGGCGGCTACGCCGGCTCACCGCTTGCGCGCCTGCGCCCTGCCCATCAGCCAGGCTGCGAGCGCGAGTACCAGCATGGCGATTCCGAACACGGCGCCTGCGATGGCCACGAGGCTGGGCGCCGAAACCACGCCATCGTCCACATCGTTCGGAGCCAGCACGAAGCCAAGCGCGGCAATCGCGAACATGACAGGCGCGCCGATCAGCCCGAACCGCATGCGGCTCCGGTAGAAGTTTGGATTGACGATAACCTCGCCCGCACACACACCCTGGAAGTGCTCAAGAACCCTGGCCACATCGGCGCCGGCGCGAAGGGCAACGGGTATGCGCAACTCGCCGGCCATTGTGCGGGTGCTGAACCGGTTCGCATATGTCGACAAAGTTCGGAAGGCGATCACCGGCGGACCTTCGATAATCATCCGCACGCCGGTGAACCTGAAAAATCCTGTGGTGGTGAGCGCGAAGTAAGTGTCGCCCACCAGAACGGCGTCCGGCACGAATACCACCTCGATGCCTGAAGACGGCATCTCTCGCGGCGGCGTCCAGTCGTTCAGCGACTCGATCCCGCGTGCGTTGTGAGCTTTCTCGCTCGCTGCGAACTCGCCGAGTTCCGCCGCGGTAACGGTCCAGCGCGCGATCTGCCTCTCGCCCCGGCGCATCGCCGCGATCACCCGCACGCCTCGCCAGAAATTGAAGATCAGGAAGGGCGCGAGTATGGCCGGCAAAAGCGCAAGCCCGATCATCAGGCCGGAGCCGGCCGTTTCCTTCCCCGCCACATTCATCTCGATCACGCCCCACGCGACCGAACCCCACGCCACAAGTGTAACCGCCACGCAGATCAGCATGCTGCGTTGAGGATTGCGAATGCCAGCGCTGAACATCTCGCCCCCCTCACTGCACCGGCAGCGCTTTCCCGATTGAAGCAGGATGTCGCCGATGAATCCAGACAGCGTTGACGCCGCCCCGCTTACAGGCGCACACCTCCGCCACGGGAGGACTTCACAATGAAAAACCGCCTTCGCCTGACTACCGCCGCCGTCATCGCCCTCACGCTCTCGGCGCCTGCCTTCGCGCAAAAGCCCATCACCAAGCCGCCAGTCGCCTCCATCCTGACATGGACGCAGAAGCAGCAGCTCGAACGCTATCCCAATATCGAAAGCGTCTATGCCGTCGCCACCATCAAGAAGGGCGACAAGGTCCACGAGCTGCCCGCCGGCGCGTCCATCGACCCGAAAGTGAAGGTAGGATCGAAGACCTCCACCGTCGACGCCTTCATGAAGGACAACCGCGTCACCGGCCTGATCGCCATCAAGGATGGCAAGGTCGTCCTCGAGAAATACGCCCTCGGCCGCAAGCCGACGGATCGCTGGACGTCATTCTCCGTCGCCAAGTCCGTCACCGCTACGCTGATCGGCGCCGCCGTGAAGGACGGTTACATCACATCGATCTACGATCCCGTCACCAAATACATCCCCGAGCTGGAAGGCTCCGCCTATGACGGCGTCAGCCTCCGCCGTCTCATGACGATGACCACCGGCGTCAAATGGAACGAAGACTACGCCGACCCGAAATCAGATGTCGCCCGCGCCGGCACTGCGGATTGGAAGGGCGGCGTCAACCCGCTCGTCGCCTACATGAGCAAGCTCAAGCGCGAGACGGCGCCGGGCGCGAAATGGGCCTACAAGACCGGCGAGACAGATCTCGCCGGCATCGCTCTCGGCCGCGCGCTCGCCGGCAAGGGCCTCGCGCAATACGCCTCCGAAAAACTCTGGGCGCCCTATGGCATGGAGCAGGACGCAATCTGGATGGTCGACAAGGCCGGCCATGAACGCGGCGGCTGCTGCATGTCGATGACGCTCCGCGACTACGCCCGCATCGGCCTCTTCATGCTCGGCGGCGGCGAAATCAACGGCAAGTCGATCCTGCCCGCCGGCTGGGTCGAGGAAGCCACCGCCAACCACGTGCCCAAGGCGCAGGCCGAAAAAGGCGCCGCCTATGGCTACTTCTGGTGGCCGATGGAAGACGGCTACCGCGCCGTCGGCATCTTCGGCCAGGGCATCTATGTCTTCCCGGAGGAAAACCTCGTCATCGCCGTCAACTCGGCCATGGCCAAGGCCTCGGACCGTACGCAAGGCCAGAAAACACAGGCCCTCATCGGCGCCGTCCGCGCCGCCGCCAACGGCGGATAACCTCTCCGACCCGTGACGGGGGCGCGCCCAGCAGCTCACATTGACATGCGCCGCCCCCGCCACGATGTTCCACACATGCTGTCGAAGCTGACCCGCATCCTGCTGGCGATCTGCACGGCCTTTGTCTTCACCGGACAAATGGAAGCCGCCGCGCAGCATTGCGCCCGTCTCGCCCTCCTTGCTGAACATGGAGCGGCGGTGCATGAATCCGCCGTACACGCGACGGTTGAGCAACATCACGCCGTCAAAGCAGAGACCCCGTCCTGCCACGACAGTGCAGCCGCCGCCGAAGCCAAAGCCGCCCACTATCCCACGCACAACACCAATCAGCCGGCCGATCATTGCGAATGCATCGCCGCGCTGAAGATGTGCGCCAGCCTTCCCGCCGCCACCGCGTCCCACCGGATCGCGCCCTATGCGTGGCTCACGACCGGCGCCACCCCTTTCGTCTCCACCGAGCCCACGCCTGACTGGCGCCCTCCACGCGCCTGACCTGAACCTCGCATGCGGCTCACGCCGCCTCCCCAGAGATTCAAGTCAGGAACTTCCCATGACACGCTTTGCCTTGATCGCTTCGGCGATCCTGATTGCGCCATCCGCGATGGCGCAAGTCACCGACCATTCCGCCCACGAGGGCCAGAAACCAACCGAACAACCCGCAGCGAAACCCGAAGACCATTCGACGATGGACCATTCGAAAATGGACCACGCCCAGATGGATCATTCGAAGATGGATCATGGCGACATGAACCACGGCGCTGCGCACGCCGAAGCCGGCCACTCCCAGACGCACACCATGCCGAGCGCCTTCGGCGCCTATGCTGCAACCCGCGACGCCTCTGGCACCAGCTGGGTACCCGACGCCTCCACGCATGGAGGCGTCCACGCGACAGCTGGCGACTGGATGCTGATGGGCCACGCCACGCTCGACGGCGTCTATAGCTGGCAGGACGGCCCGCGCGGCGACGAGAAAGCCTTCGCCGCCGGCATGCTGATGGGCACGGCCCAGCGTGCCATCGGCGACAGCGGCACGTTGCAACTCCGCGCCATGCTCAGCCCCGATCCCCTGATGGGCAAGCGCGGCTACCCGCTCCTCCTCGCCGCCGGCGAAACCGCCGACGGCGTCGACACCCTCGTCGATCGCCAGCACCCGCACGACTTCGTCATGGAGCTGTCGGCCAGCTATGCGCATCGCCTGTCCAGCAGCGACAGCGTCTTCATCTATGCCGGCCTCCCCGGCGAGCCCGCCTTCGGCCCGCCTGCCTTCATGCATCGCCCCGCCGCAATGGTGAGCCCGGAAGCGCCGATCACCCATCACTGGATGGACTCGACACACATCACGTTCGGCGTCGTCACCGCCGGCTGGGTCCACGACAACTTCAAGATCGAAGCCTCCCGCTTCCGCGGCCGCGAGCCAGACCAGTCGCGCTACGACATCGAAACCGGCGAACTCGATTCCACCGCTGTCCGCCTCTCCTGGAACCCCACGGAGAACTGGGCCCTGCAAGCCAGCTGGGCGGATGTCGCGAGCCCCGAACAACTCGAACCCGATGTCGACGTCACAAAATACTCGGCCAGCGCTCTCTATACGCGCAAGCTCGCCAACAACGGCGAATTCGCCTTAACCGCAGCCTTCGCACGGAAAGACAACAGCGACGACGTCACGCTCGACGCCTGGCTCGCCGAAGCCTCATGGTCGCCCAACGCCGACTGGACGATCTTCTCCCGCGCCGAAGCCATCGAGACCGACGAACTCGGCCTCATCCACCATGGCCCGGTCGAGAGGGTGCAGCGCATCATTCTCGGCGTCGCCCGCAACTTCGCGCTGTCGGAAAACGTCAAGCTCGCCATCGGCGCATCCTTCACCCAGAACTGGGTCAGCGACACGCTCTCCCCGCTCTACGACGGAGACCCCACCGGCGGCATGGCGTTCATCCGCCTGAAGATCGAATAAGCGGCAACCAACTGCTCTCTCGAAAACTCTTCCCCCGCCTGCGGGGGAAGAGGATCGCGACGAAGCCACAAGACGTTGGGAGCAAGTCACACCCACCACCTGTCATACCGGAAGCGCAAAGCGCTATCCGGGAACCATTGCGAGAGCACGACGCCCTCTCAATGGCTCCCGGCTCTCCGCTCCGCTACGGCCGGGATGACAAGGTGATCCGAGAACGGGGGATGGAGCGGTATCGAATTCGTAGGACAGCGAAGATTCTTCGCTCCTGAATTCAAACCACTACCCAACAAAGATGGGGGACAGCACCCTCCAGATTCAACCGGGCCTTGGACGAGGGTTATTCTCTTGCCCATGACACGGCACAAACACGCGCAAACTGGGCTGGTAACCCCGCAGCTTCCTCAGCAATGGCTGACAGCTGTGCTGCGCGCGTTTGCGATGCTCGTGCAAAGCGTCGTCTCAACATTCCAGATGATCCGGCTCAACGTCACACGTGATTGGCACACGCCTGACGATGAAGCCGCTCTGCCCAGAGCGAAGACCGACACCCAACAACAGGAATCGAAACCCGCTGCGCAACACCGCAGCCCACCAGCCCTCATCCTGAGCAGCACGCAAAGCGTGCGCCCGTCGAAGGACGAGGGCGTGCTCACGAACGCCAGCCACAAGCCGGCGCAACACGAGCATCCCAACCACCTCGCGCCACCCTCACTCCGCTCATCCCCGCGAACGCCGGGACCCAGAGCATCAAGGGTGCTGCGCGTAACAGGCCTGCTAACGCAGCCCTGGCTCCCGGCTTGCGCCAGGAAGAGCGGACTTGTCCCTCCGCCAAACAAAAACGCGGCCGCCTAAGCAGCCGCGCTCAAAATCAGAACCCCCCAACTCGCCACCAGCGAGGCCGCGCCCGTGCATCAACTTGGCGGCGGGCCCTGCATGAAGCTCTCCACCAGCGAGCCCGCCAGCATGCGCCAGCCATCGACCAGCACGAAGAAGATCAGTTTGAACGGCAGCGAGATTGTCACCGGCGGCAGCATCATCATGCCCATCGCCATCAGGATCGACGACACGACAAGGTCGATCACGAGAAAAGGCAGGAACACCATGAAGCCGATCTCGAACGCGCGCTTCAGCTCCGAAATCATGAAGGCCGGGGCGAGCACGTGAAACGGCGCGGTCTCGGGGCTTTGCAGGTTCTCGATCTTCGCCATGTTGGCGAACAGCGCGACATCGGCCTCGTTGGCGTGCATTCCCATGAACTGCTGGACAGGCCCAAGCGCGCGCGGGATCGCTTCTTCCAGCGTGATCGCCTCGGCCATGTAGGGCTGTATCCCCGCCTCGTAGGAAGCCTGGAAAGTCGGCGCCATGACGAAGGCGGTGAGGAACAGCGACAGCGAAATCACCACCGAGTTCGGCGGCGCGTTCTGCAGGCCGATGGCGGTGCGCAGCAGCGACATCACCACCACGATCCGCACGAACGACGTCGTCATCACCAGGATGGACGGCGCCAGCGACAGCACGGTGATCGCCGCCACCATCTGCACGATGCCGGAAGTGAGACCCTGCCCCGTGCCCAGATCGACGGAGATAGTCTGCGGCAGCGCCTCTGGTGCGATAAGAGCTACCAGCCCCAGCGCTGGCAGAAGGCGAAGCGCACGCCTGATCGTGGACGTTCTCATTGGCCCGATCCGCCTTTGGACGCATCAGGCGGGATCGGCTTGAATGCAGGCGGCGCATCGCGGGTGGCGATCAGCGTGTCGCCGGTGGGCGCGAGGCAGATCAGATGTTCGCGCTCACCCCAGCGCACCACGGCCAGCTTGCGACGCATGTCGAGCGAGCGCCATTCCGTGACCTTGAGATCGGTGGAAACGGGCCCGGCCTTCAGTCCGATACGGCTGCCATACTTGCGCAGCAGCCACGTGCCCCCGAGCAGCAGGCCCAGCACGAACGCCAGGGCGGCAATGGCCTTGATAATCGAGAGCAGGTCCATGTTCGGACGCCAAGCTGCGGCCATTCGGGCCGGTTTCTTGGTTAATCCATCGGAAATGTCGGTAAACGTAGCGTTAACGCCCCGGCTGAGATTTTAAGGGGGCCTTAATCAAACAGGTCAAATCTGCCTAGTGAAAGGCGGCGATTCCCATGGCGGATCCTACCCAGATGTCGGTCTTCTCGTTGATGAAGGCGCGCCTGCAAATGCTGGGCGAACGCCAGAAAGTCATCGCGCAGAACGTCGCCAACGTGTCGACCCCCGGCTATGTGCCGAGCGACATCAATCAGGAAGCCTTCTCTGCGACCTTGCAGCGCATGGCCGGTCATGGCTCCGGAGCCGCCGGCCCGACGCGCACCGCGATGGTCGCCACGCAAGCCGGCCACATGGCGCCCCCCGCATCAGGCGGCGGCACGCAGATGGCCACAACGAAATCGCCCGACTCCGAAACCACGCTCGACGGCAACGCCGTGGTGGTCGAGGAGCAGATGATGAAGATCGCCGAAACCCGAATGGATTTCGAGACCATGGTTGGCCTGTACCAGAAGAGTCTGGGCCTGCTGCGGATGGCGTCGCGCGCACCTGGACGGTGAGCCGAAGCCTGTAGGAGATACGCATGTCATCAGATCTCATGTCCGCCATGGGCGCGGCCGCGACGGGCCTGCGCGCGCAGACGGTGCGCATCCGCATCTCGGCCGAAAACCTCGCGAACGCAGACACCACGGCGGCAACGCCCGGCGGCGACCCCTACCGCCGCAAAGCCCCCGTCTTCCGCACCTTCTACGACCGCGAAGTCGGCGCCAACACGGTGAAGGTCACCGGCTCGCGCGAGGACAAATCGCCCTTCCAGGAGAAGTACGACCCCTCCCACCCTGCCGCCGATGCGCGGGGCTATGTCAAAACCTCCAACGTCTCCTCCCTCATCGAAATGGCCGACCTGCGTGAAGCGCAGCGCGCATATGAGGCCAACCTCAACGTGATCGAATCGAGCCGCGCGATGATGCTCGGCGTCGTCTCGCTGCTGAAAGCGTAGGGGCAGCTAGATGTCTGATCTTGGTCTTTCAGCCGTCAAGGCATATGGCGGCGTCGCCCAGACGCTCGGTAATATCGGCGGCGGCAAGGAATCCGGCGGCGTCACAGGCCCCGGCTTCGGCGACATTCTCAACACGGCGGTCGGCTCGCTCAGCAATGCGGGGAACGCTGCGGAGACAGCCGTCACCAACGCCGCCATGGGCCGCGGCGACCTCGTCGACGTCGTCACCGCCGTCGCCGCTGCTGAAGCGACGATGGAAACCGTGATCGCGGTACGCGATGAAGTCATCAAGGCGTACCAGGAAATCATGCGCATGCCGATCTAGGCGGCTGATCTCCGCCTAGTGAAAATCTCGCGACTTCGGCAGAACGCGCACATTGCGGGGATGGCGATGCATCCCAGGCTGGTTGCCCATGCTGCGCGGATATTTCGGGTTCTTTATCTCGTCCGCGCTGGTCAGCTCCGGCTCGATCGGCCGGTAGTCCTCTGATAGCCGCTCCAGCTCCGCCGTGCGATCAATGACCCGCACGCCCATAAGATGCGTCACGCCCTCCTTGCTCCGCTGCACGCGCCCTTCGATCAGCATCAGCCGCGCGCCCATGGCCTGAGCCCTGAATTTCTCGAAATCGCGCGCCCACAACAGCGCGTTGGTAATGCCGGTCTCGTCTTCCAGCGTGATGAAGATCGCCTTCCCCTCACCCGGCCGCTGCCGAACCAGCACGATGCCGGCAGTGCACACCCATCGTCCATTGCGCATCGCAGACGTCTCGGCACACGTCAGTATCCCCTCGCGCTGAAACACGGGCCGTAGCACCTGCATCGGATGCGACTTCAGCGACAGCCTCGCCGTCTGATAGTCCGCCGTCACATGCTCGCCGAGCGGCATGGGAGGAAGATCGGCATCAGGCTCTTCGCCCAACTCTCGCACGCTGGCCGCAGCGAAGAGCGGAAGCGTGTCATCATCCGGCAACCGCCGCACTTCCCACAGCGCCTGCCGTCTATCTTGCTGGAGCGACTGGAACGCATCCGCATCCGCCAGCTTGCGCAGGAATGAGGACGGCACGCGCCCGCGTTCTCGGATGTCGGATATGCTGACAAACCCATCGCCGCGTTGCTTCACCAGTTCATTCGCCTCCTTCTCCTTAACGCCATCAAGCTGGCGAAAGCCAAGGCGCACCGCCGGAGCGCGGCCTTCGCACACCTCAAGCGAGTTGTCGTAGTGGCTGAAGTTGATGTCGACCGGGCGAATTTCAGAGCCATGCTCCTGCGCATCACGCACGATCTGCGCAGGCGCATAGAAGCCCATCGGTTGCGAATTGAGCAGCGCCGCCGCGAAAGCCGCCGGATGGTATTTCTTGATCCATGACGAGACATAGACGAGCTGCGAAAACGCAGCCGCGTGGCTTTCGGGAAAGCCATAGGAGCCGAAGCCCCTGATCTGTTGAAAGCACCGCTCGGCGAAGTCGCGCTTGTAACCGCGACCGACCATTCCCTCGACCATGTCCTTCTCAAGAGTATGGATCGTTCCAACATTGCGGAATGTCGCCATGGCGCGGCGAAGCTCATTAGCCTTCGCAGGTGTGAAGTCGGCGGCCACAATCGCCAGCTTCATGGCCTGTTCCTGAAAGAGAGGCACGCCAAACGTCTTCTTGAGCAACGTCTCCAGCTCGTTGGGATCATTCGGAGGCGACGGCGCTGGATAATCCACCGGCTCTTCGCCATTCCGGCGGCGCAGATATGGATGCACCATGTTGCCCTGGATGGGCCCAGGGCGAACGATCGCCACTTCGATCACGAGATCATAAAACTCGCGCGGCTTGAGACGTGGCAGCATGCTTATCTGCGCGCGACTCTCGACCTGGAACACGCCGAGCGAATCTCCACGGCACAGCATGTCATAGACAGCCGGATCTTCAGGCGGAACATCCTGCAATCCGTATCGCTTTCCACCCGCATCATGGATCAGATCAAACGCCTTGCGGATGCACGTGAGCATACCGAGCGCAAGGATATCGACCTTCATCAGCCGCAGCTCGTCGATGTCCTCCTTGTCCCATTCGATAAAGGTGCGCTTTTCCATGGCTGCATTGCCGATCGGAACAAGCTCATCGAGACGATCGCGCGATAGAACGAAGCCACCGACATGCTGGGAGAGATGTCGCGGAAAGCCAATCAGCCTGCTGGCGAATTCCAGCGCGCGGTGAAGTACGGGGTTCTCATCATCGAGTCCCGCCTGACGCAGCTGGCTCTTCCGAAGCGCTTCGCCCCAACTGCCCCACACAAGGCCGGATAGCCGCGCGGTCACGTCGTCTGTCAGGCCCAGCACCTTGCCGACTTCGCGCATCGCGCTGCGCGGGCGATAGTGGATTACGGTTGCGGCGATGCCGGCACGATGGCGTCCATAGCGCTCGTAGATATACTGGATGATTTCTTCGCGCCGCTCGTGCTCGAAATCCACATCGACATCGGGCGGCTCCTTGCGCTCATCGGACATGAAGCGCGCGAAGAGAAGATCGAAAACAGCCGGATCAACAGACGTGATGCCCAATACATAGCAGACGGCAGAATTGGCGGCCGATCCTCGCCCCTGACAGAGAATGCCCTTGTTGCGCGCGACGCGGACAATGTCATAGAGCGTGAGAAAATAGCGCGCGTACGCGTTGCGCCTGTAGAACTCCAGCTCTTCGCGAAGCTGTTTCTCGACCTTCTCTGGTATTCCGTCGGGATATTTCATGCGCGCATGAAACCAGGTGCGGTCTTCCAGATAATCCTGATCTTTCCAGCCGGGAGGCACGGGCTCATCAGGGTATTGGTATTTCAGTTCGCCAAGATCGAAGTTTATCCGATCAAGCAATTTCAGAGTCTGCTCGATTGCTTCGGGCGCCTTGGCAAACAGGCGTTTCATTTCCAGCGGATGCTTCAGATGGCGTTCCGCATTCCCTTCAAGCAGCTTGCCTGCCTCCGTGATTTTCACACCGGCCCGAATGCAGGTCATCATATCCTGCAAGTCACGCTGTTCTGTGGAATGATAGAGAGCGTCGTTGGTCGCAATGAGAGGAACGCTCGCGGCTTTTGCAATACTCTTCAGCTTGGCAAGACGGCGAGCATCATCTCCGCGCCGGTTCATCGTCGCGCCAAGCCACACGGCGGGCTGCATCTCCCGAATCTGCGCCAGGGATTGCGAAAGCCCGTTCAGATTGTCGCCGGGCATCACGATCAGCAGAAGATTTTCCGAATAGGTGGCGAGATCATCGATGGTGATCAGGCATTCGCCTTTCTTGGCGCGTTTTGCGCCCGGCGGCGCGCGCATGTTGCCCGCGGTAAGCAATCTGCAAAGACGGCCCCATCCATTCCTGTTTTCCGGATAGGCAATGATATCAGGGGCTCCATCCGTGAAGCTTAACCGCGCGCCCACGACAAGCCTGAAATCGTGCGCCCGCTTTTTCAGTTGTTCCTGAAACTCTTTGAGCTGCTCCTCATCACGATGCGGAATCCAGCTGTGCTCGCCCGGAGAACCGCCATCGCGCACCTTCTCAGGCGCAGGCAGACCATTCTCCCGTAGATGATTGAGCGCAGCCCACGCGCGCACAACGCCAGACAGCGTATTGCGATCGGCAATGCCAAGCGCTGTGTAGCCATGCAGGACACCCGCCAGCACCATGTCCTTTCCTGACGATGCTCCACGCAGGAAGGAAAAATTTGTAGCAGCGCCAAGCTCGGCGAAGGGATAAGTCGTCCATTCGAACGGCGGCGCCTCCCGCTCATGAGAATCGACGCCATCATTAACTGGCTCGCTCACGCAAATATTCCGTGCATGAACCAGCCGGGGGGCGGACCTTTCTGACTGTAAAAGCCCGCGCGGAAAAGCCAGAAGCGGCGACCCTCCGAATCCTCGACGCGGTAATAGTCTCGCGTCAGTGCGTCGGGCTTCAGCCACCATTCCGGGGCGATGCGCTCGGGGCCTTCGGCGAGGGCGACGAGATATTCCTTGCGGCGCCAGTTGAACTTGCGCGGCGGGCCATCGGGCACTTCGGCCATGGTGATGTGGATGCGCTGGGGCGGGTCGAACATCTGGATGGGCCGCAGGGGCGGCTCTTCGGCTTCGGGCGAGGGCCAGACATCTGACGTCATAGGATTGAAACTGGCGGACACTGCGCGCGCGGCGCGATCGGGATCGTGCGTATTCTCAGGAAGGAAGCGGATGACGCGATCGGCGCCGAAACGCGTGGAAAGACGATCGGCAAGATCGGCAATCGCGTCGCATTCAACCGCATGGCCATCGAGACCGGGCTGCAAGGCGTCGAGCGGATCGGCATGGGGGACGGCAAGGCGTATCAGGTCAAAGCCGAAGCCAGGATCGATCGGATCAGCGAGCGCATCCAGCCGCTCGCGGAATAGACGCAGCAGCGTTCTTGCATCCCGCATGGGACGGCCGGTTTCGATGACGAGGCGGCGGATCGCGCCATCGGCGCGGAACAGGCTGGCTTCGAAAACACGGCCGCCTTCCCGGCGCTCGCCCAGACTCAAGCAGGCTTCCTGCCCTAGTTCGAGCAGCACAGCCTCCACATCTTCGACGCGGCCGATGGGCTCGGGAAAGCGACGCTCGACCCAGAGCGTGGGAATGGCGCGGCGAGGGTTGAGCGGCGGTTCCGCCTGTCCCTGTATGCGGCGCAGGCGGAGCGTCATCTGCTCGCCAAAGCGGGCGGCAAAGGGAAGGCTTGGGCGATCCGCAAGCGAGCCGATGGTCTTGAGGCCGGCGCGGGAAATCGCGAGGCGGTCGCTCTCCTCAAGGCCGAGCGCGGCGATGGGAAGCGAACGTACGGCGGTGGCATCCTCGCCCGGCGCCACAATCGCGGTGCGGCCATAGCGAGCGAGCGCGCGGGCAGCGTCTGCCGCGTCGGCAATCACGGTGCGGATGTGCAATCCGGCCCGGCGCATGCGTTGCGAGAAGATGCGGCGAAGCTCCGCCTCGCCGTTGAAGAGGTGATCGCAGCCGGTGATGTCGAGCATCAGACCGTCCGGCGCATCGATCATCACGGCGGGGCTGAAGCGGTCGCAATCTTCCGCGATGCGATCGAGCAAGGCGGCGTCGGCGCGGGCGTCCATCTCCTCGACCCATAGATCCGGTATGCGGGCGCGGGCGTCGGCCAGCGTCATGCCGGCGGCGAGCCCCGCCCGTTTGGCATCGGGGCAGATCGCCATGAGGCGCTGGGCGCCCTTCACCTTTTCCGTGATGACAAGCGGCAGCTCAGACGGCTCTGCGCGAGCCCTCATCAGACGATCCGCCGGCAGGTACGGAAACCATGCCGCCAGATAGCGACGGGGGGTCCGTAGCGCTGCGCTTCTTGCCGATCCGGTCTTTGAATATGCCGCTGTCACGATCCCATTCCACAATCCAGTTTCGACCGGCTGCACCTGCCCTGTCGCGCAGCAACTCCACATTGAAAGCCGGATGGCCCGGCGCGTCTGCTTCCAGCGCCGTTGAGAGCGCGGCGCGCACGCGCCATCTGGTCAGAGCTGCACTTGGCTCCGGTTGAGCGCCCGCACGCACCATGAAGAGCGGCACGTTCGAGCGCGCCGCGGCGAGTGCGAGACGGCGCGATGCGACAAGATCGAGAGCCTTGGGCGCGCCCCATGGTTCGATCAGCACCGCGCCAAGCGGCGGACAGCGCGCGGCCTCCTCGCCCGCGCGCAGCACCGATGGACCATCACTGGCACGCACGACGATGAGCCGATCGGGTGAGAGACCCAGTTCGGCAAGACCGGGCGCATAGATTTCGCCTGCCTCAATGCCCGCAAAATCCTGGCGCACCCACACGACCGGTCGCTTCGCGGATGCCCGCACCGCCAGCATCACGGCAAAGCCGGATGCCGAAGGCTCATCAGCCGTCTGGGCCGCGAAAACCTCATGCAGCGCGCCCCGGCTCAATCCGCCGCGCAAGGCAGCATCGAGCTGCGCCGAGCCCGTCGAAAAGCGCTCCGACACAACAGGCGACGAGCCCCTTTCAAGACGAGAAACCTCCCGCCGCAATGCTTCCAGATCGCCCTTTGACACAGGCTTTTGTCCCAGCTAGTTCTTGTTTTGTTCCATAACGACTCAGGGGACGAAAAGAGTCAATCGAGACTCAGAAGGGGTAGTGTCTCAGTTTGAATTTGCCCTCGGAAAATCAGGTAGAGTCAGGGGGATTCGAGCCGAAAATTTTTATTGGGATCGCGGATAAGACTCGCCTGGCGGCGGCTCATTCTGCGATACAAATGGCCGCTTACCTCCGACAAATGCCACGGCGACAATCGCGAAGATGCAAAGAGCGACAATAAGCCAGTCAACCTTCTTGGGCCGCTTCTGATCCTTCCGCGCTTCGGCTTTCGCGGCGCGCCTAGCTTGTCTGTCCGTCATCGGAGTTACGATCCACATGTTCAGCGCAAGCAATAGCTAGGTATTCGCCTGGATCACTTCCAGAAACATCGCGCCATAGCGATCGAGCTTTGCCTTGCCGATGCCGGTGATGCCGCTCATGGCGTCGAGCGTCTTCGGACGGGCCTCCGCAAGAGCGCGCAGGGTTGTGTCGTGGAAAACTACATAGGGTGGAACGCCCTGTGACTTTGCGATGCGCGCCCGGGCGGTGCGGAGCTGCTGGAACAGAGGCTGCGCGCCTTCGGGCATGTCCGCGGCCTTGGATGCGCGCGCCTCCTTTTTCGTACGCTTGGGCGGCGGGTCGCGGCGAAGCGTGACCTTCTGTTCGCCGCGCAACACCGGGCGCGCCTCTTCGGTGAGCTTCAGCGCGCCGTGCGCTTCCTGATCGGCGTGGATGAGACCCGCCGCGGTGAGCTGCCGGAACACGGATTGCCAGACGCGCGTCTCGATATCCTTGCCGACGCCGAACACGCCCAGCTTGTCGTGGCCGAGGCGTTCGGCGCGTTCGTTCGTCTTGCCGACGAGTACATCGATGACGTGACCGGCGCCGAAACGCTGGCCGGTGCGATAGATGGCGGACATCGCCTTCATCGCGGCTTCCGATGCATCCCACGTCTCGACGGGCGCGAGGCAGGTGTCGCAATTTCCGCAATTGCCCGGATGCTCCTCGCCGAAATGCGCGAGGATGGCCTTGCGGCGGCAATCCGTCGTTTCGCAAATGCCAAGCAGCGCATTGAGCTTGGTGTTCTCGACGCGCTTGATTGCGTCCGGCGCATTGCCCTGCGCGATCATGCTGCGGCGCTGCACGACGTCGGCCATGCCGTAGCACATCCACGCATCGGACGGCAGGCCATCGCGGCCGGCGCGGCCGGTCTCCTGATAGTACGCCTCGACCGATGACGGCATGTCGAGGTGGGCGACATAGCGCACGTCGGGTTTGTCGATCCCCATGCCGAAGGCGACGGTGGCGACGAGACAGAGACCATCCTCGGTGAGGAAAGCATCCTGGTTGCGTGAGCGGATGCTGCCATCCATACCGGCGTGATAGGGCAACGCGCGGATGCCCTGCTCGCTCAGCCATTCGGCGGTCGCCTCCACCTTCTTGCGCGACAGGCAATAGACGATGCCGCTGGCGTCCCGGTGCTTGGCCAGAAAATCCCGCAGCTGTTCGCGCGGCTTGTCGCGCTGGACGATCGTATAGGAGATGTTGGGTCGATCGAAGCTGGTGATGAAGACACGGGCCTGGCGCAGCGCGAGGCGTTCGATGATGTCAGCGCGGGTGACGGGATCGGCCGTGGCGGTCAGCGCGATGCGCGGCACGCCGGGGAAGTTTTCGGCGATTGAGGACAACTCGCGATACTCGGGGCGGAAATCGTGGCCCCACTGGCTGACGCAATGCGCCTCGTCGATCGCGAACAGGCTGATGGTCGCTTCGTGCAGCATCGACTGGAAGCCGGGCGTGGTGAGCCGTTCGGGCGCGACATAGAGAAGTTTCAACTCGCCGGACTGAAGCTGCTGGCGCACCTGCCGCATCTCGTCCGGCGTGAGCGCGGAGTTGTAGGCGGCGGCGGCAACACCGGCCTGGCGCAAGGCTTCCACCTGGTCGCGCATAAGGGCGATCAGGGGCGAGACGACGATAGCGACACCCGGACGGCAGAGCGCGGGCGCCTGATAGCAGATCGACTTGCCCGCGCCCGTGGGGAACAGGACGACGGCGTCGCCGCCCTTCGTTACATGATCGACAACTTCGCCCTGCAGCCCGCGGAATTCGGCGTGGCCGAACACTTCCCGCAGGATACTGAGCGGTTCCCTGTTGATGGCTTGCACGATTTGAGGCCTCACCCCTGCCCGTCTCGACGTCAAGGGCTGGCGGATTAGATAGTCCGTAGCGCAAGCGCACAACAGTTGCGTGAGCACTCTCGTCTGTGAGTTGACGGGCCGAAACGCGGTTCCTAGCGTCGCAGATAACAAAACCGATCAACGTCTTGAGGGAGACGGACCACATGAAGATCAAGCTGTTTGCGGCGACTGCCGTGCTGGCGCTGGGCCTTGCGGCCTGCGGCGGAGAGACACCTGCCCCCGAAACGCCAGCGCCTGAAGCCCCTGCCGCGGAAGCTCCCGCGCCGGAGCCTGTTCCCGCCACGGCCTCGATCGGAGAAACGCCGGCCGATCCCGTCGCGTTCATGAAGACGCGTCACGACAACTACGAAGACCTCGGCAAGAACTTCAAGGTCCTGCTGGACAACTCCAAGCTGGGCACGCCGGACATGGCGGCTGTTGCGGCGGCTGCGGCCAAGGTCAACGAGTATGCCGGCCAGATGGGAACATGGTTCCCGCCGGGCACTGGGCCGGAAGCCGGCAAGACCGAAGCCAAGGCCAATATCTGGACCGACCGCGCCGACTTCGACGCGAAGCTGGCCAACCTGCAAACCGAAGCCGGCAAGCTGGTGACGGCGGCCGGAACGGATGCTGCGGCGTTCAAGGCGCAGTTCGGCCCGACGGGCGGCACCTGCAAAGCCTGCCACGACACCTATCGCGAGGAAGACAAGGATAAGTAGGCGCGGGGACAGACAGGTGACGGACGAAACCGTCGCTTCCGCCTCGCCGGCGCCCACACCTGAGCAAAAGGTGTGGGATGTGCCGGTGCGGCTGGTCCACTGGCTTCTCGTCTTTCTCGTCGCCCTGTCCTGGTGGACGGCCGAGGAAGGCGAGATGCAGTGGCATTACTGGTCAGGCCTGACGATTGTCGGCCTGCTGGTGTTCCGCATCTACTGGGGCTTCGCGGGGCCGGAGACGGCGCGCTTTTCGCGTTTTGTCAAAGGCCCGGGCACGGTGCTGGGTTACGCGAGCAAGCTGCTCAAGCCTGATTATCGCGCGAGCTTCGGACACAATCCGCTAGGAGCGTTGAGCGTTGTTGCGATCCTGCTGGCGCTGATCACGCAGGTCGGGCTGGGCCTGTTCGCGTCGGACACGGACGGGCTCGAGTCGGGGCCGCTGTCGCCCTATGTCAGCTATGAATTCTCGAAGGACGCGGGCGATCTTCACGAGGATGCATTCAACATCCTGCTGATCCTGATCGGTCTGCATATAGCGGCGATCGTTTTCTATCTCGCGGTCAAGCGCATCAACCTGATCGGCCCGATGATCACGGGCAGCAGGAAGGTGGAGAGCGTGGAAGGCCCAGCGTCAGGGATTGCTCCGGTTCCGCTGTGGCGCTTCCTGCTGGGCATGGCGATTGCCGCGCTGACCGTCTTCCTGATCGTATTGCTTCCGACCACGCGCTAGTCACTTCGTTCCGAACATCCTGTCTCCGGCATCGCCGAGACCGGGTACAATATAGCCCTTCTCGTTGAGATGGCTGTCGATGGCCGCCGTGAACACCGGCACGTCCGGATGGGCGGCGGTGAATTTGGCGATGCCTTCAGGCGCGGCCAGCAGGCACAGAAAGCGCAACCGGCTCGCGCCACGATTCTTGAGGCGCTGGATTGCAGCAATCGCGGAATTGCCTGTGGCCAGCATCGGATCGACGACGATGATGAGTCGCGTCTCGATCTCGCCCGGAGCCTTGAAGTAATATTCCACGGGCTCAAGCGTGTCGTGGTCGCGATAGAGGCCGATATGGGCGACGCGAGCGGCGGGCACCAGATCGAGCATTCCATCAAGCAGGCCGTTTCCGGCGCGCAGGATGGACGCGAAGACAAGCTTCTTGCCCTTGATGATCGGCGCATCCATCGGGCCCATGGGCGTTTCGATCGCCGTCGTCTCGAGCTCGATATCGCGCGTTACCTCGTAGCAGAGCAGGTGTGCGATCTCACGCAGCAGCGTGCGGAAGCCGGCAGTGGACGTCGTCTTGTCGCGCATCAGCGTCAGCTTGTGCTGGATCAGGGGGTGATCGACGACAGTTACGCCCTGCATCGTGGCTTCCTTCGCAGACGGGCTGGCTCACGAACCCGACGCCGGAATGCTTTCGCGTGTAACGCAGTATTGTAAAGGGCCCGACAGGATGCATGGCGGCTTTCCGGCGGCGCGGCTTCGTTATATACAACGGACGATAACGCTTGCCGGAGATACACATGCGCGGATTGGTCATTCTCGGTCTCGCGATGGCGCTTGCGGCGCCAGCCCGGGCGCAGGAGCAGGAACCGGCGGCGGCCTGCACAGCGACCGATGTGTCGCTTCCGGCCGGATTGAATGACTGGAACGGCAAGGCGGCAATCGGCACAGCGCCGGGCGTTGACCATCTGGCGCACGCGGCGCTCGCGATTGGCAAAGGGTATGAGGCGGGGCTGCTGAACACGCCCAAGGTTGCGATGCCGGTTCAGCCTGAAAAGCCGGGCGGATCGGTTGCCTATGCCGGGCTGTTTTCGTTCACGGTTGAGACAGAAGGCGCCTATACGGTTGCATTGGGCACAGCGGCATGGATCGATGTGCTGGAAGACGGCAAATCGCTTGAACCCACGAGTTTTGATCACGGACCGACATGCACGACCATTCGCAAAATGGTGGTCTTCCAGCTGAAGCCGGGAACGCATGTGCTTCAGGTGTCGGCCAATGCGGCACCGACCGTGAAACTCATGCTGGCGAAGAAGCCCTGAGCGGAAAAACCTCACATCGCGGATTACTTGCGGCGGCGCTGGCCAGCGTTGCGCTGACCGGGCTGGTTGCGTGCGTGAGTTCAGTTGCGCCAGCGGCTGAGCCATGGCCCGCAGCTGATCTTGCGCCGCCCTATCCTGCCGACAATCCGCCGACTGCAATGAAGATCGAGCTGGGGCGGCGGCTGTTCCATGACGGCGACCTGTCGTGGGACGGCACGATGAGTTGCGCGACCTGCCATGAACAGAAGCGCGGCTTCGCAGATCCGAACAAGACGCGGCCAGGCTTTGATGGGCAGCCTGGAAAGAGGAATATCCAGACGCTGGCGAATGTCGCGTGGTTCGGATCGCTGACCTGGGGCGGGCCGCATGTTGATACGCTGGAGCATCAGGCGCTGATCCCGATCGAGGGGTTCGTGCCGGTGGAGATGGGCTTTGGCGGAAAGCCCGAAGGCGCGCTGGCGCAGAGGTTGAAGGATCAGGCCTGTTATCCGCAGCTGTTCAGGGCGGCGTTTCCGGAGAGACGAGGCGAGATATCGATCGACACGATCACCATGGCGCTGTCGGTTTTCCAGCGCTCGCTGGTGTCGCTGGATTCTCCTTATGACCGTTATCGGCGTGGCGATGCCTCGGCGATTCCGGATCAGGCAAAACGCGGCGAGCAACTGTTCGAAGCGAAGCAATGCGCGAGCTGCCATGCAGGGCCGCATTTCACCGATGCTGCACTGCCGGAGCGCAAGCCGATCGAAGCATTTCACCGCCTCGCCTGGCCGACGGAGGAAGGCGAGGATTATGGGCTCGGCGACATCACGCAGGTTGAAGCCGACATCGGAAAATTCCGTACGCCGGGCCTTCGCAATGTCGCGCTGTCAGCGCCGTACATGCACAATGGGGAGATCGCGACTCTGGCCGAGGCGATCCGGCATCATTCGGTTGATCCCAACGCTGGCGATCCGCGATTGAAGCAGACGATCAGCGGCGCGGAGATGGCGGAGCTGATCGCGTTTCTTGAGACGCTGACGGATCAGGGCTTCATCACCAATCCCGCACATGCGCTTCCGAAACCGGGATGTCCGGTTGCAGAGGATGCGGCGCTGGCAAACGAAGAAGCAAACTCCGCACGCCTGCACAACAGCCCGGCGGGGCCCTAGGCCGTTTTCGCCTCCGCCAGATTCAGCTCGGCGATCATCGCCTTGCGCATTTCGAACTTCTGGATCTTGCCGGTGACGGTCATCGGGAAGGAGTCCACGAACTTCACATAGCGGGGGATCTTGTAGTGGGCGATCTGGCCTTTGCAGAAGGCCACGATCTCTTCGCGCGATGAAGCCTCGCCCGCGCGCAGCTTCACCCACGCGCAGATTTCCTCACCGAACTTCGGATCGGGCACGCCGATGACCTGCACATCCTCGATCTTCGGATGGCGGAAGAGGTATTCCTCGATCTCGCGCGGGAAGACGTTCTCGCCGCCGCGGATCACCATATCCTTGATGCGGCCGACGATGTTGCAATAGCCCTCGTCGTCGATGGTGGCGAGATCGCCGGTGTGCATCCAGCCTTCTTCGTCAACGGCTTCGGCTGTCTTCTCGCGATCATTCCAGTAGCCGATCATGACGGAGTAGCCGCGCGTGCAGAGTTCGCCTGGCTGGCCGCGCGGAACGATGGCGCCGCTTTCGTCGACGATCTTCACTTCGAGATGCGGCTGGATGCGGCCGACCGTGGAGACGCGGCGCTCAAGCGGATCGTTCATCGCGGTCTGGAAAGAGACGGGGCTGGTTTCAGTCATGCCGTAGCCGATGCCGACTTCGCGCATGTGCATGCGATCGATGACTTTCTTCATCACCTCGATCGGGCATGGCGAGCCGGCCATGACGCCGGTGCGCAGGGATGAGAGATCGAACTTGTCGAACTCGGGATTTTCGAGTTCGGCGATGAACATGGTCGGCACACCGTGAAGCGCCGTGCATCTTTCCGACTGCGCAACCTTGAGCACGGTGAGCGGCTCGAAGCCTTCGGACGAATAAATCATCGCGGCGCCATGAGTAATGCAGGCGAGATTGCCCATCACCATGCCGAAGCAATGATAGAGCGGAACCGGGATGAGCAGCCGGTCGCCATGCTTGAGCCCCATGCCCTCGCCCACGAAGAAGGCATTGTTGAGGATGTTGCGATGGGACAGCGTTGCGCCCTTGGGCAGGCCGGTGGTGCCCGAGGTGAACTGGATGTTGATCGGGTCGTTGCGGTCGAGCGTCTGCGCGATGTCTTCGAGTTCGAGCGTGTGCTTGCCGGTTGCATTCTCGGAGAGCTGGTCGAATGCCAGCCAGCCCGGACCGGGTTGGCCGCCGATCTGGGCGACAATGCGCAGGTCGGGCAGGCGTTTCGATCTCAGATCACCCGGCTTCGATGTTGCGATTTCGGGCGCGAGCTCGTTCATCATGCCGACATAGTCCGACGTCTTGAATTTCTCGGCACAGATCAGCGCTTTCACGCCGACCTTGTTGAGCGTGTATTCGACTTCGCTCAAGCGATAGGCCGGATTGATGTTGACCTGGATCATGCCGACGCGAGCGGTGGCGAACTGAACGAGCGTCCACTCGGCGCAGTTGGGCGCCCAGACGCCGACGCGGTCGCCGGTTTTCAGGCCGAGCGCCAGAAGGCCGGCGGCGAGGCGGTCGACGTGGAAGGAGAACTGCTCGTAGGTCCAGCGGATGTTCTGGTGGACGGAGACGAGCGCTTCCTGCTTCGGCCATTTCTTCGCGGCGCGCAGCAGCGCTTCGCCAATGGTGTATTCGAGCAGAGCGGGCTCTGTGGCGCCGCGAACGATGCTTGGCTGCGTCATTGTTTTTCTCTCCCTGGGGCGGAGCGTAGCAATCTGGACACGATGAGGCCAGCGCATGTGAGGGCGGCTCCGCAAGCTAGCCGCTGCGGAGCGCATGATTTCTGGAGGACGCGCGCGTTTTAAGGGAGCGCGCTTAGGCAAAATCCCGGATTATGGGATCGCGGCGGTGAGGCGTGGCTCGCCCCCTCCGTCATGCGCGCAAGGGCGCGCACGCCACCTCCCCCAGTCCTGCGGACTGATGGAGGCAATTCCCCTTCGTTGCTCTGAT
>ERZ795056.2161-NODE-2161-length-22153-cov-15.153589_pt1 | contig 22153 bp, 26 predicted proteins | sample MGYA00375140_ERZ795056 | MGnify/ENA primary metagenome ERZ795056 (study PRJEB30185, sample SAMN05720227) | activated sludge metagenome | isolation source: Anaerobic digester | place: USA | collected 2015-03-09 ... | reverse complement strand
TGGTATGGATTGTTAAAAGACAACTTACATTTTAGTGCATCCATTGCCGGTGTGTATGGCGCCCAAAATGACCTGATGGTGGATTTTATGCTGGAAAGATTAGGACTTACAACCTATGCTCATCTTACCTGGAACCAGATCAGCAGTGGCTACCGCACCCGTTTTGAAATAGCCAGGATATTACTGCAAAAACCCAAACTGCTGATACTGGATGAACCATTGGCCAATTTGGATATCAATGCACAGCAGACCATACTAAGTGATCTTATCTTTATGGCCAAGGGTTTGCATAACCCAATGGGTATCATCTTAAGTTCACAGCAACTGCATGAGGTGGAAAAGGTAGCCGATACCGTTATATTCATAAAGCAAGGCAACTGTGTCTACAGCAGCAACGACAGGGAGAAAACAATCACCAGTAATGCAGTGGAGTTTGAAACCACCGCCGAAAGGGATATGGTGCAGCAGCTATTAGGAAGGGATAAGGCCGGGATACAATACAATGGTGGTTTTTACACCGCTGTTTCTTCCGCTTACACAGCGCAGGAAATGATTGCGATACTGGTGCAGGCTGGTATCCCTCTTACCTATTTCCGCGACATTACATACAGTACAAAACGTTTCTTCTAACACCCTTACCATTATCTTATGAGAGAGCGATTCCTGGTTCCATCCTTTTTAAAAAAGTTTGACAGCTGGCTGCTGAAACATACACCGGCAGCATGGAGTGCCCGTACCCACCTGGTAATATACTATGCCCTCATTGTTATTGCCATTGTCACCTTATTCTGCCTTTCCGCATTTGCTGATGCCAGGAGGTCAAGTCATGCAGAAGTATGGTCAGGTTTTATTGGTCTGACCGCCTTTACAGGTTTTGTGATATGGCTTATTTATTTGCTTCGCTTCAATGTGTTCAAGCGGTTTGGCAACTGGCATGCCTGGGAAGGCCTTAAAATGTTTGTATTGTATTTTATCAGTATTGGCACAATGCTTTTTACCGTATTTATACCTTTTATTGTTGACTGTGCAGTTGCCAATCACTCTTACAACGATCATGAACTGGTGGATGATATCAATGAAATAAACCTGTCGGTTTGCCAGTTGGAGTATAACCTGTTGCCCAAGGAATTTGGTGTTGATACATTTGAATTGGTAAAAAGAAAAGTAACCCTGGTTGAACGAAGCAGTGCTGATGGGGATGAAGCGTATATGGATAGTGTTGTTGCAATGGAAGCAGACGATGCCATGGCTGATTACCGGCCCCATTACAATATACAAACCGATTCACTTGTTTTTTATTCGAGGCTGGAAAAGGAAGACAGTACAAAAATACTCACTGATTCTATCTATATTGTATATAACTGTCCCGAATATGCGCTTGCAGGTGCTTATTACGCTGTTAATAATTCACCCACACCTGTACTGAGCTCTTTTGACATCTATAACCGGGTTATAAAAAATTACAGGCAGCCTGACAGAACAGCTTTGATAAAGCGGATGAAACAACTGGATGAGAAATATTCGCTGTTGCATTATGAGGAAAGCAACAGCCTGGACAAAACCTACTCAGTGATCATAGAAGAGAAATATTTCCTGAGAGAGATCACTCATAGTATTGAAAATATTGCCCGAAAAAAATACTGGTGGAAAAATGGTAAGGATGAGGTGGTGAGGATCTTTTTCTATACCAGTTTTATCATCACCCTGTTATTATTTGTTTTTAGAAGCAGTACGGTAAAAACATTTTTTCTTTCCTTGTTTGCCGGGGTGATATTGCTGATTGGTACTGCCATTTGTGTTGCGGTTTTCAACGGTGATGAAGCAGCGGTATTTATCTTTATCTTATTGTATTATGCGCTGTTTTTCCTGCTGGCAGGGTTAATAAAAACGGCTGCTGTAAGAACTGCGGTGCAGGGTATCGCTTTAAACTTTACGGTGGTCATCACCAGTTTTATTCCACTAACAGCAGTGGGTTTGTATTTTAAATTATTGCAGACTTACAACCGGGAAAATATGATTGTGGATGAAGGGTTGTTCCAGCGGCAATCACAATATTTATTTTATGCGGAGCTGGGAGGCATTGTAATTTTTATGCTGTTGCTCGAGCCGGTGTTCCGAAAATTATATAAACGCTGGTATGCATTACCGGGAGAATAAAAATAAGCGGCAAAAAGTGCCGCTTATTTTTTAATTGTTTATCCTATAATCGATAGCGTATGTTCAATCCTTTGAATGGTTTCTTCCCTTCCGATCATTCCTGCAATATCAAAAACCCCCGGGCCAAACTTACCGCCAACCAGCATGATCCTGAAGGGCAGCATCAGTTCTCCCGGTTTTAATTGATTGGCAGCAGCGATCTCTTTTAGTTCTTTTTCCAGCTCCGTATGTTCCCATACCGGCATTAGCTTATAGGCCCTGATCAGTTCTGCAAAAAACAATTGCTTCTTTTCATCCCATTTTGGTTTGATAGAATCAATATCAATGTTGGCTGGTGCCTTGAAAAAGAAAGATGCCTGCGTGAAAAAATCATTCAGTAAACTGCAACGGTCTTTTACCAATTCCAATACTTTTACAAAATAGGTATCGTCCTGTATTGTAATACCATTGGCTGCAAAATGCTCCTTAACTGTAAACTGAAAACTGGAAACCGGTAACTTCTTTATCCACTCCTGGTTGAACCATTTGGCTTTTTCAAAATCGAATTTGGCGCCGCCTTTATGCACCCTGTCGATACTGAACTTTTCAACCAGTTCCTCCAAACTAAATATTTCCTGCTCGCTACCATCATTCCATCCGAGTACTGCCAAGAGGTTGATAAATGCTTCTGGTAAAAAACCAATTTCTTTAAAGCCTTTGGTCAATTCATTTGTTTTTGGATCGGTCCAATCCATAGCGTACACCGGGAAACCAAGCCTGTCGCCATCCCTTTTGCTGAGTTTGCCATTGCCATCTGGTTTTAAAATTAACGGCAAGTGCGCCCATTGGGGCATATTGTCGAGACCAAACAAATGCTTCCACAACAAAATATGCACCGGCGCACTGGGCAGCCATTCTTCTCCCCTAAAAGCATGACTGATCTTCATCAGATGATCATCCACCACCACGGCCAGGTGATAAGTAGGCATGCCATCGGCTTTTAAAAGCACTTTATCGTCCACGTTATTGGTATCAAATTCAATATCTCCCCGTATCATGTCAGTAAAAGAAACAAACTCGTTGGCCGGCACTTTTATGCGGATCACATAGGGTGTTCCTTTATCCAGCAAGACCTGTGTTTCTTCGGGTAACAGGCGCAGTGAGTTGTTCATTTGCATACGTACGTGATGGTCATATTGCAAACTGTTGCTGCCGGCAGTTTTGAGCCGTTCTCTCATGGCTTCCAGTTCTTCGGTAGTATCAAATGCATAGTATGCATGCCCATCCTTTACTAACTGTTCCGCATACTGGCGGTACAATTGTTTTCTTTCGCTTTGGCGGTACGGCGCATGTTCGCCTCCATGTACAACACTTTCGTCGGGTACCAGTCCACACCATTCCAGGCATTTGAAAATATATTCTTCTGCGCCTTCCACAAACCTGGTTTGGTCCGTGTCTTCAATTCTTACAATAAAATCACCACCCTGTTTTTTGGCAAACAGGTAATTGAACAACACGGTTCTTACACCACCTAAATGAAGCCCGCCGGTGGGGCTGGGTGCAAATCTTACTCTTACTTTATTAAACATGGCGCAAAGATATACGCCACTGCCCACCTTCCCAATTTTAAAGACATAGTTGCCTTTTTATGAAGGAGTTGGTAAAAATGAATGCAGGTTGCCAACCCTTCTGTAATTTGCCACATGTTTTATTTTGTAAAAACGCCCTGGTGGCTGAAGAAGCTGTATCCAGAATGTGTGTGGCAGATGCCCGGGCAGCAAAAAAAAATTTACCTCAGCTTTGATGATGGTCCGCACCCGGTAGCCACGTCCTTTGTGCTGGAGCAGTTAGAAAAGTACCATGCAAAAGCTACTTTTTTTTGCATTGGTAAGAATATAGAAGAGTATCCTTTTATCTATGAAGAGATACTGGACGCCGGCCATACAACAGGCAATCATACCTACAATCACCTCAATGGCTGGAAGACAGCAGACGCGGTATACATGGATAATATTGTACAGGCAAAAAAGAGGATTGACTCCCCTTTGTTCAGGCCACCGTATGGGAGGGCAACCAAATTTCAACTCAAATTATTAAAGGAAAAGGGGATGTTACCCATCATGTGGTCGGTACTAAGTGGTGATTTTGATCCATCGCTTACAAAGGAACAATGCCTGCTCAATGTGCTGCGGAATACCGGCCAAGGTTCCATTGTAATATTTCATGACAGTACCAAGGCATTTGAGCGGCTGGAATACGTTTTGCCCCGGGTGCTGGAGTATTTTTCAGCTAAGGGCTTTCAATTTGAAAAAATAACGGGGGATAAACTGCAAATTATGCAGTAAAAACCGGGAAGGTCATATAAAAAAATTGGGCCGGAGTAGAAACTCTGGCCCGTTTTTAATCCGTACCCTATGAAAACTGGTTGCAAGATAGTTTGATTTTTGATAAATCCAAATAATTTGTTAAGTATTTTTGGGGTCGGAATGCCCGTATTTAGTGATTGGCAGCACACAGGATGGTATTTTTTGCCACTTGTTGTTTTAAAAGATTAGAAAATGATTTTAATAGATACCCACTGTCATCTTTATTCTGAAGAATTTGCAGCGGAGATAGAAAGTGTTATTCAAAGAGCCGAAACCAAGGGGGTGCGGCAGTTCTATTTACCTGCTATTGACAGTAGTGCTACTAATGCCATGCTTCAGCTGGAAGCACGGTTCCCCGGAAAATGTATTGCGATGATGGGCCTGCATCCTTGTTATGTAAAAGACAATTACAAAGACGAATTAAAGCTGGTGGAAGAATGGCTGGCAAAAAGAAAGTTTGCCGCAGTAGGGGAGATCGGGCTGGATCATTATTGGGATAAAACCCACGTAAAAGAGCAGGAAGAAGCGTTTCGCTTGCAAATAGACTGGGCCATTCACTACGAGCTGCCCATTGTGATCCATACCCGTAATGCCATGCAGGAAACCATCAACATTGTAAAAGAGTATGTGCCAAAAGGAGTAAGAGGTATTTTTCACTGCTTTGGCGGTAGTGTAGAAAGTGCAGAACAGATCATCAACGCTGGATTTTACCTTGGTATTGGGGGAGTGGTAACCTACCCTAAGGCCGGTTTGCAGGAAACCCTGCAGCATATCGGGCTCGAGCACCTGGTATTAGAAACCGATGCGCCCTATCTTACTCCTATTCCTTTCCGGGGCAAACGCAATGAAAGCAGCTACCTGGAGTATGTGGTGAACAAGATCGCAGAGATCAAAAATGTGCCGGTGGAGGAAGTGGCTGCTATTACTACAGCCAATGCGCAAAAAATATTCGGCGTATAGGAAGTGAAACGCTATTTTTGCTGCCCGTTAAAAAAGGAGAGTTGTCCGAGTGGTTGAAGGAGCACGCCTGGAAAGTGTGTATACGGGAAACTGTATCAAGAGTTCGAATCTCTTACTCTCCGCAAATAAAAAATCCCCTGACTGTCAGGGGATTTTTTTATTTTGAAAGTGGTTTCTACTCTAATTATGATCGATCATCGTTAGTGTATAACCCCTGCTATCCTGGCTATAACTGCCAATAGCCCCGGCACTTGTTGGCGGCTGGTACTCAGAATGGAAAATTCTTTTATATACCAGGCCAATGCCCTTTGCATAATACTCCACACCGTAATTTATTTCACTGTACGAATTGGGATCATCAGGATTACCGATCACTTCATCCCGTTGCGCAATTTTAATGGTATTGTCTAAATTAAAGGTGCCAAGCGTTAATGGTGCACCTACACTATCAAACATATAATCCCATCCTTCTAAATAAGCAAAATCAGTGTATTGAGAAGTCGTATTAATATACGAATTGCCCTTCCATGTAAAGCCGTCCTTTACCGGACCTCTTAATTTTAAAAAGCGAAGGTTGTTATCTACAAATTCAAACCCATTGTCAATGGGCGTTGCAGTAAAGCTGTTGTCTGGCACCCAGGCATCGGTTGGATTTACACGTATCTGTCGTACGATCCGGTAAGACGGTCTGCCCTGGTTATCTAACACCTGGCCATCCACAATAAATTTTACCTGGTAGCTAAGGGTGATCTGCTGAAGCGTGAAAGGGATATACCGTACTGAATCCAGTTGGTAAGTAATGTATTTACCCACTTCAAGCGGGGCATATTCACTCACTGGTGTAAGGCCCAGATCTTCAGGGTCTTTTTTGCAGCTGGTCAAACAAATGACTGCTGCAACAACCACTGATAAAATTCTCTTTGTCATAGAATAAATTGATTCAATAAGGAGACCTTGTGTTGTAGTAAAAAGCTGCTTAATCCTGGTTACATCCGTTTATTGGCGTTGGATGATACCACCGCCAATTACATCATCCCCTTCATAAAACACCGCACTCTGCCCCGGGGCAATGCCTTTTACATCCTCATAAAAACGCACTTTTACCCCATTTTCGTATGTGTACAGGTTGCTTAAAGCACCTTTATCTTTATAGCGGATCTTAGTGGTGACTTCCATACCTTCTGTAACACCTTCATATTTGATCCAGTTGATCTTTGCTACATTCATTTCAATGCCCATCAGGTCTTCTTCATCACCCAGCACAACCGTATTTGTTTCTGGGTCTATTTGGGTAACAAATGCTGGTCTGCCCAGGGCAATATCAAGCCCCTTTCTTTGCCCCACGGTATAAAAAGGATAGCCCTTATGTTGGCCCAGTACCTTGCCCGTTTTATCAGTAAAATTTCCGCCATTCACCCTTTCTTCCAGCCCTTCCACATTTCTTCTCAAGAAACCCCGGTAATCATTGTCTGGCACAAAACATATTTCGTAACTCTCATTTTTCCTGGCCAGTTCGGGATAACCAAAATCATGTGCCATCTGGCGAATGTCTTTTTTATGATAGGTGCCCAGTGGCAATAGGGTACGGCTCAATAGGTCTTGTTGCAGTCCCCATAGCACATAGCTCTGATCTTTGGTATCATCGATTCCTTTGCGGATAAAAAAGCGTCCGTTTGTATGCTGATGCACCTGTGCATAGTGGCCAGTTGCAATAAATTCACAGCCCAGTGCATCGGCCCTTTTTAACAGTGCCCTCCATTTAATATGCGTATTACACATTACACAGGGATTGGGTGTGCGTCCGGCTATGTATTCTTCTACAAAATTCTCGATCACAAAATCTCCAAACTCCTCCCTGATATCTAAAATAAAATGGGGAAAGCCATGTTGCACTGCCGCCATCCGTGCGTCATTAAAACTATCGAGGTTGCAACAGCCGGTTTCTTTTTTTCCCGTTGTTCCCACACTGGTGGCATAGTCCCAGGTTTTCATCGTAATACCCACCACTTCATACCCTTCTTTATGAAGCATCAATGCGGCTACGGTACTGTCTATACCGCCGCTCATTGCTACCAAAACTTTTCCTTTTTTGCTCATGTCTTTTTCTCCGGCTGCAAAGATACGGCAGGCGGTAAAAAGGGAGGCAGGGCGGTTTTGTGAGATAAGGAATAAAATTGTTGTGTAGTAAGTGATTTTCAAGGGAAAACCAATATTCCCGATTGTAACAAAAGTTACCCTGGACGCAAAATACAAGCATCAATTTTGTATACAAACTGTTTAATGCCTGGGTTTGTACAGTGAAGTGGCTTTTACATATTTGCGTTGGCTTATTGAATGGATAGTAAAATTTAAAAATTATGTTGGGTTTATTAAAGAAGTTGTTCACCACAGAAGATAATACAAAACTGAAGGAAACACTTGCAGCAGGTGCCCTATTAATTGATGTCCGTAGCCCCGGTGAATTTGCATCCGGCCATATAAAAGGCTCTGTCAACATTCCTGTAGACAGGCTGGGCAACCAGGTGCAGGTATTAAAAAAAGACAAACCCGTGGTTGTTTACTGCAGAAGCGGTGCAAGGAGTATGGCAGCCAAGGTTTTGCTTGAAAAAAAGGGATTTAAAAATATTGTTGATGGTGGAAGCATCGGCACGGTAGAGAAATTATTAAACACAAAATAAACTGTTATGAAAAAAAACATGGGTTCAGCAGACAGGATGATACGCCTGTTACTGGCAGCAATTTTTGCAGGGCTGTATTTTACTGATACCGTTACCGGAACTTTCGGCATCGTATTGCTTGTATTAGCGGGTGTATTTGTATTGACCAGCCTGGTAAGTTTTTGTCCTTTATATCCTTTGATAGGTATCAATACCTGCAAAGTTAAAAAGTAACAATATGAAAGCACGAATAGTAAATGGCTGGAATTGGATGAGGGCAGTAAGATTGATTGTGGGACTGGCAATATTTGTGCAGGGTTTATATGCGGCAGACTGGCTGTTTGCAATAGCTGGTGTTCTTTTTAGTTCCCTTGCATTATTCAATATGGGTTGCTGTGCTGGCTCAGGTTGTGGTTATACCATTAATACCAGCTCAAAAAAAATGGAGGAAACGACCTATGAAGAAGTGGTTTAATAAAAACAAAGCCGTCGTTGCCGGTGTTGCTGTTGGCTCCCTGCTTGGGTTCCTCTACTGGCAGTTTATAGGCTGTTCGTCCGGTTCTTGTATGATCACTTCAAAACCTTTGAACAGTACATTGTATGGAGCCATGATGGGTGGCTTTTTATTTTCAGCCATTTTTGAAAAAACTAAAACAACAAAATCATGACGTTTGGTGAAATGATCAATAGCGAAAAACCGGTACTGGTGGATTTTTTTGCAGAATGGTGTGGCCCTTGCAAAATGATGGCACCGGTGCTTCGGCAGGTAAAAGATGCAGTACAGGACAGTGCCAGCATCATTAAAGTGGACATTGATAAAAATCAGCAGACGGCGGCGGTATATAATGTGAGCGCTGTACCCACTTTATTAATTTTCAAAAAGGGACAGGTAGTATGGAGACAAAGCGGTGTGGTACCTGCAACCGAACTCGTTAAAAAGCTGAAAGAAAATTTTTAAGTGTTAAAAACAATTGGATATGCCGGCACAATTGCCGGCATTCTTTGTTTATTATCATAGATGTTTTAAAACAACCCTGGCCCTGGTATGTATCCGGTCCTTTAATTGGCCTGATGGTGCCCCTCCTTTTAATTCTTGGTAATAAAGCATTTGGTATCAGTTCATCCCTGCGGCATATGTGTGCAGCCTGTATGCCTGCAGGCATTCCTTTTTTTCAATACAACTGGAAAAAAGAAGCCTGGAATTTATTTTTTGTTACCGGCGTGTTGATGGGCGGCTTTTTTGTAGCCCAATTTTTATCGGATCCTGCACACGTTGTGGTGAATACTAAACTTGTAAAAGAGCTCGCAGATTATGGAATTACAGACTACACCAATCTTGTTCCTTCCCAACTGTTTAACTGGCAAAGTTTATTTTCTATAAAAGGGCTGGTCATGATGGTGGGTGATGGTTTTTTGGTTGGCTTTGGCACCCGGTATGCAGGCGGGTGTACCAGCGGACATGCTATCATGGGTTTATCAACTTTACAATGGCCATCATTGGTTGCCACTTGTTGTTTTATGATTGGTGGTTTTATAATGGCCAATTTTATTCTGCCCTCAATTCTCTCGCTATAAAATAAAAACGATGCAACAAAAAGAGCTAACAGAAGAGAATACGGATTTTGAAGTACGGTCATTGGATACACTTTGCATAAATGAGAGCAGGTTGGAGGATAAATGGTACCAGCTTGTAAAGTATCGTTTTGCCGGCGTATTGTTTGGTATTTTGTTAGTGAAAGCAGAAGTGATTAGCTGGTTCAGGCAGGAAATGTTTCGCCTGCAAAGCTTTCATATGTTTGGTGTTATCGGCAGTGCTGTAGTTACAGGAATGATCGCAGTACTGCTGATAAAAAAGTTCAAAATAAAAACTGTTGATGGCGAATCTATAGAAACCCATCCAAAAAAATTTAATAAAGGACAGGTTTATGGTGGATTATTGTTTGGGTTGGGTTGGGCCATTACAGGCGCATGCCCAGGTCCTTTGTACGCACAAATTGGAACAGGATCACCGGTAATTGCAGTCACATTGCTATCCGCCGCCGGTACCTGGGTGTATGGAAAAGTATGAGAGCGTCTTCCACATTAATTTACGTTGCCATTATTCCCCAAGATGGGAATGCAATTGCATTTCAATATATCCCTAAAACGTTTTTCTGCTATCAGTTTCATCGGTTTCTGTTGAGGCATTGCTTTTGAATAGTATTCATAAACAAATCAATATTTATTTATGAAGAAAACAATTTTGATAATTGCAACAGCGGTATGCATTTATTCCTTTCAGAGCTGCACGGCAAAAAATGAAAGCTCTGAAACCATAACAGGAACAGATTCTTCCCTGATGACTACGCCTACTTCAACTGAATCGGGTCTTCCTTCCACTGTTAAGCCAGATTCAAATACCAATCCTTCCGCAGGTATCGATACAATGTCTATGGCAACACCGGATCCTTCTAAAAAAGGTAAAAAGGGTAAAGTGGTATTGACGTTGGAAACTCCGGCACCGGCGGGCAGTGAAGATGCAGTTGACAGCGAAGGGTTTTATACAAACTTATATCCCGCTTATCCCGGAGGTAATAATGCGATATCCAGCTATTTTCAGAATAATATCCAATACCCGCAGGAAGCCATTGACAACGGCGTGGATGGAATTGTAAACATCAGTTTCACAGTGGATGAAAGAGGGAAAGTAGGTTCTCCAAGAGTAGTGAGTAAAAAAATTGGTTATGGTATTGAGGAAGAAGCTCTGAGGGTTTTTAATAAAATGCCAGCCTGGAAAGCTGGTGCCTTAAAAGGTAAAAATGTAAAAACAAGATTTACGTTACCAGTACGTTTTCAGTTAGAAAGTTAATTGCTCTTTTTATTATTCACTATAAATTAAAAACAAAATGAAACTAACATCCTTTTTAAAAGTATTAACCCTGGCATCGATCATTTCTTTTTCAGTACCATCTTCTGCAATAGCGGCAGATGCAGTACGTGACACTACGGGCAGCGTGGAAGTATATTCAAAAATTGTTACAAGACTGAGTGAAATTCAGAGCATGGACAAGAATAATTTGTCGGCGAGTGAAAAAAAGAGCCTGAAGAAAGAATTGAAGGATATGAAAAAAGCAGCAGATGGTTTGAACAGGGGTGTTTATCTTTCTGTGGGTGCTATCATCATTATTATCTTATTACTGATTCTGATTTTGTAATTGATCCATACACTATTATTACGAAAGAAGCCCCTCAATTCGTTGGGGGGCTTCTTTTTTATATTCAGGTGAATGCAGTACTACAATCCCATTTTCTTTTTCAAATTCTCATCAATGGCATCTAAGAATTCTTCGGTGTACAGGTAGTGGTCGCCATGTGTTACTTTATTGCCGTGAATACAAACCGCCAGGTCCTTTGTCATCTTACCGCTTTCCACTGTTTCAATACAAACCGCTTCCAGTGCATTACAAAAATCGATCAGCTCCTGGTTGCCATCTAATTTACCACGGAAGGCCAAACCTCTTGTCCAGGCAAAAATAGAAGCGATAGGGTTGGTGGAAGTTGGTTTTCCTTTTTGATGATCGCGGTAGTGGCGGGTAACCGTACCATGTGCTGCTTCTGCCTCCATTGTTTTTCCATCAGGGGTAACCAATACAGAGGTCATTAAACCCAATGAACCAAATCCTTGCGCTACCGTGTCACTTTGCACGTCACCATCATAGTTTTTACAAGCCCATACAAAATTGCCATTCCATTTTAGTGCACTGGCTACCATGTCATCTATCAGGCGGTGTTCGTATACAATACCTGCTGCTTCAAAACTGGTTTTAAATTCAGCCTGGAACACTTCTTCAAAAATATCTTTAAAGCGGCCATCGTATTTTTTAAGAATGGTATTTTTTGTTGAAAGGTACAAAGGCCATTTTTTGCTCAGTGCCATATTAAAACAGCTTCTTGCAAAACCATAAATGCTTTCATCAGTATTGTACATACACATAGCCACACCATCACCTTTAAAGTTGAATACTTCAAAAGTTTGTGGTTCGCCGCCACCTTCTGGTGTAAAGCTCATGGTTAATTTCCCTTTGCCTTTGATAACGGTATCGGTTGCCCTGTATTGGTCGCCAAAAGCATGACGGCCAACAATGATCGGTGCCGTCCAGTTGGTAACAAGCCTCGGTACATTCTGCATTACGATCGGCTCACGAAAAACCGTGCCGTCCAAAATGTTGCGGATAGTGCCATTGGGGCTCTTCCACATTTGTTTTAGTTTGAATTCTTCCACCCTGGCTTCGTCGGGTGTAATGGTGGCGCATTTAATACCCACACCACAGGCTTTGATGGCATTGGCTGCATCAATGGTCACCTGGTCGTTGGTTTCATCCCGGTATTCCATGCCCAGGTCATAATATTGAATAGGAACTTCTAAATATGGAAGTATCAGTTTGTCTTTGATAAATTTCCAGATGATACGTGTCATCTCATCTCCGTCGAGTTCTACTACGGGATTTGCAACTTTTATTTTCGCCATATTACTGTTTTTAAATTGTGTGCAAATGTAAACGATTAGGAATATTAAGTGTGAACGATTTACGCAAACGTTACTTCATCATTTTACAAACTACTGCTCTTCTTCAACTGTCCATCTCCTGTAACAATACCTATACTTGAAATGATCTCTTCCCCAAACTCACTTGTTTTGAGTAAAGTAGCGCCGGTCATTAAGTTATAAAAATCAATCGTTACCCTTTTACGCATAATGGCCGCCTGCAAAGCATCGGTGATCAGGTCTGCCGCTTCTTTCCAGCCAATATATTCCAGCAGCATACAACCGCTGAGAATGATGGAAGAAGGGTTCATGCTATTGGTGCCGGCAAATTTTGGTGCGGTACCATGCGTGGCTTCAAATACAGCGTAGCCTGTTTTGTAATTGATGTTGCCGCCGGGTGCAATGCCAATACCACCCACTTCTGCAGCCAGTGCATCAGAAATATAATCGCCGTTCAAATTAAGCGTTGCCACCACCGAAAATTCTTTTGGTGCGATTAATATCTGCTGTAAAAAATTATCAGCGATGATATCTTTTACCAGCAGCTTGCCTTCATGTATGGCCTTCCGCTGTACCTCGTTAGCATGTGCTTCGCCGTGTTCTTTTTTTAATTCATCCCATTCATCCCAGGTAAATGTTTTGTCGCCAAATTCCTGCCTGGCCACTTCATAGCCCCATGTTTTAAAACCACCTTCGGTAAACTTCATGATGTTGCCCTTATGCACCAGGGTTACAGAGGGCAACATATTCTCTAGTGCATGTTCAATAGCAGAGCGTACCAGTCTTTTAGAGCCTTCGGATGAAACCGGCTTTACACCATAACTGCTGTCGCCGGGGAAGCGTATGTTCTTTACGCCCATTTCTTCTATCAAAAATTTCTCAAACTTTTTTGCCTGGTCGCTGCCTGCTTTCCATTCAATTCCGGCATAAATATCTTCCGTATTCTCCCGGAATATCACCATGTCCACATCCTGCGGATTTACCACAGGCGAAGGAACCCCTTTAAACCATTTTACCGGGCGAACGCAGGCATACAGGTCAAGGTCCTGCCGCATGGCCACATTCAACGAACGGATACCGCCGCCGATAGGGGTAGTTAAGGGACCTTTTATTGAAACGATATATTCTTTGGCGATCTGCAGGCTTTCTGCAGGCAGCCATTCACCTGTTTGTTTAAATGCTTTTTCACCAGCCAGTATTTCTTTCCACTCAATTGTACGTTTACCATTATACGCTTTTGCCACGGCGGTATTAAAAACCTTTTCCGCCACCTGCCATATTTCGGGGCCGATACCATCGCCTTCTATAAATGGAATGATCGGGTTGTCGGGCACATTTAGTTTGCCATTGCTGCCCATTGTAATTTTAGAAGCCATTGAAAAATATTTAGGGGTGATTTATTTTGGTGCTGCAAAAGTAAGCGATGACGGTTGGATAAATAAAAATGCCCCCAACTTGTTGGGGGCATTTCTTGAATATATTAATTTCTTACTGTCTTCTTCTTACCCTAAACTCACATTCTACATTGTAAGTAGTAGCTACTCCGTCAATAGTACAGGTGAAATTGCCGGCAATAAATTCTCCTGGTGCACCATATTCAGTTATGTTTACCAGTGGGGTGCCGGATAGTGAAGTCGAATCATTTATCTGGCCGGTAAAAAAGTTGGTCAGTGGTTGAGAACTTCCCACAGCGATCGAGCTTTGATCAAACCCAAAATAAATGCTGGTGGCGGCACCATTGCCATTGCCACCCGTTATGTTAGAAACAGGCGGTGTGGCCTGTGGTTCTACCCAATGGCTAATTGAATCCGTAGGGTAAGAAACATTATACTCTGTTCCATTAATTGTATACGTAATAAACTGTTCTATAGAATTTACACATGCCGATAATGCTGGTACCGTATTGCTACCGGCTGCCAGCGTATATTCTATCGGGGTACCCGATTGCATGGTAGAAAGATTTTCGGCCACAAAACGTACCACCGTACTGCCACTGCAAAGTGTATGGCTGAAGTTGTAAGTACCATCATTATTTACCGGGAACCGGTAGTTGCGCCATCCCTGTGTCATCACCACGTAAGCATCTGATAATGGTGCGCTGTTGCATTCCACTGTGCCGGATACAGTAGCAAGGCCAGGGCTCGTTACCACTACATTACCTAAATTAACAGCAGTTGTGCTTACACTGAAATTTTGTGTAAAAGCTGGTGTTCCCCATACGCTGCAGTCGGCATAAACTCTTAATTCATACGAAGTGTTAGGCGTTACCAGGATACTCACATGGCCGGTAGCATCTGTGTACCCTCCTGCATGGCTCCATGAATTGGGCGTTGTAGGTACCACATCTACAAATACATTTCCAACTGGATCACCCGCTTCATTCACCAGGTCGAAAGTTAGTGGTACAGTTGCATTGGGCAAGTCACAGTTCCAATAAGAGAAATGACTTACTTCTCCCACATAAGTATTGCCGTTCTTTGTGGCACTGCCTTCTTCTAACCACAAACCATTTGTTTCATTGAAATGCCAGAGGGGTATAGTAGCCGGAGCTGATGCCGCCATGGCTGTTGGTAAAGGGAAGGTCACCGTAGCCTTTGCACCATCTTTAATTTGCAACAATTCTCCGCCGGCACCAGTAAGCTCGGTAGCAGACATACCGTACGAGGTCAGCACTCTCATAAATCCATCTGCATCAAGACCCCGCAGGTCACCAGGCATGGTTTCTATAATATCGCTGGAAGTGGGATTAAGCCATTGTGCTGCTACTGTTACCTGCCCGGTATAGTCACCGCCAGCAGCCAGCTTTATGGCGCTTGCAGGAAAGGCAATCGTAAGGCCATTGGTAAGCGTTACGGTGCCTCCCGCAGCTGCATCAAAATTGCCCTGTGTTGTTTTGGGTAATAATTTTATCCTGAAGAAACCTGCATGGCCCGTTTCTGCAATGAATGTTTTTATGCCTTTAAAATAACCGGGCTTTACAACAGTTACTACTGCGGCATTTTTTACCACCTGCACATTGCTGAATTCAAAATAACCATACTTATCTGTGGTTGTATTACTGGCACCAAATTGTACTGCAGCACCCTGCACCGGACTATTTGTTTCATCGGTAACAAAACCGGAAACAGCCGATGCTGTTTTTGTAGTAAGGTCAGGCTGTGTTTCATTAACGATGAGGCCACCGCCGCCGCTGAGTTCTTTTTGGCAGGACACAATAAAAAAAGACATTGCTGTAATAACGAGAGCGGATAAGCCAACAGCAATTTTTTTAGATAGATGTGAAAACATTGTATGAGTTTTTATTTTTAAGAATATGCATGCTTTGCAGTAAGATACCCTGTGAAAGCGGGCTGCTGCCTGGCAGAAAAAAAATATTAGAAATCGATGCTGCAGTTGATCCATTCGGAATCAAAACGCACTTCTTTAAATTTTTTGTAGAAGTTGATGGCGGGCTCATTCCAGTCAAGCACCTGCCACATCATACCGCTATAGCTTTTTTCTTTTGCTGTAGTTATTAATTTTTCCATCAACATTTTACCTAGGCCATGCCCCCGCATTTTTTCTGTTACGATAATATCTTCCAGGTACATCCTCTGGCCTTTCCAGGTAGAGTAACGGGTATAGTAAAGCGCAAATCCTTCTACCCTGCCATTGGCTTCGGCTACATAGGCCCACCAAACGGGACTGGCACCAAAGCCGCTTTCTGTAAAATGTTCAAAGGAAACGGTTACCTGCTCCGGTGCATTTTCATATGCGGCGAGTTCTTTTATTAATTCCATCATTCTTGGGCAATCTTCCTTTATGGCCGCTCTTATTGTAATATCCATGTATGTTGATTTGGTGATAAAGATCGGTTTTGCCTTGATAACTTTTGCTTTTCGCCGTATAGCCCGGGATTAACTTTTCACTTACTTTGCAGCTATGCAGCAATACCTTCAATTATTACAACATATTTTAGATACCGGTACTGACAAAAGCGACCGTACCGGTACCGGCACAAGAAGTGTTTTTGGTTACCAGATGCGTTTTAACCTGGGTGAGGGATTTCCCCTGGTTACTACAAAAAAATGCCATTTGAAAAGTATCATCTATGAATTGCTTTGGTTTATAAATGGCGACACCAATATTGGGTATTTAAAAGAACACAATGTAAAGATCTGGGATGAATGGGCTGATGAGGATGGCAACCTGGGTCCTGTATACGGAAAACAATGGCGTAGCTGGGCTGGTGCGGATAATGTGGAGATCGACCAGTTAAAAGACGTGATCCATCAATTAAAGACCAATCCCGACAGCAGGCGTATCATCATCAGTGCATGGAACGTGGCCGACCTGCCAAAGATGAAACTGATGCCTTGTCATTGTTTGTTTCAATTTTATACTGCCCCGTCAGCAAACGGGCGCAGAAAATTGAGCTGTCAATTGTACCAGCGCAGTGCGGATGTTTTTTTAGGGGTACCTTTTAATATCGCTTCCTATGCCCTGCTCACCATGATGATCGCACAGGTATGCGATATGGATCCGGGTGATTTTGTATGGACTGGCGGCGACACCCATTTATACAGCAATCATTTTGAACAGGCACAACTGCAATTAACCAGGACCCCGTTTCCTTTGCCGCAAATGACAATCAACCCTGCTATTAAAGATATTTTTGATTTTGTGTTTGAAGATTTTGAACTGGTGAATTACCAGTGCCACCCTGCTATCAAAGCACCGGTGGCTGTATAGGGCTTTAAAATTATTACCAGCGGAATCTTCCATTTTTTACTCCGATTCCGCTGGCAATATTTCCCGGGGGCTTTCTTTGGGATTGATTTGCTCAACAACAGAAATTGCTACGGGTAGTGATGATGAAAAGCCTGCTTTAAAATTTTTAATGATCGTGAATCATCTAACAATCATCTTTGCCACATGCAAATTTCAATCATAGTTGCCGCAGCGGAAAACAACGCCATTGGAAAAAACAACCAGTTACTCTGGCATTTGCCCAACGACTTAAAGTTTTTTAAAAATACTACCTGGGGTATGCCGGTGATCATGGGCCGTAAAACATTTGAATCGGTGAACAGGCCCTTGCCGGGCAGGATGAATATTGTGATCACAAGACAGGCAGACTGGAAAGCAGACGGCGTTACCAGTGCCACTTCGTTAAAAGATGCATTGCATAAAGCGGAAGCTGCCAATTACAAACAGGCATTTGTGATTGGCGGCGGTGAAATTTATAAAGATGCCCTTCACAAAGCTGATATTGTTTATCTCACCAGGGTACATACAGCCATAAACGGCGATACATTTTTTCCCCAGTTGCATGAAGATGTTTGGGAAATGGTGCATAACGAGGATTTTGAAAAAGATGAGAAACATGCATTTAATTATTCCTTTCAAAAATGGGTGCGGAAATAGTTAGCGGATCTATACTTTCTTATTGCTTACCTGACTGAAGGCAGTCAGGTTTTTCATTCCTTATCCCTTATTTTGCGTTGTGTATTCAACATTTCAATTAGCTAAAAAATACCTGAAGTATTACCTCACCGCATCCAACGGCAAAGGCCACGGTGTGCATTCTCCTTTCGTATTTGACTTTATTACAAATGTATTAAGAGATAAGAAAACATATGATTGCTATCAAACAATAGAGCAACAAAGAAGCAAGCTGTTAACCAATACCAATACAATTGAAGTGGAAGATTTTGGAGCAGGTTCTTCCGTGATCAAATCAAATAAAAGAGTGGTGAAAGATATTGCCGCTTCCTCCCTAAAGCCCAAAAAATTTGCCCGCTTATTGTTCAGGATGGTACAGTATTACAAACCAGCTACTGTATTGGAATTGGGTACCTCATTGGGCATCACCACTTGTTACCTGGCAAAGGCAAATGAACAAGCAATCATTTATACCTGTGAGGGTTCCGGTGCCATTGCTGCCATCGCAAAAAACAGTTTTGCAAACCTGCAGGTAAATAATATTGAACTTACAGAAGGTGATTTTGCTAAAACACTGCAGCCTTTATTAAATAAGATTGGTAAAATAGGCTTTGCTTTTGTAGATGGAAATCATAGAAGAGAACCAACGGTTGAATACTTCACTAAACTTCTAAACCACTCAACTCCCTCAACCGTCCTAATCTTCGATGACATTCACTGGAGTGCAGAAATGGAAGCCGCCTGGAAAGAAATACAGGGGCATCCTTCTGTAACACTCACCATCGATCTTTTTTTTATTGGCCTGGTTTTTATTAATCCTGATTTTAAAGTGAAGCAACATTTTACTGTCAGGTTTTAAAAACACAGGAAATTCTGCGTTATCAGCTTAACTGGCTACAGGTTTTATTCCTGTAATCACCAGGCAGGTTGGTGAAAAGCGGCAGCATTCTCATATAATTTTAATTTCATTACCACCCTGCCAAATAAAATTCCCCTTACCTTAGTGCCAATTCACTACAATTATGATCATCGGTGTTTTAAAAGAACCATCCCCTGAAACGAGAGTATCGCTGCTACCCGAACATATTGCCACTTTAAAAAAATGGAATGTGGAGGTGCTGGTGGAAACCGGCGCAGGTGTTACTGCATTTGCAACGGATAAAAAGTATGAAGAAGCCGGTGCAGGTATTTCATCAAAAGAAAAAATAGTTGAAGTGGCAGACGTCATTCTATCTATCAATCAACCGGCCGATGTCAGGCCTAAACCTGTCGCTGTTTTACTTGGGATTTTTCAACCTTTATTTAATCCCGGGTTAATAAAAGAATGGGCGGATAAAAAATACACCGTATTCAGTATGGATATGCTGCCCCGTACCACCCGGGCACAAAGTATGGATGTACTAAGCAGCCAGGCCAATATTGCCGGATATAAAGCGGTACTAACGGCAGCCACTATGTATTCCCGTTACTTCCCCATGTTTATGACCGCAGCAGGCAGTATTCCGCCGGCCAAGGTTTTGATACTCGGGGCTGGTGTGGCAGGTTTACAGGCTATTGCCACTGCCAAAAGATTGGGTGCCGTGGTGGAAGTATTCGACACAAGACCGGCAGTAAAAGAAGAAGTACAGAGCCTGGGTGCCAAGTTTGTTGAAGTGGAAGGTGCTGCTGATGCCAGCAAGGCTGGTGGTTATGCAGTGGAACAAAGCGAAGCATTCTTACAAAAGCAAAAAGCAAAAATTGGCGAGCATGTTGCCAAAGCTGATATCATTATTACCACCGCACAAATACCGGGTAAAAAAGCACCGATACTTATTACCGATGAAATGATGTACGGCATGAAGAACGGTTCTGTAATCATTGACCTGGCAGCCGCTACCGGTGGCAATACGGAGTACACACAAAATAATACCACCATTACACACAACGGCGTTATCATTGTCGGTAATTCCTATTTAGCTGCTGCCATGCCCAGTGATGCCAGCAAGTTGTATGGTAAAAATGTATTGAACTTTTTGCAACTCATTATTGACAAGGAAGGCAAACTCAATCTGAATTTTGAAGATGATCTTGTAAAAGGAACCTGTGTAGCATATAATGGTGAGATCACAAATGACAGAATAAAAGCTTTGCTGTAAAATATTGCAACCCCGACGGCGGTTGCCCAAAACTATAATAGATATGGAAAGTATTTTAAACTGGATTCAACACAACCAACAGATCATTTACATCGTGATACTGATGATCTTTGTTGGCATAGAAGTAATAGGCAGGGTGCCGAGTGTGTTGCATACACCGCTCATGAGTGGTGCTAATGCCATACATGGTGTGGTGATCATTGGTGCCATCATTGTAATGGGCAAGGCAGAACAGGATAATTACCTGGCTTTGATATTGGGCTTTCTAGCAGTTATACTCGGCACTTTAAATGTTGTTGGTGGCTTTGTAGTAACCGACCGCATGTTAGAAATGTTTAAAAAGAAAAAACCCCAACCCCCTAAAGGGGCTTAAAGACCCCCAACATCTAAAGGGGGGCTTAAAAGCAAGTGCAAAATAATTAGGGAGCTTCTTTAAATGTTGAGAAAACAAATATTACTGAACGAAAAAAGCCCAGCAGTCCGTTAGAAAACGGATTTGGGGCAATATTTTATATGGCGATAAATATTCTTACACTCTGTTACCTCATTGCTTCAGTTACCTTTATACTGGGCTTAAAAATGCTAAGCAATCCTGCTACTGCAAGAAAAGGAAATTTAGTGGCTGCTGCAGGCATGATCATCGCCATTATCGGCACTATTTTTTTGTATGAAGAAAATGGACAACGGCTTGGAAATTACATTTGGATTTTCGCTGGCCTGCTGATTGGTTCTGTTGTTGGAACCCTGTCAGCCAAAAAAGTGAAGATGACGGCCATGCCGGAGATGGTGAGTTTGTTTAATGGAATGGGTGGTGCCTGTGCGATGTTGATTTCGATTGTGGAGTTTAATCATTTGGCATTTGCAAAAGTGCCGGGCTTTGATTCCATTGTTTATCCTCCAGAAGCGATTGGTCATGTCATAATAATTCTGCTGGGTTTGATTATCGGGTCTGTTTCTTTCGCAGGTAGTATTATTGCATGGGGCAAATTAAATGGCAGGGTTAAAGATTTCTCTTTTAATGGTCAGCATATTTTTAATATTGTGTTGCTGCTTATCATCTTAAGTTTAAGTATTTATTTGGTGGGCTGGATGCCCGAAAATGCAGCGCTGATCTTTTACATCATTTTTTCTTTGTCTTTATTATACGGCATCTTCTTCGTTCTCCCTATCGGCGGTGCTGATATGCCGGTAGTAATTTCTCTTTTGAATTCTTTCACTGGTGTAGCCGCAGCCTGCGATGGATTTTTATATGACAACAAAGCCATGCTCACCGGTGGTATTTTGGTAGGTGCAGCAGGCACTTTGCTTACCATCCTGATGTGCAAAGCAATGAACCGTTCGCTGCTAAATGTATTGATTGGTTCTTTTGGTGGTGGCAACAGCGCAGCTAAAACAGGGGCGGGGGGCAAAGAACAAGGTAGTTACAAAGAGATCAGTCTCAGCGACGCTGCCATGGTAATGAGCTATGCCAGCAAAGTAATGATCGTTCCGGGATATGGGTTGGCGGTAGCACAGGCACAGCATATCTGTCATGAACTGGAAAAAATACTGGAAGAAAAAGGTGTCACTGTTAATTATGCTATTCATCCCGTAGCAGGCCGTATGCCCGGGCACATGAATGTGTTGCTGGCTGAAGCGGATGTGAGTTATGATAAACTAATGGAGATGGAACATGCCAATGATGAATTTAAAACCACCGATGTGGTATTGGTATTGGGAGCGAATGACGTGGTAAATCCTGCCGCTAAAACAGATCCTGCGTCTCCTATTTATGGTATGCCCATACTGGAAGTGGAGCAGGCCAAAACCACCATCGTAAACAAGCGCAGTATGAAACCCGGTTATGCCGGTATTGAAAACGAGTTGTTCTTTCAACCCAAAACAAGTATGTTGTTTGGTGATGCAAAGAAAGTGCTGCAGGACCTGGTGGCGGAGATTAAAAGCGTTTAA
>ERZ795056.2158-NODE-2158-length-22155-cov-22.954434_pt1 | contig 22155 bp, 13 predicted proteins | sample MGYA00375140_ERZ795056 | MGnify/ENA primary metagenome ERZ795056 (study PRJEB30185, sample SAMN05720227) | activated sludge metagenome | isolation source: Anaerobic digester | place: USA | collected 2015-03-09 ... | reverse complement strand
GCGTGCGCGCCATACTGGCGTATGCGCCTGTCATATCCCACAGGTTGGCTTCGGCCCCGCCCAAAATAATGGCCAACCCATAATGAGAGGGAGGTTTGTGTAACGTGGTAAGCCCGATTTTTTTCAAGACATAATTAAAACGGTTGATACCGTATGCTTGCAACATTTTGACAGCCGGCACGTTGAGTGAACGCGACAACGCTCTTTTTGCAGGCACTGCGCCATCGTATGTCAGGTTGTAATTTTCAGGAATAAAGCCGCCTAACTGAACAGGTATATCCGGCACCAGTGCAGCAGGCAGCAATTGCCCATCGTTGATCATAGCCGCATATAAAAAAGGCTTAAGGATGCTGCCCGTACTTCTTGGAGAGGTAATGATGTCCACCTGGCAACCATTACCGTCATGGTTTGTTTCGGTGGTATTTCCCACATATGCCAATACGTTGCCCGTTTCAACCTCAACCACAAGTACTGCGGCATTATTGACTTTATTAGCACTATATTTTTCGTGGTATCGTTCGATGATGGATAGAACTCTGGTTTGCAGGCCGATATCCAGAGTTGTTTTTATTCTTTTACCGGAATAACCTTCTTTTATGGAGCGGTCGAGGAGGTGTGTTGCTGCCTGCGGCAAGGGATAAGGCTTCCCTGGCAGGGGTTCGTTTTGTGCAAGCAGGAATTCTTCCTGGCTGATATAATTATTTTTATAGAGTTTATTTAGAATTTTGTTTCTTTTCTTCAGCAGTTTATCATGGCTTTTTCCGGGGTAAATCAGCGCAGGACTGTTAGGCAATACCGCGAGCGTGGCTGCTTCTGCCCATGACAACTGTGCGGCATTTTTGCCAAAATAACGCCAGGAAGCTGCATCAATACCCACTACATTGCCACCAAAAGGCGCATTGGCTGCATATAGAGCAAGTATTTCCTCTTTACTGTAAGTTAGTTCAAGCCTTACCGCCAGAAAAGCTTCTGCTATTTTTTCAAAAACAGTGCGTGGCCTGCCTTTTCTTGAAAGCCGTATTACCTGCATGGTGATGGTGCTGCCACCGCTTACAATTTTTCCGGCTTTGATATCCTGGTAAGCAGCTCTGGCCATAGCCCAGGGATTGAGCCCGTTGTGATAATAAAAAAAACGATCCTCAAACATTATTACCGCCTTCTGAAATTTTTCCGGCACTGTCTTCCCCGCAGGAAAACGCCATTGGTGGTCGGCAGCTATGCGGGCTCCCAGCAATACACCCTGGCAATCATCCATCACAGTGCAGCAAGGATCCCTGAATAGGGGACGGGGTAATGAAAACCAAAAAAAAATTATGAATGCTAATGCAAAAAATACCCACCATTTCTTTTTTAAAAACCTTTGAAATGATGACCTGCCAAAAGATTTATTGCCGGTAATGTGCGCTGTCCCCAATTATTTTTCCTCTAAATCCGTTATAAAAATAAACAATCTGTTATAATTTGGATTAATCATTTTTTTAATAAGAAATAACTTTTTGGGAGGCAATCACGTATACATCGATAATTCTTTATAACTTTGCATATATAAGATACTGATTATATATGGCTTGGTTTTTTTAAAAGTAATATATGGCATATGTTTAGAAATATTTTCTTTAAGTTTTGGTTGGGCGTTTTTTTGGCGGGAGGATTTTTGATATCCTTAAGGTTACCTGCGCAACTAACGGTGGTGCAGGGCACAGCGTTGGGCATGACTCCGATACAATTAGTTCAGAATGTGTTGGTTGGAACCGGTGTTACCGTGAGCAACGGACTTTTTAATGGTTCTGCTGCCAATATCAGCTCCAACATGATAGGTAGTTTTAACGCCGCTGGTGTTGCAGCTACGCAATTAGGCTTTGCACAGGGAATTATCATCACATCAGGGCAGGGTTCCAATGCGATTGGGCCGAATAATACCGGAAGTTCCGGAACCGGCTCTGCAACTGGCAGCGATCCCGACCTGCAGGCACTGGTGCCTTCAAATACGGTGTATGACAAAGCCGTACTTGAATTTGACTTTATTCCAATAGCCGATACTATAAAATTTCAGTATGTGTTTGGCTCTGAAGAGTTTGATGAATTTTGCAATTCGAGCTATAACGATGTTTTTGGATTTTTCGTCAGCGGTCCGGGTATTTCAGGCCCTTTTTCCAATAGTTCGGTAAATATCGCAAAGATGCCAAACAATCCGGCAAATTATGTAACCATCAATAACGTGTGCAATGCCGGAGCAACTTACTCATGGTCGAATGCCAGCGGGACCTATTTTCAATACGACAGGCTGACCAAGGTATATACGGCCTGGATACTGGTACAGCCATGCCAGACATACCACCTGAAAATTGCCATTGGAGATTGCGGCGACAGTTCCTATGACTCGGGAGTGTTTCTCAAGGCCAACAGTTTGTCGGCTTATGGTGTTACCGTTTCATCTCATTTTTCGGTGCCCGGAGCAGGCAATAATGCCGTGGAAGGGTGCAGCGACGGCTATATTAGCTTTAAGCTTTCCAGTCCGGCCGCTACTCCTTATACAATCCCATTTACCATTACGGGGACGGCCACCAATGGCGTTGATTATACTAATATCCCCAATAATGTTGTTGTTCCTGCAGGCCAGGATTCTGTGGCAGTGGTTATTCATCCTTTAACCGACGGCCTGACCGAAGGAACAGAAACCGTTGTTTTCCATGTTCAGACGGTGGTTTGCGGAAGCGGCTCTGATGTTACTATCAATATTATTGATAACTCCCCGGTAGCCTTAGTTTCGTCGAGCGACACCACACTGTGCGGCGATTCAACCACTATCTGGGTAAATCCCACCGGAGGTTTTCAGCCCTATACTTATGTCTGGGATAACGGCGCAGGCACCGATTCCTCTGCCGTGGTGCTGCCTCCGCAATCAACAACTTATTCTTGTACGGTTACCGATATATGCGATGATTCTGCCACCGAAAGCGTTAGCATAACCATTGGCTCGGCCAATGTTGATGCCGGTCCCAACGATACGATATGTGTCGGCCAACCGGCTAATCTGAGTTCCAGTGGAGGCACCTCCTATTTGTGGAGCACCGGAGCAACCACGGCATCGATTTCTGTATCGCCCACCACTACCACCCAGTATTATGTAACAGTTTATAATATCTGTAACGGCACTGATTCTGTCACCGTGGTGGTAAACCCACTTCCCACGGTTACGGCCACGGCTACTCCCTCTACTATTTATAACGGGGAAACCACAACCATCTGCGCTTCGGGCGGAACATCCTATTTGTGGTCGGCCAGCCCTCCCGACCCATCACTTAACGGCCAAAACACCTCAGCCTGCCCTGTTCTTACACCGGAAACAACAACGACTTATATGGTTACTGTTACGGATGCCAATGGCTGTCAGAACTTTGCTTCCGTTACCGTTACTGTGCTCCCTATTTATCCTATTGTGGGCTTCGCCGGCGAACCCAGATCGGGTTGTGTTCCATTGACGGTTCAATTTACGGATCAGTCCACCCAGGTACATGCCGATGCGGTTTATCTGTGGGAATTTGGTAACGGAACATTTTCACATGAGAAAAATCCTGTAGGGTATTACGATGAGCCGGGAACCTACTCCGTAACACTGACCATTACCAATCCCGGGCATCTGGTAGGAACCCTTACGTTGTCGGACTATATCACGGTGTATCCGCGGCCGGTGGCTATTTTCTCCACCGCCCCCGAAAACGCTGCCTTAGTAACCAACCCCGAATTTCATTTCTTCGATCATTCGCATGGCATACTGGATCAGTGGTATTGGGATTTTGGCGATGGTAACAACTCCACGGCTCAAAACCCTTATCACTCGTATTCAATCGGTAATCCGTATTACAACTTCTCATTAATGGAAGATACCGGGAGTTATCTGGTAACATTAAAAGTTACCACTGATCACGGATGTGTCGATAGCACATTAAAGGTTATCCGCATCGAACCCACCTATGGACTGTATCTTCCCAATGCATTTACACCCAATGATGACCCCAAAAACGAACAATTTTGTATAAATGGCTTTGGTATACTCGAAGAAAATTTTGAAATATTCATATACGACCGCTGGGGAAAACTGGTTTATCAATCCATCGACATCAATGAATGCTGGAAAGGCACTTATCAGGATAAGCCCGTTGCCACCGGCACTTATGTGTATATCATCCACCTGATGGATACCAAAAGGATACGGCACAAAACCAAAGGTATCGTAACCTTGTACAGGTAATGATTTGTCAACAGATAAAAAAAGAGGTTAAGGCCTCTTTTTTTATTTTGAAAGCTTCTATTTTAGTTATATTTTTGCATAAATTTTAAATAAAAAAAATATGTCAACTGTAAAAATTGCTATTAATGGCTTTGGCCGTATCGGCAGGCTCACATTTAAAGCTCTTTTAAAAATGGAAAATATTGAGGTTGTGGCCCTGAACGACCTGACAGATGCAAAAACTCTTGCCCATTTATTAAAATACGATTCGGTACATGGAAAATTCCCCGGCGAAGTTAGCGTGGGCGACGATCATATTATTGTCGACGGGAAAAAATACAGGGTGTATGCTGAAAAAGACCCAGCATCGCTCCCATGGAAAGATCTTGGAGTAGACGTTGTGGCAGAATGTACGGGTATTTTCCGCACCCGCGAGAAACTCGAAAAACATTCACAGGCCGGAGCCCGCAAAGTAGTGTTGTCGGTACCTGCCAACTCGGCTCAGGATGTGGACATCACCATAGTGCTGGGCGTCAACGGGGAACAACTGAAACCCGAACACCGTTTTGTCTCCAACGCTTCCTGTACTACCAACTGCCTGGCGCCCATTGCTAAAGTGCTGAACGATAGTTTTGGCATCAAACACGGGCTCATCAACACCATCCACTCTTATACGAACGACCAGATAATTCTGGACGCACCGCACAAAGACCTGCGCCGCGCCCGGGCTGCCGCCATGTCGATCATTCCTACCAGTACCGGAGCAGCTAAGGCCATAGGCCTGGTAGTACCCGAACTTGCCGGTAAACTCGATGGATTATCAATGCGTGTGCCTACTCCTGACGGATCGGTGGTGGACCTGACCTGCGAGATGAACCAACCCGTAAATAAAGACGATGTAAACGCCGCCATGAAACAAGCTGCCGAAGGCGCCATGAAAGGAATATTGGAATATTGTACCGACCCGGTGGTAAGTGTTGATATCGTTGATAACCTTCATTCATCAATTTTTGATTCTAAACTTACCCAGGTCATTGACGGCACTTGTGTAAAAGTTGTGGCCTGGTATGATAACGAAGCCGGTTATTCACAACGGTTTGCAGAACTTGTGGTCAAGGCCGGATTGTTATAAAGCATTTTGCCTCATCTGCGGCATCGCTCAGATGTGGCCGTACGCATTGCTATAGCACTACGCCGCCGTTACCTTTTCAGGTCGGCGGCGTACATGTTTATAGCTAAAATTCTTTTTTAATCTCGAACACCGGTTAACGAATGATAATTTGAGAAGCGGCCAACCAATTGTGCAACAGACACAGAAAACTTCGTACAACAGGTATTAAGAGTTGGAATTATGTTATAGGAGTATAACCCCTACCGGGTAAGGACGTAAAACAGCTAAGTTTTTACAATAATGTATGCCTTACAGGCATGATTAATTAAGGGAAAGAATTGTATTATTTACCGCGTAGCGGTTAAAGTATTGTAACGCAATCAATAATGGCAACCATTCCCCGTAGGGGATAAACAAGACACAGATGTGACCATAAAACACACTAGTTGTGCAACAGACACTGCAAACTTCTCACAACAGGTGATTTAAGAAGCACAATACTTCATAAATCCCTGCTTGCCGTTAGCATGGTTCATCGAAATCTGTTCATCATTTATTTTCTTTTATATTGCTATTAGCCGTATAAAACTAATTTTAGGTTATGCTCTGGTACAATATTTCAAGAATTTTTACCATCGCCAGCGTGTCCAGATGGCAGTATTTTAAGAGGTTTTCGCGAATCTGCAGTTTCAGTTCTTCATCAATGCAATAATACAAATCAAGGAATGCATTGCTGGCGGCCATGCCTTCGCCTATTTCAAGGTCATCGTAGGTGAGTTCGGGACACAGCGCCGGCAATACTTGCTTGATTGAGGATGAACCGTTCATGGTTTCGGTGCGGTAAAAGCCCTGCCTGAACGGAATAATCAAATCATCCATGCGGTCAATAATGTGTTGCAGTTCCTGTGCATATTGCGGAAAGTCGCGCTGCATCTCGCTAACGCGGGTTCTTTCAAACACAATGTGATATACCAGGATTGTTTTAGCAGGCCGGGTCTGCTCTATCAACTGCTTAATAAGCGCTTCACGCGGATCAATAGTCAAATCATTACAGGCAAGATAAAAATCATGTTTTAGCTCGCCTCCTTTTGTGTCCTGGTGATGCAATGAATACTGAAAGGGAAGTTGCTGGTAAGGCCTTGATTCGTTGAACATTGGCACTCCCGGCATGATGGTCTCAAAATCGAGGTAATACAAAGGATACTGCAAACCATCAATAAACTCTTTCAGCTCCTCTTCCTGTATCTCCGGCGTGCTGCTCAGTTCCACGGGTTCTTCTTCAACAGCAGGTAATAAGCGTGAACAGTATTCATAGAAATCACAATGGTAAGGATTTTCGCATTGGTCGCCCATGGCAATACAAGGTTCATCTCCTTTCAGCATCTGCAACAGCTCAGGGATTTTTGTTTTTATTTCGGGCTGATAATCCAAAACACCCTGTAATATACTTTCGGGCAGGAAAAGGTCGCGGACAACAATTTCGCCATGCCTTACATAGTCGCGGTTGAAATGCATCAAAAATATATCTTCCAGATCCAGGCCGCTGCCTTTGGTCACATAGTACTGTATCGCAACATCCTTGATGTGCTCGGGTTTCACGCTGTTGGTGCTTTTCACTTCGTATAACTGCCATTTACCATCCTCCTTATGCAGAATATCTACCGCAACTAAGGTGTTGTCATAAATGAACGTAGCTTCATAAATGGTTTCCACGCCTTTCCTGATAAGTTCCTGCGTTTTTTTTGCCGAAGCATAGCCCGGCAGTTCCCCGCTGCTCACTGCAAGCACACCGCCCGGAAAGTATTGCCGGGCCAATTCTCCTGCGCTGGTGCCTCTTGCAAATATGGCTTGTGTTGCTTCGGGAATGATCTGTTCTTCTCTTTTGTTGACATACAGCCACAACGACTTTGGGCAATTCACGCCCCTGGTAAATCTTGATTTTGATAGCATATTAATTATTTTTTTTTGTTGACTCGTATTGTTTTAGACATTCACGCAGTGAATATTTAATATGATTCTGAAGGCTTTTTGGATTGATTACTTTAACATTTTCGCCGTAGGACAACAACTCCATAATCAGGTCATGTGTAACAAATAATTTTAAGCGTATTCGCAACTCCTCGTCATTATCAATAATTATTTCCTGCGTATGGTGAAGCGGCAAGGTCTTGATATATTTACCCTGAAAACTATTAAATGATAAAATTATTTCTTCCGGTTTTTCGTCGTTAGGAGTGATGATGCCAAAGGCATATTTGTATTTTTCATCAATGATAAAATCTTTGGGATACTTGAATGTCCTCCTGGTGATATCAAGCTGACTTAATCGGTCGAGGCCGAAACTTTTTATTTTATCATCTTTAAGGTCTTTAGCCATCAGGTACCAGCGGTTTCGGAATTCTTTGAGTGCCAGGGGCTCTACGGTTCTTTTTGCCGGTACCTCATCCCAGAATTTTTTATATAAGAACTGCAGTTGAAACCTGTTTTTGATAGCGTGCAACAGCCCGTTGAGGTTCTCTGTCCCTTGCGGCTTACGCTTTTCAAAGTGTATGTATTTTGAAAGTCCGTCTGAGAGATTCAGGGCATTCAACATGTCGAAGGCTTCCAGTATGCGCTCGTTCATCTCAGGCTGGCCTTCTTCACAGATGTAATAGACTTTCCGGGAGAAATCATATTTGATATCAATGTTATAAATCGAGCGGAGGTCTTCCAGGTCGCGCTGAAAGGTCCGTTTTGAAACAGTATAGTCATAAGACTGTATCTCTGATTCACGTTCCAGGTAATCGGCTATTTCGGTGAATGTGGAAGGATTTCTTCTGAGTTTTTTAATAATCAGATATGCTCTTGATATGGATTCTCGTTTTGACATGGGTTTAATTTTTCAACAAATATAAAAACATACTACGACAAAATATGGCCGAGGTTAAAAAATGCTAAAAAATATTTACTGAAGTTTTGCATAAAAAATAAAATCGTCAAATAACAATCAATGTGGATTGCATGATAATGATTCAATAAAAAGAACTTTTTTAATTATAGTTAAAATAACAAATCTTCGGTCAGTCAGAGTGGTAATTATGCTGCGCACAAAAATAACATTTAATGACAAAAATTCAGGTCACGTTGAGCCGTCCCGATAATATAAATCTTTGTGGCCAAAGGTATAGGGACTTTCGGGACGTGTCGAAATGGGGCCTGATTGTTGGTGAATTTCATCGAATTTTATTTCGGTCGACTTCGACTCGTTGTTCAATAAATTTTTTCAACAAATTCATTTTTATCCAGAACAACGGCTCTGCCTGACCGAAATAACTGTAAAACAGCCAAATACAATATTGTTGTCATTGGTAGCAGATTCTCCTGAAACCAAAAGTGGAAGGAGAAGATTGTCCCTGCCTGCCGAAGTGTTCGGCACGCAGGCAGGGAAGACGACCGTTGTTGTCACACTTCGACACGGACTCAACCCTCATTACCGCGCTTTGTCCGGCTCTGTGTGACTTATAAAAATCATGCAAAACTCAAATAAATAGTTTCATAAAGGCACCTCAAAAAAGACATTGTCCAAATCTATCACCCATATAAACCTTATCAGTAAAATGCCTACTTTTGCCGCCTGCAAAGGCTTATTCAGCGTGAAAACATTTAATAAAACAGGCAGTATTGGATTGATAGCACTTTTGCTTTTAATCAAGGTAACAAATGCCCAAATCGTCAACGTGGAATCGCAACGTATGCAAAACGACAGCATAAAACTGGCCGGTCATGCAGGCGCTTCGTTTTCGTATCAGCAAAACAACCAAAAAGAGCTGTTGCAGTTGAGCGTTTCGGCAGCTTTACAGCTACGGTCAAAAAGCCTTAAGGATGTTTTTCTGATGCTGGGCAGCTATGAAGTTTCCAAATCGAACAGCAGCACCCTCACTAATGCCGGCTTTGCCCACCTGAGGTACACCCGGAAGTTTAACAGCTATTTCAGGTGGGAAGTTTTTATGCAATACCAGAGCAACCCCGTATTACTGCTTGAAATGCGGCTGCTTGCCGGCACCGGACCGCGGTTCAAGATTTTAAATAAGCCGGGACTGAAATCGAGTTTAGGCTCGCTTTATATGTTTGAGCACGAAAAGACAAACGAAACGGTACCTGAAACGCACAACCATCACAGAATTTCGGCTTATTTTACCTTTACCTGGTCGTTGCCCAAAAAAATCGGGGAATTTAGTACTATAACTTATTATCAGCCACGGATAGATTATTTTAACGACTTCAGGATAACCAACCAGACGGCGCTGAGTTTTGGGTTGGGAAAACATATTGCTTTTGTAGTGGGCCTGCGTTATCTGTATGATGCTTTTCCTCCGGAAGGAGTAATTCGGAATTCTTTTAGCAGCGAGATGGGGATTAAGGCGAGTTTCTAAACTAATTGCGGCAGATTCTGGTAAAAAATTTCCCACGGCATTCAGCTTCATTCGTCCCCCTGTTTGTACCCCAACAAAAAAACCAACCATAAAAACACTAATTTACAGTTGGTTAAAATTTTTGTGTGTACCCGAGGCCGGAATCGAACCGGCACGAGATTGCTCTCATTGGTTTTTGAGACCAACGCGTCTACCTATTCCGCCACTCGGGCATAAAAAGTAAAGAACTTTTTTAAAAGGAGGACAAAAGTAGAAAATAGTTTTGTTATAGCCAAATCAAAAATTTTCAAGATGTCAATTTGCTGTTGTTTTTATGTCTCATGTTGTCGCGTGCAGTCTTTTTTTCCAGGTTTTTTTGCAGCGCTTCTGTAAGGTCGGTGCCGGTTTGATTGGCCAGGCATATAAGAACAAACAAGACATCGGCCAGTTCGTCGGCAAGATTTTTTTCCTTGTCCGAGTCTTTAAATGATTGTTCTCCATAGGTGCGGGCAATGATACGGGCCACCTCGCCGACTTCTTCGGTCAGCATCGCCATATTGGTCAATTCGCTGAAATAACGGACACCGGTGGTTTTTATCCACTCATCAACCGTTTGTTGTGCTTGTTTTATGGTCATAAACAAATCATTTTATAATAAATACATCAAGGTAAAATTAGCATATTGTAGCCAAAAGTTTGTAGTTTTGCTAAAAAATTACCATCTGCGATGAAATTTTCGGCTTCTATATATTCCAACAAAGAAAAAAAACTGCCTGAACTGATAGAAGAACTGGACGCCTGCGGTGTTAATTTTTTTCATATTGATTGCCTTGACGATATCCGGGTTTTTGACGATATCGCCCTGATACGCACGCTGAGCAAAACCCCGATAGACCTCCACCTCATCACGCCTTCGCCGGAAAAGTACTTCGACCTCATTGCCCTGCACCAGGTTGACTATGTTACTTTTCAATATGAAAATCTTACTGATGGTTTGCGCATTCCACAAGGGCTGAAAACCGAATTCGGGCTGGCAATAACTTCCGAAACAGGCCTTGCTGCTTTTGAGCCGTTTGCCGGCACCTGCAGTTTTATTTTATTTATGACCACCACGCCGGGCATGAGCGGTGGTGTGTTTAATAAGCAGAATTTCAAAAAAATCAGGGAATTCAGAAGTCAATATCCCGGTAAAAAAATTCACGTGGATGGAGGCATCAACGCGGAAGTGTCGTTTATCATGCGCAACATGGGTGTTTATGCGGCAGTCATCGGTTCATACCTGTTCAAAAACTCGTTTATCGGCTCAGCCATGGTTCAACTGAAAAGCGACGGGGTGAGCTCACATTACCACATACAGGATTTTATGCTTGAATACGACGAGTTGCCGGTGATTCATGAGGAAAACCTCTCTTTTGAAAGAGTGTTGCTGTCCATCGAACAATATAAAATGGGATTTACCAACATCGCCGACACCAACGGAAAACTCCTGGGAATTATAACCAACGCCGATATCCGCAAAGGCCTCATCAGAAACATCGGCAACCTGAACCACATTGATGTACGGCAAATGATCAACCGTAACCCTGCTTTTATTTACGAAGACGATACCGTGGGCGATGTGCTTGCCTATATAAAAAATCTGGATTTCCCCGTATTGTTCCTACCGGTGGTTAACAGACAAAAACAAATTACCGGAGCCATAAAGTTTAATTATTTAATCAAAGGAGAATCATGATACTCCATACCCAAAAAAATATTAGCCCCGAGAAACTTCAGCAACTGGCAGATAAATACGAAGCCATCGTGTTGCAGGCCAGTGATTATAACATCCTGATCACCCCTTCGGCTTTGAAAAAAACCGAAGAGGCCGACAAGGATTTTTTCACTTCATCTTTTGTATTTGACACCGACATACAGTTGGCCAGTAAAAAATATATTCCGGAAAAAAGGACTATCAGGATTGGTGAAAACTACATAGGTGGCAATACCAACAATGTGTTTATTGCCATTGGGCCATGTTCGGTGGAATCGGAAAATCAGATAACCCAATCGGCAGAATTCATAAAAAAATGCGGACTGAAGAGCATGCGCGGCGGCTGTTTCAAGCCCAGAACCTCACCATATACTTTTCAGGGGCTGGGTGTTAAAGGTCTGGAATTGCTGGATAAAATGCGCCGGCTTTATGGGTACACCATTATTACCGAGGTGCGCGATTCGTCGCATGTGGACGACGTGATCGAATATGCCGATATCATTCAGATTGGCGCCAAGTCGATGTACGACCACGGAATATTGCGAAAATGCGGCAAAACGCAGAAACCCGTCCTTTTGAAAAGAGGTTTTGGCACCACCTTACAGGAATTTATCCAGGCCGCCGAATTCATCCTTTCGGGAGGCAACCCCAATGTGATGTTGTGCGAACGCGGCATACGCACCTTTGAGACCAAAACGCGCTTTACCCTTGATTTGTGCGGAGCAGCTTACCTGAAAGAAAACACCAACCTGCCGGTAATACTCGATCCCAGCCATGCCATGGGATATGCCTATGGCGTTCCCGACCTCGCGCGGGCATGCATGGCCATGGGCGTTGACGGCCTGCTGATTGAAGTGCACCCCAACCCATCGGTGGCCCTTTCGGATGCGTCGCAGCAACTCACCCATCAGCAATTTGAAGCATTGTTTGAAACCCTTAAACCCATTGCCAAAGCCATTAACCGGAACATAATATGAAATGTTTTTTTTCAGAAAATTTTAAGTACCTGTCGGCCCGCCGAAAAACAGATGCTGTTCAATGGGCAAAACAAACCGGGATTTCAGAAAGTCTTATCCGTGATTTTTTGAAAAAAAAGGCATTGCCCGATGCTGAACAGCTGATAAAAATTTCTGAAACGCTGAATTATCCCATTGCCCAATTCCTCACCGTTAATATTCAAGCCAGGGAGCGGCTGGTCCAGACCTTTGATTTTAAATTTCTTGTGGTTGATATTGATGGCGTGATGACCGATGGGGGCATTATCTATACGGAAAATGGCGATGAGATAAAGAAATTTCATGCCCGGGACGGTCTTGCCATCATCAGCCTGATAAATGCAGGCTACCAGGTAGGTTTTCTCAGTTCGGGATTTACTCAAAACACCATAACCCACCGGGCAAAAATTCTGGGAGTGAAGAAAGTGTATATTGGCACCTGGAAAAAGCTGGAAGTGCTTGAAAAATGGTGTAATGAGATGAAAATAACCATGCAAAATGTTGCTTATATCGGCGATGACCTTAATGATATCCCGGTGATAGAAAAAGTGGGCCTGTCGGCTTGTCCTGCAGATGCCGCCGAGGCTGTAAAAGAAAAAGTTACAATAATACTATCGAAATGCGGCGGCCAGGCCTGTGTTCGCGAATTTGCCGACAACTACCTATCAACATTGTACAAGACACCATTTTGATTTTTAAGTTGTTATAAAACTTTTTTTCAAAAAAAACGAAAAAAATTTTGCGTTTTACGAATTTTATTTGTTAATTTGTGAAATCAATTTTCCTAAATTAACATGTAATATCAACTAAATCAATATTTTATCGCATGATTTTTTACAAAAAGAGTTTGCTTTCATTATTTTCATCATTGTTTTTTGCTTTTTCAGCCTTATCTTTTCCGTTTTCTTCCTCTCTCCCGCAGCATCATCCCGATTCATCTTTTTATAAAGACAATCCGGTGGTTGCCCAATTCGACAGCCTTGCCACCCTGGCTTTTTTTACTAATTCTACCTTTACCACCGAAGTTTCCAAATTAAACATCTATAACTTTCCGGCCGATTCGGTGCCTGTTTACGACGACAGTGTTTACAGCAAACGAATCAATATTATGAGTATCAACTCTCCTTTTGAATATGTTTACAACCAGCAGGTAAGAAACTATATTGATGTGTATTCGGTACAGAAGAGAAAACTCACTTCCCGTATGCTGGGACTGGCAGAAATATATTTTCCGCTTTTTGAAGAACAACTAGACAATTACGACCTCCCTCTTGAGTTAAAATATCTGGCCATCATTGAATCGGCCTTAAACCCTATTGCCCGTTCGCGCTGTGGCGCCAGCGGATTGTGGCAGTTTATGCTAACCACCGGCAAAATGTATGATCTCCAGGTATCTTCGTATGTTGACGACAGGTTTGATCCCTATAAATCAACAGTGGCTGCCTGCAGGCATCTGAAAGACCTTTTCAACATCTACCAGGACTGGGCAATAGTACTTGCCGCATACAATGCCGGGGCGGGATGCATAAATAAAGCTATACGCATTGCCAATCTCGACAGCAGCGAACGTATTACCTACTGGAAAATTCAGAGATTTTTGCCTGTAGAAACACAAAACTATGTGCCGGCATTTATTGGAGCGTCCTACGTAATGACATACGCCGCCGAACATAATCTTTATCCCACACAACCTCCGATACTGCATTGCGAAATTGATACGGTTACGGTAACCAAAAACTACAATATCGGCCAGATATCTTCGTACCTATGTATGCCGGCTGAAGAAATTAAATTTCTGAATCCGGCCTATAAAAAAGGCATCATACCTGCCACCGAAGAAAAACCTTATGTGCTGTGCCTTCCACGAAAAATTATGGGCGAATTTATCAGCAACGAGGATGCCATCTATTGTTATAAATCACCACAGGAAGCTGCTTATCAGCAACAACTGAAACTGATGTCGGCAAGCAAAACCAAGCCCAGCCCGGTGATGGCCAAAGCCTCAGTAAGCAAAACACAAGCCCCTGCACCCACCACAACGCAGGCTGCTGAACAGACCACCACAACGGCTCCGGCACAAGCCCAGGCCGCTATACAGGCAAAACCTGCTTCTCCCAAAACTACTGCTTCTGAAAAATATATTTATCATACGGTTCAAAAAGGCGACACCTTGTGGGGGATAGCCGAAAAATACAACGGGGTTACAGTGGAAGACATCCGCCGCCTGAACAATTTGAATTCAAAAAACCTTATTCAGCCCGGGCAAAAACTTAAAATCAACCTGAAGGGTTGATATTGCCGATGTCAGTAGCTTTTTTTAAGATCATCAATAAAAAAACAGCAACTACAATCTTCTCCTTTTTGTGTGTTTGGACTACGCTACTGGTAGCCACAACGCAGGCTTCGGCCCAATCATTCACATCCAAATCATCAGGTATTATCCGGGTATATTTCACCAATACGGTTGACAATTCCATATCCCCGTATGCTGACGGCATGTATAATCCCCACATGGAAGATACTATTGTTGCCTATATCAATAAAGCACATCACACGCTCGACATGTGCGTTTACGACAACAGGAGCGACGCCATCATCTCCGCAGTAAACCAGGCATATATCAGAGGAGTAACTGTGCGTTTTATTTCGGAAACCACAGCGCTGAATTATTCGCTGGCCGGATTAAATCCGTCTGTTGCCCTGCTTAAAAGAAATGACGGCACAAACATCATGCACAACAAGTTTGTAATCATTGACAGGGATGAAGAAAACAATGCCTGGGTGATTACAGGCTCGGCAAATCATACGCCGGATAACTTAACCATTGATCCTAATAATGTTGTTTTTATCCAGGATAAACAACTGGCATTAGCTTATACAACGGAGTTCGAGGAAATGTGGGGCTCGGCAACGGCAACCCCCAATTTGTCCAACTCAAAATTCGGGGATGCCAAAACAGACAATACGCCCCACACGTTTACGATAGGTGGCAAAACCGTTGAACTATATTTTTCACCCAGCGACGGAACGTCCACCCATATCGAGACTGCTGTCAATACTACAGATTCTGATTTCTGTTTTGCCATGTTCACGTTTATACATAACGGGATAGGGGATGCGGTGGAAGATGTCCATAATTCGGGCGTTGCCGTTAAGGGAATTATCGAAAATGTTTCCTATTTCGGTTCGGAATATAATTCGCTTCTTTCGGCCGGTATTCCTGTATTATCGCATGAAAATGTTCCTAATTCATTTCATCATAAATATGGGGTTGCGGATGCTACCAGTCCATCTTCGGATCCTTTGGTAGTTACAGGCTCTCACAACTGGACCAACTCAGCCGAAGAAGATTACGACGAAAACACGCTGATAATTCACGACGGGCAAATCGCCGCAATGTATTTTGAAGAGTTTATGACGCGTTTCAATGAACTGTCATTAGGGACACCGGAGACTATTTCAGAAGATGGTATATTTTATTTTGATCCGGCAAAAAGATCTTTAATTATATGCGGAAAACATGATGGTTCAGAAAATCTTGTGGATCTGTTTGATCTGACAGGGCGTACTATTTTTAAAAAAAAGATTCCAAATATCAATGAAAGTCCTTTAGAAATCACGCTGCCGGAAGATATGCCGGGATTATTCATTGCAAAAATATCCTCCCGCTGCCATACCGGAATTATTAAAATATTTTTGCCCTGAGTACGGCCTGCTAAGTTTGTTCTTTTGCAAGCTTAATGCGTGTTTCGCGGTGTGTGTCGCGGAATTTTTTTTCCCATCAAAAAAAAGTCTAATTTTGTTTGTCGGCACAAAGTACAATTTACCCCTGAATTTTTTCTTATTTTGTACCGGTTTATACTCTTTGTGAGAAAAAATTTTTTTAATTGAACATGAACAGACCTATCAAATCAACCGGATTAGCTGCCAACCTAAAAATAACTCAACTTCCCAAAGACATCGTGTTGAGAGAGGAACATGTATGGCTGTTGGGCCTTTCGGAATCACATTACGGCATCCACGAAAGAACTAAGAATTTTTTTGATGAATACTATCACGGATACATCAACTGGGACCATGTCAGTGACGAGTTACGGCGGCTGGCATTAGGCGACTTTTGGTTTTATACCCAGTGTCCCGATCAGGCTAAAGCCCTGGATATCATTTTACAGTTGTTCGAAGAATCGTTGGAAAAAACGGTTCAAACCAAGGCTTTTGAAATGGTTTTTATGGCCATGATTGAATTTCTGGCGATGATTACCAAGCTGGAAACCGTTCAAATGCAACTGGAATCCAAGGGCCTGGACATCATAAAAAGATGGGGGGAACATAATGAAGTTTCGGTGCTGCAAAATGCCACCTTTATAAAAAACCAGCTATCGGTATTAAACAACAATCCCGTACTGAAAGACAAGTTTTTTGAAGTGATTCACCTTCTTGCCGGACGTGTTATTTCGTATTGGGCTGAAAACTCCTGGGCCGAAACCTGGTACGAAAAAAACAAAGACCTGTTCAGCGAAGATTTTGCTGATGAGTTATCATTTATCGGCAAGCCTTATTTTGATGACCTGATGGAAAAATGGCGTCAGGTAAAAACTTTTGAAGAGCTCGACAAAAACATTCCGTTGTACTCGGAGATTACAAAATATTTTATCGGACGTACCGATACTTTTCAAATAATTGCCAACCGCTTTTATTTTTTGGTTTACCTGTTGCACATACCTGCAATGGCTCATGTAACCAACACCCTGCTTATAAATCTGAACATCCTGATTAAAAGGATTCTGGAAAAAATTGAGCCGGAACAGGTAAAGCCCTTTATAGATAACATTTTCAAGTTATTTCACGAACTGCAAAAAGAACACAGCTCTACGGTGCTGGAATGTATTTCCACGCTGGGCAAGGAAATTGTCAACAGCAGCAAGGTGGAAAACACCAAAGATTTTGTGAACAAGATTATCGAACTTCCCTTTGTAACACCCGGCCCTTTGCATATGAGTAAGGAGTGGCGCACCGAAGTGGATCCAAGCCATATCAAAAACATACGCGTATGGCTTTCGCTGTTCGAAACCAAGCCTGAGCTTTATCACAAACTAATCCTGGCGCTCACGGTAAACCTGAAACTGAAAGGTATATTTATTTTTGATACCGACCTGTTTCAGAAAGACATCTCAGCCCTGCTGAATTCTGATTTTCATCCGTATTTCAGAACGGTCAAGCAATTGTGCAGAATTTTCCCGGTATATTTCAACGAGATCGGTGCAGAAGGCGAATTGCGCGATATCACCACGGCCATTGATGAAATGACACACCGCGATGACAAGCTGATACACTTCCTGCGCAAGCTCGTTCATATCGAAAGCAACAATACCCATATCTCTTTTACCAAAAAAGTCTTCAACTACTGGATAGACGGCAACCTGAAACCGCTTGAGCCTTTTTTGCCTGAGGATGTGAAAGCCGCCATCGACCCTAAATGGGCTATTCCCATGCAAAAACTCATCCTGAAGACTGCAGAAAAAGCACATATCAAACCGTCGCAACTTATTGAAGAACACCCCGACAAGGTGGACAAATGGGTAGATTCCGTGAGCGATCATTCCCAGATAAACAAAAAAAGGCTGAAAATGCTTTGCAGGATATATTTTATCCTGATAGAAAAATATTCATTCAACACGGTAAACCTGGGAAAAAGTATCCGTAAATACAATTTTATCGCCGAAAATGAAATTGAATTGTTAGAAGAAGCTATTCAGAAGAAAAACCGTGAAGATGCGCTGAAACTAATTTTCCATTTTATTTCAATGCTCAAAGAAATCATCCTGAGCAAAGAAAAAACCGAGGGTTGGGAAAACATCTATCACAAAAGGCATGTGGCCTTTGGAATACCCTCGATGTACGGCGATTACCATGAACGCCGTTTTGAGGCAGGAGGACTCATTTTTAAACTGGAACAGGCAGCCCACCTGATTATGGAAGAATGGGTAAAATCCATCAACCTGAATTATATCACAGCCAAGATACTTGTAAAAATCGACTCCATTCTGGCTATTTACAAGGAAGGGCTGGAACTCGACGGCATTACCAACGATGTGTTTATCTCCAACATGGGCATGTTCAGCAACAGCCTGAAATCGCAGAGTTTTTCGCTGCATCAGTATATCAATATTTTTGAGTTCATGAGCGAAAACATCCGTGAAATCATTAGTAAATACTTTTTCAGTCCATACGAAGACATCCTGAAAATCGTGATCCCGCGAATGCGCGAAGGACACCCTGAACCAGGCCCCAGCGACAACAGCTTTTTCCATATGCAATCGGAAACTTTTTACCGGGACATGTTATCCTCTTCATTTCTGTTGCAAAGTTTAGATAATTTCATTACAGAAATTCTGACTTCGTTGAGAAACATGGTGGAAACCCTGAGCGCAGAACGAATCCGGGACATCATGTCGTACAACCCCGACATGGTAATCAGTCCCTTATATGGCGAGGCCACGGTGGTGGACAATCAGGTCTTCATCGGGTCAAAGGCTTATTTTTTAAAAAAACTCAAAGCCCTGCAATATCCTGTACCGCCCGGTTTTGTTATAACTACAGAGGTCTTCAGGCGAAAAAACACCATTTTGCAGCATAAAATGCTGAGCAGGGAAATTGATACTATGATTCAGGCCCAGATACGGCGGCTGGAAAAAGAAACCAGGCTGGAACTCGGGAATCCAAAAAAACCATTGATGCTGTCAGTGCGATCGGGTACCGCCGTATCCATGCCGGGGGCCATGAACACCTTTCTGAATATCGGTATCAACGAAGAAATTATTGAAGAACTGAGCAAACAACCCAATTACGGATGGACCTCGTGGGATTGCTACCGGAGGTTTTTGCAAAGCTGGGGCATGGCTTCGGGTATTTCGCGCGATACCTTTGACCAGATCATGATGGATTTTAAGAAAGCCGATAAGGTGGACCTGAAAGTGCAATTTAAGCCGCACCGTATGCGGGATATGGCATTTGCTTACCGGGAGATTCTTGACAAAAACAACATCCACATAGAAGAAGACATGTTTTTGCAGGTGAGGCAGGCCATATTAAGTGTTTTTGACTCATGGAATTCTTCGCGGGCTAAAGTTTACCGCCATCATCTGCACATTGCCGATGAATGGGGCACCGCGGTGATTGTACAAAAAATGGTGCTGGGCAATATCAATTACACTTCGGGCACGGGAGTATTCTTTACCAACAACCCACACAAAAGGGAACCGGGCATCCATCTGTACGGAGACTATTCGCTGGTGAGCCAGGGCGAAGATGTGGTCGGCGGGCTGGTACACGTGCTTCCCATATCGCAAGACCAGCCACATGTACATGGGCAGGAAAAATCGCTGCAGGAAGCATTTCCACGCTTGTATGAACGTTTATACAACATCGCCAAAGAGCTGGTGGAAGTACACGGATTCAGCCACCAGGAAATAGAATTTACCTTTGAATCGGACGATCCCAACGACCTTTACATATTGCAAACCCGCGACCAGGACACCCGGCCGAAAAACAAAAAACAAATGTTTGCCATTTCAGACGAGAATATGGTACTGCTGGGAAAGGGAGTAGGCATTGGCGGCGGTGCCATAAACGGAATACTGGTGTTCGATGATAAAGGGCTGAGAGAAATGAGGCAGGAGCAGCCAGACAAAAAACTCATCCTCGTAAGGCCGGATACGGTGCCTGACGACATCGACCTGATTTTCCGCTGCGACGGCCTGCTCACCTCAAGAGGAGGGGCAACCTCGCACGCCGCAGTTACTGCAGCGCGACTGGGTAAAATATGCATTGTGAACTGTACCGACCTGGTGGTTAACGAAAGAGAAGGTATCTGCAACATCAAAGGACACACACTGGCAGCGGGTGACAAAATAGCAATTGACGGAAATCTGGGAAATATTTACCTTGGTCATTACCACATGATGATAAATGAATAAACTGTTGAAAAAAAATAATCATCCTAATAAATTTTAACACCTAATTATTTTTATGATGGAAACAGAAATAAAAAACAAAAACTACCTGGGAATCAACAGCCTGGGCAGAATCGGGAAACTATCCTTGTGGAACCATTTGGTAACAAGGCATTTTGATGGCGTTGTTATCAACATTGGCCGTAAAACCGGAAAAAACATCGAAGCCATGATACAGGCTCTCGAAAATGATTCCACCTACGGCAACCTTGGCAATTTTCTCTATGGACAAAAGTCAAGAAAGGATGTGATCAAGGTTATTGATTCCGAAAAATTCATTTTCGACATTGACGGCATGATGGTGAAAGTGCTTACCGAAGAACGCGACCCCGCCAAAATTCCATGGAAAGAAGAACAGGTTCAGCTGGTGCTCGACTGCACCGGAAAATTTGTGGATCCCACTGTGCCCATAGACTCTCCCAAAGGAAGCCTGAGGGGCCATCTGGCCGGCGGGGCACGCAAGGTGATTGTCAGCGCTCCTTTTAAAATCAAGGATGCTGAAAAACAAACTCCGACCGACAGTATCATGATGGTTTACGGCATCAACCATATTGAATATGACCCTCAAAAACATGATGTTATTTCTGCTGCCAGTTGCACCACCACGGGTTTGTCGCACATGATCAAGCCGCTGATGGAAGACCGCTATACCTCCAAGATACTCACGGCATCAATGTCAACCGTTCACGCGGCTACCAACACCCAGTCGGTGCTCGACTCGCTGCCCAAAGCCGGTGCCAGCGACCTCCGCAAGACACGTTCGGTGTTCAACAACATCATATTATCCACCACCGGCGCTGCCAAAGCGCTCGAATCTATCATCCCCGAAATACAGGAGATAGGCTTCATGGCCGACTCGGTGCGTATTCCAACCACAACCGTATCACTGATTACCTTGAATATCACTTTTAATTCCGGTCTTGACGAAAAAGGAAATCCCATAATCAACCGCCAACATATCAACAATATTTATAAAACTGCCGCTGCAGGTTCACAAAAAGGCCTGTTGGTATTTTCGGACCGGCAGAACGTGTCGGCAGACCTTACCGGATACAAGGCAGCCGTAGTCATTGAAGGTTCGGAAAACCACACCCGCACCGGCTTTATCAAACTGCCCGCCGAAACCGTAAAATCGTTCGGCATAAAAAACCCGGTGGATATGAACATTCCTGTTACCCATGCAAAAATATTCGGCTGGTACGACAACGAATTTGGCAGTTATGTCAACCTGTTGGAAAAACTTACCGTATATGTTGATCAATACCTGCACTAAGCCTGAAAGGGCGGAATAGCTGAAAGAACAGGATTCAGCATACAGCTATCCAATAGAAACAAAACCGGTTGAAGAAGTAATGTCTTTAGCCGGTTTTTTATTTTAGCCCATATTACGCATTAAATACTTCTATTGCGTAGCAATAGGACTAATCAATCATTATCTTCTAATAATCAATAATATATGATTTGATTCGTTAATGCGTAATCGACAAAGAAAATGTAATACCGCCATAGCGGAAACATTTTCTAAGTCGGGGTTACCCAGATACAGCACACGATGCCACCCACTGCGCAATAGTTCACTACGTTCCTATTACTCAATCTGGGTTTAACAGGCCAAATTTTTTCATTTTTTTCCACAAGGCCACCGTGCTCACGCCCAGTTGC
>ERZ795056.2153-NODE-2153-length-22223-cov-14.896698_pt1 | contig 22223 bp, 19 predicted proteins | sample MGYA00375140_ERZ795056 | MGnify/ENA primary metagenome ERZ795056 (study PRJEB30185, sample SAMN05720227) | activated sludge metagenome | isolation source: Anaerobic digester | place: USA | collected 2015-03-09 ... | reverse complement strand
AAAAAGTAGCAGCCAAGAAAGCCGCTCCGGCCAAAAAGCCAGCTGCAAAAAAAGCGCCCGCCAAAAAGCGGACCGCCAACGCAGCCTTCATGAAGGCCCTGACGCCTAGCGCCGCTCTGGCTGCTGTAGTGGGTTCAAGCCCACTGCCACGCACCGAAGTGGTGAGCAAGCTGTGGACCTACATTAAGAAAAACAAACTGCAAGACGCAGTCAACAAGCGCATGATCAACGCTGATGCAAAACTGAAGGAAATCTTCGGCAAGATGCAAGTGTCCATGTTCGAGATGGCTGGCCTGATTGGCAAGCACCTCAAGTAATCGGCTTCTACCAATTACCTGAAAAGGCCGACGCAAGTCGGCCTTTTTTTGTTATCGTGTAACCATGATGCAGACGAATCACCATGCGGGTTTGTCCGGGGAGCAAATACCCGGACGGTCGCTGCGCACTAGTACCTCAGCTGGTTAGAATCGGTCCCCTTCAGCAGGCATCCAGAAACTTCAAAACAATTCAACCGCTTTAGCGCACTCTCGATCGTTATTCACTTTGCTACGCTTTATCCTGACCCGTCTGAGCCTGATCATCCCAACCTTTTTGGGAATGACGCTCGTTGCCTTCTTTTTGATTCGCCTGGTGCCTGGCGACCCAATCGAGACACTGGCTGGCGAGCGCGGCATCGATGCCACGCGGCACGCCGCACTGCTCAAGGAATACGGGCTGGACCGGCCCGTGATCGTTCAATACGGCATCTATATCGGTCGGGTTCTGCATGGCGATCTTGGCAAGTCCATCATCACTCATGAATCCGTCCTGAATGAGTTTCTGGCCCTGTTCCCGGCAACCATTGAGTTGGCGGTATGCGCTATTTTGTTCGCGTTGATCCTTGGCATACCGGCAGGAATATTGGCCGCCGTCAAACGCAATTCCATTTTGGACCATGGCGTCATGGGTGTTTCACTGGCTGGCTATTCCATGCCCATTTTCTGGTGGGGCCTCCTGCTGATCCTGCTGTTTTCTGTCCAGTTGGATCTCACGCCAGTCTCTGGCCGACTTGATGTCAAATACTTCATTGAGCCGACCACTGGCTTTCTGTTAATCGACTCATTGCTTGGTAAAGACAAAGGCGCCTTCTGGTCCACGGTGTCGCACCTTATCTTGCCGACCATTGTTCTGGGCACCAATCCGCTCGCAGTCATTGCACGTATGACTCGGTCCGCCATGCTCGAAGTATTGGGCGAAGACTACATCCGGACCGCGCGTGCGAAAGGCTTGTCAAGTCTGCGGATTGTTTCACTGCACGCACTTCGCAACGCGCTCATCCCGGTTGTCACCGTCATCGGCCTGCAGGTGGGGGTGCTGTTTACCGGTGCCATCCTGACCGAGACCATTTTCTCATGGCCGGGCGTGGGCAAATGGCTCATTGAAGCAATCAGCAGGCGTGACTACCCCGTTTTGCAAGGCGGCATGTTGTTGCTGGGCGTGATTGTCATGGTCGTAAATCTGTTGGTCGACATCACCTACGGCATCATCAATCCGCGTATCAGGCATCAACGATGAGTACCGTCTTGAATACCATAGCCGTCGAGCCAGCGCCCGCTCAACCGCTTCGCGAGTTCTGGGGCTATTTCAGTGCAAACCGAGGTGCTTTGGCTGGCCTGCTGATCGTCATCGGTGTGTTGCTGGTTGCTGTTTTTGCGCCCTTGCTGGCGCCCCATGCACCTGACCTCACCAACAACACGGCGTTCCTGAAACCCCCTTTCTGGCAGAGTGGTGGCTCGATCACCTATCCATTGGGTACCGATGCCATCGGGCGGGATATTCTTTCCCGGCTCATTCACGGCGCAAGACTGTCCCTTGTCATCGGCCTTGCTGTGGTGGTGCTGTCTGTGATTGTTGGCACCATTTTGGGTTTGACAGCCGGATACTTCCGCGGCATTTACGAAATCGGGGTCATGCGGCTGATGGACATCATTTTGACGCTTCCAAGCCTGCTGCTCGCCATTGTGATTGTGGCCATCCTTGGGCCTGGTCTGATGAATGCGATGCTGGCGGTTGCCATTGTGGTGCTGCCACATTACGTGCGAATCACCCGCGCAGCCGTAATTGCTGAAACTTCCAAAGACTACGTCACAGCCGCGCGCATGAATGGTGCAGGCCATCTTCGACTGATGTTCAATGAAGTGCTGCCTAATTGCACTGCACCATTGATCGTGCAGGCGTCGCTGGGCATCTCCACCGCCATTCTGGATGCTGCCGCGCTGGGGTTTCTGGGCCTGGGCGCACAGCCACCCTCACCCGAGTGGGGCACGATGTTGGCTGACGCCCGTGAGTTTGTGTTGCGTGCCTGGTGGGTAGTGACTTTTCCCGGTCTGGCGATCCTGATCACGGTTCTGGCATTCAACTTGCTGGGTGATGGATTGCGCGATGCGTTTGACCCCAAGCTGAAACGCTGAAAGCTTTCCCCTATGGCCCTCCTAGAAATTGAAAACCTGACCGTTGATTTCCCGTCCAGAAACAGCGTGATGCATGCAGTGGACGGTGTCAGCCTGACACTGGAGGCCGGTGACGTGCTCGGCATTGTTGGTGAATCAGGTTCAGGCAAAAGCGTCACGATGATGGCACTGATGGGGCTCGTCAGCTATCCTGGCCGTGTCAAGGCTGACAAGCTCCGATTTGACGGACATGATTTGCTGGCACTGACGCCTGGTGAGCGCAACAAGCTCATCGGCAAAGATGTCGCCATGATTTTTCAGGACCCGACAACCAGTCTGAACCCCTGCTTTACAGTCGGGTTCCAGCTCGCTGAAACGCTCCAGCTGCATTTAGGCATGGACGCCAAGGCGGCCAAACGTCGCTCGATTGAATTACTGGAGCAGGTCGGCATTCCTGCACCCGAAAGCCGACTCAAGGCCTATCCCCACCAAATGTCAGGCGGCATGAACCAGCGGGTCATGATTGCCATGGCGATTGCATGTAATCCCAAGCTGCTGATTGCGGATGAACCCACCACTGCACTGGATGTGACCATCCAGGCACAAATTCTGGATCTGCTCCGTGGGCTGCAAAAAGAACGGGGCATGGCACTGGTGCTGATTACCCACAACATGGGCGTCGTGTCTGAAATGGCGCAGCGGGTCGCTGTGATGTATGCTGGTCAAATCATGGAAGAGCAGACGGCGCAAGCGCTGTTCGGGCAGCCGCAGCACCCTTATACGGAGGCACTCATGGCCGCCCTGCCTGAACGAAGTGATGGCCTGTCACGCCTGGCAACCATTCCGGGTATGGTGCCGGGTTTATATGATCGGCCGACAGGTTGCCTGTTTGCGCCTCGCTGTGCTTATGCCAATGACCATTGCCGTTCACAACGCCCTCCTTTGCGTCCATGGCAAGGTGGGATGATTCGCTGTCACTATGCACTGGGTGACGCGGATGCCAGAAGCACCCGGCTTTCGGGCAACCATCTTGAGGCAGTTTCGGCATGAGCACACCTCAAACCCTGTCATCCGGGGCGCCCGTCGTAACGGCCAACAATCTGCGCCAGGTGTACAAAATCAGCCGCGGGGTGCTGCGCGAGCCTGATCGCCTTCAGGCCGTAGGTGGTGTTTCGTTCTCAGTGTATCCCGGCAAAACGCTGGCTGTGGTCGGCGAATCCGGCTGCGGCAAGTCGACGCTGGCACGCATGGTCTCACTCATTGAAATGCCGAGCGAGGGCGAACTCCGGCTCGATGGCGTGGACGTGGTCAAGGCATCAGCAGAAGTTCGCCATGCACTGCGACGTACTGTGCAATTGGTATTTCAGAACCCCTACGGGTCTCTCAACCCACGTAAAAAGATTGGTGCCATCCTGGAGGCACCACTTGAAATCAACACGGAGATGAAAGCGTCAGAACGCGCTGAAAAAGCCCGTAGCATGCTGGCTCTTGTAGGCCTTCGCCCTGAACACTATGACCGCTATCCCCACATGTTCTCAGGCGGTCAGCGGCAGCGGATTGCGATTGCCCGCGCGCTGATGCTCAACCCTGCTCTGGTGGTTGCCGATGAGCCTGTTTCGGCACTGGACGTCTCCATTCAGGCGCAAGTTCTGAATTTGCTGGCTGACCTGCAGCAGGAGCTTGGGTTGGCCTATCTGTTCATTTCGCATGACTTGGGCGTTGTCAAACACATTGCGCATGACGTTCTGGTGATGTACCTGGGGCATGCCGTTGAGCAAGGCGAGAAGAAAGCCATTTTCTCCAGCCCGTTGCACCCCTACACACAGGCGCTGCTGGCTTCCACTCCCGGCCTTGTGGGCACCGGTACTGGTCTGGCACGCAGGGTTTTGACAGGTGAACTACCATCTCCGTTGAACCCGCCCAGTGGGTGTGTTTTCTCGACCCGCTGCCCCCACGCTGTTGATCGTTGCCGCGTGGAGCGCCCCGTGTTACGCGAACTGGAAGGCCGCAAGGTGGCGTGCCATGAGGCTGAACAATTTACCCAAACCGCTGCTTTGCAGCATTAACCCTAGAGGAGTCCAAAAGATGATCCATTCCAAATCAGGTGCCGGCCGAAAGCTGCCGGCAAAACGTGCACTGCTGTGCGCATTGGCGTTGCCTGCCGTCATGGCCCTATCGCCCGTTTCTGCCAAAACACTGGTGTATTGCTCAGAGGGGAGCCCTGAAAACTTCTCTCCCAGCATCAACACCACAGGAACATCATTTGACGTCATTGAGCAGATCTATGACAACGTTGTGCAGTTTGAGCGCGGCGGCACCAAGGTAGGTCCAGGTCTGGCCGAAAAATGGACCGTTTCCAAAGATGGCAAGGAATACATCTTCTCGCTGCGCAAAGGTGTCAAATGGCAAAGCAATAGAAACTTCAAGCCCACGCGCGACTTGAATGCCGACGACATTGTTTTCAACTTTGACCGCCAGATGAAGGAGACCAGCCCCTACTTCAAGGTCACCAGTGCCAACCACTCGTACTTCTCCGACATGGGCTTTGACAAGCTGATCAAGTCGGTAGAAAAGGTGGATGACGCCACCGTCAAGATCACCTTGAATCAGGCTGAAGCACCTTTCCTGTCAACGCTGGCCATGCAGTTCTCTGCCATCCAGTCCAAGGAATATGCGGATCTGATGCTCAAGGCTGGAACACCAGAAAAAATTGATCAGGAGCCTGTCGGTACTGGCCCTTTCCAGCTGGTTCAATACCAGAAAGACGCCATCATCCGCTTCAAGTCATTTCCAGAGCATTGGGCTGGCAAAGCGAAGATTGACGACTTGGTATTTGCCATCACCACGGATGCATCCGTGCGTTGGGCCAAGTTGCAAAAGGGTGAGTGCCATGTCATGCCTTACCCGAACCCCGCTGACCTGCCTGCCATGCGAGCTGATGCCAACGTTACGTTGCTGACACAGCCTGGCTTGAATGTCGGCTATCTGGCTTACAACACCACTAAAAAGCCATTTGATGATGTTCGGGTACGTAAAGCCATCAACATGGCGATCAACAAGCAGGCTATCGTCGATGCGGTCTATCTGAGTACTGGTGTTGCTGCCAAGAACCCCATTCCGCCAGCGCAATGGTCATACAACAACGCTGTCAAGGATGATCCATTTGATCCGGCAGCCGCTCAAAAAATGCTGGCCGCAGCGGGCTTTCCAACCGGATTCACGACTGATTTGTGGGCCATGCCCGTACAACGTCCCTATAACCCCAATGCAAAACGCATTGCCGAGTTGATGCAGGCTGACCTGGCCAAAATTGGCGTGAAGGCCGAGATCAAGAGCTTCGAGTGGGGTGAATACCGAAAGCGCATGCAAGCCGGCGAACACCAGATGGGCATGCTCGGCTGGACCGGTGACAACGGCGACCCGGACAACTTCCTGCACGTGCTTCTTGGCTGCGATTCTGCAAAGTCTGCTAGCGGCTCCAATGTCGCCAAGTTTTGCTACAAGCCGTTTGAAGACCTGATCCAGAAGGCCAAGACGGAGTCCAATGTTGCAGAGCGCACCAAGCTGTACGAACAGGCACAAGTGATCTTCAAGGAGCAGGCGCCTTGGTTCACCATTGCACACGCGGTGCAAACCAAACCGGTTCGCAAGGAAGTGATCGACTTCAAACTCAGCCCGTTTGGTCGTCACACGTTCTATGGTGTAGACATCAAAGAGTAAACGTTAACGCGTGACACTCTACGAAAAGGCCGTCGCGAGACGGCCTTTTTTTATACGCAGTTGATCAAGAAAAGCGCCTCAATCCGGCCAGTCGCCAGATCTGAAATTACCATTGACCTTGAATTGATCTGTCGCCTCAACCAGCGCCCTTGCAATGCCCGGCTCGGAGGCCGCATGGCCTGCATCTTCCACCACCGTCAGCACGGCTTCGGGCCAGGCCCGGTGCAGTCGCCAGGCGGACGTTGGCGGGCATATCACGTCATAGCGCCCCTGCACGATGATGGCTGGCAGGTGGCGAATGCGATCCACGTTGCGAACCAATTGGTCTTCAGAAAAAAATCCCTCGTGGCAGAAGTAGTGAGCTTCCAGTCGACCCACTCCCAGCGCCACGGCATCAGAACCGAACGCCTCGACCTCTTGCGGATGTGGCAGCAAATGCAGGCAACTGCCCTCATAACGGCTCCAGCTGCGCGCCGCCGCACCACAAACTGCTGCATCATCACTGAACAGGCGTTTTGAATACGCCTGCAACAGATCACGATGCTCATCGGGTGGTATGTGTGCGACGAACTGGGCATGCTCCTTCGGAAAAAACTGGCCCATGCCGTGCATGAACCAGTCTATTTCTGCGGGAGTGCACAGAAAGATGCCTCGCAGCACGAACCCAAGGCACCTCTGGGGATGCGCCTGCCCGTAGGCCAGCGCCAGCGTTGAACCCCATGAGCCCCCAAACACCAACCACTGCTCAACTCCCAGCATCTGGCGGATCTGCTCGATATCTTCAATGAGCAGCTGCGTCGTGTTGTTGCGGTATTCGCCCAGCGGCGTCGATTGACCCGAGCCACGCTGGTCGAACAAAACAATCCGGTAGTGTGTAGGGTCAAAAAACTGCCGGTGCAGCGGCGACAAACCTGAACCCGGGCCACCATGCAGAAACAAGACTGGCGCCCCATTCGGGTTGCCACATTCCTCCCAGTACAGGGTGTGCAACTCGTCAACGGCCAACTGCCCGGTTCGGTACGGTTCAATAGGTGGGTACATGGAGAAACATTCAAAAACTCATTGAAAACAGTGATGAAATCTGACTTCATCCCCCGTGAAATATGCGTGAGCAGCAATTATTTTTGTAGTGCCTTGGCAGTGATGGCCGACAGCGTTCCCCGCGTGGTGATCACTTCAGGGTCCAGCGTCACCTCAATCAGCGTACCCTCGGGTCGCGCCAAAGCGGCGAGCAACTCGGCTTCAAATTCCGCGGTGCGGGTGATGCGCACACCGGCATAACCGTAGGCACGTGCCAATGCCGCGAAATCAGGGTTTTGCAATTTGGTGCCCACCACGTGCTGCGGGTAGTCGCGCTCCTGATGCATGCGGATCGTGCCGTACATGCCATTGTTGAGCAGCAGGATGATGCTTTTCGCGCCTTGCTGCACAGCCGTGGCCAGCTCCTGGCCATTCATCAAAAAGTCGCCATCACCCGCAATCGTGAAGGCCGTTCGACCGGTCAGGATACTGGCGGCAATACCAGCAGGCACCCCGTAGCCCATGGCGCCGTTGGTGCAAGCCAATTGGGTCTTGAACCCTTTCACCAAACCATGGTGTTTGAAGAAGCGGTGAATCCAGCTGGCGAAGTTGCCGGCGCCATTGGTGAGTACGGCATCTGATGGCAAGTGTTTTTGCAGTGTCGCGACGATGGCGGGCATGTCAATGTCGCCAGGCAAAGGCTGCGGCTGCATGTTGGCTAGGTAATCCGCATTGGCTTCCTGTGCCCACACTTCCCAAGCCACGTTGACTGGTGCCGTCAGAACTTCCAGCGAGCGGGCAGCTGCGTTCATGGTGGAATTGATCGCCAGGTCCGCCTGATACACCCGGTTGAGCTCTTCCGCACTGGAATGAATGTGCACCAGCTTCTGCGTGGGCCGTGGAACTTCCAGCAGGGTGTAGCCGCCACTGGTCATTTCCCCAAGGCGTGGGCCGATGGCGATGATCAGGTCGCTGTTCTTCACCCGTGCGGCCAGTTTGGGATTAATGCCAATGCCCACGTCACCCGCATACAGCGGATGGTGATTGTCAAACGTATCCTGAAACCGGAACGCATTGCCAACCGGCAGTTTCCAGTTTTCTGCGAAGCGCTGCAGCGCCTGCGCAGCCTGCACTGTCCAGCCACCACCACCGGCAATGACTAGAGGCCGCTCGGATTTCAATAGCATTTCACGCAAGTTACGCAGGGCCCCAGGGTCACTCCAAGCCTCAATAGGCTCCAGTTTCGGCAAGGCTTGTGGCATCTCGCCAGTGCCGACATATGCATTCACAGTTTGCGCCAGCATATCTTCTGGCAACACCAGCACCACAGGGCCCGGGCGCCCGTTCATCGCGGTGGCAAAGGCACGGGCCACATATTCGGGAATGCGTCTTGCGTCATCAATGCGTTCCACCCGTTTGGCCATCCCTTTGGTACTGGGGCCAAAGAAACTGCAGAAATCAACTTCCTGAAACGCCTCACGGTCACGCGTTTCGCTAGCCACATCGCCGACAAACAAGACCATGGGCGTGGAGTCCTGATACGCGGTGTGCACGCCAATGGACGCATTGGTCGCGCCCGGCCCACGCGTCACGAAACACACTCCCGGCCGCCCGGTCAGCTTGCCATGAGCTTCAGCCATGAAGGCCGCCCCGCCCTCCTGCCGGTTAATCACAAACGTGATCTTGTCCTGCAGTGCATGAAATCCGTCAAGCACGGCCAGATAACTTTCACCGGGCACGCCAAAAGCATGGGTCACGCCCTGGGCGACCAGACATTCGACCAGCAAGTGGCCTGCGATTTTTTTAGAAGCGTCGGAATGAGTCATGCCAGCTATTTTGCCCGGTAAGACCCAAGCCTGCGGCCACTCAGACCAGTTGGGACAACTTCATGGCATCCGGATTGATCGTCACCAGATCGCTGATATTGACCGGCAGATTGCTACTGATCGACTGGACGGCCGCAATGCCGATGGCAATCGATGCCGCACCCTGCTCGTGTCCGGCTGTGCGCCCCAAGGCGTCAGGCGGTGCCGGTGGACCGTAAAAGTGTTCGTTGAGAATGACGTCGGCCCCGCCATGCGCCGCCCGAATCTCGGGCATCTCCACCACGTAGCTGCTCTTGAAATGCGGGAACACCCGTATCCACTCGCCTTCCGCCTCTGCACCCGGTTTTTCTTCGATCTTCCAGTTCTTGGGGCTGACCGCCCGGTTCATGTGGGTGCCAATGAACTCGTGGTATTCAATACGGCCGCGGTCGCCATTGAAGGTAACGCGCATGCCTTCGCGTGGGCTGTAGCACACCAGTGAATAAGTCAGCACCTGGCCCGTCCGGTAGCGGACGTTCAGCGACATCTGGTCCGGCACCGTAATGCCATCGCGGAACACGTTCTGGTCGCGCAGATAGCCCGAGTCGGCCTCGCCAGCCAGATAGAGTTTGCGGAAAGACTCACTCTCCGTCAGGTCGAGGCAAAACGGGTCATCCTTGGCCTCGGGCGAACCGGTATAACGCGCATATCGGGTGAGCTTTTCATCGCCCCGGTTGACCGCATTCTGTTTGCCATAAAAAACCAGATCGCCATAGGCAAACACCTGCTGCGGGATAGCATCGAGCCACCAGTTCACCAGATCGAAGTGGTGGGTGCTTTTGTGGACCAGCAGAGTCCCCGAATTCTCGATATGTGCGTGCCAGCGTCGGAAATAGTCAGCGCCGTGGTTGGTGTCCAGCAGGTATTCGAGGTTCACGGAGTGGATCTTGCCCACAACGCCGCTCTCGATCAGCTCCTTGACCTTGGAGCGAAACGGAGCCCAGCGGTAATTGAAAGCGACCCGCACACGACGTCCGGTCGCCTTCTGTGCGTCCAGAATGGCGCGGCATTTTGCGGCATCCGTCGTCATCGGCTTTTCCGTGATGACGTCGCAACCCGCATGCAGCGCACGCACGATGTAGTCGTGGTGCATGGAGTCTTTGGTGCAGACAAACACCTCATCGGGTTTTTGCTCACGCAGCATGTCGTCGAACCGGTCGGCCGTGTAGGCTGGCACCGCGTGGTACCCCAGGTCGCGCACCAGCAGTTCGTTGTAATAGGCCATACGGGCCGGGCTCAGGTCGCAGATGCCAACCAGTTCATTTTGGTCACCGTAGGTTGTGACCAAGGGTTCGATGAAACTCAGGGCGCGTCCGCCGGTGCCGACAAACGCATGGCGCTTTTTGCTCATGGAAATTTCGTAATGCCTTAAGTAAAAGGATTAATACACCTTGAGGCTGCACATACTAAACCGGCCTTGAAGGACTTGTCTAAGTGAGAAATGATAATCTATTTCACCATTTAGTGAATAAAGATTTGGTGATTTCGTCACTGTGTCATACAGTCTCATCCACAAAAACACAGAACAACTCCATATGACGACACAGTGCAAAAAAGTATTGGCGGAACCCCGCTCCCGAGACGCAGACCGCTCCCAACTCGCCATCCTGGCATCGGCCCGGGACGAGTTCTCACGCTATGGACTGGCAGGCGCCAGAGTGGATCGTATCGCCGAAAACGCCAAGCTCAACAAACGACTTATCTACTACTACTTCACCAGCAAGGATGACCTCTTTCTGGCCGTTCTTGAAGGCACTTACGCGGATATTCGCGAGGCTGAGCAGAAGCTTCATCTGAAAGAACTTGCCCCCGCTCAGGCGATCCGGCGACTGACGGAATTTACATGGGAATACTACATCGAACACCCAGAGTTCCTGACGCTGCTCAACAGCGAAAACCTGCACCAGGCGCGGCATTTGATGCGGTCAGAACGAATTCGCGAAATGAATTCGCCCCTCATTCAGACGCTGGGGGAAGTTCTGGAGCGCGGTCGTAAGGAGGGCATCTTTCGTGGAGGCATTGACCCGATTCAACTTTACATTTCCATTGCCAGTCTGGCTTACTTTTACCTCTCCAATAACCACACGCTTTCCGCTGTCTTTGGGCGTAATTTGATGACCGCCAAAGCGCATAGCGAACGCCTGTCACATATTTGCGATGTCATCCTAGGGTATGTACTGAGAGATTGATCCTCCAAATCACTTTACAAGTGATTTGGAGGATTTCTATAATTCACTCAACGGTTAATTAACTGTGCTTCCACCTACTTCACAGGAGTCAGCGATCATGGGTACGTTCACACGTCGTCAATTTGTTGCAGCAGCCGGCACCACGGCTGCATTGGGTCTGAGTTCATCACTGAGCATTGCCCAGACAGCTGCCAAGCTGCGTTGTTTCTGGTGGGGCAACCCGGACAGAGACAAGCGCACTAAAGCGCTTCTGGAACTGTATTCGCAAAAGAGCGGCACACAAGTCGCTGCAGAATCATTGGGTTGGGGCGACTACTGGACCAAGCTGGCGACTCAGGTCGCCGGTGGCAACGCGCCAGATCTGATTCAGATGGACTACCGCTACCTGTTTGAATACGCCCGGCGCAACACGCTGCTGCCATTAGACAAGCTGCTGCCACTGAGCGACTTCAGCACGAACGATCGCAACGGCGGCAAGGTGGATGGCAAGCTATATGGCGTGAACCTCGGCTCCAACTCCAAAGCTATGGTGTACGACACGGGCATGATGGCCAAGGTCGGCGTCAAGGCCATGGACCCCAAATGGACCTGGAGTGATTTCTCGCGCATCGCAGGTGAAATTTCCAAGGTCAATCCCGGCAAGTATTGGGGTTCCAGCGACAACAGCCGCTGGGAGCAGGGTTTTGAGCAATGGCTCAATCAGCAGGGCAAGTCGCTGTACAACATGGACGGTCAAGCCGGCTTCACCAAAGACGATGTGGCCGCCTGGTTTGACCTGTGGGACAAAATGCGCAAGGCTGGCGCGATTGCACCGCCAGACGTAGGTGCCGTCAACACCGGCAAGGTCGAGGAATATGAAGTCAGTCGTGGACTGGCTGCCATGAGCTTCGTCAACTCCAACCAGATCGTCGCATTCCAGGCGCTGAACAAAAACAGCCTGGCCATTAGCCCATTCCCGCGCGACAAAGCTGGCTCATCCGGGCACTACATCAAGCCATCACAAATGATGAGCATTTCCTCGAAGAGCAAGTCGCCCGAGGAAGCTGCAAAGATCATTAACTTCATGGTAACCGTTCCAGAAGGTGTGAAAATTCTGGGCATCGAGCGTGGTGTGCCATGCTCATCGGCTGCCCGTGCCACTCTGACACCAGACCTCGATGCGCTGGGCAAGATGCAGATCGAATATGTGGCATCGGTCGGCAAGACTGCGGTGCCTTTGCCACCACCGCCACCCAAAGGCGCTGGTGAGGTAGAAAACCTGCTACGCCGCGTCGGCGACGCAGTCGCCTTCGGAAAGACATCCATTGCCGATGGTGCACAGCAGTTCCACGGCGAGACGATCCGGATTCTGGCCCGGGCAGCCTGACCCTACAGACCTTACCCAGGCTTTTGAATAACACCCTCCTCTCCTGCTCATTTGAGTGGGAGGGCGGGATTTCCATTTTCAAAAATAGACAGGTGTAACGTGGCTACCGACTCCAAAGCGACATCAACCGAGCGACAAAGCCGATCTCAGGCCGCCAATCGCCGGGACATGATCGGCTACGCGTTCATCACGCCCTGGCTGATTGGATTTTTGTGTTTTTCATTAGGGCCCGTGTTGGCCTCCCTGTACCTTTCGTTCACCAAGTTTGATCTACTGAGCCCCGCCATATGGGTTGGCACAGACAACTATGCGCGCATGTTTCTGGACGATCCGCGCTTTTACCAGGCATTGAAAGTCACCTTCACGTACATGATTTTTGAAGTGCCATTGAAGCTGGCATTTGCGTTGGGCATTGCCATGGTGCTGGACAAAGCCATTCGCGGCGGCGCGTTTTATCGGGCTCTGTTCTACATCCCCTCGCTATTGGGTGGTTCAGTCGCAATCGCAGTGTTGTGGCGCCAACTCTTTGATGGCAACGGAACTGTCAACCAAATTTTGTTGTGGGCTTTCGGTTACAAAGGACAAAGCTGGATATCTACCCCAGAAACGGCGATCTACACGCTGGTTCTGCTGGCAGTCTGGCAGTTTGGCTCACCGATGATCATTTTTCTGGCCGGCCTGCGGCAGGTTCCCCAAGACCTGTACGAAGCCGCATCCATCGATGGAGCCGGCGCCTTCCGCAAGTTCTACAAGATTACGCTGCCCATGCTCGCGCCCGTCATCTTCTTCAACATGGTGTTGCAGATCATCGAAGGATTCAAGGCGTTCACACCAGCCTATGTGGTTTCAGGTGGAACCGGTGGCCCCATTGACGCCACGCTGTTCTACACGCTGTATCTGTATCAGGAAGCCTTCTCTTACTTCCGCATGGGCTATGCATCTGCCATGGCCTGGGTGCTGCTGATCATCATTGGCTGCTTCACCGGCATCAGTTTTCTGACCTCCAAATACTGGGTTTATTATGAAGACGACCCTCGCTGAACCTGTTGTGTCTGCGTCCCCTGGCGTGCGGCGCGGCCCCAGCCTCTTTCGCATCGTTGGCGGTGCCATTGCGCGGCACGGCGTTCTGATTGGTGCGTCATTCGTGATGCTATATCCCTTGCTGTGGATGCTGGCTTCTTCGTTCAAACCGGAATCGATTATCTTCACGGATTTGTCGATCATTCCACCGTCATTTGACTTTGCCAACTACACGCTGGGCTGGAACGCGCTTCAACAAAGCTTTTCGGTCTTCTTCAAGAATTCATTCTTTGTCGCCATTCTGGTCGTGATCGGCAATGTGTTGTCCTGCTCCATCACGGCATACGCGTTTGCACGACTGGAGTTCAGGGGGCGTCGCTTCTGGTTTGTGGTGATGCTGGGCACACTCATGTTGCCGTATCACGTGACGCTGATTCCACAGTATGTGCTGTTCCTCAATCTGGGCTGGATTGACACCTTTTTGCCGTTGATCGTGCCCAAATTTCTGGCTGCTGACGCGTTCTTCATCTTCCTGATGGTGCAGTTTTTCCGTGGTATCCCCCGCGAGTTGGACGAAGCCGCTGTGCTGGATGGCTGCAGCCCGTGGCGCATCTACTGGAAGATCATGATGCCGCTATCGCTGCCGGTGCTGACAACCACGGCCATCTTCTCGTTCATTTGGACCTGGAACGACTTCCTGGGTCCACTGGTTTACCTGAATGATGCATCGAACTACACCGTTCCACTGGCGTTGCGTTCCTTCATGGACTCAACCGGGCAGTCTGCTTTTGGGCAACTGTTTGCCATGTCCGTACTGGCTATTCTGCCGATCTTTCTCTTCTTTCTCTTCTTCCAGCGCCTGATCATTGAAGGCGTTGCCCACTCAGGAATGAAACGATGACTGCTGCTTCCAGGGCCCCTATCCGCTTCGCAGCGATTGGGTTAAACCACAACCACATCTATGGCCAGACCCGCGCCATGCTGAACGCTGGCGCCGAGCTGGTTTCCGTTTATGCCGAAGAGGATGATTTGGTCGCGGACTATATCAAGGCCTTCCCCCAGGTGGGCCGCGTTGCCGACAAACACGCCATCCTTGAAGACAACAGCATTCAGTTGGTGGTCAGTGCCACCATTCCCGATGTCCGGGCTGCAACGGCCATTGACGTGATGCGACATGGCAAAGATGTCATGGTCGATAAACCCGGCGTGATCACGCTGGACGAACTGGCTGAAGTGCGCAAGGTACAGCGTGAGACAGGACGCATCTTTTCTGTTTGCTTCTCGGAGCGTTTTGAGAACCGCGCTACGGAAAAAGCCAGCCAGCTGGTGGCCGCGGGCGCTATCGGAAAAGTCGTCCAGACGGTAGGTCTTGGTCCGCACGCGCTGCGCAATAACCCACGCCCGGACTGGTTTTTCCAGCGCAAAAGGTACGGCGGCATCCTCTGCGACATTGCGGCGCATCAGTGTGACCAGTTTTTGCATTTCACAGGTTCAACCAGTGCAGAGGTCGTGGCATCGCATGTCGGCAACTTCGGCAATCCCGACACACCCGAGCTAGAGGACTTCGGCGAGGTACTCTTGCGTGGAAATGGTGGCACCGGTTTCATCCGGGTGGACTGGTTCACGCCAAAGGGGCTCGGAACCTGGGGTGATGGCCGCCTGACCATTCTGGGGACAGATGGCTACATCGAGTTGCGCAAGTACATTGATATCGGCGGACGCCCCGGCGGCGACCACCTGTTCCTGGTGGATGGCAAAAGCCTTCAACACATTGACTGCCAATCCGAAGAGCTGCCCTACGGGCCACGCCTCATACAGGATATTTTGAATCGCACTGAGACCGCCATGTCTCAACAACATTGTTTCCTGGCCACAGAGCTCGCATTGAAAGCAGAAGCCATGGCTGTTCGTTTGGGAGGTTTGAAATGACACGCAAGCTGCGAGTTGCAGTAGTAGGCCTGGGTGTAGGCAAAGGCCACCTGGAGTCCTATGCGAAAGTGCCTGAGCACTTTGAAGTGAAGGCTGTCTGTGATCTGGATGCTGCCAAGGCTAAAGCTGCCGCCGAGCAATTCGGCATAGCCCGACACACCACCCATCTCAGTGAATTGCTGGCAAGTAATGAGCTCGATATCATCGACATTTGCACGCCGCCCAACACTCACCGGACACTGATCGAGCAGGTTCTGGCTTCAGGCTTGCACGTAATCTGCGAAAAGCCGCTGGTGGGTTCCCTGCGAGACGCCGACGCCATCGCAGTGGCGCAGAAGTCTGCCAAGGGTACGTTGTTTCCGATTTTTCAGTACCGTTTCGGTAATGGCCTGCAACGGCTCAAGCACCTGCAAGCTAAGGGCTTCGCCAGCAAGGCACTTGTCACCACCATGGAAACCCACTGGCGACGTGATGCCGACTACTACGCTATCCAGTGGCGTGGCAAATGGGCTACTGAAATGGGCGGCTGTTGTCTCACCCATGCTTCACATTCGCATGACATCCTTTCCTACGTACTGGGTCCTGTAAAGAACGTCTATGCCCGGCTGGCAACGCGTGTGAACGACGTCGAAGTGGAAGACTGCGCCGCCATCACAGTGGAGATGGAAAACGGTTCAGTGGCCACACTTTCCGTAACGCTGGGTGCAGCCGAGGAAATGTCCCGCCTGCGTTTTGTGTTTTCGGACATGACAGTTGAAAGTGCCAGTCCCGAACCCTATCGGCCTGGTAAGGAGCCGTGGCACTTCAAGGGGAAAACCCCGGAAATTCACGCCGCCATGGAAAGCGCAATGGCGGATTTTGAACCCACCCTGGAGTCATTCGAGGGTCAGTTCATTCGTCTGCACGCCACCATCACCAGCGGCGCACCTATCCCCGTCACGTTGGCTGATGCCCGCGCCTCACTGGAGCTCATCACCGCGATTTACCACTCGGGAGAAACCGGTGTAGCCGTGGCGCTTCCGATTCCCAAAGACCATCCCAAATACAACAGCTGGGTGCCTGCAAAAGGCGGCTTTCCAAAGGCTATCCATCATGGCTGAACTGACCCTACGCAATATCATCAAGCGTTATGGCACCACTGAAGTGGTGCATGGCATTGATCTGGATATCAAAAACGGAGAGTTTGTCGTTTTCGTAGGCCCTTCCGGTTGTGGAAAATCAACGCTGTTGCGAATGATTGCTGGCCTGGAAGAAATCTCGGATGGAGAGCTCTGCATTGACGGCGTGCGCATGAACGAAATGGCACCGGCCAAGCGCGAAATTGCTATGGTGTTTCAGTCCTACGCCCTGTACCCCCACATGAGCGTTTACGACAACCTCGCATTCGGATTGCAGACAGCTGGTGAAAAAAAAGACGTCATCGACCAGCGTGTACAGCATGCAGCAAAGATGCTGAAGATTGACACCTACTTGCAACGCAAACCCAAGGCCCTGTCTGGTGGACAGCGCCAGCGTGTCGCTATTGGTCGCGCGATTGTTCGCGAGCCTAAACTTTTCCTGTTTGACGAACCGTTGTCCAACCTTGACGCTGAACTGCGTGTTCAGATGCGGGTGGAGTTGTCTAAGCTGCACGCTGATCTGGGCACCACCATGATCTATGTGACGCATGATCAGGTGGAAGCCATGACCATGGCTGACCGCATCGTGGTGCTGCGCGATGGGGTGATTGAGCAGGCTGGTTCCCCACTTGACTTGTACAACCGTCCGGCTAACCGTTTTGTTGCAGGCTTCATCGGTAGCCCAAAAATGAACTTTTTGGACGGTGTGGCGGTGGGACAGGCTTCCACAGGTCTACAAGTCAAACTCAATGGTGGCGAAGCTGTCACGGTACCTGTCGCGGCATCAGAGGTATTCAATTCTGCCCCTGTTTGCGTTGGCATCCGGCCTGAGCATGTAGAGCTGGCGGATGGTGGGGTACCTATGCAGGTCGCTCTGACGGAGCAGTTGGGCGGCAATACTGTGCTCTACGGCTCTCTGAGCGCACAGCAGTCCCTCGTTGTACAGGTTGTGGGGCAGAGCCACATCAAGCGCGGCGACACCGTTCATGTGCATTTGCCGGCAGCCTGCTGCCATGCCTTTGCTGCGGATGGAAGAACACTTTCAAAGTAATTTTTTTAACAAGGAGACACTGAGATGACATCGAATTTCCCCGTACGAAAATTATTGGCTGCAGGTTGCCTCATGGTTCTGGCTGGTAGCGCGTTGGCGCAATGGAAACCTACTCGCCCGATTACATTGATCGTGCCTTGGGCGCCCGGCGGCTCTACTGATCAGGTTTCCAGAGTCACCGCCGCTGAATTGGAAAAATACCTGGGTCAAAAAATCGTGATCCTTAACCAGCCAGGTGCCTCTGGCTCCGTAGGTACCAAGAATGCAATGGAAGCGCCAAAGGATGGCTATACCTGGGCCGCAGGTGGAGCCAAGGATCTCGGTACCTACAAAGTGCTGGGTATGCTGGACACATCTGCCAAAGACTGGAATCTGTATCTCAACGTCGCACACATCGCCGTGGTGGGTGTAAATGCCGATACGCCCTATAAAACCATGAAAGACCTGCTGGACGCCATGAAGGCCAAACCAGGCAGTATCTCGGTGGCCACTGCCGGTGTCAATTCCAGCGGCCACTCCGCCATTGAAACGATTGCACGCGTTGCCGGAGTTACCTACAAACACGTCACTTACGATGGCGGGGCACCTGCCGCGGTCGCTGCCGCCTCAGGGGAGACACAGGTCACTACCCAGTTGGCAGCAGAGCAAACCGACATGATCCGGGCCAAGAAGATACGGCCATTGGCCGTGGTTGGCGACAAGTCCATAGAGATCGAAGGTTACGGCGTCATTCCGCCTTTGTCCCAATTCATTCCTGGCTTTACTGACCCTATCAACTATTTTGGCATTTTTGTTCCCAAAGGCGCACCACCAGAGGTCGCACAGACTCTGGACAAGATCTGGGCTACCGAAATGAGCAAGAACGACGCATTAAAGAAGTACGCCCAGTCACGCGGCGCCATGTTTGCGCCAATGGCAGGTGAAGATGCTCAAAAAGCGGTATTCCCTGCTATCCAGTCTTATGCCTGGACACAGCAGGCCGCCGGAAAAGCCAAGGTATCTCCAGACACCGTCGGCATCCCCAAACCTTGAACTAAAGCACAGGGGACAACATGGACGAGGGTGGCAAAACCACCCGCTCCGACATCTGGGGCGGCGTGGGTTGGGTGAGTTTTGGTCTGGTGATTCTGGTCGAAGCCTTGCGTATGGATCGCTTCACTAGCATGGGCGCCACTATTTACACCATGCCGGGCTTTGTACCAGGCATGATTGGTGTCGTCGTCATGGTTTTGGGGTCGGTTCTGACGCTACGTGGCTGGCGTCGCCTGAAGGATGCAACGTCACCCGATGGGCCACCAGAACCGATTCTCAATGGCCGCATCGCCATCACGATCCTTCTCACATTGGTTTACGCAGGTGGACTGATCGGGCGCGTACCGTTCTGGTTGGCCACTGCCCTGTTTGTCGGTGCATTCACCTGGCTATTTGCACCGACCGATCAGGCCGTGCAACGGCGTCTCATCGGCTGCATTCTGGCCGGCGTACTGACGTCGGCTGTTGTCTCCATCGTGTTCCAGGAAGTCTTTCTGGTTCGTTTGCCATGAATTACACGCGCCATGTTTGAAGGACTGATCTCGTTCTGGCATTCCATCGTGCATTTCAGCACGCCAGAGGTCATCTTTTACGCCTTGCTGTCTTCGCTGGTTGGTGTAGTGATGGGAGCCTTGCCCGGCCTCACGGCAACGATGTCACTGGCCCTGATGACCACGCTCACCATCAAACTGCCCCACGATCAGGCCTTATTGATTCTGGTGTGCACCTACGTGGGCGCCATCTACGGCGGTTCACGCTCTGCCATTCTGTTGAACATTCCCGGAACGCCCGCCTCTGCAGCTTCCTGTCTGGATGGGTATGCATTGGCCCGCCAGGGGCTGGCGGGACGGGCGATGGGCATTGCCACCAGCGGCTCTGTACTGGGCACCCTCATCGGCATGGTGTTCCTGGCGGGCTTTACGCCCATACTGGGCAGCATGGCACTCAAGTTCGGTGCTTATGAATTTTTCTGGCTGGCGCTTTTTGGCGTCATCATTGCCGGCACTCTGACCGGAGATGATCCTCTCAAAGGCTGGATTGCCGGTGTGGCCGGTCTGCTCATTGCCGGCATTGGGCAAGAGCCGCAATATGCCTACGAGCGCTTCTCGTATGGTGTGCGTGATCTGGCAGGTGGTATTCAACTGGTTCCTGCGCTAGTAGGGGCCTTCGGTTTTGCCGAACTGCTCACCGCCATGAAGGAGCGGCAGGCGCCAGTGAAGATCAGCCCGTTCGACACCGTGATTCCCCGCCTGAAGGACATCACACGCTATTGGCGCACCATCTTGCGGTCTGGCCTGATCGGAACCGGCGTCGGCATAGTCCCTGGCGTCGGCGAAGACGTCGCGGCCTGGTCGTCCTACGCAGCCGCCAAAAGGGCCAGCAAAGAGAAAGAGTTATACGGCAAAGGTTCCATCGAAGGCCTCATGGCTGCTGAAACCGGTGATAACGCCTGTGTGCCCGGCGCCATGATTCCGGTGCTCACGCTGGCCATCCCCGGCTCGGCACCTGCCGCCGTGCTGATGGCCGCCATGATCATCCACGGCGTCAAGCCGGGCCCTCTGATCATGGTGGAGAACCCGCAGTTCGTTTACGACATCGTGGCCATGATGCTGTTTGCCACTATCGGCATCCTGATTTACGGCCTGGTTTTGACCAAGGCATTGGTTCAGGTCCTGCGCGTGCCACAACACTTCATCGTGCCAATCATCTTTGTGCTTTGCGCTGTGGGCAGTTTCGCCATTTCCGGGCGGTTGTTTGACGTCTATGTGATGTTGGTATTCGGACTCATCGGCTTTCTTCTGCGCGGTTTCGGCTACCCGATGGCGCCGCTGGTGTTGGGCGTGGTTCTGGGTGATCTGCTGGAGAAAAACCTGCGCCGTGCGCTGCTGCTGTCCGATGGCGATCTGGCACCCTTTTTTACGCGCCCCATCTCGGCTGTTGTGGCTGCCATGATCTTTGGCACCGTGGGCTGGAAGATCTGGAGCGTAACTAGGAGCAATAAATCGTGAATTCATCCCGTCTCACCACCGCTGTCAGCGTGCGTGAGGTATCGCTGTTTGAGCGACATGTCAATCTGCGGCTACCCTTCCGGTTTGGTGCAGCAACGGTAACCCAATGCCCACAAGCATTCGTGCGTGTCCGCGTTGACGTGGCAGGTAAATCCTTCGAAGGCGCCAGTGCCGAACTGATGGTGCCCAAGTGGTTTGACAAATCATCAGGGCTCACACATGCCCAGAATTTTGAACAGTTGCGCGAAGCGCTTCGCTGCGCACGCGAGTCCTACGTGACCGCCGATGCGCCTGTGTCACCGTATGTACTTTCACTTACCCAGGGAGAGGCAGCCATCAGTACATCCGTCGCACGCAGTCTGCCCCGACTGGCAGCGCAGTTTGGTTCAGCCCTGCTGGACAAAGCCATTGCCGATGCCGTACTGCGGGCCACGGGCCAAAACTGGGTGGACGGTGTATCCAGAGGTGTGTTGGGTGACCCCTGGTCCGGAAAAATCACATTGCATACTGCATCAACCGTTTGGGTTCGCCACACCGTGGGTCTTGCTGACCGGATCGTGGCGTCAGACCCTGGCACCGATCCTGCAGATGGATTGCCTGCCACGCTGGAGCAAGCCATTGCCCACTATGGCCTGCGCTACTTCAAGATCAAGCTCAGCGGTCAGGCCGACGCCGACCGGGATCGACTGACCCGCATTGCCAGCGTGCTCGCCGCCAGCGCCGCAGACTATCGCGTCACGCTGGATGGCAATGAAACCTTTTCCAGTGCGCAGAGCCTGGGTGAATTCTGGCAGCAAGTCAAAACCCAGACCCCGCTGAGAGACTTGCTGGCCCGCACCCTGCTGCTGGAACAACCACTGCCCCGCACCATAGCGCTCAACCAGTCGATTGCCAGGTTGGGCATTGATGTCCCGGTGATTCTGGATGAATCGGACGACCATGCCGACGTGTTCGAGCGCGGTGTTGCGCTGGGCTACCGGGGCATCTCTTCCAAAGCCTGCAAAGGCATCTACCGCTCGCTGCACAGCGCCTGGCTGGTTGCGCAGGATCCGCAAAACCGGTTGCTTTCAGGTGAAGATCTGACCTGTCAGGCCGGGCTGGCCGTGCAGCAGGACACGCTGCTGGCGTCCAGCCTGGGCGTCAAGCACATCGAGCGCAATGGCCATCACTATGTGGATGGTTTCGGCACGGCACCCGAAAGCGAGTCATTGGGTTTTGCGCAAGCGCACCCGGGCCTGTATGCCGTCAGTCAGGGGCGCGCCAGGTTGGCCGTGCAGGGCGGCCAGCTCAATTTGTCGTCTCTTCACGGCCCCGGCTTTGGCCGTGCCGCATCTCCGCTTTGGAGCCGCCTGAACCCCATTAACTGAACAACCCATCTATTACAAACCGCTGCAACAGGAATTCATCATGAGCACACAAACCCTTGGCATCATCATGCACGGCGTCACCGGCCGCATGGGCATGAACCAGCACCT
>ERZ795056.2149-NODE-2149-length-22253-cov-6.514100_pt1 | contig 22253 bp, 18 predicted proteins | sample MGYA00375140_ERZ795056 | MGnify/ENA primary metagenome ERZ795056 (study PRJEB30185, sample SAMN05720227) | activated sludge metagenome | isolation source: Anaerobic digester | place: USA | collected 2015-03-09 ... | reverse complement strand
ACGGGTACGGGGACGAGGGGCCACAAAAACCATGCCGCAGTGCCGACTGCATGGCGCTCACCGGGTGCATGTCACACCCGCAGTTCTGACGGTATGAGTCAAATTTAAGATGCGTCGGCCCTGCCTGCATGTCGGCTCGGCATTGACACGTCGCACCGGCTGTACTATTCTCTTGGCACACTTTGCACCGGTTATCGGAAGCCCGTGAGAATCGGGCGCGGTCGCGCCGCTGTAATCGGCTACAAACCCCCACACGCCATTTCCCTCCGGGAGAGAAGGCGGGGGTGAGGTCAAGCCGTAAGCCAGAAGACGGACCGGTTGCAAGCTGCGGCACTCCTTCGCGCATGAGGAGCCGAAGTCCGTCGTCCGGCCGTTTCCGGAACCGCTTCTGCTCTCGCCCTGCGGCCTCACGCGCGTTGAACCTGCCACAACCTTCGCGCAAGAGGATACGTATCATGACTCCGTCTCGCCGTTTCACCGCCGCCACGTTCGCGGCGTGCCTGGCCGTAACCCGCCTGACCGCCTTGAGTCAGACCGTCCAAGCTCCCGAGTTCTCGCCGACGCCGCCACCCGCCTCCAACGCCATCCCGCCGATCATCGTGCAAGCCAGCCGGACCGGCAAAACCCCGTTGCAGATGCCCGCGTCCGTACAGGTTATCACCGCGCGGGAAATCGCTGACTCCGGCTGTTCGTCGACCGCCGACGTGCTAGAAAAACAAGGGGGGCTTTTCATGCGCTCTGTCAACAGCAATCCGACGCTCACGCAACTCTCGCTGCGCGGATTCGGCGACAACTCCTTCGGCCGTGTCCTGATCCTCGTCAACGGCGAACGTTTGAACAATCCCGACATGTCCGCGCCCAGCCTGCTGCGCATTCCGGTCGCTTCGATTTCGCGCATCGAAATCGTGCGTGGGCCGCAAACCGTGCTGCACGGCGATTTCGCCTCGGCCGGCGTGGTCAACATCATCACGGATGACACGACCTCCGAACCGCAGACCACACTCGGCGCCTCGGCCGGCGCGTACGACACCTATGCGGCTTTCGCCAACACCACCGGCACCTTCGGCGAGGATGGCGTCGCCTACCGCGCCAGCGCCGACTGGGAGAAGTCTGGTGGCTACCGAGACAACAGCGATTATGAAACCTACGAGTTGAACGCCGCGCTGCGCAAAGAGTTCGGCGAGGATCGCGTCCTGTCGCTCTCTGCTTTTTATCATGATGCCGACTACGGTCTGCCCGGCTCCCTTTCCCGCACGCGCTACCAGAGCGCGCCGCGCAGCAGCGCGACCCCGCGTGACCGGAGCGAACTGGAGAGTTTCGGCCTGTGCCTGGGCGGCCGCACGACCGCCGGCGCGGACGGCACCTTCGACCTGACAGTCACGGCTAGCCGCCGCGAAACCGACAGCCGCTGGCTCAGTCCCTCCAGTCAAGCCTTCTACGGCAGCGAGATCGATTCGTTCGCGGTGCTGCCGCAGTACACGCTCGACTCACGCATCGCCGGCCACCGGTCGGTCCTCACACTCGGCACCGACCTGCGCTATGACACGACTGAGTTCTCCTCCGATTACCGGTCGCCTTTCTATACGTCGCTGCTCGACTGGGAGTACGACCGTGCCAGCCTCGCCGGCTATGCTCAGGATGAATTCTTTTTCACAGACGACCTGTCGTTGACGCTCGGCGGGCGGACCGAGTGGTTTGACAACCGCATCCGCAATACCGCTTCGGCCTCTTCCTTCAGCACGCGCGAATCGGCCGTGGAAGCCGCGCTGCTCTACCGCCCCGGCGACAATTCCAAATTCTACGCCAAGGCCGGCCGTTTTTACCATGCGCCATTCATTGATGAGATCTTCGCGGGCGCGGGCACGCCGAATCTCGCGCTCGACCCGGAAACCGGCCTCAACCTCGAAATCGGCACAGAGGCCCGCATTGCCGGCGAGTGGCTGGCGGCGCTGTCGCTCTACCACATGGAACTGGAAGACGAGATCTATTACGACCCCGCCGCCTACCAGAACCGCAACTCGCCGGGCGACACGCGCCGCATCGGCCTCGACGCCGCATTGCGCTGGTCGCGCGCGCGGGTCGGATCGGCCGCGCTCGCCTACAGCGCGGTGCGCTCCGAGTTCACCGGCGGCCCGTATGACGACAACCGCATGCCGCTCGTGCCGACGCAAACCATCAGTATCAACGGCGACTATTACCTGCTGCACACTCTCGCGCTCATGGGCGGGGTGCGCCATGTCACGCGCCAGTATCTCGGCAGCGACTTCAACAACCGCGCGGAACCGCTCAAGGCCTACACGCTGGTCGATTGCGGCGTGCGCTACGAGCCCTCTTTCGTCGAGGGCTTGCGCGTGACAGTCGGTGTCGACAACCTGTTCGGCCGCGACTATTGCGATTACGCCGGCTGGTCCAGCTTTAGCGGCGCCTATTACTATCCCGGCCGCGGCCGCTTCTGGAAAGTCGGTGCCGCGTTCACGTTCTAACCCGTATGCCCGACACGCGCCTCCAGCCGGCCCACGTTGTCACTCGTCATGCGACAACCGCCACTCCAGGATGCCGCCGGAGAACTCCGGTTGTAACTGCGCTTCGATCCGTATCGATGCGGCTGTCACGGCGCCGAATGTCACGGCGTTGAATGTGTTTTTTTCTGTGCCGTATCCGGAGGCATTCGGTACCGGCTGCCAGGTGCTGCCGTCGTAATAGGTCAACCGCCACGACTGCGGCACCCGGCACCGGCCGACGCCCTCGTCGTCAAACCAATAGACCTCCGCCGCCGCCACTTTCTCCGGTTTGTTGAAATTATACTGGATCCATTCTGCGCTGCCCGTGCGGGGCCACCAGGTGAAACGCGGCAGGCCGAGATCGTCTGACTTCGCGGGAACAATTTGGTCATTGACCGCCGACGTTGTATCGCCGCTGTGCGTGTGCGAGGCCGTGACGCGCGCACGTCCGGCCAGCGTCGGATACGGCAGCGGCGCGGCGTGTGTCTCGGTCTCGGGCAGCCAGACCGCCATCGGATTCGGCCCCCGGTGACTCCACACCGCATAGGGGATTGCGGTCAGCTCCACGGGGCGGGCGCCCACGCCGCCCTGTTTGTCACGAAACAGGGCTTTACCCGTACCGCGCAAAACGCTGATGCCGCCCAGCAGTCCAGGTCGGCGTTCCGGTGTCAGCGCCGCGTCAGGCGACAGCACCACTTGACTCACGCCATCCGCATGATCAGCCCCCTCCACGCAATACACCAACGGCCCGCGCTCCAAGGCTGTGCGCCCGGTGTTCGCCAGCACCTTTTCGTGCGCAGCGACGCGGCACACGGGCATCGGCAGGACAAGCTCCACGGCATCGCCGCGCGACCACGTGCGTGAGACGCCTGCGAAACCTTTGTCCACGTCATACGCGACATCCTTACCGTTCACGCGGATCGTCGGCGCTGGCGGCTGAACGCCGGACAGCCGGTACAGGTCGGTCGGCACCGGCCGGCCCATCGCCCAGCCCGGCACGCGCAGCTTCATTTCCCAGTCGCCTGCGCCCTCCATCACCTCGACACGGATGGTGCCGTCCCACGGATAATCGGTCGTTTGCCGCAACCTGACTGCGGTCCCTTCCAATTTGATCTCCGCTGTGCCGGGCAGATAAAATCCGAGAAAGACACTGCGACCGCGGGTGGCATACGCAAAACCGGGAACGGAAGGGATGAACCGCGCGATGTTCACGGGACAGCAGGCGCATCCCGTCCACGGAAACCGTGTGGCATGCCCCTTGTTAAACAACTGCACGCCATCCGCCGCCAAAGGGTTGACGTAGAAGAAACGGTCACCGCTCAGTGACACACCGGCCAGCACGCCGTTGTAGACCGTACGCTCCAGCACATCAAGATACTTGCCGTCGCCGGTCAGCAAAAACAGCCTGTGGTTCCACAGGGCATTCGCGATGGCCGCGCAGGTCTCGTTGTACGACTCCGCGTTCGGCAGTTCATACGCCTCGCCCATCGCCTCGCCACCGTGCCGGGCGCCGAGTCCGCCCGTTATCGCCATCTTCCGGCCCGCCATGTCCTCCCACACCGCGTCAACCGCAGTCCTGTAGGCCGTGTCGCCCAGCAGCGCGGCGATGTCGGTCATTCCGCTCAACATGTAGGCGGAACGAACCGCATGACCGACAATCTCCCTCTGCTCAACCACCGGCATGTGGTTGGCGTATTGCGGCGTCGCGAGCCCCTTCCCGCGCCCGCGGCACTCCAGGATAAAACGCGCGAGATCCAGATACGCCCGCTTGCCGGTGACCCGGTACAGTTTCACCAGCGCGAGTTCGATTTCCTGATGGCCGGACGGAATGTCCAGTTTCCCTGGCCCCCAGACCGAGGCCACAAGATCCGCGCTTTTGATCGCCACATCGAGCAGGGTGCGTTTGCCGGTCGCCTGATAATGCGCGACGGCCGCCTCGTACAGATGACCGACATTATAAAGCTCATGACTGTCGCCGTAATTGCCCTTCAGGCCGCCGCAGTCGTTCAGCCACCTTTTCGGGCTGGCGATCCCCGGCGGGTTATCGGGATGGATGGTGCGCGCCGTGTACAGATAACCGTCCGGCTCCTGCGCGGCCGCGATTTTGGCAATCAGCTCGTCCAGATACGCATCCAGTTTCGGATCGGGTGCCAGAGCGAGACAATACGCCGCGCCCTCGATCACTTTGTAAACATCCGAATCGTCAAACGGCGTCCCGCGGAACTTGCCCGGCATCAAGCGGCCGGCTTTCGCAAAGTTGTCGATGCGTCCGGTCTCTTCGCATTTCTTGAACGCATACCAGACGGTCACGGCATGATTGGTCTCGAGCCGGTCGCGCCAGAACCCGGCCCCCAGTTGGACCGACGTGAACGGCAGCGGCCGCACCGGATAATCCATCCCGTCTTGAGCCCGGGCCGCCAAAGCCCCCAGAACCAGCCACACGCCCCATTTCACTTTTCTCATGATAATTCCCCTCGCATGTCCGTTACTGTATCCAAGAACGTGCGAACCGTCATGTCACATAATCATGTGAAAGGGTTCACGCTTTACCGCGGCCTTGGAAAATCCGCACCGCTTCGGTGCGGCTGTGAACGTGGAGCTTTTCGTAAATGCGCTTGATGTGCGTGCAGATCGTGTTGACGGAAATGTGCAGGATGTCCGCAATCTGCTTGTAGGCATGCCCCTCTGCCAGCAGCTTGACGATCTCCCCCTCACGGGGCGACAACACCTGCATGCCCGCCGTCCCGTCTTCTCCCTCCGCCGCCGGCTGTTGGAAAAATTCGACCAGTTTCCTGGCCACGCTGCCGGATATCGGCGACCCGCCCCGATGCGCCTCGCGGATCGCCTCTCTCAAACGAGCCGATTCGACCCGCTTGACCAGATAGCCGAACGCGCCGGCGGCCAATGAGCGGAACACATCATCATCGTCTTCATACGCCGTCAACATCACGGCCTTGGCCGACGGCAGGATCTCGCGCAGCCGGCTCACGCACTCGACGCCGTTCATGCCCGGCAGGCGGATATCCATCAGCACGACATCCGGCCTATCTCGCAACACCCCCTTCAAGGCCGCCTCGCCGCTGCCGTACCCCGCGACAAAACGCAGGCCGGAACTCCGATTCAGGAACGCGCCCAGCGTTTGCCGCAACTGTTCGTCATCTTCCACGACCGCGACCCGGATGGGAGCCTCGGCGACAACGTCTTTGCCCTGCGTCAGATCCGTGGATGTCCTCATGCCTGTACCTCCTTGTCCACCGGCATCTCGAAGACGAGATGGGTTCCGGTCCCGCGTGCGCTTTGCATAAGCAACAGGCCCCCGACCGCCTTCATGCGCTCGTGCATGTTGCGGATGCCCTCACCGACTTCACCGGCCTCTGCCAGATCGAATCCACGGCCCTCATCCTTCACCTCGACGCGCAACCGGCCGCCGCTCAGCATGATCGTGATGGTCACCTGGGGAGCATTGGCATGCTTGAGCACATTGTTGAGCCCCTCTTTGACCGCCAGAAACATCTGGTGCCTGCATCGCGGATGGAGCGGCCTGTCCGGCAGATCATTCGGCAAATAGCAGAGGCATTTCACCTCCGTCTTGGCAAAAAAGTCTTCCGCGTATTTGCAAATGTAATGCGAGAGCCGGCGGACCGTGTCATTACGGGGGCTGACCGACCAGACAATCTCGTCGAAAGCCCGGTGCGTCAATCGCGCCGCGCCGGCCATCTCCTCAACCTCGCGGCGCAGCACCGGATTGTCCTTGGCGTCTTCGGCCGCCATGTCGCCCAGCAACGCAAGTTTGGTCAACTTCGCTCCGATCTCGTCATGCAGATCGCGGGCGATCCGCGCGCGCTCATTGGACAGCTCCTCGCGGCGCGCGGCGGCGGCCAACCGCAGGCGCACACGGCGCCGCTCAGAAGACAACACCGCGCCTGCCAGCACGCCCCCCCCGACGCACAGGCAAGCGAGTCTGAACCAGGCCGTCTCCCAAAAGAAGGGTTTGATGTCCCACTCGACCTCAGCCCCTTCGGTGTTCCAAACGCCGTCGCCGTTACACGCCATCACACGAAACCGATACGCCCCCGGCGGCAACCGCTCAAACCGGATCCGGCGGGCTTCGGTCCAGACGGAACGCTGAACGACAGGCCCCGTCAGCTCATATCTGAAGCCGACACGTTCAGGCGCCGTAAAATCGAGCGCCGTATAGTCGATGCTCACATCGCGCGGCGCATCCGGCAAGCCCGTGTGCATACGGCCTGCGACGCGCGGCGTCACCAACCTCCCCACGCCCACCGCCGTCAGACGCACTTCCGGCGCCGGCCGCAGCGGCGGCAACGACCGCGTCTCGACCGTGTACAACCCCTCTGTTGTCGGGAACCACAGCCGGTCATAAGGCGGATCATGCACCGGGAAAAAGACGCCGCCCACGCACGCCCGGTCTCGCTCCAACCCAGCCTCAGTCCCAAACGTCCTCACGGCCAATCGCGCTGCGCGTCCCTCCGCCACCGCCGCCAAATCACGTTTTTCAATACGCATCAGCCCGTCAGCGGAACCGACCCACAGCCCGCCTCCCGCATCCTCGGCGATCTGGCGCACCGACTCATTCCAGAGCCCGTGCTCGCGGTGAAACACAAATTTGCCGCCGTTCGCCCAACGCGCCAGACCTGACTGCCCCCCGATCCACAGCACCCCCTCGCTGTCGCGATACAACGTCCGGACGGCACGCCCCGGCAGCGCCGTGTCCGGCAGGAAATCGTCGCGCACGCCCGAATATAAAACAGCGAGGCCGAGGCTTTCGTGCCCCACCCACAGAACCCCGTCACGCTCCAGCCACAGCGACAAGACGGGGTCCATCGGCCACGCCAACTCCTCGAAACGACCCTTGTCGGGGTCATGTGCCAGCAAACCCCGGGATGTCGCCACCCACAAAGGCACGCCGCCCAACCCCGCCATCGCGCGCAACCCGCCGGAGTTCGCGCTATCGATCCGTTCGGCGACCGACTCACCCACCCTCCAGACATTCCCGTCCGCCCCGCCGCACCACACGGTGTCGTCGGATTGGCAGTATATCGCCTGCGGCACCACGCGGGCGAAATCAGGGTCATCAATGCGCAGCGGCTCCAGTCCTGTCCAATCACCGGCAGCCAGTCCACCCTCGCGCAGGCCCGCCCAAACGCGGCCATCCGACTCGACCCACACCGCCGACACTCTGCGATCCGCAACACCTCGCACCGGCACAGGGCGCAACACGCGCCGACTCAAACGGATCAGCCGCCCGGATGTGGCCAGCCATACATTGTCCTCCCGGTCCCGCGCAAAACCCAGTACCGGCGTAACCCCATACGGAAAACCCGAACCGTGCCCATGCCACGTGCCATCGGCAAACACATCGATTCCGGCATCATGGCCAAGCCACAAGGTTTTGTCCGGCATCGCCAACAGGCAACGGGCCGACACCGGGCCATCCATCGGCAGCCGCTCCCACTGGTCGCCGACACGGCGCAGGCACACAAACGAGCCGTGAGCCACCAGCGCGCCCTCCGCGTCAACACCGAGCACCCACTCCGAACGGATGTCCGTCAACCGCTCAGGCGGCTGCCCCGATCCGGGCACCCAGCGCCACAACCCGTACCCCACCGCCATCCACAAGGTCCCGCCGTCACACACAACCATCTGGCGGACCCCGACCGACTCTGCCGGAAAAGCCTCGGCCTCCAGCACAGCCTCGACAACCCCGTCCCGCCAGGCGAAGACCCGGCGCTCTTGCGAGAAATACACCGTTCCGTCGGCCGTTTCAGCCACAGAAGTGACACGCCCGCGCGGCACCCCTGCCTTTTCGCTCTGCCACCACACGCCCTTCTCATGACGCACAACGCCTAGGTATCCAAACACCCAGACGCCTCCCCGGCTGTCCTGAAAGACCCCTTCGTTTCGTCCCACCGCCGTCTGCGACGGCAGCGCCACATTCGCAAAACCCCGCCCGTCGAACCGCAGCAGAAAACGCGCCGTCACTAGCCACAGGTACCCGTCCTGTCCTTGAATCACCCCGCAGACCTGGCTGTCGGGCAATCCGTCATCCAGTCCCCAACTCGTGCTTGTGTAAGAACCCGCGAGAACGGGAGCCAGCAGCGACGGCTCGGCCATCGCGCCGCACGCAACCAGCGCGGTAGCGACATAGATCCCTTGTTTGACGAGCGTACGCACAAATGCCGGCCTCCAATTATTCTGAACGTTACCTCTTCCCCTGCCCGCCATGCAACATGTTTCGCCTGGGCGGCGGCACAAACTCAACAGACGCCCTGTTTTATTGGGTGGTTTTGCATTCAACTCCGAACTCCTAATTCCTAATTCCTCCTTGTCTTGACAGGCATGCATCCCGTACCTGATAATCCGCAAAAATCATGGAGGATAGGCATGGGGTTCCTGATTGGCATCGACAGCGGCGGCACCGCCACGAAAGCGGCTGTCATCGACCCGCAGGGCCGGACGCTCGGCACGGCAGCACGCAACGTGCAGGTGCTCGAACCGCATCCCGCGTGGTCGGAACGCGACATGGATGCGATGTGGCGCGACACTTGTGCGGTGGTGCGCGAAGCGCTGGCTGCGGCACACCTTTCCGGTGATGCCGTGGACGGCATCGCCTGTACCGGACACGGCAACGGCCTGTATCTGATCGACGCGGCCGGCCAGCCGGTGCGACACGCGATCAACTCGACCGACCAGCGCGCTGCGGACATCATTCGGACGTGGCAGGCGGAGGGTCTCGACGCGCACGTCCTGCCGCTGACCGCCCAGTCCCTCTGGGCCGCGCAGCCGAACGCCTTGCTCGCCTGGCTGCAAACACACGAGCCGCAGAGCCTTGCGCATGCCAGCCGGCTGCTGATGGCCAAGGATTACATCCGCTTCCGCCTGACCGGCATCGCGGCGATGGAAGAGACCGACATGAGCGCGACCAGCCTCATGAACGTGCCTGAAGGGACCTACGACGACCGCCTGCTGGCGTGGTTCGGCATTCCGGACGTGAAGCGCCTGTTGCCGCCGCTGGTCAAAAGCGCCGAAATCTGCGGCACCGTAACCCCTGCGGCAGCGGCCGCGACCGGCCTGCGCGCCGGCACGCCGGTGGCCGGCGGCATGTTCGACATCGACGCCTGCGGACTGGCTTCGGGCTGCGTCGACGAGCGGCAGCTCGTGATGGTGGCCGGCACCTGGGGCAACAACCAGTACATCGCCCGCCAGCCGCTGATCGACCGCGACCTGTTCATGACCTCGCGCTACTGCATGCCCGGCTGGTTCCTGATGCTGGAAGGCAGTCCCACCGGTGCCGGCAATCTGGACTGGTTCGCGCGTGAATTCCTCGGTGACACCCAGACACTGCTGGCGCAGGCGGGCGAGGGCTCTCTTTTCGCGTGGGCGGACCGTACCGTGGAGCAGACCCCGCTGAATCTGGACACGCCCCTGTTCCTGCCTTTTCTTTACGGCTCCAATCTCGGCCATCCGGCGCAGGCCTGCCTGCTGGGCATGAAGGGAAGGCACACCCGCGCCGATGTGCTACGCGCCGTGTACGAAGGCTGCATCTTTGCGCACAACCGACACGTGCGGCGCCTGTATGCGTTCCGTGCGCCGCCCGCGACGATCCGGCTCACAGGCGGCGCGGCTCGTAGCGCGGTGTGGGCCCAGATGTTCGCCGATGTCTTCCAGGTGCCGGTCGAAATCCCTGCCGGACAGGAACTCGGCGCACTGGGGGCCGCCATCGCGGCGGCTGTCGCTTGCGGGATATACCCCTCACTCGAAGAGGCCGTGCGCGGCATGACACGTATCGAACGGACGCACGTGCCCGATCCTGAGCGCGGCGCACTGCACGCTGCGCGTTACACGCGCTACAGCGAGGCCTGCCGCCAGCTCCGGCCCTTCTTCACCGCATAAGCATGCCGCCGGTCACGTCCAACGTCGTGCCGGTCATGTAGTCCGCCGCCGCCGAGGCCAGGAACACCACGGCGTTGGCGATATCCTCCGGCTCCGCGATCCGGTTGAGCGGAATGCGGCTCAAGTAGCGCGCCGGATCAGCCTCGAGCTTGTCCGCCACCATTTCGGTCCGCACCATGCCCGGTGCCACGGCATTCACGGTGATACCGTGCGGCGCGACCTCCCGTGCGATCGCGCGCGTCATCGAGACCAGCGCGCCTTTGCTCGCATCATACGGCAGATGGCCTGACGTCGATCCCAGAAACGCGGCCTGCGACACGAGATTGACGATCTTGCCGGTGCGCCCGGCTGAGCGAAGCCGGCGCACGTGCTCCCGGCAGGCCACAAACGCGCCGGTGACATTGACGCGAAAGGTGTTCTCCCACTCCTCGACGCTGTAGGCATCCAAAGGTCCGCCGGGGCAGTGGGCGGCGTTGTTGACCAGAATGTCGACGCGGCCGAAGCGCGCTTCAAGCGCATCGAAGAGCGCAACGACCTCGTCGCTCTTCGCCAGATCCCCCCGCAACGCGATCGCGTCGACACCGAAATCGCGCGCAATGCCCGTCACCACAGCACCGGCCTTGTCCGGGCTGTTCGCATAGTTGACCCCGACGCGCACCCCTTCGGCGGCAAGTCCGCGGCAGATTGCCGCGCCGATTCCGCGCGAACCGCCGGTCACCAGCGCCACCTTGCCCTGAAGTTCCAGTTTCATCGCAACCCTCACAGTCGGCCACCCGCATGCTCACGGCGTCAGCACGACGCGCAGCGCCTCGCCGCGCTCCATCAGGCCGATCGCATCCATGAACCCTTCAAACGGCAGCACGTGCGTCACCAGATGCGCAGATGGAAAACCGGCAGACGCGAGCAGGGCCACCGCTTTGGCGACCTGCGCCGGCGTTGAGTCACTCGAGCCCGTCACGCGCAATTCGTTGTAATGGATCAGCCGGCTGTCCAGCGCCAGCGTACTTCTCTCCACCGGCAGAGAGGCGAAGAGGCATACCGTGCCGCGCTTGCGAACCAAAGCCAGCGCCTGTTCCATCGGCCCGGCTGCCGGCGCGGCAACGATCACCACATCCGCCCCCAGCCCCTGTGTCGCGTCCCGAACGACATCCGGCAGCGATTCGCGCGAAGGGTCCACCAGACGGTCCACGCCGAACGCCTCGGCTTGTTTGAGCCGCGCAGGATTGATTTCCGACAGGATCACCCGCGCGGCTCCAAAACGCCGGGCCACGACCGCATTGAGAATGCCCATGGGGCCCGCCCCCATCACCAGAACCGTATCGCCCTGACGCACCGCGCCGTTCTCGCAGGCGTTCACGGCGCAACTGACCGGTTCTGCCAGCGCGGCATGAAAAGGATTCAGCGAGACAGGCACTTTGACAACATGCCCGCCGCGCACGGCCAGCGCCGGGATGGCCACGTAGTCCGCCATGCCTCCGGGGAAACTGAATCCCATCGGACGCACGGCCGCACAGAGATTGCGCCAGCCCCGCGCGCAGTACGTGCAGGTGCCGCACGCCACCGAGGTGGCCATCACCACGCTATCACCCACGGCAAAAGCCAGCCCCGCCCTGTTTTCGACAACCGCACCCACAAACTCATGCCCCATCGTCACAGGCGGCCGCATGCGCGGATTGCCGGAGCGATATGCTTTCATGTCGGAACCGCACACCGCGCAGGCCTCGACCTTGACCAGCAGGCCGCCCTCTTCGCAGGCCGGCAGCGGCAGACATTCGACGCGCACATCGCCCTGTCCGTGATAAACTACTGCCCGCATGATTTAATACCCTTTCGCCGCCGGCGCGCCGTCCAAGATCCTGTCGGCCGAACCCACGCCCAGGCGGTCCGCGCCCATCCGCACGAAGCGCAGCGCCGTGTCCCAATCGCGGATGCCGCCCGAGGGCTTGACCTTGGCACGCCCCGCGCAGGTTTTGAGCATCACCTCGACCGCCTCGGGCGTGGCGCCATCGCCATTGAAACCGGTCGACGTCTTCACGAAATCTGCGCCGGCCTCAATGGCCAGCTCGCACGCCTTAGCCACCTGCTCAAGCGTCAGCAGCGCGGTCTCCAGAATGACTTTAACAAGCACACCCTTGGGCTTGGCCTCGGCCACAACCGCAGCGATGTCGCGTTTCACATACTCGTATTCGCCGGAAAGAAACTTGCCGATGTTCATCACCATGTCCAACTCGTCCGCACCGTCCTCGATCGCCAGCTTGGCCTCTAGCGCCTTGACCTCGGAGCGGCTCGCGCCGTGCGGGAAGCCGACCACGACCGCGACGGTCGTGCCGGCCTCTTCGAGCAACGCCGCCGCCAGCGCCGCGTCGGTGGGCCGCACGCACAGGTCGCCGATCCCGCGCGCCGCGCACATCGCCGCGTTCCTGCGAATGTCGTCATCGGTCATCGCCGGCTTCAGCACGGCATGGTCCATCATCTTCGCCACAGCCTCTTTCGTGATCGCTTCGCTCATCTATCGTTTCCCTCTTGTTTCTCGGACTCAAGACCGCGGACCCAAGACTTAATCCTAACTCCCCAATCAACCCATCAACTAATGCACGAATCAATGCATCTCCCGCCCACCGGTGATGTTGATCGCCTGGCCGGTCATGTAGTCCGCGCCGGACGAACAGAGGAAGACGGTCACGTCCACCACATCCTCGATGCTGGCCAAGCGGCCAAGCGGCACTTTGGCGGTGAACTGGCTGACGACCTGCTCGCGCGCCTGTTTCAGATTGTCGATGTAGTTGGCGGACATGAAGTTCCACACCCCGGTGTGGTCCGTAATGCCCGGGCACACACAGTTGACATTGATCCCGTCCTTGGCGAACTCAAAGGCCAGCGACTGCGTCAGCGTGATGATCGCGCCCTTGGCAGCCGAGTAGTGGCTGCACAGCGCCGAGCCGGTCTTGCCGGACTTCGAGGCGAAATTGACGATCTTGCCGTAGCCGTGCGCCTTCATCAGCGGCGCGACATGCTTGATAAAGAAGAAAGTGCCTTTGCAGTTCACCGCGAAGACAAAATCCCACTCTCTTTCAGTAATCTCTTCAACGGGCTTTTGACCCGCTACGCCCGCGACATTCACGAGGATGTCGATCACGTTGTCGAACCGTGCCGCGGCGAATTCCGCCACCGCCTTGACCTGCGCCTCATCCGTCACGTCGGCGGCCAAGCCGGCTGCGTCGTATCCTGCGGCAATCAACTCCGCCACAGCCGCGTCCACCTGATCCTGTTTGAGATCGGTGACGAACACCCGCGCACCGCACTGGGCCAGTCCCTGCGCGACGCCCTTGCCGATCGCGCCGGCCGCGCCGGTCACCAGCGCCGTCTTCCCTTTGAAGTCTAAAAAATTCTGCATGTTTTACGAGTCCCCGCTTTTTTTAATCTCTCACGGAGGCACAGAGGCCACAGAGCACTTGGATTTCTCCGTGCTCTCTGTGCCTCTGTGAGAGCGATTTGAATCAGCAACCGGCCGCGATTCACCTGAACAGGTTCAGGAAGGGGCCGCCACCCCGGTCCAGATCAATCACACTGACCGTATGCACGCTGTCGTTCGCCGAATTCAGCAGCCCCGGGAACTTCATATCGAAATTCACGACGATCAACTTGTCGCCCCACACCATCGGCTCGCACGGCTGATCCAGCAGGCCGTCGGCGCCGTCGGTGTCGCCATTCTCCCACAGCAGCCCCAGTGTCCCGGCCTTGATATCCCAATAGCGCACTGCGTTGCGTTCGGAATCGGTGATGATGACCCAGTTCTTTTTGGCGTAATAACAGACTCCGTCGCAGCTCGGGAAGATTTTGGGGTCATAAATCAAGGTCTCGGGCTTGGCGTAGGAGCCGTCGCGCTGCAGACGCAGGACATAGAAATGACCGTCGCCGAAGTTGCCGGTGTAGATGTTGCCCTCCTTGTCGAAACACATGCCGTCCGTGGCGGCCGTATCCTTGCGGTGCGGCAGCGGGGTGGTTTCCGTGACACCGATGCAGTAGGGATCCTGCTGCCAGTGGGCTTTAGCCAGCAGCCGCACGGGACGCTCCTTGAAGGCGCTGATCGGCACGCGGTAGACCCCGCCGAGATTCTTGCCTTCGAGATCAAAGAAGGTCTCGGTGAAATAGATCGCGTTGCCGCGCGTGCGCATGGCATTGGCCAGCTTGATATTCTCGACCACCGGCTCAATGCGCTGCGGCTCGCCGTTCTTGTCGATCACAACGCGCATCACGCGCGACTTGTAGTTCTTGTCAGCGAAATACTGGTTGTCGCAGTAATAAAGGTGCCCGTCCTCGCCGAACTCCATTCCCATGGGAAAGCCGCGCCCGGTCTCGGGATGATTCAGCCCCGCCACGAAAACCGACCACTTGCCTGTCTTTTTATCCATCTTCATAATGGTTCCGGGATAAGACTGGTTCACAAAATTCGGCGCCGCGCAATAGACGTTGCCGTGCCTGTCCTGCGCCAGCCCGTCCGGCACGTTGACGTGATCGCCGAACTGCTTGAAGAGTTTCGGCCGGTATTTCTGATCAATGGCGCAATCCTCCGCCGCCGCCGCGTCAAACGTGGCCGCCAAGATTAAACCAGCCATAAAACACATTGTCACTCTGCTCATAACATCCACCTTTCTTTACTGAGGCGCGTGCAGAGCCTCTGCAAACGCCAAGAAACATTGTCCAGGCTGCACAACCGCCCCCTGAACCCAGAACCCTCCGCTTGCGCATACCGGAGGTTTTGCAAGCACCTCTACGGTTTATGGCCGCGGATACCATCCGCGCACCATGCCTGTTAACGTGTTTTGAAGATTACAATATCCGCCTCGGATTTGCAACATGACTTATTTTTTATTTTATTTTATTTTCGTATTGCTTTCGTAAAAATTATTTTGTATTTTTGTTTTGCTTACTTGGAAAAGAATTGTTTAAAAGAGGAAAAATGATGCACATGAAAAACAAATGGACAAGGAACTTTCTGCTCGCAGTGATGTTTCTCGCCGTATCCGGTGCACAGGCTGATGCGTATGCTCTCGACCGATTTAAAGGCGGCGGCGACGACGGCTATTGCAAAACATGGCTGATCCGCGACATATCGGTGACGGCCTCGTATGTCCGGTTTCTTGGCGGATCAGGCGATGGATATGACCGACTGATACTACTGGGGCTTAGCATGCCTTCACGCGGACTGATGATCCGCATCTACTAAGCACACTCTTCCAATAACCACAAACCACAAGGGATTCAACATGAAAAAACAAACTTCGATGGCCATCTGCGTCCTTCTAACTGTACTCAGCATTGCCAAGCAAGCCTCAGCGAACAATATCACGGTCACGAATTTCTCTCTGACCACCGCAAACGTCCCCGGGTGCGTGGATGTCCAGTTCGACGTGTCATGGAGCAATTCGTGGCGAGCCTCATGGACAGAACTGGCCAGCGCCAATGTCACCGGCGCGAACCTCGATCTTGAGAACTGGGACGCGGCGTGGGTCTTTTTAAAATGGCGAGGGGATGGAGAATGGATGCCGGCCACTCTGACAACAAACGGACATACCGCCCCAACGGGTGTGACCATTACGGTCCCTGCGGACGGACGCGGCGCGTTTATCCACCGCTCGGTCGCCGGGTCAGGCACCTTCAGCGCAACGGTCAAATTGCGCTGGAACCGGAATGCGGACGGGGCGGGCGCTTCGGTAGACCTCTCCGCGCACGCCATCGAGATGGTCTATGTACCTGAATGCGCATTCAAGCTCGGTTCCGGCGCGATTAGCTCATCTTCATCAGATTCGGGGTGCTTCACGGACGGTGCCTGGAGTAGCGGGGCGACACTCCCGTTTCTTGTTTCGGGAGAGGGTGCACTGACCATCACCAATGCTGCAGGCTTTCTCTGGGGCACATCCAGCACCGGCGACACTTCCATCGGCGGGTTCGGTTCGTTGCCGGGTGCATTCCCCAAGGGGTTCAAGGCTTTCTATTGCATGAAGTATGAAATCACACAGGGCCAGTACGCCGAGTTCTTGAACCACCAGACGGCAGCGAACGCCGCCATCCGTTATGATGCCAACAATGCGAATAAAAACCGATACACGATCACCGGCACACACCCGAACTTTTCTGCCAGCGCCCCGAACCGGGCCAACAATTTTTTGAGTTGGGCCGACGGCCTGCGCTATGTGACGTGGTCAGGACTGCGCCCCATGACTGAATTGGAGTTTGAGAAAGCGTGCCGCGGACCGCTCAACCCTGTCGCCAGCGAATATGCATGGGGATCAACATCTATCACACAAACGACCGGACTCAATCAGGATGGGGCCTCCGATGAAGTGCCCACGTCATCGACCGCAAACTGCGCATACGGATCGGCCACCAACGTGCAGGGGCCCGTCCGTGCCGGCGCTTTTGCGCGAGCCACGACAGGCCGTCGCGACGCAGGCGCATCCTATTGGGGCATCATGGAACTCAGCGGCAACCTCTGGGAGCGTGTCATCACCGTCGGTCGGTCTGAGGGACGGGCTTTCACGGGTGTGCATGGCACAGGCTCATGGGATTTCCCTGCGACTGGCTGGCCGATTGTCAACGAATTGGCCTACGGTGTCCGCGGAGGCGCATGGAATACTGGATTAGACACGATGAACAGGGTGTCTGACCGATCCTTCGCCAGCGTGCAAAATGCGAACCGCTCAATTAGTTACGGATGGCGCGCGGTGCGTACGGCCCCTTGACACGCCATGCCGACGCACGGTCTGCTCCAAAACGAGGACGGCTCGCCGTCCTCACATTGCCTTAAGGAAATGCCATGAATGACTCCGTTCCCCTGCTGTTGGTTTTTTCGCTTTGTTTCACAACACCTTTGGCAAGCTGCGCCGCACAGGGGATTTGGCTTGAAGCCGAAGGGTTCGAGCAAACCGGCGGCTGGCTGATCGAGCAGCAGTCATTCGCTCAAATCGGTTCAGCCTACCTCATGGCGCATGGTATGGGCATCCCGGTGGCAGACGCCAAGACAACTTGCGCACTCCCGCGCGCGGGCGAGTGGACGGTTTGGGTGCGCACGCGCGACTGGACCGCGCCTTGGAAACGCGGCACGCCCGCCGGCCGTTTTCAGGTCGCGGTGAACGGGACACCGCTGCCGGAAACGCTGGGCACGAACGGCGAAGCGTGGGGCTGGCAGAAGGCTGGCACGCTCCCGCTTGACAAGGGTCCTACCGAAATCGCGCTGCGTGACCTGACCGGTTTTAACGGCCGTTGCGACGCCCTCTACCTGACCGACCAGCCCGGCAGGGTCCCGGCAAACGATCCTGCCGCGTTAGAGGAACTGCGGCAAAAAACCCTAGGTATCAAACGGAAAGACGATCCGGCCGTTTATGATCTCGCCATCGCGGGCGGAGGCATTTCCGGTATCTGTACGGCCATCGCAGCGATACGGGACGGAGCAAAAGTGATCCTGATTCAGGATCGCGCCGTCTTGGGCGGCAACAACAGTTCAGAAATCCGTGTGCCGATGGGCGGAATTTTAAACAAGCCCCCCTACCCGCGTCTCGGCCAGGTGGTCAGAGAAATCGAACCGATCGCAGGCGGACCAGGGCCTTATCCGCCTGAATATTACGAGGACGCCCGCAAGAAACATGTGTTCGAGACCTGCCCGCGTCACCTCTACCGCCTCATGCTCAACACGCGCGTCATCGACATCGAAAAAAACGGTGCCGCCAAACTTTCAGCATTCATCACACGGAACATCCGCACCGGAGAAGAAACGCGCATCCGTGCCAAGTTTTTCGCCGATTGCACGGGTGATGCTGTGATCGCGCGCAAGGCAGGCGCATCCGTGATGTATGGCCGTGAATCGCGCGCGACATTCGGCGAGTCTCTTGCGCCAGTTCAAGGCGACCGCCAAGTCATGGGCATGTCGGTGATCTGGTATTGCACACGCACACCTTCTCCCTCCCCCTTTCCCCTGATCGACTGGGGGCATGAACTTGATGAAAACAGGGTCTATTATGTGCGTAGCGGCGACTGGGAATGGGAGACCGGACAATACCGAGACCAAGCTGATGATACCGAATATGTCCGCGATTACGGATTGATGACCATTTTCGCGAACTGGTCCTATCTCAAGAACCATGCCGTGCGCAAAGCCGAGTGGGCCAATGAGCGCCTTGCCTGGGTCTCTCCCCTCGGCGGAAAACGTGAGAGTTACCGCGTGGTCGGCGACATGATCTTGACACAGAATGATATTGAGCAACGGGTGATCTATCCCGACGCCACGGCATCGGCAACATGGAATCTGGATCTCCATTTTCCAGATCCCCTTCATGAGGCCAAGTTTAAAGAACCTTTCCGCTCCTGCGCCTATCATCGACACATCCTCGAACCCTATCCGGTCCCGTTCCGATGCCTTTACTCAAAAGACATCGAGAATCTTTTCCTAGCCGGACGACATATCAGCGTCTCGCATGTCGCGTTCGCCTCGATCCGCGTAATGCGTACGCTGGGAGCGTTGGGTGAAGTTACAGGCATGGCGGCAGTCTTATGCGCGAAGCACAACATCACACCCAGAGAACTCCACGCCACCCGACTCGACGACTTGAAAGCCATGATGAAACGCGGCGTGCCGCCTCCTCCGACCTACCACCCTGGCGGCTTCGGCACACCTTATGAGGGCTATCATTTTAAAGACACGGGACATCTCAGCGTCTATCCGAAACGTAGCCCGCGCTTGGATGAACCGGATGTCAAAGCACGCATTGAAACGCTGGGTGTACAACATGTCGAAACCGAGAAACAACGTCTTCCAGGCTATTGAAAGAGCACACAATATGCACCGACACACGGCCATCCTCATAGCATCACTCTTCACCGGCATAACGGTACAAGCCAGAGAATCGGTTGCGGAGGGGGCCGCCCGTCAAGTGACGGCCCCGGTAAACCTGTTGCATCACATCACATCGAGACAGATGGACTACCACATCGCCCCGCAATATGCGGTGCATGACCCTGCATCCGATATTTTTCAGAGCACGAACGGCATCCTTCGTATCAGTGGGAGGGGCTACGGTTACGTCGCCACACGCGAAACCTATCGCGATTACCATCTGGTCATCGAATTTAAATGGGGCGAACAAACTTGGGGAGAACGCGCAGCGAAAGCGCGCGACAGCGGTGTTCTTGTCCATGCGCACGGCGCGCACGGCTCTGTTTACAAGACCTGGATACCCTGTATCGAAGCGAACCTTATCGAGGGGGGGATGGGAGACATCTATGTGGTGAACCCCAAAGGCGCACCCCATCCATGCAGCGTCGAAGTGGAAGCGTGGCGCGACCGCAGCGGCGACTGGCGCTGGCGACCCGGCGCACCGCGGCAAACCATCACCGACGGCCGCGTGCGCTGGCTCGGTTGCGACGAAGCATGGAAAGACGTCAAAGGTTTCCGAGGACGAAGGGATATCGATGCTCCCGCCGGGGCATGGAACCGGCTGGAGATTATTGCTCAGGGCAAAACACTTCGGTATCTTTACAACGGCTGGTTGGTAAACGAGGCGTATGCCGTCGCACCGGATGAAGGCAAAATCTGTCTTCAAACCGAAGCGGCTGAACTCTGGGTTCGTCGTTTTGAACTGCTGCCCCTGCTCCGACTCCCCCCGCCAGATGAATGACACTGGAGTCATGATGACAAAAAAACGCAATCGAAAACAACAGATCCTCGAACTGCTGATGGAGCGGCCCGAACTCTCCGTCAGCGAACTGAGCCGCCATTTCCACGTGTCGGAGGTCACGATCCGCAGCGACCTCAAAGGGCTTGAGGCCCAAGGGTATCTGCTGCGCCAGCACGGCGGCGGCCTGCCGACCCTGCACGCCAATGTGGCCGAGCGCCAGCGCGCGCATATCGACGAGAAGACCCGCATCGCGCGCGCCGCCGCCGACCTGATCGGCGATCTCGAAGACGTGATGATCACCGCCGGCACCACCACCTCGCTGATCCCGCGCTTCCTGGTCGGACGGCAGGGCGTGAATATCGTCACCAACTCCACGCTGCTGCTGCCCTTCGTGCGCCACAACCCCGGCCTCTCGGTGACGCTCGCCGGCGGCGAGTTCCGTCCCATGATCGAGGCGCTGACCGGCCCGGCCACGATCCGCGAACTCGAGCAGTTCCATGTCGCCAAAGCGTTTCTGGGATCGGACGGCATCACCGCCGGCAAAGGCACAACCGCCGACAGCGCGGACATCGCCGACGTCTGCCGCCGCATGTCGCAGCAGGCGCGGCAGACCATCGTGCTGGCCGACGCCTCCAAGCTGGGGCGCGAGGGTTTCGCCCACATCATGCCCGCCTCCGGCATCGACATCCTGATCACCGACACCGCCGCCCCGCTGGCCGAAGTCGAACGCCTCCGCAAAAAGGGCGTCGACGTGCGGCTGGTGTGATCTTAAGGGTAGAGGTCATAGCGAAAATTCATTACGAGCGGATTGGCAGTTAGCCATGAGCGGTGAGGAGCCTTTGCGTATTCCCCCCCTTCAATAGGAGACCGATCATGTATGCCGGAGTGACACATGTTAAGCCCATGAAGAATTATCGGCTGGAGTTGACGTTTGACACGAGAAAAGTAAGATGTTATCTTACATTCATGAATACGACCCTTTCCAGTCGCGGGCAAATTGTTTTGCCGGCGGAAATCCGTTCTCAAGACAACCTCTTTGCCGGACAAGCGTTCGAGATTGAGCGGATTGACTGCGGCGAGTATCGGCTCGTGCGTCGCTTCAATCGTCCAAACGAGGGGCTGGTCGATTGGCTGGTCGCCTGTCCCGAGAAGGGCTTTTTCGTTCCTGTGGAATCAGAAGGCACGGACACGCTATGCGGTATCTTGTAAACGCCAACGTGTTGAGCGAGGCCACGAAGCCGTCACCCGACTTGCTTGTACTAGGCTGGCTGCGCAAGCACGAACACGAACTATCCGTAGATCCGCTCATATTGGGCGAACTTCACTTCGGCATTCTGTTGCTTCCGTCCGGCCGTCGGCGGGATCGTCTGGAGAAGTGGTTCCAGAGCGGGATCAGTCGCCTCGCCTGTCTTTCCTGGGACGCCGCAACCGGCTTGCGGTGGGCGCGACTTCTCGCCGATCTACGGGCATCGGGACAGACCATGCCAGTCAAAGACAGCTTGATCGCGGCAACGGCGCTCGCGCACGGACTGACGATCGCGACACGCAACACGCGCGACTTCGCCAAAACCGGTGTGAGGATTGTCAATCCGTTTGAAGATACGGGACGGTAGAATTGGCATAGAGCCTTAGGGGGTCGTAGCAAAAATTCAACAATTGATTTTATGCCGTCTTTTCTGCGGTCAGTCCGACACGGTTTTCCTCTATTCTATGCCGAGATAAGCGTGTACCCACCTTCGTGCGATTCATTTTCTATCCGTGATGTTCAACACCAGACGGAGCCCGTCGTCGATTTCCGCCATGACCGACTGATCGAGCGTCGCAATCCGCTCGGTCAGAAATGATTTGTCCAGCGTAATGATCTGCGAAACATTGGAAACGGATGCCTTCGGCAGTCGTGTGCTGCGTCTGGACAACAAGACGTTGCCGGGGGCCGCTTGCAGAGACGCATTGGATGTCAGCGTGATCACCATCACCGTGCTTATTTTACTCGCGTTGAACTCGTCCCCTTGAACAACAAGCACCGGGCGCCTGTACCCCGGTTCCGACCCTCTGGGAGGGCGGAGCATGGCCCACCAGATTTCCCCGCGCCGCATTACCACTCCTCCTCGGGGGGCGCATGGCAGTTCTGTTGGTGGATACCCTGCTTATTCGTAATCTTAATCGT
>ERZ795056.2148-NODE-2148-length-22265-cov-6.409860_pt1 | contig 22265 bp, 16 predicted proteins | sample MGYA00375140_ERZ795056 | MGnify/ENA primary metagenome ERZ795056 (study PRJEB30185, sample SAMN05720227) | activated sludge metagenome | isolation source: Anaerobic digester | place: USA | collected 2015-03-09 ... | reverse complement strand
CCAGCTCTCCGCCCCTGATTGCCGATGCCCTATCCTCAGAGTAGGCAACGGCCAGAGTTGAAAAGCGCTCGCCCTGGAGTATGCGGTTTCTGATTTCCAGTAGTTTTTCCCTCACCTGTAGCTTTGCCTCCTCGGTAGAGGGTGGGTAAATCATAATTTGTTGTAGTTCATACTGCTCGGGAACTGTGGGTAGGCTGTCGGTTGGTATGTTTTTGTAAAAACTTTTCACCTCAGCGGGTGTTATCTTCACCTTATCAACAATTTTTTGCCGCATTTGCTGGGTAAGCAGCTGCTCGCCGATAGCTTCACGCAAATCGTTCTTAATTTCGTAAATGGGTTTGTTGAAGTAGCTTTCAAGCGCCTTCTCCGATCCCAGCTGGCTGGTAAAGTACTTCAACCTTCGGTCAATCTCCATTTCTACCGACGACTCATTTGTCTTTAAGCTGTCAATTTTGGCCTGGGTTAACAGCAATTTCTGGATAAGAATTTGCTCCAGCACGTTGCAGCGGTTGTTTTCGCCGGTTGGTGAACCCTCCATTTTCTGGCGAAGAAGTTCCTGCTCAATATCGGAAAGCAGGATATGCTCACCACCTACTACTGCTACAACCTGATCTATTACTTGCGCTTCCTGCGAGTAGGCGTTAACTATGAAAAGTTGAAGTAACAAAGCCGTTATTGCTAATCGTGCTGGTTTCATTTGTAGTATTGTTTAATTTCTAATGAGTAGCTTGACATTTACCTTTTATAAACTTGAAAGTTTTCATCATCCTGCCCTTTACTGTATATCCGCTGCTCAAGTTCGGAGATAAGTTTCTGCTTTCGGGCGTTCAGCACGATTTGCTTCAAATCGTCTGTGATGTAATCGAAAGGGGCTGTTGAGCCGGAAGGTATGGCATCCATAAACCTTACCAGGTAAACGAAGTCGCCATCCTCCATTTCAACATATCTTTTCTCAAAAACCTCCCTTTGCGGATTTGCTATTGGAAAAGGAAGTTCTCGAAGGATGAATGAGAGGGGAATCCACTTATCATTAAAGTAGTCGTACTTTGTTGCAGCCTGATAGGCTATGTTATCGAGCTGCTTAATATCTTCGTCACTGTTTGACAGGTAGAGCTCCCTTATTTTCTTTATTTGTGGAGCCTCCCTGCGCAGCTTGATGTACAAAGCCTTGACAATTGTCTCGTTTAGCACAAAATTATCCTTGTTGTCATCGTAGTAAGCCTTCAGATCGGCCATTTTAATTACGGTATCCAGCTTCTGGTTGAGGTAGGCCTGTTCGTACTTGAAAATTAGAAGTGAAGTACGGTAGTCCTCCAGCTGGCGGGTAACATTCTTTTGAGAATCGGATAGATTGTTTTCGGCAATTTTCAGCATAAGCTGGGTTTGAATCCATTTATCAATGTAGGCATCTACAATCAGGGCGCTGTCTTCCTTCGATACGTTGCCTACAATTAAGTTGGCAATGTCCGAAGGGTAAAGGTAGCTGTTGTAAACCCTTGCCAGGGGCATGGGCTTTTTACCTGAGTTGAAGCACGATGCCAAAACAACTGTCAACCCAACCAGCGAAAAAGTTACTAAACGAAAACTTTTCATGTTTTATCTCATTTATTGTTGTTTTGCCATGCAGAAATCTCGTCGAACACACTCCTATTAACTATAACGGTGTAGTGTTTTTTCAACTTTTCGAGCCATTCCCTTTCAAGCGAGTTTTGGTAATCGGATATCACCTCTCCTTTGCAGTCGGTCAGAGGTTTTACGTCACCAATTGTTGTGTCCAACACCTCAACAACAACCACCTCGCCGTTTTGTGTATCCCTAACACTGAACTTTTTAGGCCAGGAATTGTAGTCCGCGACCTCAGGCAAGGTGGGATCACCTGATTTTTCGACTACGGTGGCCACTTGTTTAGCCGGCGAGTTGAACCGATTCGCATAATCCAGAGGCGAAAGACCCTTTTTGGAACGTTTTTCTATACCGCTGACAAACGCCTTTTTAATTTTCGGATCGGTAAGAGTATAAACAGCGAAGTGAATGCGTTTGCCCCACTTGTAGCTATCCTGGTGTTCGTTGTAAAAGTTTGCTATTCCCAGGCTATCAGAACTTTTCTGCCACACCTCCCGGTTGGAAATTTCGAACAGCAGCATACCCTCGTAGTACTCGCGGGTAAGCTGGGCAAATTCGGGGTACTTATCAGGTAGCTTAGACTTCTCGTAGCTGGTAAGAGTTAGGTTTACCCATTCGGTGTAGGCATTCATGAGAAAGGCAGGAATAGAATGCTTGCCTATTAACCCTTGGTTTTGTTCAATGAAATTGCAAAAGTCAGAAAGTTTTAGCTCGTTTCCATTGAAGCTAATAAGGGTAGAGTTTGATTTGAGGTTGGGCGATTTCCATGTTCCCTTGTAGAGTGATGAATCCAGTAACGGAATCAGTAGCTTCAACTTTGAAGTATCCTGCTTAAAGGAATACTCCTTTTTGAGATTCTCTATAAATGCTGTTCGGGGAAGCATTCCTCGTGAATCGCGCATTAGCATAGCTCTTATTTCAGGAATAAGTTCTTCCCTGTTCCCCAGCTCCTTTTTTGCAAGTCTTTTCACAATGTGCCAACCAGCTGAACTTTGGAAGGGTTGCGATATTTCCCCATCATGCTGCAGGGAGAAGGCAACAGCTTCAAACTCTGGAATTACCTGACCGGGACGTATCCATGGCAACTCTCCTCCCGATTTTGAGGTGCTGGGGTCTTGCGATTCGTCTTTGGCTAGCTGGGCAAAATCGGCACCGGCAGTAAGGCGTTGGTAAATACCCAGAATTTTTAACCTGGCATCCTCGGCTGCTTGAGGGGAAGGATTGGGTGGAACTCGTATCATGATATGGGCAACCTTTACCTGTCCGCGAGCAGGTCGCTTGTCGTGCACCTTGATGATGTGGTAGCCAAAGCGGGTTCTCACGGGCATCGAGATGGAATCAACAGGGGTGGAGTAGGCAGCTGATTCGAAAGGGTAAACCATTTGAAATGCGGTGAAGTAGCCTAGAAAGCCACTGTTCCTCGAAACCGAGGGATCGTTGCTCATTGCAACTGCTACCGAGCCAAATGTTTCTCCCTTTAGAATTCTTGAACGAGCCTCCATGGCCTTCTGGTAGCACTTTAACGTGTCGGAGGGTGAAGCATTTTCGGGAATTGATATGAGTATGTGGCTGGCGCTAACCTCATACTGCATCCGGTTGTATGCTTCCTCAATAAGGTTGTTTAATACCTGATTGTCAATTAGGTATGACTGTGCCAGCTGTTCTACATATCCCTGGTACTCATTTTTAAAAGCTGCAGTTGTATCTATCCCGTTGTCTTTGGCTGCTTTAACTTTTAACTTATAGTTAATGAAGAGGTTAAGGTAATCTTCTAGAACTTCGCGGGTTGTTTTTGCGTTTTCTATGGATGTACTTTTAAGGTAAAGTCCCTGAAATTCTCCTGCAGTAACAGGTTCGTTGTTTATAGTAAGTAAAATTTTTTGTTCGGTTGGTTGGGCAACAGCAGCTATACCGCAGGTTATTACCATGAAACCCGCCAGAGTATTCCTAATAATTTTATTCATACGAATACTTGTTTAAAGTTTACTGCCAACAAATTGCAGCAGTTTCGTTTTCATCTTAGCTATTTTACACCTTCGCCATATTCCTTAAATTGATGGTACAGCCAACAACCTTTGCGTAGTTATTTTTGATTTTTAATGCTTCTGCTGGGGCATGGCTGCGGGCAAAATAATAAAACGTGCAAGCTACTAGTAGTCCGTATCGCGGCTGTAGTTAGGAGCCTCACGAGTAATGGCAACATCGTGGGGATGGCTCTCAATTATACCGGCGTGGGTAATCTTGACAAACCGGGCTTTTTTTAGCATCTCAATGCTGGTTGTACCACAGTAGCCCATTCCAGCCCTTAATCCACCCACCAGCTGGTAGAATACTTCAGAGAGCGTTCCCTTGTAGGGAACTCGGGCAACTATACCCTCGGGAACCAGTTTTTTTATGTCGTCCTCAACATCCTGAAAGTACCTGTCCTTTGAACCCTGCTGCATAGCGTCAATTGAGCCCATGCCACGGTACGACTTGAATTTACGCCCGTTGTAAATAATGGTTTCGCCTGGAGATTCCTCAACGCCGGCAAAGAGCGAGCCGGTCATTATGGAATCGGCCCCAGCTGCTAATGCCTTAACAATATCGCCTGAGTAGCGGATACCACCATCGGCAATCACCGGAATACCGCTTCCCTCAAGGGCGTGCGAGACGTCCCAAATCGCATTAAGCTGTGGAACGCCCACGCCGGCAATGATACGGGTTGTGCAAATGGAACCTGGTCCAATACCTACCTTAACCGCATCGGCTCCTGCACCGGCTAGCATCTTGGCTGCCTCGGCCGTTGCAATATTTCCAACAACAACGTCAATGTTTGGAAATTCTCGCTTTACCAGCTTGAGCATATCCACCACACCTTTCGAGTGTCCGTGGGCTGTATCAATCACTATGGCGTCCACATTTGCTTCGCAGAGTGCCCTTACGCGTTCCAGCGTATCTCTGGTTACACCAACCCCAGCAGCCACCCTTAACCTTCCCATTTTATCCTTGCAGGCATTTGGGTTGTCCTTAACCTTGGTTATGTCCTTGTAGGTAAGCAGTCCTACAAGCTTGTTGTTCTCATCAACAACGGGCAACTTCTCTATTTTGTACTTTTTGAGTATCTCAGTTGCATTTTCGAGGTCTATTGATTTTGAGGTGGTTATGAGGTTGTCGGAGGTCATCACCTGCCGGATTGGAGTGCTTACATCTTCGTGAAAGCGAAGATCTCTGTTGGTTACAATACCTATTAAAAATCCCAGGCTGTCAATAACCGGGATTCCTCCAATGTGGTTTTCGCGCATGAGCGTTAGTGCGTCTCCAATAGTAGCGTCTGGGCTAATAGTTATGGGTTCGAAAATCATGCCATTTTCTGCGCGCTTAACCTCACGCACCTGTCTGGCCTGTGCTTCGATGCTCATATTTTTATGGATAACACCTATTCCCCCTTCCCTGGCAATAGCAATGGCAAGGGTTGACTCCGTAACTGTATCCATTGCAGCCGAAACAATAGGAGCCATGAGGTCAATATTCCTGGAAAACTTTGTTGAAAGGTTCACATTCCGTGGAAGCACCTCGGAGTAGGCCGGTACTAAAAGCACATCATCGAATGTAAGCCCCTCAGCTATTACTTTTTCCGATTGAAACGACATATTCATAGTTTGGTTAGGTTGTAAAAATGCGGCAAGTTACAAAAAAATGACAAATAGCCAATTACCATCAACCTGCATGCAGCCCATGGTGAACTTTTAAAATGGCAACGCCGTTGCTCGAAGTAAGCCCGTTAGCCCAATTAATATTTAAGCTAAATGACCTTAATTTTTGATTTGCAGGTTATAGACCGGTTATTTGCTAAATTTGCTCCAGCAGATTTTACAACTTTGGATAGGTTTGAGGAAATACTAAAGCAGTACTGGGGGTATAACATTTTCCGTTCGATTCAGCGGGACATTATTGAATCGGTTTACAATGGAAATGATACACTAGCGCTTATGCCCACCGGAGGTGGTAAATCTATTACTTTTCAAGTTCCTGCTCTTGCCCTGGAGGGAACCTGCCTGGTTATTACTCCGCTTATTGCCTTAATGAAGGATCAGGTTGAAAATCTGAAGAAAAGGGATATTAGGGCGGTTGCCGTGCATTCTGGACTTACCCGGCATGAGGTTGATGTAGCTCTTGATAACTGTGCATATGGAGATGTGAAGTTTCTTTACCTTTCACCGGAGAGAACAACCACGGAGCTATTCCGCGAAAGGCTCAGAAAAATAAAGGTGAGCATGGTGGCCGTAGATGAGTCGCACTGCATTTCGCAGTGGGGCTACGATTTTCGTCCTTCATACCTGCGCATTGCCGAGTTGAGGGAGATTATTTCTGAGCCTGTTCCTTTTCTTGCTCTCACTGCAACGGCTACACCCGAGGTGGTTGAGGATATTCAGCAAAAGCTGAAGTTTCGCAATGGCAAGGTATTCAGCATGAGTTTTGCCAGGGAAAATCTTGTTTACCTGGTTAGGAATGTGGAGGATAAGCCAAAGCACCTGCTCAAAATAACGCATGGCATTCCGGGAAGTGGCATTGTTTACGTCCGTAGCCGGAGTAAAACCCGAGAAATTGCCCAGATGCTTCAAAAAGAAGGCATTTCGGCCGATTTTTATCATGCGGGCTTAACCATGGAGGTGCGTAATGCCAAGCAAAACGACTGGCAAGTTGGCAAAACCAGGGTTATTGTTGCCACCAATGCTTTTGGCATGGGTATTGATAAGCCCGACGTCCGGTTTGTAGTCCATGTTGATCTTCCCGATTCGCCCGAAGCATACTTCCAGGAAGCCGGGCGTGCCGGCCGAGATCAAAAGTTGGCCTATGCGGTTTTACTTTTCAACAATGCCGATTCACTGAAAATTGAGCAGCGTGTTGAGTCAAACTTTCCTCCTATTGAGGAGATTAAGCGAACCTACCAGGCATTAGGTTCGTACCTGAACGTTGCCATTGGTGCCGGCAAGGGCGAAACCTACGATTTCAACCTTATGGACTTTTGCTCAGCCTATAAGCTTAGCTCCGTTAGGGCTTATAGCTCGCTAAAAATTCTTGAGCGTGAAGGGTACCTTGAACTTACCGACGAGCTTGATAACCCCAGCCGCATCATGTTTCTTGCCGGTAAGCAGGATCTCTACAAGTTCCAGGTTGCTCATGCAGAACTGGATGGGTTTATTAAGGCGATACTCCGAAATTTTACCGGAGTTTTCTCCCAATACGTCCGAATTGACGAGGTTTATCTTGCCCGGCTGGCGGGTATTACTGTTGATAAAGTGATCGAAAACCTTAAAACCCTTGGCAGGTATAAAATCATAAGCTACATTCCCAAGAAAAGAACTCCGCTGCTGGTACTCGTTGAGGAGAGGCTTGACGATAAAAATTTGCGCATTGAACCAAGCTCATACAGGTTGCTTAGGTCACGCTTTGAGGATAGGGTAAAGGCTATGCTTTCTTATGCAAATAACCAATCCAAGTGCAGAAGCCAAATGCTTAGCGAATACTTTGGCCAGAAGGACTCCTACCGCTGTGGGAAATGCGATGTATGCACATCGCGCAACGAGTTGGACATGAGCAAGTATGAGTTTGATATGATTCTGGATGGGCTAAAAAGGCGCTTGCAAGCTGGGCCATGTAGCGAGGAGGAGCTTATCGATGCAATTAAACGTAATCCTGATAGAGTAGCCAGGGTGATCAAGTACCTTATGGATACCGGAAAAATTTTCCATAACGAAAAGGGTATGCTGGCATGGCACCATCGAAAGGAAGGCGGATTCGAGGTAGAGGAGTGAGCACCTAAGCGACTATTGGCTTCAACTTAAAGTTAAGAAGAATCAATTAGGCGTGAAAAACCTAGTTTTGACACGAAAAGTGTTTTTAGTAAGTATGTTAAAAGTTAATTGGATAAAGAATACTTTTAAGCCATCAACGGTTGAACAAGTTCCACCGGGAGGCGGCTTTCAAATTATACTTTATTCTTTATCCTTTACCCTCTTTAATCTGGAATCCGCCAGTAGTCGGACAAGTTCCGCCGGTAGTCGGACAAGTTCCGCCGGTAGTCGGACAAGTTCCGCCGGTAGTCGGACAAGCTCTGGAATTTAACGTATATGGCTGATTTGATTTTAAATGATATAAAATTTCTACCGGGTGTGGGGCCTAAGCGCGCCGAACTACTCCAAAAGGAGTTGAATATCAGCACATTTGGCGATTTGCTCTATTTCTTTCCCTTCAGGCATATTGACCGGTCTAAGATTTATAAGATCTCGGAGATAAATGAGGATTTACCCTACATCCAAATAGTTGGTCGAATACTTCGGATTGAGGAGGTTGGTGTGGGGCGCAACAGGCGGCTGACAGCCTATCTGAGCGATGGAAGTGGAAGTGTAGAGCTGGTATGGTTTCGGGGTGTTTCATGGATGGCAAAGTGGTTAAAACCCAACATCGAGTACCTGGTATTTGGCAAGGCTAATGTATTTGGAGGTCATTTCAGCATTGCCCACCCCGAAATGGAGGAGTACAAAACCGGTCAGGAGAAAATTATGGGGACCCTGCAACCCGTTTACTCCACCACCGAAAAGCTAAAAAGCAACAGGATTACCTCCAAAACCATACTGGGACTTCAGCAAACCCTTATTCAAGCTGTCAATGGAAAAATTGAGGAAACCCTACCTCCCTACCTGATTGAGCAGCAAAAGCTCATGACACTTCCCGAGGCTCTCAGGAACATTCATTTTCCCCAAAGCGTCTTACTTTTGAGGAAAGCCGAACATCGGCTTAAGTTTGAGGAGCTTTTCTTCATACAGCTCGATATCCTTAGAAAACAAACCATACGGCAAAGCAAGATCAACGGGCATTTGTTTTCGCGAGTTGGTGAAATGTTCAACCGTTTTTACAGCGAAAGGCTGCCATTCCCTTTAACCAATGCTCAGAAACGCGTTATTCGTGAAATTCGTCGCGATATGGGCAGTGGAAAGCAAATGAATAGGCTTTTACAAGGAGATGTTGGTAGCGGCAAAACCATAGTTGCATTGATGTCCATGCTTATTGCTGTCGATAATGGTTTTCAGGCATGCCTCATGGCACCTACTGAGATTTTAGCCAACCAGCACTTTGACTCCATTACCTCTCTTTTAGGAGACTTACCCGTTACTGTTGGGCTTCTTACGGGCAGCACCCGCCAGTCGGAACGCAACACGCTTCATAAATCCCTTGAGGCAGGTGAACTGCAGATAATTATTGGCACTCATGCGCTTATTGAGGACGTTGTAAAGTTCAAAAACCTTGGTTTTGTGGTGATTGATGAGCAGCAACGGTTTGGTGTTGCCCAAAGGGCAAAGCTATGGGAGAAAAACAATAATCCACCCCATGTGCTGGTTATGACTGCCACCCCAATTCCGAGAACCTTGGCCATGACAGTTTACGGTGATTTGGATGTTAGCGTGATTGATGAGCTGCCACCTGGCCGAAAGCCTGTTAAAACGCTGTACTACACCGATTTGAAGCGAAATGTGGTTTTTGGCCTGATGCGCCAGCAGCTTAAGGAGGGCCGGCAGGTTTACGTGGTTTACCCGCTGATAAAGGAATCGGAAAAAATGGAAAACCTGAAAGACCTTCAGGATGGCTATGAAAGCATCGTACGGGCATTTCCGCCCCCCGAATACGTTACAGTTGTGGTTCATGGCCAGATGAAACCCGAGGAAAAGGAATCCTCCATGGACATTTTTGTTAAAGGCAAGGCCAACATCATGGTGGCAACAACTGTTATCGAGGTAGGGGTTAATGTTCCCAATGCAACCGTTATGGTAATTGAGAGTGCCGAGAGGTTTGGCCTGTCGCAGCTGCACCAGCTGCGCGGTAGGGTAGGGCGGGGAGCCGACGAAAGCTACTGCATACTTGTCTCATCCTTAAAAATTTCTTCTGAATCGCGTAAGAGGCTACAGATTATGGTTAATACCAGCAATGGTTTTGAAATTGCCGAAATGGACCTCAAACTTCGCGGGCCCGGCGACATTGAAGGGACTCTTCAAAGCGGAATTCCCTTTGACCTGAAAATAGCCAATCTTAGCACCGATGGAAATCTACTTCAGCATGCAAGGGCTGTTGCCAGGGATGTACTTAATGATGACCCGCTATTAGAGCATCCCCGGAATGCACTTCTTTCACAACGGCTTGATGAACTTGCCAACTCACGGAGTAACTTCGGAAGAATTAGCTAGCAGCTAATCGTTACGCGGGAAAATTTTAGCTTAGTAGTAATTTTTATCGTATTATTTTTGGGGTGTAATGAACCTTCATTTCCAATATACTTTTTAGTATTGAAGTAACTAGATGTTCATAATCTAGCTTACAATAAAATAGTTGATTGCTGATAATAAGAATCGTAATGAAACACAAACCCATCATACATGTTGTTTTTACTCTTTTGCTTTTGGTTGTCAGCGAGGCTACCCTATCGCAATCGGTCAATCCCTGTGGAATTGTCAACAGGTCTTTTGCATCGGGTGAGAAGTTGGTCTTTGAGATAAGCTATACATGGCTTTTTGTATGGACAGATGTAGGAATGGCCGAGCTTACAGTCAGCGCCGAGAAACGTTTTGGCAGAGATTTACTGCACATTAAGGCTTCGGGGAAAACGCATACATTCTACAACTGGTTTTTCGAGGTCCACGACCTTTACGAAACATGGGTCGATCCGGTTACTGTTGAGCCGGTTTACTTTAACCGCGACATATATGAGGGCGGATTCACCAAGGAGAACGAGTACTTCTATGATTGGAACAAAAACCAGGTAGCCATAAGGGTACGTCGTAAAAAAGGGCCTAACCGATACGATACCTTGAGTGTTAGCAGGTGCACTTACGATGTGATTTCGGCTGTTTATGCAGCTAGAAATTTGGACTTCTCAGGTATTAAGCCGGGTAAAACATTTCCTGTTGAAGTTTTGATGGATGAGGAGGTTTACCATATCGGGTACAGGTTTCTTGGACGCGAAGAAAAACGGGTTTCAGGGCTTGGACGTTTCAGGTGCCTTAAATTTCAAATTGACGTGGTAGCCGGCGACATCTTTTCGGGCGACCAAAAGCTCTACCTGTGGGTTACCGATGATGCAAACAAGCTGCCTGTTGCGGTGGAAACTCCAATCCAGGTGGGAAGCATAAAGGCCAGGCTTAACACATACGAGGGATTAAGGCATCCGTTATCATCAAAAATTCCCTAAGTTGTATGGGTATGACAACTATTTTCCATAAATTAGCGGCATAATCAAAAAATAAATGCCATGTCAAGAGCTATTTCCATACTAATCACATTTTTACTGCTTTTTACCATAGAATCATGCTTTGATAACGAAAACACAGTCCGATATACTGATGTTATTCAGATGGAAGCAGGTCCCGTTCCCGATACCATGGTAGTTAACGAAACCTATTCTATACAATTCAGAATGGGCGTTCCAAATTCCTGCTGGCATTCGCTCGCTCTCAACCAGGAAGAGTTTAACGATTCAACCTATCGGTTTTGGGCCACTGCGGTTTACGAAAATCATGGGGAAAATTGTGCTCAGGTTGTAGTAACCAAGGATACCGTAATAGCCTTTAAACCCACATTGGCTAAGCCCCATATATTGGTATTCTTCAACGATCCCGCCAGTGATCCAAGAGTTGATACGGTTGTGGTTACGCCCAACTAACCCCAAAAAATGCTGGCATACACGCCCTGCCGTGATAGGTTGGCTTGCGGGTTTTTCAGCTGCAAAAACTGTTGAGTGGCACATTTACTTTTTGTTGTGAAGGATGTTGCTGGTTTTGCCATCATACTAATTTGTTAAACCACTCATATTTATTATTTTACCGTTTTGATGGTTCATTTTAGTTAACCCGGGTTACTACATACCGTTACCTATGAAGAAAATACTGGTTACCGGAGGTGCCGGATTTATTGGGTCACACCTCTGTGAACGTTTACTGAATGAGGGAAACGAGGTGGTTTGCCTTGATAACTACTTTTCCGGGAAAAAGGAAAATGTGGTTGCCCTGATGTCAAACCCATACTTTGAGCTGGTTCGCCACGATGTAACCATGCCCTTTTTTGCCGAGGTAGATGAAATTTACAACCTTGCCTGTCCTGCTTCCCCCATTTACTACCAGTATAACCCTATTAAAACAGTAAAAACATCCGTGATGGGCGCCATCAACATGCTTGGGCTGGCTAAACGGGTAAAGGCAAAAATTCTTCAGGCTTCAACCAGTGAAGTTTACGGCGATCCGCTCGTGCACCCCCAGCCGGAAACATACTGGGGCAATGTGAATCCTATCGGCGCTCGCTCCAGCTACGACGAGGGGAAAAGGTGTGCCGAAACGCTTTTTGTTAACTACCACTCCCAGAACGGGGTTAAAATTAAAATTGCCCGTATTTTTAACACCTACGGCCCACGAATGAGCGTAAACGATGGGCGGGTAATCTCCAACTTTATAGTCCAGGCTCTCAGAAATGAGGATATAACCATTTACGGGGACGGGAAGCAAACCCGTAGCTTCATGTATGTTGACGATTTGGTTGACGCACTTATTCGGCTGATGGATTCTCCCGATGAGTTTACCGGTCCTGTTAACCTGGGAAATCCCTGTGAGTACTCCATGCTTGAGCTGGCCAGTAAGGTGATTGAGCTTACCAAAAGCAGGTCGAAGCTGGTTTACTTCCCACTGCCTGAAGATGATCCTCTTCAGCGTAAACCGGACATCAGCCTGGCTAAAAAATTTCTTGGCGGTTGGGAACCAAAGGTTATGCTGGAGGATGGACTTAAAAAGACAATTGATTCGTTTGAGCATATACTAATTAGATAGAAGGATGAAGGGAATAATTTTGGCGGGCGGTGCCGGTACTCGTTTGTACCCAATAACCAAAAGTATATCCAAGCAGATAATACCGATTTACGACAAGCCCATGATTTACTATCCCTTGTCGGTGCTGATGCTTGCCCAGATTAGGGATATCCTGATTATTTCAACTCCCAAGGATTTGCACCTCTACCAGGATTTGCTGGGCGATGGTGCTCAGCTGGGAATTTCAATCAGCTATGCCGGGCAGCCCTCACCCGATGGGCTTGCACAGGCTTTCATCATTGGCGAAAACTTTATTGGCTCCGACAGCGTTTGCCTGGTCCTGGGCGATAATATTTTCTATGGCGGAAACCTTACTGAAATGCTCCTCGAAAGTGCCAAACTTCAGGATGGAGCTATTGTTTTTGGCTACAACGTTAAGGATCCCCAGCGCTATGGTGTTGTGGGTTTCGATAGCGACGGAAAAGTGAATAGCCTGGAGGAAAAACCCACCAACCCAAAGTCGAACTACGCCGTAACAGGGCTTTACTTCTACAGCAACGATGTGGTGGCCAAAGCTAAAGGTTTAAAACCTTCAAAACGGGGCGAGCTGGAAATAACCGACCTGAACAGGCTTTACCTCGAAGAGGGCAGGCTAAAGGTTAAGCTGATGGGACGCGGTATGGCCTGGCTCGACACCGGTACCCACGAAAGCCTGCTGCAAGCCTCCATTTTTATTCAGACCATTGAGGAACGCCAGGGGCTTAAAATTGCCTGTCTGGAGGAAATAGCTTATCGCAACGGCTACATCAACCTGGAGCAACTCCGGAAATTGGCAACGCCTCTGGAGAACAACCAGTACGGTGAGTACCTCAAGAGGCTGGCTTCTGGTAATTTTTCCTAACCGCTAACCCGTTTCTTTTTTAACGAAAGCTGATAAGTGATGCTCACAGTCGAAAAAACCTCAATACCCGATCTACTGATACTTAAACCCAATATTTTTGAGGATTCCAGAGGATATTTTTTTGAAAGCTTTAACGCCAAGCTATTTGATGATTTTGCCATTACTTCTAATTTTGTTCAGGACAACGAGTCGTTTTCGAAGTATGGCGTCATCAGGGGGTTACACTACCAGCTGTCACCCTACTCCCAAACAAAGCTGGTAAGAGTGGTTTACGGAAAAATTTTGGATATTGCTCTGGATATAAGGAGAAATTCTCCCACTTTTGGCAGGTATGTAGCTATAGAAATCTCTGCTGAGAACAAGGCACAGTTTTACATTCCAAAAGGATTTGCACATGGTTTTTCAGTGCTGAGCGATTCAGCTATAGTTTGCTACAAGTGCGATGCCTACTACAGTAAAGAAGCGGAGAGGGGAATACGCTTCAACGATCCGGGTTTGAAGATTGACTGGGGCATTCCCGATGGTAGCATGGTTGTTTCGGAAAAGGACCTCAAGCTTCCCTTTTTCTCTGAAGCAGATATTAATTTTAATTATGGCAGCATCACCTAGCAGGGTTTTGGTTACAGGTGCAAACGGGCAGCTTGGAACCGCTCTTCGTAAACGGGCAACCAAGCCGGCGAATCATCTCGTAGCTACATTTACAGACTTTAACGAGCTGGATATAACCAGCGACCAACAGGTTGACAATTTCTTTCAGCAAAACCATTTTGATTACCTTGTAAATTGTGCTGCCTACACTGCGGTTGATCGTGCCGAGGATGAGCCTGAAAAGGCATTTCTGATTAACGGTTATGCGCCCGGGTTGCTGGCCGAGGCATGCAAGAGCCATGGAACCAAACTCTTTCACATATCCACCGACTACGTTTTCGATGGAATGTCCAACTCGCCCTACCATGAATCTTCCCCGGTCAATCCGCTTTCGGTTTATGGCAAAAGCAAGCTCATGGGCGAAAACAAAGTGTTAGAATCGGGAGTTGGCATGGTAATTCGCACTTCGTGGTTATACTCCACTACGGGGAACAACTTTGTTAAAACCATACTCAGGAATGCCTCATCAAAGGCACAGCTCAACGTGGTTTTCGACCAGGTTGGCACCCCAACTCTTGCCGATGATTTGGCAGCAGTATTGCTCCAAATTATTGAAAAGGGCGATAGCTCCTTTCGTCCCGAAATATTTCATTACTCGAATGAAGGTGTTTGCAGCTGGTATGACTTCGCCTATGAAATTGTGGCAATTGCCGGCCTACCTTGTCGTATAAATCCCATCGAAACAAATGATTACCCAACTCGTGCCATTCGACCCAGGTATAGCGTGTTGAGTAAAGAAAAAATTCGTAACTTGCTGCCAATCGAAATTCCCTACTGGAGGGATAGCCTTAAAACTTTCCTAAAAGAAATGCTATAACCCTAAAATGAAATGCCATGAATGCTGACTCATCGGATAGCCAAGTGATGGAAAGGGCAAAGCAATGGCTAAGCCCTGTTTTTGATATGGAAACGAGGGAGCAAGTGCAGCAGCTTATTAGTGGTAACCACGACGAGCTGGTTGAGTCGTTTTACAGAGATTTGGAATTTGGTACGGGAGGACTAAGGGGGATTATGGGTGTTGGTACAAACCGAATGAATATATACACCGTGGGCATTGCCACGCAAGGGCTTGCAAACTATCTGAAAAAGCAACTTCCTGGTATTCCTGAGGTTAGGGCTGCCATTGCCTTTGATTCCCGAAACAACAGCATAAAATTTGCCCAAATTGCTGCCAAAGTCCTTAGCGCAAATGGGGTGCGGGTTTACCTTTTCGATTCCCTCAGGCCTACTCCCGAGCTGAGTTTTGCTATTCGAACGCTTAAATGCCATTGTGGCATTGTTGTAACCGCTTCGCATAACCCCAAGGAATACAACGGATACAAGGTTTACTGGGAGGATGGCGCTCAGGTTGTTCCACCTCACGACTCAGGAATCATTGCAGAAGTTCAGGCAATTAAGAACATTTCGGAGGTGAATTTCAACGGCAACGAAAGCCTGATTAGCACTATAGGACCGGAGATGGATGAGATTTACTCCAATACCCTTTCGTCGCTTTCGCTCTCTCCCAAAATCATTAAAAAACATAAGGAAATCGTCATTGTTTATACCCCAATACATGGCACCGGGGTGAAGCTGGTTCCCAAAACCCTTCGTAAGTTTGGTTTCACCAACATAGTGAATGTTCCCGAGCAGGATGTGGTTGACGGCAACTTTCCCACTGTTTCATCACCCAACCCCGAGGAACCATCGGCCATGAGGTTGGCACTTGAAAAAGCCAAGGAGGTAAATGCTGATGTGGTCATGGCTACCGACCCCGATGCCGACAGGGTAGGGCTTGGAGTTAGAACTCCTGAAGGCAAGTACACCCTTCTCAACGGCAATCAGGCTGCATCAATTCTTATTTACTACGTACTTCAAAAATGGCACGAAGCTAACCGAATTAAGGGCAGGGAGTTTATAGTAAAAACGATTGTTACAACCGATTTGCTAGCCGAAATTGCCAGAAAATACGGAGTGGAGTGCTACGAGGTGCTTACCGGTTTCAAGTACATTGCTGAAAAGATAAGGCAGCTGGAGGGTGAAAAAAAGTTTATTGCCGGTGGCGAGGAGAGCTACGGCTACCTGTGCGGTGATTTTGTTCGCGATAAGGATGCCGTTATCAGCTGCGCCTTGTTTGCTGAGGCCACTGCCTGGGCTAAGGAACAGGGGAAATCGCTCTATGAGGTTCTTGCTGGTATTTACAGGGAATTCGGACTTTACAGCGAAAAGCAGCTTTCCATCACCCTTAAAGGCAAGGAGGGGTTGGAGGAAATATCCAGAATGATGGTTGGCTTCAGGAAAAACCCACCGCTGCAAATTGATGGCTTGCCAGTTATTACCATCCACGACTACCTGTCCCAGGAAACCAAAGATGTCCCGAGCGGTTCGCGTAGGCCTTTACAACTTCCCAAATCGGATGTGCTACAATTCCTTACTGCCGATGGAACAAAGGTTTCGGTTCGTCCTTCGGGCACCGAGCCCAAAATAAAGTTCTACATTGCGATTAGGGGCGATTTTAATCCCAATGCTGGCATTGACGAGCAGCTTGCGCTTTTGGATGAAAGAATTTCACGGATTGCTGCCGAGCTAAAGATTACCCGGTAATTTTGCCTATGTGCAGGTTAAATCTTATTTATGAAGTCGTACAGAAAGGAATTATGGTTTGAAACACGCAACAGGCGTGAGCTGATTAACATTACCGGGGAAGTGGAGAAGTGCCTGGCTGAGAGCGGTATTTCCGAGGGGCTGGCGTTGGTCAACGCCATGCACATCACTTCCAGCGTATTCATAAATGATGATGAGAGCGGGCTTCATCACGATTTTGAGATTTGGCTTGAGAAGCTGGCTCCGGAAAAACCATACGCCCAGTACCGGCACAACGGTTTTGAGGATAATGCCGATGCACATTTAAAGCGAACCATCATGGGACGCGAGGTGGTGGTAGCCATAACCAATGGTAAGTTCGATTTTGGACCCTGGGAGCAAATTTTTTACGGCGAGTTTGACGGTAAACGACGAAAAAGGGTGCTGGTTAAGATGATTGGGGAGTAATCCAGATTACAGCTCTTTGATTTCCGAAGTGTCCTTTAGCCGCTATTTTCGTTTTCCCTTCATTTCCATCAAAACCCAAACGGTGTACCGCTCACCATCCTTCATGCAAGCCTTTTTTACCATTTTAACCTCCGAAAGGGTGGCGTTAACAATTTTTCTTTGGGTAACCCCCTTATCCGATTTAATATTTTCAACCTTTACTGCACCAGCTTGTGTGGCGATAGCGGTTTTGGCATCCATTTTTGCCTTTTCCTCGGCCATTTCCGGCGTAGTAGATGTTCCAACACCAACACCATAGAATTTTCTTACCGATTTTGGTGGGTTATTAACCCATTCAGGCGCTGAACCTACAAAATCCTGTGCTGAGGCAGCTAGGGCTGTCGTTAGTAGGAGTATAACCATTAGTTTCTTTTTCATTCCGGTTAATATTAAAGGTTATAAGCCATTTACTAGTTGTACAACCACTAATTTTTTTTAAAATTTACTCAAACCTATTTCCGATTTTTATACATCACATTTTGTGCCATTGCATTGTGCCAGGCTCTAGTTTCCCCAATCCTTGGAAAATTTTAATTGCTCGGGTAGGTAGGATGCTCCATGCGTTGAGCTTTCAAAATTTAGCTATTTTTACCGTTCGATTTTTTTTTGATCTAGCCTATGGATAGCGTAAGAGAACTGTCGGCCAAGTACAGTCCGGCCGGAATTGAGGATAAGTGGTACAGGTACTGGTTAGAAAAGGGTTTCTTTAGCTCAACGCCCGATGAGCGTGAACCCTACTGCATTGTAATTCCTCCACCAAATGTTACGGGTGTTTTGCACATGGGGCACATGCTCAACAACACCCTTCAGGATGTTCTCATCCGGCGGGCGAGGTTGATGGGTAAGAATGCCTGCTGGGTGCCGGGTACCGACCATGCCTCAATTGCCACCGAGGCAAAAGTTGTGGCTAAGCTGAAAGCCGATGGAATTGAAAAATCACAGCTAAGCCGTGAGGAGTTCCTTAAACATGCGTGGGAGTGGAAGGAAAAACACGGGGGGATTATTCTTGAGCAGCTGAAAAAGTTGGGGGCCTCATGCGACTGGTCCCGCACCCGCTTTACCATGGACGAAACCCTTTCGGCTAGTGTTATCCATGTTTTTGTTGACCTTTTCAATAAGGGATACATATACCGCGGCGTTCGCATGGTGAACTGGGACCCGCAGGCAAAAACGGCGGTTTCAGACGAGGAGGTGGTTTACCGCGAAGTGAAGGGAAAGCTTTACTTCGTCCGCTACAGGATTGAGGGTGAAGATTCGTTTGTTACTATTGCAACTACAAGACCCGAAACCATTCTGGGTGATACAGCCCTTTGTGTTCACCCCGATGACCCCCGATACACCCATCTGAAAGGTAAAAGAGTGATTGTTCCGCTGGTAAACCGTAGCGTTCCAATTATTTACGATGATTATGTTGACAGGGAGTTTGGCACCGGCGCTCTCAAGATTACTCCCGCTCACGATGTAAACGACTACCTGATTGGTCAAAAACATAACCTGGATTCTATTGACATATTCAACGATGACGGCACAATTAGTTCCGCAGCAAAACTATACGTGGGTTTGGATAGATTTGAGGTGCGAAGGAGAATTGTTGATGATTTAGAAAGCTCGGGAAACCTTGAACGGGTAGATGACTATGTAAACAGCGTTGGCTTTAGCGAGCGAACCGATGCCATAATTGAGCCTAAGCTTTCGATGCAGTGGTTCCTTCGCATGAAGGAGTTGGCTGAACCAGCCCTCAAGGCTGTTGTGGAGGGCGATATTCAGCTCTATCCTCCTAAGTTTGTCAACACCTACCGTCACTGGATGGAAAATGTAAAGGATTGGTGTCTTTCACGCCAGCTTTGGTGGGGGCATAGAATTCCTGCATGGTACCTTCCCAATGGGGGCTTTGTGGTTGCTCATAATGTTGAGGAAGCGGTAGAGCTGGCACGGAAAGCAGCCGGTAATTCCGGTCTAGTGGCCGACGATCTTAGACAGGACGAGGATGTGCTGGATACATGGTTTAGCTCGTGGCTCTGGCCAATCTCGGTTTTCAATGGTATTCTTGAGCCAAACAACCCCGACATCAGGTACTACTACCCAACCAACGACCTGGTTACCGCACCCGAAATACTTTTCTTCTGGGTTGCCCGAATGATTATGGCCGGTTACGAGTACATGGGCGATAAACCTTTCCGGAATGTTTACCTCACCGGGATTGTTCGTGATCACCTGCATCGCAAAATGAGCAAGCAGCTCGGAAATTCACCCGATCCGCTAAAGTTGATCGAGAAGTACGGGGCCGATGGGGTTAGGGTGGGAATGCTTTTATGCTCACCTGCCGGAAACGACCTGCTTTTCGACGAAAACCTGACTGAGCAGGGTCGTAACTTCTGCAACAAAATATGGAACGCCTTCCGGTTGGTTAAGGGCTGGCAGGTTGACGAATCTGCAGTTCAACCGCAGTCGGCTATTGCTGCCATTGAATGGTTTAACTCCCTGCTGAACAAGTCAATTGAGCAGGCTGATGATGACTTTGCAAAGTACCGCATTTCGGAAGCACTCATGAACCTCTACAAGCTTTTCTGGGATGATTTTGCGTCATGGTACCTCGAAATTATTAAACCTGCATACGGTAAACCCGTAGATGCCGTTACCTATAACGCAACAGTAAGCATATTCGAGAAGTTGCTGATTATGCTTCATCCATTCATGCCATTTATTACCGAGGAGCTTTGGCAACACATACGCCAGCGAGGGGATGGAGAAAGCATTATGGTTCAACAATTACCCCATTCAACAGGATTTAACCAGGATATTCTAATCGGTTTCGATAGGGTAAAAGAGGTTGTCGTGGGCGTTAGGAATATACGCCAGGAAAACAACATTTCACCCAAGCAACCCCTACAGCTGAGCATACGAAATGCCGCTAAGCTCGATGCTGGTCTTGAGGAGATCATTTCTAAGCTGGCCTCGATAAACTCGTTGACCTACATTGACCAGAAAATTGAGGGTGCAGCTACGTTCATGGTGGGCACTACGGAGATTTACATCCCGCTAGGAGGGTTAATTAACACCGAGGAGGAACGGGAAAAAATACTTTCCGAGCTCGAGTACACCAAAGGATTTCTCGAAAAAGTAATGAAAAAGCTTAACAACGAACGTTTTACAAGCAATGCGCCTAAAGCCGTTGTTGAGTTGGAACACAAAAAACAAGCCGATGCCCTGGCAAAGATTGAAGCTCTACAGGAACGCTTGAAGTCATTGGGGTAGTGCCCTCGAACTTTAGAATATTACTAATTCATAGCGCAATCATTCTCTGCCTGTAACAAGCTGTAATGATTTACAGCTTTGAGTGGAATATCATTTTGGAATATTCATCCAAAATGCTCACCTCTTTTTTTGAATTTACTTCTATCTGCCCTTTAAAATGTAAAGTTTGGTTACGGTTTTTCCATTTTGAGCCTGCGGATTTGAAATTATGTTATGAAACATCCGAAATCCTTTAAATCTGTAATCTGTAAAATCGTAATTTTGTAAAATATTAATCTAAGACCGGTTAAAATGAACGATTCTGAAATTTTGATGAACCCCAATGAGCTGGTTCGGTTTCTTAAAAAACCTTCAGCTGAGTTTACCAAGAATGACATCATCCGCTTTTGTGAGGCTAAGAATATTGAGATGGTCAACTTTCGCTATGTGGCCGACGATGGCAGGTTAAAAACCCTGAACTTTGCCATCTCCTCAAAGGAGTATCTGGATACTATTCTTTCGGCTGGCGAAAGGGTTGATGGTAGCAGCTTGTTTTCGTTCATCGGTGCTGGTAGTAGCGATCTATACGTTATTCCCCGCTACCGGACAGCCTTTGTAAATCCTTTCTCTGAAGTTCCAGCAATTGATATTCTATGCTCTTTCTACGATAGCGAGGGCAAACCACTCGAAAGTTCACCTGAAAATGTGCTCCGGAAAGCTCATAATCTTTTTAAGTCTGAGACAGGTTGTACCTTTAAGGCTCTTGCCGAGTTGGAGTACTACGTAATTAGCGAGCGCGATGATTTTTTCCCCGGAACAGATCAAAAGGGCTACCACTCATCTGCTCCTTTTGCGAAGTGGGAGGATCTCCGAAAGGAGGCTTTAATCTGCATTACTCGTGCCGGTGGTATGGTGAAGTATGGCCACGCCGAGGTGGGATGCTTCATGACGGAGGACACACTTTATGAGCAGCACGAGATAGAATTTCTGCCCATGCCGGTTGAGGATGCCGTTGACCAGCTTGTAATTGCCAAGTGGATGGTGCGCATGCTTGGTTACCGGTACGGCGTTGATATAAGTTTTGCCCCAAAAATCACTGTGGGGAAGGCTGGGAGCGGCCTCCACTTTCACCTGATGGTCGAAAAGGATGGGAAAAATCTGGTGTTTGAAAATGGAAGGATAAGCAATACTTCAAAAAAAATGATTGCGGGAATTCTAGACGCAGCCGACGCCATAACCGCTTTTGGGAACACAATTCCTACTTCCTATTTACGGCTAGTACCCCATCAGGAAGCGCCAACAAATATATGCTGGGGTGAGCGTAACCGTTCGGTGGTTATCCGTATTCCACTTGGCTGGGTTGGCACCGAACAGATGGTTACCCATGCAAATCCTGCCGATACAAGCGCACAGCCAGCAGGATTGAACAGGCAAACCTTTGAGTACAGGGTGGCCGATTGTTCAGCCGATCCCTACCTAACCGTTGCTGCGCTGGTGGTTGCATCGCTCAATGGCCTACGTATGAAAGATGCCCTGCAGCTTGCCGATAAGCTCTACGTAGATGTAAATATTTTTAGTCCTGAATACAAGGAGAAGCTTGCCGCCTTAAAGCAGCTTCCGGCTTCCTGTTGGGAATCGGCTGAAGCGCTCGAGGCTAAAAGGCATATCTTTGAAGCCGATGGAATTTTCCCCAAAGGGATGATAGATTCCCGAATTAACAATTTGAAATCATTCCAGGATAAGGGCCTTAGCGAAAAGATTTATGGTAAAACCGAAGAAATAAGGCAGCTGGTGGAGCGATTTATCCACATTGGATAGAAAAAGGCAGAGGACAGGCTCAGACAAGGATAAAGGATAAAATAATTCAAGAACTTGTCCGCCTACCGGCGGATTCACCCTTCGACTAGCTCAGGGTTCAAACCTGTCCGCCTACCGGCGGATTCAAGATTCAAGATTCAAGATTC